>Ga0207667_10004059_pt1 | contig 17983 bp, 12 predicted proteins | sample KBSCornC52_FD_184301 | JGI IMG/M metagenome (GOLD analysis project Ga0207667, IMG submission 184301) | Corn rhizosphere microbial communities from Kellogg Biological Station, Michigan, USA - KBS Corn C5-2 (SPAdes) (version 2) | ecosystem: Host-associated > Plants > Roots > Rhizosphere > Soil ...
TGCGGCCCGGCAGGACCAGCTCGGAGCCATCGGGCGTGGCATAACGGCGATCGGGGTTGAGCCGGCGGGTTACCGTGCGGCCACCCTTGTCGAAGCTCGCTTCCAGTGAACCGCTCATCAGGCCGAGCCAATTGGCATAGGCCGCGACCTTGTCATCGGCATCGACGGCGGCGATCGAGTCCTCAAGGTCGGCGATAGTGGTGACCGCGCTTTCGAGGATCACGTCGGCAAGGCCGGCCTTGTCGTCCTTGCCGATCGGGTGGGTGCGATCGATCACCAGCTCGATGTGCAGGCCATGGTGGCGCAGCAGCAGGTTGTCGCCGGCGCGGCCGACGAGCTGGGCGGGATCGGCGAGCCGCGGCGCGGTGCCGTCCCAATCGGTCCAGGAGCCGGCGGCGAGCGGCGCCGCCTCGTCGAGGAACTTGCGGGCCCAGGCGATCACCTGCGCGCCCCGGGCCGGATCGTAGCCGCCCGGCGCCGCCGTGCCGGGGAGCACGTCGGTGCCGTAGAGCGCATCATAGAGGCTGCCCCAGCGGGCATTGGCGGCGTTGAGCAGGAACCGCGCATTGAGGATCGGCACCACCAGCTGGGGGCCGGCGGTCGTGGCGATTTCGGGATCGACGTTGGCGGGATCGACCGCGAAGGCGGCCGGTTCGGGGACCAGATAGCCGATCTCTCGCAGGAAGGCTTCGTGTTCGCCGCGCGCGGCGGCATCGAGCGGCTGGCCGGCGCGGGCCTGGTACCACTGGTCAATGCGGGCCTGGAGCTCGTCGCGCCGGGCGAGGAGCGCGCGGTTTTCCGGCGCGAGGCTGGCGAAGACCTGCGCCGTTCCGGACCAGAACGCGCCGGCATCGAGGCCGGTGCCGGGCAGGACCTGCTCGTCCACGAAGCGGGCGAGGACTTCGGCGACCTGGAGGCCGGCGCGATCGACCATCGGGCTCTGGCCGGAAACCGGGGCTGACACCGGGGCGGACTGGGACATCGGGAATCTCCTCGCAGGCATTTGCGCGGGTGCTAGGCCATCGACCATCCGTTATCCAGAGGCTAAGATAGCCAAGGACCTTTTCTTACAAGGAACGAGTGGTGGACCCCAACTATGCCCTGTTCGCCCGAGTGGTGGCCGATGGCAGCCTGTCGGCGGCGGGCCGCAGCCTGGGCATCTCGCCGGCGATGGTCTCCAAGCGGCTGGCCCGGCTGGAGGACCGGCTGGGGGTGCAACTGCTCCACCGCACCACCCGGCGGATCGCGCTGACCGAGGCGGGGGCCGACCTGCACCGCGAGATTGCCGAAAGCATGGTGCGGATCGGCGAGGCGGAAGCGCGCATCCGCGAGGCGGGCCGCGCGCCAGCGGGCACGCTCAGGGTCTCGGCCCCGACCTCGTTCGGGCGACTCCACGTGGCGCCGCTGCTGCCGGACTTCCTCGCGCTCTACCCCGAGGTGCGGCTGGAGATCGACTTGTCGGACGATTATGTCGATCTGCTCGAGCGACAGGTTCACGTGGCGATCCGCATCTCGACCGCGCCGGGGGCCGAGTTCATCGCGCGGCGCATCGCCGACAACCGGCGGGTGCTCTGCGCGGCGCCCGCCTATGGCTCGGCCCATGGCCTGCCCGAAAGCGTGGCCGAGCTGCGCCGTCACCGCCTGATCGCCGCCGATGGGCAATTGCCGTGGCGCCTGGCCGACGGCATGCGGACGGTCGAGGTGACCGGCCCCAGCTTCGTGCGGACCAATTCGAGCGAGTTGATCCGCGAGCTGGCGCTGGGCGGGGTGGGCATCGCCCTGCGCTCGCTGTGGGACGCGGGAGCGGCGCTGGCCGACGGCCGGCTCGTGCGCATCCTTCCGGAATGGGAAGGTTCGGCCGACGTCGCGATCCACGCGGTCCACCCGCGCGGCCGCCGGGTGCCGCCTTCGGCGCTGGCCTTTGCCGAATTTCTCAAGGCGCGCCTGGCCGGGATCGGCGGCGAAGGCTGATCGCCCGGGTAACCGGGAGCCGCTGCGAAATCGCTCCGATCCGGAGATAGTTCCGGGGTCCCCCCGGTTCCCACGGGAGCCGGAATCGCGCATCCTTATCCGGTGAAATACGGGCGGCCGGAAGTCCGGCGATCCGATCCTGCAAGTCGGGAGAAGAAGCGGGGCAGCTGTTCCGCCCGGATTTACGAAGGGGGCTGCCGGCCTGTTCGGCGGCAGTTTGGCAAACCGGATAATGCGATTGCGGAACAGGATGCTGCGCGGCTGCAAGGCGCGCGGCGGTTCTTCGGTCGTGCAAGGAAAGGCGCACCAGGGATCGTGACCAGTCGCTGCCCAGAATGCACGCGGGGCCTGTCGTGGCCGGCGAAAGTCGGGACCACGCCGGGTGCGGGCCTGCCCCGCCGGGCCACCGCGCCCCGGGGGCAGACCGGGGGGCAGACCGGGGCGCAGACCGGGGGGCAGACCGGGGGGCCGGCCGGAAGGCGCTCGAAGGCGCCCTTGGGGGGGGCATCGGGAGTCAGCGCGCACGCGGCTCGGCAGAGCGGGCCCGGCGCGACGGGAAGCTTTGCCTGGCCGGGCGCGCGGATCCTTGGCCTGGCGCTGGTGCTGGTGCCCGCGGGCGGGGTCCAGCCCGTGCAGGCGCAAGCCCTGGCCGACCAGGCCCTGGCCGACCAGGCCTTTGGTGACGGCGCGCCGGGGCCGGCGGGCGGGCATGGTCCCTCCTACCAGGATCAGGCCGACCTCCCGCGTGATCCGTTCGTCGGCGTGCCGGAAGGGCCGCTGCTGCGGCGCGACGTGGCCGGAACCCGGCGGATCCCGGGCTACGTTCCGCCCGGGGTTGATCTTGGCGGCCTGCACCTGGCCCCGATGGTAACGGCGGGTGTGCTGGCAAGCAGCAACGTGTTCAACCGCTCGGCCGGGTCGCGCGGGGACCTGCGTTTCTCGCTGGCTCCGGGCCTGCTGGCGAGCGGATCGGCCGGGCGGGCCAGCTATGTGCTCGATGCCCGGGCCGGGCTGGCGCGCTATGCCCGGCTCCACGCCTACGACAATGACACATGGGCCCTCAGGGCGCAGGCCGGCCTGCCGCTCTCGGGCGAACTGGCGGTGGCCGCCAGCGGAGCCGCCTCGCGCCGGGTGGAGCCACCCTATGAGGCCGCCGGGGCAACCGCCGGGCTCGATGGGGTGGTGCTGGTGGACCAGGTGCGGGCCGCGCTCGGAACCCGGCTGGACCTGGGGATCACGCGGGTGACCGGAACGCTCGAACTGGCCCGCTCGCACTACCTGCCGGTGCGCGCGGCCGCCGGGGGCGCGGGGGCGCAGGGTTTCCGGGATGACCGCGACCTTGCCGCCAGCCTGCGCGTGGAACATTCGCTTGGCGCGCGGCGCGCGCTGTTCGCGGAGGCAACGCAGCGGTGGATCCGCTCGCTGCATCCGGGCACCGCGCCTGACCGCACGGCCAGCTCGGGCGAGGCTCTGCTGGGGATAACGGGCGATCTGGGCCATCTGGTTTCGGCCGAGGTCGCCGCCGGCTACCAGTGGCGCAACTATCGCTCGGCCGCCTTGCGCGACTATCGCGGGCTCGCCTGGCGGGCGCGGATCGAATGGTATCCCACCCCGCTGCTCAGCCTCGCGCTGGGCGGCCGGCGCGACGTGGTGAACTCGCCGCTGCCCGCAGCCGCCGGCGTTACGGTGGACCGGGTGAGCCTGAAGGCGCTGTACGAGGCGCGGCGCAATTTCGGGCTGGTCCTGTCGGCCAGCCGCGCGGTCGAGCGCTATCGCGATCTCGGCGGCGCGGGCCCTGGCGGATCGCCGGCCGTCCGCTCGCAGGCGCTCGGGGTCGAGGGGCGCTATGCCGCCGGCCGCAACCTGCTGTTCACGCTCTCCGCCGGCTACCGGGACCGCCGTTCCGATGCGGCCCAGCTCCCCCGGCAGGGCCGCGCCTTCGAGGGCGGCCTCTCGGTGCGGTTCGCGCTGTGATCGCCGCGACGCCCTCCTCAGGCCCGGCGCCGGCCCCGGCCCCGGCTCCGGCTCCGCCCCCCGGCCCGGCTCCGGGGCCCGGGCTCACCTCCATCCGCTCCCCCATTCCTGCGCCGGGCCGGCCCGTGCCCGGGCACCTCCGTTTCATCTGACAGGGACGCTATCATGGCCACGATCAACCTGCCCGACCGCTATCTCGCCCCCAATCTCCCAGCCGTGCTGGAGGGGACGCGGCTGCCGGCCACCACCCTGCCCCAGGCGGAAAGCGGCGGGGTGGACCTGCGCTACATGCTGGCGCTGTTCCGGCGGCGGCTGAGCCTGTTCGTCATGGTGGTGGCGCTGTGCCTGATGGTGGCGATCAACGTGACCATGCTGATGCCCCGGCTCTACCGCGCCGACGCCGACGTGGTGATGAACCGCGACCGCTCGCAGATCGTGCCCGACGGGCGCCAGGCCGAGCCTTCACTCACCGCCCCGCCCCGCGCCGAGGAGATCGACACCGAGACCAAGGTGATCGGCTCGCAGGAGCTGGCCGGCCGCGTCGTCGATGCCCTGAAGCTGGACCGCGACACGGCCTTCCTTGCCGATATCGGACGCGGCGGGCTGGGCGGACGGCTCCGCTCGGCCCTTGGGCTGGTGGCCGCCGTCCCGGCCGATCCGCGCCGCGCCGCGACCGACGCGCTGATGGCGCGGGTGGAGGCGAGCCGCCTCGACAATGCCTATGCGATCCGCATCTCCTACCGCGACCGCGATCCGGCGCGGGCGGCGGTGATCGCCAATGCCCTGGCCGAGGCCTACACGGCCAGCGGCGCCAATGCCAAGCGGGCGGAGAACGAGAAGGCCTTGAAGGTCCTTTCCGCCCGCATCGAACAGCTGCGTGAGGCCGCCCAGGCCGATTTCCAGGCGGTGCAGGAATTCCGCGTGCGCAAGGGCCTGCTGAGCGCGCAGGCAACCGCGCTGGCCGAGCAGGAAACGGGCGCCTATGCCGCCCAGCTCGCCATGGCGCGCTCGGCGGCGGCGGTGGATCGCGGCCGGGCCGGCGCAGCGGGTTCGGCCGGGGAAGCGGCGGCGGTCAATTCGCCGGTGGTCCAGGCGCTGCGCTCGCAGCGGGCGGGGCTGAGCGTGCGGGTCGCGGACCTGTCGTCGCGCTATCTCGACAACCACCCCGACCTCATCACCGCGCGCCAGCAGCTGGCCGATATCGACGCGCAGATTTCCGCCGAGATGGCGAGGGCGCGGGTGGGATCGACCGCCGGGCTGGCGGCGAGCGCCGCAGCGACGGCGAACCAGGTCGGCGCGCTCCAGGCGGGCCTCGCCGCGGCCCGGGGCAAGCTGGCGGCGGACAATGCGGCGCTGGTCGGCCTCGACGATTTCACCCGCAAGGCCCAGGCCTCGCAGCAGCTCTATGAGAGCTACCTCGCGCGCTACAAGGAGGTGATGGGCCAGACCGGGATCGAGCGGGCGGAGAGCCGCCTGCTCAGCCGGGCACAGACGCCCAAGTCGCCGGTGAGCCCGCACCTGGGACTGAACCTGTCGCTCGGCCTCGTGATCGGCGTGCTGCTCGGCGGCGCGGGGGCGATCGCGGCGGAAAGCGCCTTTCCGGGTCTCACCACCGGCGAAGACGTGGAGAACCGGCTGGGGCTGCGCTATCTCGGCGGGGTGCCGCTGCTCGGCTCGGTCGGGCTGCACGCCACCAGCCCGGGCGAATCGCTCGCCTCCCATCCCGGCTCGGCCTATGCCGAGATGGTGCGCGGGGTGCTGGCGGCCAGCCGGCAGGGCAACCGCGATCGCAACCAGGTCATCGCGGTCAGCTCGGCCCTGCCGGGCGAGGGCAAGACCTCGCTGGCGCTGTCGCTGGCGCGCTCGGCGGCGATGGCGGGCGAGCAGGTCATCCTGATCGACTGCGATACGGTCCAGCGCGGGCTGTCCACCATGGTCGCGGCCGAGACCGACCGGCCGGGCCTGCGCGAGATGATGCGCGACGGGATCAAGCTGGGCGATGCGATGATCAAGGACCCGCTTTCCGAAGCGATGATCCTGCCGATCACCGCCGGCTTCCCCGATGGCGAACGCCTGCTGGAGCGCGGGAACTTCCACCGCATGATCGGCGCTCTGCGCGAGCATTTCGGGCTGATCGTGCTGGATACCGCGCCCGTCCTGCCGATCGCCGAAACGCGCGAGCTGCTGGCGCTCGCCGACAACGTCGTGATCACCGCGCTGTGGCGCAAGACGGCGGATTCCGCGGTACGCGCGGCACTGCGGCTGCTGCCGCTTCACGCCATCGGCGATATCGGTCTGGCACTCAACCGGATGGACATGCGCAAGCAGGGCAAGTTCGGCGGAGGTGACGCGACGAGCTACTACCACTCCTACAAGAACTACTACGCGGCCTGAGCGGCGCGGCGGCGGCAGGGGAGCGCGGCATGGCATCGGCCTTCGACCTCGCTGCGGCAGGCACACCGGCGCCGGGGGATCACCTGGTCGCCGGGACCGCGCCGGCAGTCGGAGCGGCTGCACCGACCGCCACGACTTCGCCCCTGCCGGCTCCGCCCGCGCCAGCCCCACCCGTGTCGGCTCCGCACTTGCTGGCTCCGCACCTGCTGGCTCCGCTCGTGCAGGCCGGGCCCCTGCTGGCCCCGTACCTGCGGATCGAGCCCGGCGCGGGGCCGGACATGCAGGAGGGCGCTCCCGCCGTGATCATCCGCCCAACCCCGTTCTCCGCCCCGCGCACGGCGATCGTCCACTACTGGTTGACCGGGATGCGCGGGGGCGAGCGAGTGCTGGAGCGGATGCTGCGGCTGTGGCCCGGGGCAGACCTGTTCACCCATGTCTATGCACCAGACGCCGTTTCACGGGAAATCCGCGCGCGGCGGGTGACGACCAGTTTCATCGACCGGCTGCCGGGGGCGCGACGGCATTACCAGAAGTATCTGCCCCTGATGCCGCTGGCGCTCGAGCAGTTCGACCTGTCGGCCTACGATCTGGTGCTGAGCAGCGAGAGCGGCCCCGCCAAGGGCGTGATCGCCCGGCCCGATGCCGCGCACGTGAGCTACGTCCACTCGCCCATGCGCTACCTGTGGGACCATTACCACGAATACCGCGCCTCGGCCGGGTGGCTGACGCGCGTGCTGATGCCCCCGCTGTTCCACTACCTGCGCGGGTGGGACGCGGCCTCGGCGGCGCGGGTGGACCGGCTGGTGGCCAATTCCACCTTCGTGCGGCGGCGCATCGCGCGGGCCTGGGGGCGCGACGCCGAGGTGGTTCATCCGCCGGTATCGGTGGATGAATTCCGTGTCGATCCAGAGCCTTGCGGCGAATACCTGTGGGTCGGCCAGATGATCACCTACAAGCGGCCCGCGATCGTGGTCGAGGCGTTCAACCGCCTGCGGCTGCCCTTGCTGATGGTCGGCGACGGTCCGCTGCATGAGCGGATGCGGCGGCTGGCCGGGCCAACCGTGCGGATCGAGCGGCGGCTGGACTTCGCCGCGCTCAAGGCTGCCTATGCGCGGTGCCGGGCGCTGGTGTTCAGCGCGCACGAGGATTTCGGGATCGTACCGGTGGAAGCCAATGCCGCCGGGCGACCGGTCCTGGCCTTCGGGCGCGGCGGGGTGACCGATTCGATCGTGCCCGGCGTGACCGGACAGTTCTTTGCCGGGCAGACCGCCGATGACGTGATCGCCGGCGTGGAGACGCTGGAGCGCTGGCTGCCCAGGTTCGATCCCGCCGATGCCGTGGCCAACGCCGCCCGGTTCGCGCCCGGGCGGTTCGATGCCGGGCTGCTGGCCGAAGTGGAGCGAGCGCTGTGAGGGCACTGCGGGCGCGCGGCGCGGCCATGCGCGCAACCGCCGGGGCGCGGGCTGCCCTGGCCGGTCTGGCGCGACTGGTGGATCTGGTGGGTCTGACCGGCCTGGCGTGCCTGCCCGTTCTGGCGCCCGGTCCCGCTTTCGCGCAAGTCCCCGTCCGGCCCGGCGTGACGACGCATTTCAGCCAGGGCTGGCTGCTCCGGCTGCTCGACGATGCCAAGGCGCTCGGCGTGGCCACGATCCGCGATTCCGTGCACTGGGGCATGGTTGAGCGCAGCCCCGGGCGGGTTGAATTCACCGAGGTCAATTCCGGCCATGTCACGCGGGCCTGCCAGGCCGGCATCGGCGTCCTGCTGGGGATCGAGCCACGCAACCGCCTGTACGACGGCGGAAACACCGCGTTCACACCGGCGGCGCAGGCAGCCTTCGCCCGCTATGTGCGGGCCCTGGCGGACCGGTGGGGCGATTGCCTGGTCGGCGTGGAGATCGGCAACGAGATCAATGGCCTCAAGGGGATGACCGGGCCGGCCGCCCAGGCGCGCGCCACAGCTCACGTCGATCTGCTCAAGGCCGTCTACCGCGCCGTCAAGCCGGGCCACCCCGCCCTCGCCCTGCTCGGCGGATCGGCCAACACGATCCCGACCGGCTTCCTCGCCCGCCTGTTCGCCGCCGGCGCGCTGGACTGGGTGGATGGCATCGCCGTTCACCCCTACCGCCTCCAACCCGAGGGGCTGGACTGGGAGCTGGCCCGGCTCGATGCGGCGATGCGGCGCGGCGGGACCGTGCGGCCCATCTGGGCGACCGAGTTCAGCCAGGACTTCGCCGATCCGGCGCTTGCCCCGGCGTGGTACCTCAAGTCCATCGCGCTGCTGGAAAGTTCCGGTATTTCCAATCACTTCTGGTACGCTCTTGCCGATCAGCCGAGCTTTCCGACAATGGGGCTGGTGAAGTTTGACGGCACGCGCAAGCCAGCCGCGCGGGCCTTTGCCTTCGCCGCGCGGGCGCTGGCGCCGCTCGGGCCGGCGCGCCGGGTGGACGAGGGCGATCCGGCCCTGCTCCACTTCCGCTTCGGCGCCGACACCCACGTCGTCTGGGGCGCCCGGCGAAGTCTGGCGGTCCCCGCCGGGGCCGCTGCCTTCGCGGCCGATGGCACGGCGCTGCCCCTGCCCACCCGGGTCAGCGACGAGCCGGTGGTGATCCGGGGCGCGGCCACGCTGGCGTTCGGCCCGCCCGAGGTGCTGGCCGACAGCCTCCACGGCTTCGCGCGGGCGCCGCTGGGTTGGTGGGCGCGGCGCAAGGACGGCTCGCTCCTGCCGCTGACCCCGGTGGACTGGGACTGGACCAGCTATCTCGGCACGCCGTCGATGCCCCTGCTGGCGGCCCATCCGGCCGAGATCGGCACCGTGCCGGCGGCCGGCATGATCGTGCGCTACACGCCGCCCGCCGGCGCCGCGGGCGGGCTGACCGCGGCGCTGTGCCTGCACGCGGCGCGGGCGGGGATGGAAACGGCGGCGGCGCTGATGGCGGGTCCACGCGTGGTCTGGCGCGCCGACTTGGGGCCGCAAGGGCGGCTGACGGCGGCGGTGGCGGTGCGGCTGGGCGCGGGCGAACGGCTTGACCTCGTGCTTGCGCCCCTGCCCGGCCGGCCGCTCGCGCGGGTGCGCTACCGGTTCCAGGTGGTGCGCGGAGCAGCGGAGGCCCCGACGTGCTGATACACCCTCCCGCCGCAGCGCGGAAAAGCAATTTTCGGCCGTCATTCAGCATTTTAGATTTCATTCCTGACATTCCGAAGGAGCCTGCCGCGTGATCCCGACCCTGCTTGGCCTGCTGTTCTTCGGCCTCGGCTTCACCGTGTTCCTCACCGGAACGCGGCAGGACATGTTCGCCTATGTGCTGGGCATGGCCCTGTTCAACGGATCGGCCAGCCTGGTGCTGACGGCGCTGGGCAACACGTCGGTCCAGCCAGCGATCGTGGCGATCGGCCTGATGGCGCTGCGCTGCCTCGCGCCGGACCGGCGCTCGCCCCGCCTGTTCGCGGCCAGCGTCTCGGCTCACGGCTGGCTGCTATTGTTCGTCGCCTACAGCTTCGTGGGGGCCTATACCCTGCCGTTCCTGTTCGAGGGCGCGGTGAACGTGGTGGCCTTGCGGCCGACCGGTTCTCCCACCGGCCTTGAAACCCACGCCCTGCACTTCAGCCCGCAGAACGTGACGACTTCGGTCTATCTGCTCGCCACGCTGCTGGCGGCCCTGTGCGCCTGGGTCGTCGCGGCCGAGGTGGGGGCGGCGATGCGGATCGCCCGGCTGGCAAGCCAGGTCGCGCTGGCCCATGCGGCGATCGGCTGGCTGGCCATGGCGGCGCAGGGCACGGCGCTGGCGGCGGTGACCGGCTGGCTGCGCAACGGCATCTACATGCAGCTTGACCAGTCGTTCGGCGCCTACTCGCGGATCACCGGGGTCTCGCCCGAACCTTCGCTCTACGTCTCGTTCGGCTTTGCCTGGTTCGTCTTCGCCGCCGAACTGTGGCTGCGCGACCTTGACCGCCGCTGGTCGGGGCCAGCGGCGCTGGCCATGTTCGTCACCCTGCTCGCCTCCACCTCGACCACGGCCTATGTCGGCCTCGCCGGCTACGGCGTGGTCGTGCTGGCGCGGATCGCCTATTTTGCGGGGGCCGTGCCGGCGCGCAAGGCACTGGCGCTGATCGGCTGCGCGCTGGCACTGATGGCGCTGGGGCTGGCCCTGGCAGCGGGCAGCGAACCCTTCGTGGACTGGGCCGCGCGGATGCTGCGGCTGACGACGACCGGCAAGCTCCAGACCACCTCGGGCGTGGCGCGTCTGTTCTGGGCGCGGCAGGGCTGGGACATGTTCCTGGCTTCGGCGGGGCTCGGCATCGGGGTGGGCTCGTTCCGCTCCTCCTCCATCGTGACCGCGATCCTCGGGTCGAGCGGGGTAATCGGGGCCGCCGCTTTCCTGTTCCACTTCGCCCGCGTGTTCCGCCCGTTCGAGGCGGCGACATGGCGGGCCACGGGCGAACCCATGATCGACGTGGCCAAGGCCGCCTCGTGGACCGCGCTGGTGATGATGATCCCGGCCGCCGTATCCGCCCCTTCGCCCGATCCGGGCCTGCTGTGGGGGCTGATCGCCGGCTCCGCCCTGGGGCTGCGGCGGGCAGCGGCGCTGGTCATGCCCGAGCCCGGGGCGGCGGCGCGGCGGCGGGCGAACACCTCCATTTCCGCGCAGTCTGGAGCGGCGCAGGGCCGGCGCGCAGACTATGGGTTTTTCCGCTGATTTGCCTGGCTGAACTGGGGCCCGAATGCGCATCGCGGTGATTATCGCCACAACCGGCCGGGCCGATCTGCTGCGCCGCACGGTGGCTCGCCTGGGCCGGCAGCGGCGCCGGGCGGATCGGATCGTGCTGGTCGGCGTCACTTCGGAGGATCTTGCCGGGGTGGCCGATTGCGGCGTCGTGGCCCGGGCGCCGCTGGAATGCGTGCTGGCCGAACGCGGCCTGCCGCGCCAGCGCAATGCCGGCCTGCGCCACCTCGCCGGCGCGGCCGATCTCGTCGTGTTCTTCGACGATGATTTCGTGCCCGCCAACGATTACCTCGAAGTGCTGGAGCGCGAATTTGCCCGGCGCCCGGAACTGGTCGGCGCCACGGCCATGCTGCTGGCCGATGGAATCAAAAGCCCGGGCATTTCCTTCGATGCCGCGGTCGCGCTGGTTGATCGGCCCCGGCCCGCGCCTCCAGCCGGAGAGCGGCGGATGCCCGCGCTCTATGGCTGCAACCTGTGCGTGCGTCTGGCCGCCGCCGAAGGCATCTGGTTCGACGAGGCGCTGCCCCTCTATGCCTGGCAGGAGGACGTCGATTTCTCCTACCGGCTCGGCCAGAAGGGCCTGCTGGTCTATTCCAGCCTGCTCACGGGCGTGCATCTTGGCGCCAAGGGCGGGCGCACGTCGGGCCGGCGGCTGGGCTATTCCCAGATCGCCAACCCCGTCTATCTCCTGCGCAAGAAAACCATTCCGCGCGGGCTCGCCTGGCAGCTGATGATCCGCAACCTTGCGGCCAACGTGGTGCGCAGCGCCTGGCCCGAACCCTATGTCGATCGGATCGGGCGGCTGCGCGGCAACCTTTCGGCGCTGGGCGATCTGCTGGCCGGATCGCTCCACCCCGAACGCATTCTCGAGCTTTGAACCGTGGGGCGCGCAAACACCCCGGCCAGCGCCATGCGCAGCGGGCACGAAGGATCGGCGCGCGCCGCCGGCCGGCCCGATAACCGCGCAGCCCACCGCGCCGGCGTTTTGAGCGGGGCGGTCGGCTTTGCCAGCCGGGGCCTGGTCCAGGCCATGCTCTTCGGGGTCACGATCGTGGCCACGCGGGTGCTGTCGGTGGCGGAATTCGGCGCCTATGCCCTGGGGTCGCTGCTGCTGGTGATGGCGCGCCAGCTGTTCTACGTCGGCCCTTACGAATACCTGCTCAAGGCGCGCGAACGGCCGGGTCTGGCGGGCGCCTGCCTGGCCGCCAACCTGATCCAGTCGGTGGTGCTGGCGGGCGTGCTGGCGGGGGCCTGGCTCGCCGCGCGGCTGTTCCTGGCCGAACCGATGGTCGGCGCGATCCTGGGGATGCTGATCCCCAGCCTGTTCCTCGCCGCGCTGGGCGCCTGGTACGAGGCCGTGCTGCTGCGCGCCGTGCGGGTCCGGCGCTATTATGCCACCACCCTGGCGGGGGATACGGCCGGCGCGCTGATCGCCGTGCTGTTGCTGCTGCGCGGCTGGGGCGTGGCCGCGCTGGTGGCGCAAACCTATGTGCGCCATCTCGTGATGATCGCGCTCTATGCCGGCGCAACTGGCGAGCGCCCGGGCTTCGGGCCGGGCCTGGCCGCCACCGGCGAAGTGCTGCGCTGGTCGCGCGCCCGCTACGTCGCCATCCTGCTGACCTTCACCTCGGCCTATGGCGGCGATCTCGTGCTGGGCGTATCGCTTTCGCCGGCCGCCACCGGGCTGTTCCGCGCCGCCAGCCGCGTCGTCACGGCGTTGACCGACCTGTTCTGCCAGCCCTTGCAGAAGATCGCCCAGACCAACCTGTCCGCCGCCCACGCCCGCGGGCAGGACAGCGGAACGAACTGGCTGGCCATGCTCGCCGGGGTGGGCGCGATCGCGTGGGCCGGGCTGGTCGCGCTGGGCTTCACCGCGTCCGAACTCGTGCCCCTCGTCCTGGGGGACAAGTGGGCCCCGGCCGTGCCGCTGGTGATCGCCTTCTGCTTCGCCAAGGGGTTGACCGTGATCGATGCGGTGACGACCTCGTTCCTCGTCTGCCACGATCGCCAGCGGGCCATGCTCAAGGTGCAGGGCGCAACCGCGCTGGCGGTGATCGCCCTCGCCCTGCTCGGCGCGCCGCTGGGGCCGCTCGGGGTGGCGGTGGGCGTCGGGCTGGCCGGCCTCGGGATGACCGTGGCCTACTGGATCATGGTCATGCGGATTTCGCGCGCGGACGGCGCGGCGGTGATCGAATTCCTGCGCACCTGCGCGCCTCCGGTGCTGGCGGTGACGGCAGTTCTGGCCATGCTGGCCTGGGCCGTTCCGGGCCTGCGCGGGGGCGCCTCGATCGCGCTGCGGCTCGGCGCGGCGGGGGCGGCCTTCGCCATCGCCGCCTGCCTCGGGCGCGAGCGGCTGCTGGCGGCCATCGGCAGCCTGGGCCACCTGCCGGTCGCGGGCCCGGTCGCAGGCCCGATCGCAGGTCCGGCGCCGGCTCCCGGGCCAACCGCCAGCCCCGGCACGGAAGCCGGCAAGCCCGCGCCGGCCAGCTTTGTGCCGGCCATCCCGCTGGGCGGCGGCGGTTCCGCGCCCATGGCCCTGCCCACGGCCGGCCCGGCGGCCCGGCGGTGACGGCCCGGCATCTGCCTGAGCCGGGCGGAGCGCCGGCGGCGGCGGGCGCGTCGCCGGGGGGCCGGCGCGCCTTGCGCGAAAGCCTCAAGCGCCTCGCCGGCAGCGCCCTCGCCAGCGCCGCGCCGCAGTGCCGGTATGACCGGATGGTCTTCATCCTCGGGCACATGCGCTGCGGATCGACCGCGCTTTCGCAGGTGCTGTGCGCCCATCCGGCGATCAGCGGCTATGGCGAGGCGCACATCGCCTACGATGGGGCGGACGGGCCGGGCCGCTTGCTGCTGAACCAGGCGCGGCGCGGCGCGTGGAAGCGGCGCGCGCTCCACCTGCATGACAAGATCCTGCACAACCGCCACGATCGCGCGGCGCCTGAGGGCTTCTTTGCGGCGCGGGCAATCTTCCTCGTCCGCCAGCCCGAGCCTGCCATTCGCTCGATCCGGCACCTGTTCGCGGCCATCGGCAGTGCCGAATATGCCACCGACGAGGCGGCAGCAGCCTACTACGGGGCGCGCCTCGCGCGGCTGGCCGCGCTCTGGCACCGGTTCCCCGCCGAACGGCGGATCGGGTTCGACTTTGCCGGGCTCACCAGCGATCCCGCCCGGGTGCTGGCGGCCGCCTCGCACATGCTCGGCCTCGCCCAGCCCCTCGCCAACGCCTATCCCCGCCGCGCCCGCCCGGCCGAGGGGGCGGGCGATCCGCTGGCGGCATCGCACTTTCGCGCGATCGTACCGGCCGCCGCGGCAACTTCGCTGGGGCAAGCCCCCGCCCCCCTCAACCTGCCGCCCGCCGCCCTCAGGCAACTGGAAGCGCAGTACCGCACCCTGCGCAGCCTCTTCGCCGAGGCCGGCCTGTCACCGACGCCCTGACCGGCTCTGCGTCACCCACCAACCGTTCGGACAGTCTCCGGCAACACGCCATTGCGTGTCCCCGACCAGCGGAGCAAGTAAGGGGGGCAGTTACGGCAAGGATTAGACGTGCGGGCAAATCCGGGATTAAGGTGACGGGAGTACGGTGTCGGGGGATTCCGGTGACAGTGGACCCGATTCATCACTGTCCCGGATCGCCATATGGCAGGGGTGCACCAGATGCTGCACGATATAAATTAGTGCACTGTCACCGTAATTTATAAATTAGTGCACTGTCACCGTAATTTATAAATTAGTGCACTGTCACCGTAATTTAAATTGGTTGAACTTCGTTTACAAGAAATATTGGTGAGGGCATGAAGGTGATCCTTATTTCAGGCGCTTTGGCCGTCTCCGCTTGCGGGGATCGGGAGAAAAATCTACATTGCCAATCATACATTGCGTGGAACGGTAAAGCGCTTGATTTGAATAGGGGGGATCCTGAGAAAGATGCCCGCGCCTCAATAAAAAGCGGTCATCCATCGATGTACATAGTCGAAAGCGAGTACCAAGGATATTCCATTCCTGTTTCAGACGAATATAAGTCAAAATTGACTGAAATTGAGTCTAACGGATACAAATTTAATAATATTGAGATAAATGTAACAACTCCTTATGGAGATGAAAATATAAACTGCGGAGGCGGTGATTATAGCGCCGTGAGGAATTATGTGACTAGGTTTAATTCATTAATTATCAGAATGATGATGGAAGGCAATAAGATCTGAAATTTTAGTGTCCCACGCGAGGAGCAAACCCTCCGACTTCAGTCGGATAACGGCTTCAGCCCTAGACTCGCGCGATAGCCTGTAACCTCGGGAAAACGGGAACCGCCTGAGAATTCCGGTGACAGGTGCGTAAACCCCCAAATTGCCCCCCACTAATTAAGATGAACCGGGTGACCCGGTTCCTCGATGCCAAGGCCGATATCACCTACAAGTACGATGCGGTGGGCAACCGCCGCAACGTCAACAGCGTCTACCAGGATGGGGTTGGCGGCGGTCAGCAGGCGGTGGATCTGTGGTACAAGTACGATGGCCAGAACCGCTTCACCACCACCATGGGCACGCTGTCGGGCGGCGTGATCTCGCGCGGAACCAAGGGCATCGATATCGCCTACGACGCGGCCGGTAATTACGGTGACAGGGTAATTACGGTGACAGTAATTACGGTGACAGTGCACTAATTTGACATCGTGCATCATCTGGTACACCCCTGCCATATGGCCCGCCTCGCCCGCTTCATCGTCCCCGGCATTCCCCACCACGTCACCCAGCGCGGCAACGGGCGTCAGCAGACCTTCTTCTGCGATGCCGACTATATGGCCTATCGCGACCTGCTCGCCGAACACTGCGCCGCGCAGGGCGTGGCGGTGTGGAGCTGGGTGCTGATGCCCAATCATGTGCACCTGATCCTCGTCCCCGAAACGCCCGACAGCCTCCGCGCGGCCCTCGCCAAGGTGCACCGTGCCTATGCCGGCATGATCCACGCCCGCGAACGCCGCACCGGCCACTTCTGGCAGGGCCGCTTCGGTTGCGTCGCCATGGACGAGGCGCACACGCTTGCGGCGCTGCGCTATGTCGCGCTCAACCCGGTGCGGGCGCGCCTCGCCGCGCGGGCGCAGGACTGGCAGTGGTCGAGCGTTCATGCCCTGCTCGACCCCGATCGCGGCGACGGCATCACGCAGACCGCCCCCGTGCTGGAGCGGGTGCCGGACTTTGCCGCAGTGCTGCGCGCGGGCGAAGACGAAGCCGCGACCAAGGCTCTGCGCCAGAGCGAGAGCACCGGCCGCCCCGCCGGCTCGCCACGCTTCCTCGCCGAAGTCGAAGCAAGCCTCGGCCGCGATCCGCGACCGGCGAAGCGTGGGCGGAGGCCACGAGCGAATAAGGAATTGAGTGCACTGTCACCGTAATCCAACCCCAACCCGACCGGCTATCTCCAAGAGTCATATGCTGAAAGCTTTGCGAACTACTTCTCGAAGAATGCCGCTTATGCTTCCGCACATCCCGCTTTCAATACATATTGGGGGTCTCGGAAATGGTGAGAAATTTCATTATTGCTATTCTGGCCCTATCCGAACTGAGTTGCGCTTCAGGAGGCCATAGAGTGAACGAAACGCCTAATGTGGGCTATGCTGAAATTGCGGCAGATGGGGTTCTGACCCTCCACCTGATCGGCACTGGCGGTGGTGGTGAGATCGCTCACGCCATCAAATCATATAAGCCGGGTGATCCCTATTACGATGAGGTGAAGCGGCATATTGGCGACATCAAGCCTGGGGAAAGAAAAGCGGTGGCTCCTTGGCCTGACCAGTGACTTGATCCTGGCAAGTCTTGAAGATCGCGCTTGTACCCTCCTTCGTCCCCTTTTGCTGGGCGCACTCGCGGGCTCGTGCGGTGGCAGTGACGCACGCCGGAGGCGTAAGAAATGTAATGCACCGTACGCACGGGTGCTACGCGGAAAAGCGGCCTCTCTCCAATGGCTTGCTATGGGTGCCCTGTCACCCGCCGGACACGGATGTTGTCACCCCTGTCACCCAAGGCGTTGCCCCTCTTGCTGAAAGCCCCCGCCTACTGCGGTTCCTGACCGGCCGAATTACGGTGACAGGTGCGTAAACCCCCAATTCCCTGACGACTTCCGTCGCGCTCAGTCACCTACGATGCCGTCGGCAACCGGGCGAGCGCGACCTATGGCTATGACACAACCACACCGAGGTCTACAGCTACACGGCCGACGGTTATCTCGAGAACATGACCAGCAACGGCGTGCTCGCCGCGCGGCGCACCAGCGATGCGCTGGGCCGGGTCACGCAGTACACCGAGTACCAGGCCGACGGGGTCACCGCGAAGTTCAGCCGCGCCTCGAGCTACGACAACGACAACCGCGCCGTTTCCGACACCACCAACACCGTCGCGAGCGGCGTCACCACCACGGTGACCACCAGCTACGACTACCGGCTGTGGAACGGCACCAGCTATGCCGGGGCCGATCAGGGCTCGGTCACCCACACCGCGTCCGACCAGGTGGCCTCGAACGCGCCCACCGTCCACGTCACCCGCGACACGAAGAGTTACGGTGACAAGTTACGGTGACAGGTGCGAAAACCCCCAAATGCCCCTACCACCCTTCACGATAACCTCGCCCTCGTCTGAACGCTCGACCGGGGACACGCACTGGCATGTCCCTGGATCGCGGCCCCTCCGATCGCGATGGTTGCGGGCCGAGCGCGATATTATCCCCTTGCGCCAGAGAGATATATTTTATTCCCTGAAATGGCCCGGCCTTGAAGAAATTGTTCAGGTCGATTGCGTCCAAAACCATGTTAAATCGTGCCCCCGCCGCGGCTGGTTCTGGTAAGGCGATCAGCAATCGCTCGCCGGGGCGGACGAAGGTTAACCGGGGTATGGCAGGGACGATGAGGACGATGAGGACCACGACGGCATGAACAAGCC
>Ga0207667_10004062_pt1 | contig 17979 bp, 13 predicted proteins | sample KBSCornC52_FD_184301 | JGI IMG/M metagenome (GOLD analysis project Ga0207667, IMG submission 184301) | Corn rhizosphere microbial communities from Kellogg Biological Station, Michigan, USA - KBS Corn C5-2 (SPAdes) (version 2) | ecosystem: Host-associated > Plants > Roots > Rhizosphere > Soil ...
CCCTCAAACGGGTAAAATATGAGGTGATGCCCCTCCCGCGACTTAAACGACTCGATTAAAAACTCATGGCTCTGCGGCAAATGCGACAATTGCGACTGCAGATCAAACAAGGGTTTTAAAGCGATAACTTCCTCATCGTGGGCGGTACCCAGCGCAACTTCATCAAGTTTATCCCTGAAAACGGCAGCCAGTTGCGATGATAGCGGCATCCGCCCCCCATTCCAGCTGGGGATCATTCCTTTGCGGGCATTTGATTTTTTCACCAGGGCGGTCATCTCCTTTAACTGGATAAACTCCAAACTCCGCCCCGCAAACCAAAAAGTATTACCGGGTTTTAACTTGGAAATAAACGACTCCTCGATTGTGCCCAAACTGCCGCCGCTCATCCATTTTACACGTACGCTCAGCTCGCTGGTAATGGTGCCTATGCTTAGCCGGTGCCGCATGGCCACGCGGCGACTGTTCACTTTATACAGGCCATTTTCAATTTCAACCTTTAAAAATTCATCGTACTGGGCAAGCGTTTTGCCGCCGGTGGTGATAAAATCGAGTAATTGGTTAAACTCACTCCTGGTCAGGTCGGTAAAGGCGAAGGTGGTTTTTACCTCCTCAAAAAGTTCATTTGCCCGGAAGCCATCTGAAACAGCCAACGTCACCATGTATTGAATAAGCACATCCATGGTAAGTAGCATGGGGTCGCGACTTTCGAAAATTTTTCGGTTGATAGCATCTTTCAAGGCTGCGCCTTCCAGTAATTCCAGCGAATGCGTGGGCACAAAATAGGCTTTCGAAATTGCGCCCGGCGAATGGCCGCTCCGACCTGCGCGCTGCATGAAACGGGCGACACCTTTGGGGCTGCCTACTTGTATCACCGTGTCTACCGGCCTAAAATCGACGCCTAAATCCAAACTGGACGTACATACCACTACTTTTAACGCTTCGGCATGCAGGGCTTGTTCCACCCAGGTGCGCAAATCGTTATCCAGCGAACCGTGGTGCATGGCCATGATGCCGGCATATTCGGGGTAGTTATCCAGGATGGCGTGGTACCATATCTCGGCCATTGACCGGGTATTGGTAAATATCAGCGTGGTTACGCTTTTGGCTACAATCTCCATCACCTGTGGCAACAGCTTCAACCCAATATGTCCTGACCAGGAGTAACTCTCAATATTTTCAGGGATAATGGATTGTATCACGAGGTGCTTATCCAAATGCGCCCGCACCATCTTTATTTTTTCCTTCGGGAAGTTATTACCCAGCAACACATCTGCAGCCTCCTCCAGGTTGCCAATGGTAGCGCTGATGCCCCAGATTTTGAGTGGTGAGTGGTGAGTGGCGACATGACCTTTAACCTTTATGTCCATGCCCTTGACCATTGACGATTCACTATTCACAGTTAACGATTCTCCATTCACCATTGACAACTCACTACTCACCCCTTTCAGCCTCGACAAACCCAACTCCACCTGTACGCCGCGTTTGGTGCCTAATAATTCGTGCCATTCGTCAATAACCACCACTTCCAGTTGTTTAAACAGTTTGGGATATTCTTTTTGGGCCATCATCAGGTGAAGGCTTTCGGGGGTGGTGAGCAGTACTTCGGGCAGTTTCTTTTTCAATGCCTGTTTTTCGGCAGCTGAAGTATCGCCGGTGCGGGTCATTATCCGCCAGGGGAGGCCGATTTCATCGCAAACCTCCTGCATGGCTTTCCTGATATCGTTGGTTAAGGCACGCAGGGGTGTTATCCAAAGCATCAACAAGCCATTATTGGCCTGCGTTTTATAGGTATCGGGATGTTTATTGATGAAGTCAGCCAAAAAAGGCAGAAACAATGCAAAAGTTTTGCCGCTACCAGTTGGCGCATTTAACAAACCGGAATAGCCGCCCAGGTAATCTTCCATCATCTCCTGCTGAAACGGAAATTGCTCCCAGTTTTTTTGCAGGTACCATTGCCTGATGATTTGTTCGCCCTTTGTTAGCATGCTGATAATATACAACGGAAATTACAATTAGTTATGCGCTGTTCAAAAGGATTCCTGTTTATGCCTAAATAAAAAGGCCCCGGCTACATTCGCCGGGGCCTTAAATGCTATAAGCACAGCTAATTATTTCTTCTCCGGAAGCAAGATAAACTTAATCAGGTTGCTGCCGCTTAAGTATTTATTGGCGGCATCTTTGGTGCTTTGCGGGGTTACATTGCCCAGGTCGCCGACGTGTTTCAGGATGGCATCAGGATCTTCGCCGTTTTGCGATGCTGAGCCTAAATATCCGGCCCAAAAAATATTTTCTTTCATCTGCAACTGGGTCGAACGGGCTTCGGTTACGGCAAACTTTTCGATATCCAGCGGCAAAGCGCCGTTTTGTTTGATTTTGTCAATCTCCTCCATTGTAGCGGCAATCAGCTTGTCAACATTTGCCGGTGCGCATTCAAAAAAGACGGTGAAGCTGTAGCGGCCTTCCGGTATTTTTTTGTAATCGGCCTTTACACCCGGCGAGTAAACCTGACCTTCTTTTTCGCGCAGGCGCTCGTCCAGCTTTATTTGTAAGATGGATTCCAGCGCATCTATCTGCACATTATTGGCTTCGTTATATTCGTAATCGCCGCTAAATACCAGTTGCACGCTGCTTTTATCGCCAATGCCTTTGTAAACGGTTTTGGTGATTTGCCCGGCCGGCGGATGTATTCCCAGGTTTTTATAAGTTTCTTTGCGGTTGGTAGCGGGTAAGCTGCCCAGGTATGCCGCCAAAAATGGCTTGATGGTTTCCACATCAAAGTTGCCTACCAGCGTAAAGACAAATCCGCTCGCATCCGAAAATCTGTCCTGGTAAAAGTTAAAGGCTTTATCCAGGCTGGCGGCGTTTAATTGCTCGTTGTTAACTACCATCCCCCTGAAATTGTGGTTACTTAAAGTAGCCGATATGGTGTCCTGGAAAATACTTCCCGGATCGAGGTTGCGGGTAGCTAAAACCGACTTGGTTTGGTTGACATTTGACTGCCAGATATCGGCATCCTTACGTGGCTTTGTAAAGTATAGGTATATCATCGCCATAGCCGTTTCAAAATCGCGTGGCGTGGTGCTGGCCGATATCCCCTGGGCAACATCGCTGATATAAGGAGTTACCTTTACATTGTGCCCGCTCAATTTTTTATCCAGCTCGGCTTGCGATAAATCATTTATGCCGCTTGAACTGATAATACCGCCGGCCATATCTGCCGAAGTGAAATCCTGGTCGCTGGCCAATGAAGTACCGCCAAAGCTATAGCCGTTTATCAGTATCTGGTCGTTTTTAAACTTGGTTGGCTTCAAAATCACTTTTACGCCATTGCTTAAGGTTACGGTAGTTGTACCAACCAGGCTGTCGGCTTCTGTTGATACTATTTTGCCGGCCGGTAACAATTTATCCAGTATCGGCTTATCGGTAGTGTAGTCGATATACGGTTTTAAATTCTGCCCCGCTGTGGCTATCCAGTTCAGCAGTGTTTTTTCGTCGGGCAATTTATCCTTGTCTTTGTCGGGGGCTTCTACCAATACTACCCGGTTTTGGTCGCTCACAAATTTGCCTGCCATGGCATTAATTTCTGCCAGGGTAATTTTGCCGATGTTGTTCACATAAAAATTATAGGCATAAGATATACCCGGTACGGCCGCTCCGGTTAAAAAGTTTTGTTGGTACTGCTGTACAAAATAAGCCGATTGCGTTTTATCCCTTTCTTTATAGGCATTGTCGATACCGACCAATGCATTTTGTTTTGCCCGTTCCAGTTCGGTAAGCGTGAAACCAAACTGGCGTACACGTTCGGTTTCGGCCACGGCGGATTTAATCGCCATTTGCAATTCAGCCGGACTTTTCGCAACTGCTATAGTGGTAAAAGCATCCTGCCTGCCGGTAAATGCACCATACGCCGACTGCGCGAACAAAAACGGCGGATTTGGTTTTTGAAGCAGTTCGTTTAACCGCTCATTCAGCATCTGGTTAAAAAGCTCAACCCGTATGCTTTGCATAAAATCGGGAACGGTTTTTACTATGGTTTGCGGGTGTTTAACAATAATTTCGGCCAATGTGTAAGGGAATTCCTTATCGGTAGCTATTTTAACAGCAGTCCCTGCCGTTGGCGGCACCGTATAATAGGTTCGCGGTTTTTCATTAGGCGGATTTTGGATGGATGCAAAATTATATTTGATAGCGGCCAAAACTTCGATCGGATCAAAATCACCAACTGCTATAACCGCCTGCAGATCGGGGCGATACCAATCATGATAAAAACTGGTAATGGCCTCGCGCTGAAAGTTCTTAATAATATCCTCTTTACCTATCGGGATCCGCAGGGCATACCGTGAGTTATTGAGCAGCACAGGCAAAGTTTGGTTCCGTAAACGTTCTTCGGCATTTTTACCACCAGCACGTTCTTCTTCCAGTACCACGCCACGTTCGGCATCAATTTCTTTTTGATCGAAGCGCTGGTAAGCCGCCCAATTAGCCAATATTTTAAAGCCGTTTGCAAAAACCTTATCGCTATCTGTAGGCAAAGGCAGTTCATAAACGGTTTCGTCAAATGAGGTAAAGGCATTCAGGTCGGCGCCAAATTTAACGCCCGATTTTTGCAGGTAATTTACCAGGTCGTTCTTTGGATAATCGCGCGTGCCGTTAAAGGCCATATGCTCGGTAAAGTGTGCCAACCCTTGCTGATTATCATTCTCCAAAACCGAACCAGCCTTGGTTACCAGGTATAACACGGCACGGTTTTTTGGCTCGGCGTTTTTGCGGATATAAAAGGTTAAACCATTTGCGAGCTTGCCGGCAAGTACGTCAGGATCGCCGGGTAAGTAAGCCGGTTTCGCCTCGGTACTTGCCTGTGATTGTTTTGGTTTTTGCAGTGCCGGTTTTTTTTTAACCTGCTGGGCAGATAGTCCGCCCGAAATAACCAGGAAAGTTGCGGCCGCTAAGTAAAATTTATGCTTAAAATTCATTTTATCAGGAACATATAAAAGTCCGCTAAGATGCAAAACGAATTTCTTAGGTGCAAATTATCTGGTAAATGATTACACCGATTGATTTGGGTGATTTCACCGATTGATTTGGGTGATTTCACCGATTGTTTTGGATGATTGCACCGATTGCCTTTTTGACGATAGCACTGACTGATAGAAATTAGTCTAACAAACTATGTCATTGCTGACCAATTGGGTTAGTAATGATAGCGCACAAATGCCTCCATAGCCTCATACTCGGCCATGCCAAGCTTGTCGTAGTTATGGGCCGTTTCACGCGTCCTATCCTCGGCCCTTACCCAAAACTCCCTGGCATCATCACCCGGGAAGACCGGCCTGTCCTTTTGGCTTTGGTGCTTAAAGATGGCATTCCGCTTGCGGATAACTTCCTGGGGGGATAAGGGTACCGCCATTTCAATTTCCCAGGTATTAAACTCCTGCCAGGCGCCGCGGTACATCCACAGCCAGCAGTCTTTTACCCAGTCTTCGGTTTTCTTTAATTCGTTTAGTGCGCCAAGGATGATGTTGAAACACACCAAATGCGTGCCGTTCGGGTCGGCAAAGTCGCCGGCAGCAAATATTTGGTGGGGTTTTATTTTGTTCAGCAAGTCCATCGTTAATTTAATGTCCTCGGCTCCGGCAGTGTTCTTTTTGATCTTGCCTGTTTCGTAAAAAGGCAATGCCATAAAATGGATATGGTCGTCTTCCAGGCCTGCATAGCGTGCTCCCGAGATAGCTTCTGTCTTGCGGATGAACCCTTTTACATCCCTGATCTCTTTGGTATCAACCTGGTTGGGTTTTTTGGTAGGGATAAAAGCCCGCATTTCTTCGTAAACACTTTTCAGGCGGGCATTGTCTTCACCGATGCTTTCGTTAAAGTCAATCGCAAATTCCACAAAGCGTAATACATCATCATCCCAGACAGCCGTGTTGCCAGAGGTTTGATATGCAACATGCACATCGTGCCCCTGGTCAACTAAACGGATAAAAGTACCGCCCATGGAGATCACATCATCGTCCGGGTGAGGCGAAAAGATGATGGAGCGCTTTTGGGCCGGCTGTGCCCTTTCGGGCCTTTGCGAATCGTCGGCATCGGGCTTACCGCCCGGCCAGCCGGTGATCGTATGCTGTATCTGGTTAAATATGTCGATATTGATATTGTAAACAGGACCCTGTTCTACCGCCAACTGGGCCATGCCATGGTTATTATAATCTTCTTCGGTGAGTTTTAATATAGGCTTATTTAAAGTATCGGCCAGCCAGATTACGGCTTTCTTCTTTAAAGAATTTTCCCAAACACAATCTTTTACCAGCCAGGGGGTATCAAAACGGGTTAATGAACTGGCAGCTGCTTCGTCCAAAACAAATTCCACATGGTCGGATAATTGTAAGAAGGTAGCCGGTACTTCACCCGATATTTCACCTTCCACGGCTTTTTTCACGATCGGCGCTTTCTTCAGGCTCCAGGCCATCAGGATAATTTCGCGGGCCTTAAAAATGGTACCCACACCCATGGTAATGGCTTTGGTAGGCACATTTTGTTTACCGCCAAAGTCGCGGGAAGCATCATTCCTCGTTAAATCGTCCAAAGTAACCAGCCGGGTACCCGAGTTTGGCGCCGAGCCCGGCTCGTTAAAGCCGATGTGGCCGGTACGTCCGATACCTAATATTTGTAAGTCTAAGCCACCAAGCGCAGTGATCTTTTTTTCATAATCCAAACAAAAAGCCGCTACATCTTCCTGTGCTAAGGTGCCGTTAGGAATGTGAACGTTCTTTTTATCGATATCTACATGATTGAACAAATTTTCGTTCATGAAGGTCACATAGCTTTGCACCGCTGATGCCTGCATGGGATAGTATTCATCCAAATTAAAGGTGATCACATTTTTAAAGCTGAGGCCTTCAGCCTTGTGCAGGCGCACCAGCTCAGCGTAAACGCCAATGGGAGTTACCCCTGTAGCCAGCCCTAAAACTGTTTTTTCGCCTTTGGCTTCTTTGTCTTTAATCAGGGTGGCTATCCGGCCTGCTACGGCTATGGATGCCTCCTGCTGGTTGCCATATACCGTTACCGGTAGTTTCTCGTATCGCGTCTCTTCTAGTAAATTTAATCGCGCCATGTTTTGAGTCGTTAATCGTGAGTTCTAAGTTAAAAGTAGGGCTTAGAAATAATTGGTGAAAACAAATATATCAGATATGTTGAGATAGTAGGTTTATTAATTTAAAAAATAGGGATAGGTTTATAAACCCACCAGTATATTTAATTGCTTGCACATCGCTTAACAAATCCCTAAATTATGCCCATGTTAGCGCTCAATAAAAATCTGCAGCACCTCATCAATATCGCCCAAAAAGAAGAAAAAATTGGTATTGGCTTAATGTCGGGCACATCGCTGGATGGGCTGGATATTGCGCTGTGCAAATTCACCGGCAGCGGACTAAATACGCAGTTTAAGCTGCTTAATTTTATTACCATTCCGTACCATGATGATTTTAAAAAGGAGGTACAATCTGTATTTGCAAAAAAAGAGACCAGCCTCGAAAAAGTTTGTTTATTGAACGCACAGATCGGGACCTTTCATGGCGAACTCGTGTTACAGGCGCTTGAAGAATGGGGTATTAATCCGGCGGATGTCGATTTTATTGCCAGCCATGGGCAAACCATTTATCATGCACCCAAAAGACTGCACGGCTACGCAGATTTTCCAAATGCCACACTGCAGATTGGTGACGGCGACCACCTGGCGGTAAAAACGGGCATTTTAACCATCAGCGATTTCCGTCAGAAACACATCGCTGCAGGCGGTGAGGGTGCGCCGTTGGCTTTATATGGCGATGTATTATTAGCCAGCAAACCCGGCGAAAACAGGATTTTACTAAATATTGGCGGGATAGCCAACCTTACCTTTTTGCCCGCCGACGGCAATTATGATCATATTTTGTGTACCGATATCGGACCCGGAAATACTTTAATTGATGCCGCCTGCCGGGGGTATTTTAACCGGCCTTATGACGAAGATTCGAAGATTGCCTATTCAGGAAATGTAAATGAAGAACTGCTAACCGCCTTGCTTGATCACCCATTTTTTAACGAACCGGCGCCAAAAACCACCGGGCCCGAACTGTTTAGCCTGGATTATATCAGTCGCGCACAACAGAAATCAAACCACTCCATCATCAGCGGCGAGGATATTATTTGTACGCTAACCGCCTTTACTGCTAAGACTATTGCTGATTTCATTGCCGCTCATTTTAAGGTTGACGATTTAAAAATTTACGCCAGCGGCGGGGGCGCAAACAACATTTATATTATGGACTATTTGATGAGGGCTTTACCTGGCGCCACAATTACCGATACCAGCGAATTAGGGATTGATCCTGATGCCAAAGAAGCCATACTATTTGCACTATTAGGCAACGAGTCCCTATGCGGCGAACCGATAAAAATTGGGGGAAACCCGGCGGTTTTGATGGGGAAGTTTAGTTTTGCGTGAATCGTTGTTTACTGTCATCAATATAGCGATGGGTTTATAAACCTGGGGTGTTCGGAAGAAGGTAAATCCCTCCCCGGGGAGGGTAGGGAGGGGTTCTGCGTAAATGCACTAACGCAAACGCATGGCGCAGAAACCCACCCCAGCCACAACATTGCCAACCGCGCCCCCTCCGAGGAGGGGAACTTTGAAGCGTTTCGAACACCCCAGGTTTATAAACCCATCGCTATTTATCAATCCGCCACACTTTTCTTCTCCAATGTTTTATGAATCTCCACTACTTTCATTAATGCTGCAGACCCATACCAGGGATGCAGTTCCATCACCAATACACCAGCCTTTATGGCAGGATCGCTTTCGGTAAGTTTTTTGGCCTCTTCAACAGTAGCAACGTTAAAAATAAAGATGCCCCGTATCGGCTGGTTATCCAAAAACGGACCGGCAATAAGCAGTTTGCCTTCGTTGGCAAGACGAATAATATTTTTCAAATGTTCATTCTGAAGCTTCGCGCTAGCAACTGAGTCCGTTATTTTTACCGGGCCCGATTTCAGGAAAGCCATTACATAGGTTTTCATCCCGTATTCGTCGGCGCCTAATTTTTGGGCGAGGGCAGCATCATATTGAGGTTTTGTTTGTGCGAAGCAATTAATTGCGGCGAAAAGGAGAATTGCGATTATGAGGTTCTTTTTCATGGTTGCGGGTTGGAATATATCGTTGTGAAATTTAGGGATTTTACACACAACAAAAAAAGAAAGCCTTCCGAAGTTTTTTGGAACTTCTGAAGGCTTCTCCCTATTTTGGCAATTTAAAATTCTGATTCAGACGACAATTTACAAACTCACTTTCAAACCATACTTATCGCTAAACTTTTTATACAATTGTTTGTGGAGGTTGTCCAGGTTGATGTCGCGTCCCTGGATAAAAGCTTTTTCTACATGAAGAGTGATCATATCCAGCGCGTCGCCGGTGGAGATAAACAGGTTGGCGTCTTTCCCTACTTCCAATGTGCCTGTTGTTTTATCGATGCCTAAAATTTTGGCGTTGTTTAGGGTGATCATGCTCAGGGCCTGTTCTTTTGTTAATCCATAACCTGCTGCCTCACCAGCCTCAAAAGGCAGGTTGCGCTGCCGCCAGAAACCAATACCGGTTAAGCCATACGTAACGCCGGCATCCTGCAGCATTTTAGGCAGTTTATAGGGCAGGTAAACATCGTCTTCGTCGCGGTCGGGCAGGCGTTGGGTTTCCTTTAGTATTACGGGTACGTTGTTTTCTTTCAGCGTCTCGGTAACCAGGTAGGATTCGCCGCCGCCTACAATCACTAGGGATAAACCAAACTTTTTGGCAAAAGCTACCGCCTGCACAATTTCTTTGGCGCCATCGGCATTTACAAACAGTTTTTTGCTACCGTTAAACAGGCCTTTCATGGCCTCAAAGCGAACATTGGTAACTTCGGGTTTTGCCTCCGAATAGGCTTTCGCTTCCGAAAACAGGTTGTTAATGGCATCAATCGCCTTTTGTGCCTTTTCGGCCGGCGATTCCTGCGGAACGCCCGGTGTTGGCGCTGCCCGGCGACGGGTATTTACCCTTGCCACCGGCCATGTTAAATGAATACCGATATCCGTTTTATAAGCCGCGTCTTCCCAGTTCCAGGCATCCAGTTGTACAACCGACGATTGCCCCGAAATGATCCCCCCTGTTGGTGTTGGCTGGGCCAGTAATATCCCGTTTGAACGCACGGTAGGTATAACTTTTGAATCGGTGTTGAAAGCAATAAGGGAGCGGGCGTCGGGGTTAAGGTCGCCGGTTTCTTCTTCGTCTACGGTGCCACGGGCGCCTTCTTCAATTTCCACCAGGCCGAGGGTTGTTATCGGGCAAATAAAACCCGGGTAAACCTGTTTGCCGGTGGCGTCAATTATATCGGCGCCGGTGGCATTGGGTGCCGAGCCTTCACCAACGGCGGTTATTTTGCCATTGTTAAAAACCACATAGCCATTATTAATCACCTGCCCGTTACCCACATGTATGGTACCGCCGCTGATGACGATCGCTTTCGCCTGTGGCTTTGCCGGCGAGATGGTCGCCTGGCCGTAAACGAGGGAGATGCTCAGCAGCAATGCTGCTGAGAGCCCCGCGGTAAGGCTTTTTATTTTTGTATTATGATTTAATCTGAACATCTTTTTTACGTTTTAATAATTTGCACATTCGCACATTTGAAATTCGCACATCAATTCCCATCATCCCCGTCTTCATCCTCTTCTGTCGGACGCTGCCTTCTGCCCGGTGGGCGTTGCGTTACGGCGCCCTTGTTTTTTGCGGCTATCATTTTCTGAATGATGCGCGCTTCATCGGCTTTCATGGCTTTTTGGTTAGCTGCATCTTTATCAATGTCCCAGTAGGGAATACCGTCTACATAAGTTTTTTGTACTACCGAGTAAATCGACAACGGATCGGCCGACCATAACACCAAATCAGCATCTTTGCCGGGTTTAATGCTGCCTACCCATTTATCAATGTGCAGCATTTTGGCGGGGTTCAGCGTTACAAATTTCAGCGCTTCTTCTTCGCTGATGTTGCCGTAGGTTACCGCTTTGCCGGCTTCCTGGTTAAGGCGACGCCCCATTTCATCATCGTCCGAGTTAAAGGCCACATTCACGCCTACATTATGCATAAGGGCACCGTTATAGGCCATAGCTTCGGCAACTTCCATTTTATAGGCCCACCAGTCGCTAAAGGTGGATCCGTTAATGCCCCTTGCTTTCATTTTATCGGCTACTTTATAACCTTCCAAAATATGGGTAAAGGTGTTGATATGGAAGCCCATCGAATCGGCCACATGCATCAGCATATTAATTTCCGACTGTACGTAGGAGTGGCAGGTGATATAGCGCTTGCCGTCCAGTATCTCCACAATGGCATCCAGCTCAATATCCCGGCGTACAGTGTTGCCTTTTGCAGCACGGGCGGCCTTATATTCTTTGGCTCGGGTAAATTCATCAACATAAACCTGCTCAACGCCCATACGGGTTTGCGGGTAGCGTAAGGTGGCATTTGGCACCACAAAATTATTGCTGCCTTTCACATTTTCACCAAGCGCGAATTTGATGAACTCCGGCGCATTGGCGTATTTAAGTTCTTCGGGCAAAACACCCCAGCGGTGTTTAATCACCTGGTTTTGGCCACCGATAGGGTTTGCTGATCCATGCAAGATCTGCGAGGTGGTTACCCCACCCGCCAGCTGGCGGTAAATGCTGATATCTTCCGGATTCAGTACATCGCCGATACGCACTTCGGCGGTTACGGCCTGGGTGCCTTCGTTAATGCCGTTGGTGATGGCTATGTGCGAGTGCTCGTCCACAATACCCGGCGACAAGTGTTTGCCTGTGGCATCAATCACTTTGGCACTGCCTGCCGAAAGGTTTTTACCAACAGCTTTTATCTTACCGTTTTCAATCAGCACATCGGTATTTTGCAGGATGCCCTCGCTTTCGTTGGTCCAAACAGTGGCATTTTTAAACAGAACCGCCTCGGCTTTTGGCAAGCTATTGCTTCCGTAGGCGCCAAAAGGATAAATAACCGGACCAGCGGTTGAATCCGGTTTGTTTTGATCTTTATTTTTGGGTGTAGCGGTGGCGGCACTGGTGTAAGTGGCCGTCCATTTAATATCTGAGCCATCGGGCAATACCCCATTGCCGCGGAAGCTAAGCGGTGCGGTATTGGTGATATAACCGTTTAGGCGGATATTGCCTGCAGGCTTATTTTTAAGGTCGAAATAGATGCTCACCATATCGCCACTACGTGTAATGGTGCCTTTGGCTTTGGTGCTATCGGCACCGTTGCGCTCAATGTTTACATCGTATGATCCCGGCGTGCCACTGATCTTGAGCACTACATTTTGCAAAGCGTCGCTGGCAAAATTATAGTTGCCGCGCAGGTCGGTTACGTCCAAACGGGTAACCACATATTGGCGACCTTCGATCCAGTTCTCGTAAATAATATTGTCTTTTTTAAACAGATCGTCGGACGTGATCAGGAAATTGGCCATTTTGCCTTTGGTCAGGGTGCCAACCTTATCGCCCACGCCCAGCAATTGGGCCGGTGTAACAGTTAAAGATTTTAAGGCTTGTTTTTCGCTGAGGCCATTATCAATGGCGGTGCGCAAGTTTGCCCAAAAGTCGGTGGATTTATCCAATCCATAGCTGGTTATAGCAAAGTTGATTCCGGCTTTTTCAAGCACTGCCGGATTGGTGGGCGCCAATTCCCAGTCTTTCAACTGGGTGTAACTAATGTTGCGGGCGTCCAGCGGATCCTCTACATCAAAAGGCTCAGGAAAGGTAAGGGGGATAATAAAGCTGCTTCCGGTGGCCTTCATGGCATCAATGCGGCGGTATTCCTTGCCATCGGTTTTATAAATATATTGCTTGCCAAACTCTTTGGCAATCTTGTTTACACGTAACACCATCAAGGCATCCGTCACCTCGAATACCTGCGGGATGTTTTGCGTTTTGTTGAACTCATCCAGCGAGATATTAAATTCTTCCTTTTGGTTTTTGTACCATTCGGCATCATAATAGGTCTGGCGGATAAGCGCAATGCTGCCCATTAACGACGACGGGTAATTTGTAGCGGCCGTACCTTTATTAAATGAAAAATGAGCGGCAGCCTGGTCGTTCAGCATGAGTTCGTTGTCGCGCTCGTCGCCCAGGGTAACTACGGCTGATGTACCGCGATCGATGCCATCGTGTATCAGTGTTTGTACTGCTCCGAAACCGTTCTTTTTAAAATCTTCGGCCTTGGCAGCGTCGGCATGAAAAACCGCTTTGGCGTTCATTTCGGGTTTGATGGCCTCGTTCCAGCCGTAAGCGCCGGGTTTGGTGCTTGTGTAAACCGGCACGCGGAAGCCAAATCCCTGCGCAAAAGCCGCGCGTGGCGCCTCGGGCATACCATAAGTACTGTAAGCATCAATTAAACCGGGATAAATGTATTTGCCCTTTAAATCGATAACCACATAGCCTTTAGGTACGGTTAAACCGGCGCCAACTCCTTCGATAACACGATCCTTAATTAATAAGGTACCATTGGTAATGGTTTCATCGGGACCGGCAACAATGTTGGCGTTGATGAAGGCGTATTGCCCGGGCCGCACATCCCAGGGGCCATTTACGGGGAATGTTTGCTGTGCAAGACTCAGCCGGGCAAACAGCAATGCCCCGCAGAAGAGTAAGAGTTTCTTCATATTCGATATTAGTCAGTTAATACAGCTAAAGATATTAAAGATTAGTCTAAATCTGCGGTTTGGGGGATAGGTAGTAGCGGATTTGTTACAAAAAAGGAGAAGGATTATATCAATATCATCGGTATTTGTTAAGAGGTTCCCTCTTTTGGTGGTAGATGGCAACTATTACAACCAATTGCAAACTCTCTTCAACGGTATAGATAATTGTAAAAGGATATTTCTGAAGATTAAGTTCAAAATAATTCTTGTACTCGTTACGATGGATAACGGGATTACTGCTAATCCGGGTCAAACCATCTTCTACTGTGTCGACAAAATTTGTGGCTGCTTTTAAACTTCGTTTCATGTACCACGAAACAGAAGATTCATAGTCCTCTTGTGCGGCAGGGATAAGTTTATATTAAAAAGTCACTATTTTACTTTTGAACTAAGTAAAGCCTGAATTCTTTTTTGGCTTTCTTTCTCGCTTACCAAACTAACTCTTCCGTTAGTATAGCCGGCGTAACGTTCGTCAAGCAACTCTTTCAATTCATCTGTATAAGTAAGGCCTTCGTCATCATTCACGTGATACTTCAATCCTAGGTTTCCTATAAATTCTGTAACTGCCAAAATATCCTTTTCCTTATCAATTTCAACTGTTATTGTCGTCATACAACAAATTTAATGAAATCATACAAATAGTTTATAGGGAAGCCGTTCCTCCTATCTTTTTTTGCTTAAAAAAGGCAGGGAAAAGCGAAAGGCTGACGATCAGACTTAAGAAGTTTTAAAACTGCACAGCACTCAATGAGGCCTTTAAAAAACATTATATCCGAATTAAACTTCGTAAGTCTTAAACCAGGAAAAATCTTCCTGGCAACGATGGGTTTTTAAACCTACCGCTACGAACGCTACTTGGTAACTTACACCAACTTCAACAATTTGTCAGCATTTCCATGTGATATCTTTTCCAGATCTCCCGGCTTTAGCTGCATACTTTCAAGATATTGTCTCCCCTGTTCATTGGTGCTAAAGGGATAATCTATCGAAAACATAATATTATCAATCCCGAAGGTATCAATGGCTACCTGTAATGGCGGCAAAGTAAATAATCCGCTCGTGGTAATATACACCTGGTCGCGGAGGGTTTGGATAATGGAGCGCTGGTTTACACCACCATGATCAACCCCAAACATTTTATCGCTGCGTACCATCATCATGGGCAGCATTTCGCCCATGTGGCCTATGATAAGTTTGAGGTTCGGATATTTATCCAAAGTGCCCGATACAATCAGCCTTAAAGTATGCAGGGCCGTTTCCGAATGCCATCCCCAGCCGGCTATGGACAAAAAGGGGCCTGCCTGTTTGGGTAACTTGGTATAATAGGCGTCGAACACCGCTTTGGGCGGCAAACCGGGATGCAGGTATATAGGCACATCCAATTGCTCGGCACGGGCAAATATGGGCGCATATTTTTCATTGTCTAAAAACTCGTCGTTAGTTAATCCATTAATAAGCGCACCGCAAAAGCCGTAGTTTTTTACAGTCCGTTCCAATTCGTCGGCAGCGGCCTGGGGGTTAGTGGTGGGTAAGTGGGCAAATGCTTTAAACCTGTCGGGATGTGGGGCTATCCGTTCCGCTATTGCGTCGTTATATCTTTTGGCAAATGCGGGGCCATCACTTGGGTTCAGCAGGTCGGCGCCCTCACCTGCGACCGAAAGTACCTGCATGGTTATGCCGTTTTCGTCCATGGATCGCAGGCGTTCACCATCAACATCGGCGAGTTTTGGGACCATCCGCTGTATAGCGGGCGATTTGCTGAGGTAGTGCCTATCTTTTGCTTCCTGCGGGAGTTGCTCAACCAGTTCAGGAAAAGTTATATGTTCTTCGAGGGTTATTACACGCATATGGGGTTATTTTTTGTTTTAACAAAGGTCACCCCGATTAGATTGAAAAACATTGATCTGGATCAACAAATCAAATTTTTGATTTTAGCCTGCTCAGTGCCTCCGGCGAGATACTAAGGTAATTGGCCACCAATTTGTTCGACAAACGCAAAACATAGTGCGGATTCTCCTTGAGCAATAATTTATAACGTTCGGCAGCATCCTGTGTAGCAAAACTTTGTAAGCGTTTGGTGTTGGTTACATAAGCAAACTCCAGGTAATTGCGGTAAAATTTTTCCCAGGCTGGTATAATATCCAGCAACCGGTAAAAGTCATCGCGCGAGATGTAGAGCAGTTCGGTAGTCTCAATGGCTTTGGTGAATTCGGTTAAGGGTTCGCCGCTGATAAAAGACGTAAGTGAGGTGGAAAATGCATTTTCAAAAGCAAACCTACGGGTTACCTCGCCGCCATCGGGCTTTAAAAAATAAACGCGCAGACACCCCTTGTTTACAAAGTACATCCTGCGGGCCGGGACGCCCATGCTGTTGATCACTTCGTTCTTTTTTATGGTTAAGGGTTTAAAACAAGCCAGGATGGTTTGCAGGTGTTCATCGCTTATGGCTACCCGGTCGGTTATGTATTGGGTTAATTGGGTGTACATGGGTTATTGTGTAGTTTGATTAACAAAGATAGTGGCTATTGCATAGGGGCAGGTAACTATTGAATGTCCGAAACGTTTTACCCTCTTTGCCGATTTCGGCAGAAAGGGTGGTCGAGCGAAGCAAAGACCGGGTGAGTCAACCGGAGCGCGTTCTTTGCGAGCGACAATTTGAATTGCACCCATAGTTTCTTATTCCGTAAACTTATCTGTAAATTTGTTTGCATGGACATACAGGCGGAAAAAATAGCGTTAGCAAAGTTAATTCTGGATACCGACGATGAAGGCATTATAGGTCAGATTAAGTTGTTATTTAAAACTAACGACAACAATTTGTGGAGCGATTTGCCGGCGTACGTAAAAGAGGGTATAAAGGAATCCATCGGACAGGCTGATCGCGGCGAATTCATTTCGCTGGAGGATGTTAAGAAAGAAGTGTCGCTTTTATAACCAAACAAACCTCCCTGATCTACAGGGTTACCACTGATCGCATCGAAGTGCTTTTTTCTGGGATAACAGGCAGGAACCGATATTCTAACCGGCTCCCAGATCAAAACAATGCGAGAGCCGGCACAACATTAAAATACTACCATAAAAACGCTAAAACATCAGTCCGTAAAATGCTGTTAATGTTGTTATGTTTACCTCATGAAAAACATGAAGGCAATTATAATAACCCACCCCGGTAGTCCCGAAGTTTTACAGTTAGAGGACCGGTCTATACCAACATACGCTGCAGACGAAGTTTTGGTAAAAGTACACGCTGCCGGGGTTAACCGGCCCGATGTTTACCAGCGCAAGGGCAATTACCCGCCGCCGAAAGGCGCTTCGGTAGATATCCCCGGACTGGAGATTGCCGGCGTAATAGCCGAAACCGGCGAAAACGTGTCCCGATGGAAAGTGGGCGACAAAGTTTGCGCACTGGTTATAGGTGGCGGCTATGCCGAATATTGCAGCGTACCGGAGGGACAATGCCTGCCCATCCCCGGCGAACTTACTTTCACTGAAGCGGCCTCGTTGCCTGAAACATTTTTTACCGTTTGGAGCAATGTGTTCGACAGGGGCCAGTTAAAAAACGGTGAAACCCTGCTGGTTCACGGCGGCTCGAGCGGCATAGGCGTTACGGCCATACAAATGGCGAAAGCCCTGGGCAATACCGTTTATGTTACCGCGGGTACTGAAGAAAAATGCCGCTTTTGCGAAGACCTTGGCGCCGCAAAGGCCATCAACTATAAAACAGAAAAATTTCCCGAAGTAATTAAACAGCTTACTGATGGCAAAGGCGTTGATGTTGTTTTAGATATGATCGGCGGTGATTACACACCCGGTAACATTCAATCCCTGGCCGAAGAAGGGCGACTGGCGCTCATTAACGCCATGAACGGTAAAGATGTAGCAGTTGATCTTTCAGCAATCATGCGTAAACGGTTAACCATCACCGGCTCCATGCTGCGATCTCGGGACACGGCCTTTAAAGCCGAGATAGCGCAAAACCTTGAGATCATTATCTGGCCACACCTGGCATCGGGTACAATAAAGCCCATCATAAATGCCGTTTTCCCTGCCGAAAAGGCCGCCGATGCGCACCGTTTAATGGAAAGCAGCGAACACATCGGGAAGATAGTTCTTGAGTTCATAGGTAATGGTTCATAGTTCATAGCCGAAGGGCTAGGGGTTATTGGCCAATGGTTTTTTCAATTTAGGTCATAGGAAAATAGAAAAAACCATTGGCCAATAACCC
>Ga0207667_10004063_pt1 | contig 17975 bp, 15 predicted proteins | sample KBSCornC52_FD_184301 | JGI IMG/M metagenome (GOLD analysis project Ga0207667, IMG submission 184301) | Corn rhizosphere microbial communities from Kellogg Biological Station, Michigan, USA - KBS Corn C5-2 (SPAdes) (version 2) | ecosystem: Host-associated > Plants > Roots > Rhizosphere > Soil ...
CCAGAGCGCGGTCGGCAAAGAAGTGGAGGCTGCGGGCATGCTGTTCACCGTCGTCGGCGTGCTGGACAAGCAGCCGCAGGCCTTCGGCGGGGGCGCCAACGCGCAGGACAACCAGGCGTTCTTCCCCATCTCCACATTTCACTACATGCATCCGGAGCAACTGGACTGGTGGATCAGCGTGAAGTACGACGATCCTAAAAACCAGGCGCTGGTGGAAGACGAGCTGACGGAGCTGCTGCGCCGCCGCCGCCGCGTGCACAATGAGCAGCCGGACAACTTCGCCATCTTCGGCACCGACACGCTCACCCGGCTGTGGAACCAGATCACCGGCGGACTTTTCCTGCTGCTGTTCTCGCTCTCCACCGTTGCGCTGATGGTGGGCGGCGTGGGCGTGATGAACATCATGCTGGTCAGCGTGACCGAGCGCACCCGGGAGATCGGCGTGCGCAAAGCCATCGGCGCGACCAAGCGCACTATCCTCACCCAGTTCACGCTGGAGGCGATTACGCTGTGCGCCGTGGGTGGGGTGATCGGGCTGATGATTGGCAGCCTGTTCGCGCTGCTGATCGGCATCTTCATGCCGACGCTGGTGTCGCCGCTGTGGGTATTGACGGCGTTCCTGAGCTCCTGCGCCATCGGCCTGGTATTCGGCATTTATCCGGCGTGGAAGGCCGCCAATCTGGACCCGATCGAAGCGCTGCGGTACGAGTAGGATTTTCCTCGCCTTTTGACATCCAGCGCGGATGGGCCAGGTATATACTGCTGGCTACCTCCTCCCCAGCCTTCCCATATAGAGATCCACCCTGTCGTTGCAGTGGGCCCCTTTTTAGTTCGCAAAAAGGAGACACACGATGATCCGTCTTGAGAGGTCTTCCGTTCTCATCTCTGCCGTTCTTTGCGCCACGCTGGCGCCCTGTGTGCCATTGCTCGCACAGTTCCAAAACCCCATCACGGCGGCGAAGGATGCCTATAAGAAGGCAAAGCAGCAGCAACAGCAGCAACAGCAGCAGCAACAGCAGCAGGCGCAGCCTGTACAGGACGGTCAGAAGCCGCCGGGGAATGGATCGTCGTCAGCAGCGTCCGCAGGTTCGTCCGATACGGCTGCGCCTTGGGTGCCTCCCGGCAGTGCACCGGTAACAACTGGCGCCGCCGCGTCGACAGCCGCTGCTGCCGCTGCCGCCGTCAAGCTCGACCCCTCCAAATTGCCCGACGTCCTCGGAGTCCATCTGGGCATGACCGCAACCGAAGCGCTCGCCGCCGCTCACAAAGCCTATCCCGACGACATGTTCGTGGAAATGAAAGACAACGGCTGGCCCACCAACCCCAAGCCCGACAACGGCTTTAACGTTCACTCCCGCGCAGCCGGAAACCAGAAGGACTTTAGCATGTCCTTCACTGCGCCGCCAGGTGAACAGAAGGTCTGGAAGGTAGACCGGTATACCTCCAAGCTCCACACCAACCGCAACACGCTCCTGGCTGCCCTGCGCCAGAAGTATGGCAAGGAGGCGTTTGCCTGGCAGGGTGGCGATACCACCACAAACGTCAGAAGCGACAACCAGATCACCGCAATGTTGTGGCTGTTTGACGAGCAAGGCAATCACGTCCCCATGCCGGCCAGCACCGTCTTCCCCACCAGGCAAAGTTTCGAAGAGTGCACGATAGTAAATCACACTGATGAGCCGGACATGAAAACGGACGCAGATTTTGCAAACAGGCTGAATCCCTGGTGTGCAGCCCACTTCGTGGCAGTTATCGTGCAGTTGAGCAACTTGGACATCGTCGAGAATACCTATACGTACATGATGGACATTCCGTTAGCGGCTCGGACTGCGCGCGCCGGCGACGCCTGGCTCAGAGACTACGCGAACAAAGTGCATCAGCAGGATCTGCAGCGCTCCAAGGAAAATACGCCGACCCTCTGATTTGCTTCGTTCACCGCTTATCTGATCCACACCCTCCATCAGGAGAACTCCATGCGTTCCACTCAGCCTGTTGTTGGCCTCTTGAGTCTCGCTCTCGTGGTGGCCGCACCCGCCTTGGCCCAACCACCTTCCGGGGTGCCCGACGTCGCCGGCATTCGTCCCGGGATGTCGGCGCAGGAGGCTTACGACGCTCTTAAAGCGAGGTCGAACGGAGCGAACGTGGGTATTGCCCAGACGCAGCTTCCCGGCGTCTCACAACCCGTCGTGGTGCTGATGTCGCTGGCCGTGTTGGACTCCTCTCCAGCCGAGACCATCACCGTAATGCTGACCTACCCGCCGGGAAAGCAGGTCGTGTGGGGTATCCGTCGCAGGCTTGAGTTCGAGCGCGGGAAAGAGCCCACCAAAGTAGCGATCATGAAAAACATTCGCGAGAAGTACGGTCCCGAGATTCATGCGGGTGGTATCGACTTCTGGGACTTCGATGAACAGGGCGGCCGCCCCAATGAGAAGGACATGATCTTCAACCATTGTGCGGGTCAGTTCAGCATTAACGAACCGGATGATCCTGCGAACCCGGCTCCCCGGTCCGCGCTTGGGGGAGCGTTCGTGGGCCCTCCAAACGTATGCAGCAACATCATCTCCCTGCGCGCCGAGGTAGATTCCCGGACTGACAACGAGCTCGCTGCAGTTGTCACCCTCACCCTGGAGGACACACCAATCGCACGTCGTTCGCGGCAGGCCTACGGCAACCTTGTCGCAAACGAAGGCGATGCTGCCCACCGGCAGGTCATCGACAACGCAAATCAGCAGAAGGCCCCGAAATTCTGACGGCGTATCGCTGCACCGATAGGAGATGATCATGCGCTTTCCCCGGACGTTTATCTCACGCTTGACTGTCGGACTTGCTCTTGTTTTCGTGCTGCCCGCGATGGCCCAGACCGCGGCTCTGCCGGATGTCGTCGGCATTCGTCCCGGCATGTCCGCTCAGGAGGCCTATCAAGCCCTCTCGGAACGGGCCAAAGGATCCAAGATCGGAATCGCGCAAGGCACGATCGATGGCATCGACAAACCAGTCGTCGTACTCATGGCGCTTCAGGTCGTCGGTAGTTCGCCCCGCGAAGAGATCGTCGTGTATCTCACCTACCCACCTCAGAAGCAGATCGTCTGGGCGGTACGCCGCACCCTTACCTTTGAGCCGGGAAAAGAGCCAACGAAGGCCGACGTGATGGACGGACTTCGCCAGAAATACGGCCCCGAACTCCCCGTGAGCGCCTGGGCGTACTGGAGCTTTGGCGAAGATGCGAGACGCTCCAATATGCGAGAGGTGGCCTCCTACAACTGTGGAGGACGCGCGACGATGTACGGAGTGGACAATTTCGTGACGCCGCAGCCGAATAGCCCGCTTCCTTACCTGCAGCCTTTGCCGAACTGCGAATCCTATGTCTCCGTTCGCGCCCAGGTGGAGAATGGCTCTCTTGTCAACAACGCTCTCGCCAGTACCGTGACAGTGATCGTTGAAGATACGCCAGCTGCACTACGCTCGCGCACGGCGTGGAAGGCGTTGGCTTCCGGCCAGAACGCTGCAGCCAGGCAGCAGGAGATCGACAAGGCCAAGCAACAGCAGAAACCTACGTTCTAGTTCAGTCTAAGGCGCTCGAGCCGACGGAGCCAAGCTGGGCATCGTCCACGACAAACTGAAGTAGCCGAACCAGCAGGCCAAGCCCCGAGTTCGAGTTGCGAGCTGGGTACTCTGCCAGAAGTAAGCTACCCGGAATGTGGCATATCGACGAGGCATTGGGGGTGCTAGCTTGGCGCAATGGTATCGGAGCAGAGATCAAAGCGGCCGTTCGCGGTGTACTGCATCGTCCTGCTTGAGCTCTATCTTGTAGCGAGCACCGGTTACTGCGTCTGGAGAGCGAGGTCCGTCTTCAGGACCGACGTGGACCCGGTTGCGGCGTGTCAGGATGCGCTGCCCATGCTGACTCCACCGGACGGCTTGAGTTTGTGCGCCACTTTCGGCCTGGATCAGGCAAAGTCGGATGTGCTGTTCAACGGCTTCGCGATGCTCGGGTTCGACATCTTCTTTCTCGTCACTGCCGTTGGGCTCTGGCGGTTGCAGAAGTGGGCCCGCAGCTGTTTAGTGACCACCTGCGTGACCCAACTCGCCTTCCTCGCTCGATGGCTTGTGATCGCAAAGGCCGTTGGAATCCCGGACCTATTCGATCAGGCCGCGCGCTATGAGGTTCCAGAGATCGCGATCCTGCTGGTTGTGCTGGTCGCTCTGCACTCTACGTCCGTCCCGAAAGCGTTTGGGGCTACGGCCTGAGCTGTCTGTTATGTGATTACGAGAAACGCCAGAGCTTCACTTCAGATCCACGTTCCAGTGTTCTGCCGCCGCCTTCAGCTCTTTCGGAGTGAGATAGGTTACGGCGCCGTGCTTCGGGCTGGTGAAGTTGGTCGTCTTCATCACACCTTCGTTGAAGTGGCCGAGGTTCGTGTAGTGCTCAAAGTCGGTGGTCTCGCTGAAACCCATGTTGCTGGGCCGCGCGCCGTACACGTCATACATCAGCACATAGCGATCGGTGCCCAGCCGCTTGAATAGCGTCGGAGCCTCGGTCGGCAGCTTTTCCGGGTCGATCCGCTGCGGCTCGATAACATACCCGCTGTGGATCTGGTCGGAGACTCCGTGGCGCACCATCGCGTTCGACACGAAGTAGAGCTCGTACTTGTTGGCCACCTTGGTGATGTCGCCGTCCGCGCCGTCGATCTTCGCTAGCAGCTCCGGCTTGGTCTCGAGCCGCGTGAAGTCGGGGTTCGCGTAGGCGTAGTACAGGTCGCTGCCCTTGGGTCCGTAGCGCATGCTGAAGTACACCATCATCTTGCCGGCCTTCTCGTCCCACACCGTCTCCGGAGCCCAGGCTGTGGAGATGTCTCCCAACTCCGGGAAGGCTCTGTCCACGCGGAAGTCCGAGTGCGTCCAGTGGATCAGGTCCCAGGACTTCATCATCACGATGGCGCGGTTGTTGCCCCAACCGTATTTCTCCACCGGCCGCTCCCACTGCGTGGACCGGAACCCCGCCCGCTGGCCGAAGATGTGCAGGTCGGTCATCACCAGGTAGAACGCGCCATCCGGTCCGCGCGTGATGTGCGGGTCGCGAACGCCCTTTTGTTCCGCCAGCAGCTTGCCGTCAAACACCGGCTGGCCGCCGTTCACGTCGGTGAAGGTGTATCCGTCTTTGCTGATCGCCAGGTAGGCCGATTGCGTCTGGTCCTTGAAGTACACCAGCAGATAGCCGCCGTACTCCTTCTCGGTGAGCGCGTGCGCACCCTTCGGCTTCTTCAGCGAGGGCACCAGCTCAATGCCGGTGGGCCTCTCCTGCACGGCGCTTGCCGCAGCCTGGGGACTCGCAGGGGCTGCCATCCCGGGCGCCCCCGCTCCGGCCCTTTGCGGAGCGGCATCCGTGGGCGTGCCCCCACCCTGTCCAAACGCCACACTCGCCGATATCACCACCGCTGCCAGGATTCCCACGCGCAACCTTTGCAAAATGCCTCCGCTGTACGTTGCTCGCCCGAGTCTGCCCGGGCGTTCCGCACCGCTGAAAATCATATCCGGTACACTGTGCTCGCGCCATGCCTGCACACTTCTCCCCGGAAGCCCTCAAATTCCTCCGCGGCCTCGCCCGCAACAATGACCGCGAGTGGTTCGAAGCACGCCGCGACATCTTCGAGCGCGAGATCAAGGAGCGCATGCTCTCCGTCATCGGTGAGATCAATGACGCGCTCGCCGGTTTCGCGCCCGAGCACGTCCGCGACCCGCGCAAGGCCATGTTCCGCATCTATCGCGACACCCGCTTCTCCGCCGACAAGCGCCCGTACAAGCAGCACGTGGGCGCATGGTGGGTGCGCAGTGGGCTCGAGAAGACGTCCGGCGCGGGGTTCTACTTCCACATCGGGGCGAAGGAGGTCATCGTGGCGGCCGGAGCCTACATGGCAACGCCCGAGCAGCTGCTCGCGATCCGCCGCCACATCGAGGCCAACTACCAGCAGACACGCAAGTTGCTCGACGACCGCAAGCTGCGCGCGCTGATGCAGGAGTGGGAGGGCGAGCCGATGAAGCGCGTGCCCAAAGGCTTCCCCCAGGACTCGCCCGCCGCCGAGCTGCTGAAGTGCCGCCGCTGGGGACTCTCCGCCACGCTGCCTGCTGCGCTGGCCACTGATCCGAAGCTGGTGAAGGAGGTGGCCCGGCGGTTTCAGGCCGCCGCGCCGCTGGTCAGCTTCCTCAACCAGCCGATTCTGCCGGTACGCAAGCCGCTCCTGTAGGCGTGCTCCGCGCTGCGGTGCAGGTACTCTAATCTCATGCAGGCGCGCGCAGGAGGGCTCACACCATGGGAGGCATGATCCCGCTGGGCGACGCCTCGCGCCGGCTGCGACGGTGGCCCATCATCACCGTCTTGCTGATCCTCGCCAACATCTACGTCTTTACCCGCGAGCTGATCTACGGCGATCGTTTCGTCTATTACTTCTCCGCGATCCCCGTGTACATCGTGTCCGGCAGCCGCTGGTGGACCATCTTCACCGCCATGTTTCTGCACAGCGGGTGGCTGCACATCATCGGCAACATGATTTTCTTCTGGGCCTTCGGACCGGAGATCGAGGATGCCATGGGGCGCTGGCGCTTCCTGCTCTTCTACCTTGCCGGAGGATTTGTGGCCATGGCCGCCCAGGTTGCCGCCAATCCGTTCTCGCCCATCCCCAACCTGGGCGCGAGCGGCGCGATCGCCGCGGTCATGGGAGCCTTCCTCGTCACCTATCCGCGCGACCGCATCAAGGCGGTGATCTTTTTTATCCTTTATGTGCGCGTCACCTTTGTGCCTGCCGCGCTGCTCATCGGCTTCTGGTTCCTGATGCAGCTCTTCAGCGCGGGGCAGGTCTCGCATCATGTGCAGACCGGCGGCGTGGCGTATATCGCGCACATCGGAGGTTTCCTGTTCGGAGTGCTGACTGCGCGGCTCTGGATGTTACGCGCGGGCCGCGGCCGCTCCGGGAACTGGTGACCAGCGGTTCGGCATTACCTCCAGGACAATCTTGCCCGGCTGATGCGGATGCCCCGCAAGCATCTCATGCGCGTAGCGTGCCTGCGCCAGCGGCAGCACGGAGCCCACCATTGGCTTGATCTTTCCCCGATCAAACAGCTCGGTCAGCGTGTTCAGCCGGTCCGTGGTCACCTCCGCGTAGAAGAACGCAGCCGGCACCTCCGGCCATCGCGGCAGCGGCTTTGCCGAAACCACGGAGATCACCTTGCCACCCAGTTTCAGCGCGGGGAGGCAGCGCTCCGTCATGTCGCCGCCAATCAGATCGAGAATCGCGTTCATGCCGGAGAGGCCCGCGGCCGGGTCGGCGGCATCGGCGTCCACAATGCGCTCGACGCCCAGCGCCCGCACCATCTCCGCGTCGCGCATGCGGATCACGGCCACCACGTCGATGCCTGCGTTCAGCGCCATCTGCACCACGTACCTGCCGACGCTGCCGGCCGCGCCCAGGACCATCACGGTCTGGCCACGCTTTGCCTCGGCATATTCAAACAACATCTGCCAGGCGGTCACCGCGACTACAGGCGCGGAGGCGGCCTCCAGAAAGCTCAGCCCGACGGGCTTGGGCGCAATCATTCCCGCCGCGGCCACGGCGTACTCCGCCTGCGCACCGCAGAACTGCGGGTTGGTGACTCCGTAGATCTCATCGCCCGGCTTGAAATCGCTCACCTTCGGTCCGACGGATTCCACTACGCCGGCCAAGTCAGAGCCCAGCGTTAGCGGCGGCTGCGGGCTGACCTTGCTGTGCCCCTCGCGGATGATGGCGTCCCACGGTGCAACTCCGGCGGCGGCCACCCGCACCAGCACCTCGCCCGCGCCCGGCTGGGGCACGGGAATTTCCTCCAGCACCACAACATCGGGCGCTCCAAAACGGTGGATCCGTACAGCTCTCATTCGCCCTCACGGCATTGGGTTGGTTCGAGCCTCTATCGTCGCATGGCCGTACCTGCCTTGCCGGAAAAAAGTACGCGCGCGTATCCGTTCAGTCGCCTTCGGCCGCGGGTACATTCGACGTTTCTAAGAAAATGCTCAGCTTCCTTCGTACACACAACCGGAGGTGCAGGTCTCACGCACGACGATGCGGCACATTCCAGGCAGCGCGGGCTGCAGCCGCTGCCAGATCCAGCGCGCGAGCTCCTCGCTGGTCGGATTCTCCAGACCGGGAATCTCGTTCAGGTAATTGTGGTCGAGCACGGCATGCAGCGGCTCGAACGCGTCCTTCAGCTCGGCGAAGTCCTGCACCCAGCCGGTCCGCGCGCCCACTGGCCCGCGCACGTGCACCGCGACGCGAAAGGAGTGTCCATGCAGGCGCGCGCATTTGTGCCCGGCAGGCACATGCGGAAGGCGATGCGCCGCCTCAAAGGTGAACTTTTTGAAAATTTCCATGGTTGCCATCGGGATCAGTTCGCTGCGGCTCAGGCGCCAACCGTCGCCGGCAGAATGTCCTCGACATCCACCCACTGGGTTGGATACACGCCGGTGTAGCAGGCGGTGCAGAAGCTCGCCGGCGACAGCCCGCCAAGCGGCTCGCCCATGGTGCAGGAGTGGGCCAGCCCCACCAGCGACAGGTAAGCCAGCGAGTCGGCCTCGATGAAGTTGCAAATCTCCTCTACCGATTGGTTGGCCGCGATCAGGTCCTTCTTCGAAGGCGTATCCACGCCATAGAAGCACGGCGACACCGTCGGCGGGCAGGAGATGCGCATATGCACCTCGGTCGCCCCGGCGGCCCGCACCATGCGGACGATTTTGCGCGAGGTGGTCCCGCGAATGATGGAGTCGTCGATCAGCACGACGCGCTTGCCTTCCAGCAGCGAGCGCACCGGGTTCAGCTTCATGCGCACGCCAAAGTCGCGCACCCGCTGCTCCGGCGCAATGAAGGTGCGGCCCACGTAGTGGTTGCGGATGAGGCCGAAGTTGAAGGGAATGCCAGATTCGGCCGCGTAGCCCAGCGCCGCAGTCACGCCGGAGTCCGGCACCGGCACAACCAGGTCGGCGGCGACGGGCGCCTCGCGCGCAAGCTGGCGGCCCATCTCGTCGCGCGACTTCTGCACCCAGCGTCCGAAGATACGCGAGTCCGGCCGCGCGAAGTACACATGCTCGAAGATGCAGGAGGCGGGCGGCACCACGCCGCGCGCAAATCGCCGGCTGGTTACGCCGTCTTCGCTCACCATCACCAGCTCGCCCGGTTCCACGTCGCGCTCGTACTTGGCATGCAGCAGGTCAAACGCGCAGGTCTCGCTGGCGAAGACGATCGTATCCGGCGCGCCGTTCTGCCCGGGAATGCGGCCCATCGAAAGCGGCCGGAAGCCATGCGGATCCCGCGCGGCGAAGATGCGGTTGCGCGTCATCATCACAATCGAGAACGCGCCCTCCACCTGCGAGAGCGAGTCCGCAATACAGTCCACCAGCATGGACTGCTTGGAGTGCGCGATGAGCTGCACGATGATCTCGGAGTCGGAGGTGGTCTGGAAGAGCGCGCCGTCGCGCTCCAGCCGCTCGCGCGAGTTGCCCAGGTTCACCAGGTTGCCGTTATGCGCAATCGCAATCAGCCCTTTGGTCGACTCCACCGAGATGGGCTGCGCATTCAGCAGCGCCGAGTCGCCGGTGGTCGAGTAGCGCGTGTGCCCGATGGCCATGTGGCCGGGCAGCTTCGCCAGCACCTCGTCGGTGAAGATCTCCGAGACCAGGCCCATGCCTTTGATGTCGGTGACGTCGCGCCCGTCGGCCGTAGCAATGCCCGCCGATTCCTGCCCGCGATGCTGCAGCGAGTAGAGGCCCCAATAGGTCATCCGAGCGGCATCGTCATGGCCATAGACAGCCATCACGCCGCACTCCTCGCGCAGCTTGTCGAAGGGGGTTGCGTCGTGCTCTTCGTCCTGCTGCAGTCCGGTGATGTTCACGAGATCACTCATCCCGTCACCACCTCCGCAGCGAGCTGGGATTCGAGGGTGGATGAGAATGCTGCTCGGGCGTCCTCGACTTTCAAGTCGATGAATGGCGTACCGCTGATAGCGACCATTCGCAAGGTGGATCCGCCTGTTACCCCGATCCTCAGGCAAGCAAGGCCTTTTGCCTTCGCTAACACTGCAATTCTCTCCTCGTTCGAGACAGGGCAACTGACGACGACGCCACCATCTTCCGTGAATACCGACAGCGCGTCTTCACGATGCGCTCGGCCATCGTCACCTACGGCAATCATCGGATCAATGTTTGCACCGATTCCATTGGATATCGCGCATCTCGCCAGACAAGCGGCCAATCCGCCGCTGCCCATATCATTAGCAGAAGAGATCAGCTTTGACGCTGCAAGTTCCACCAGAAGTGAATTGATTGCGGCCTCGCCGATCAAGTCAGGAGAGGCGATCTCTCCCCACAGCTCATCGAAAGCCGCACGTGCGAATTCAGTCGAGCCGATCCCCCGGAAAAAGCTGGCGAGGCGATCGTCGATCGTCAGCGGCTCAACCTCAGTGGCGTAGATACTCAAGACGGCTTCGCCGCTGCGTTGAAACCCGCTCGGCACGGCCTTGCTCACATCCTCCAGCAGCCCCACCACGCCAACTACCGGCGTCGGATAAATCCCTTCACCCTTGGTTTCGTTGTAGAGCGAAACATTGCCGCCGGTAATCGGAGTTCCCAGTACGGTGCACGCCTCGGCGATGCCGTCGATCGCCGCAGAAAGCTGCGCCATAATCTCCGGCTTCTCCGGATTGCCGAAGTTCAGGCAGTTGGTCGCGGCCACTGGTATAGCCCCGGTACACGCCACCTTGCGCGCCGCCTCAGCGACCGCATGCATCGCACCCAGTTTCGGGTCGAGATAGCACCAGCGCCCGTTGCCGGCCAGCGCCATGGCGATCCCACGCTGCGGCTTAGCCGCGCTGTCTTTCGACTGAGAACTGACAACTGAGAACTGAGAACTATCCTTCACCCGCATCACGCCGGCTTCGCCGCCCGGCCCCTGCACGGTATTGGTCTGCACCATGGAGTCGTACTGCTCAAACACCCAGCGCTTGTCGCATATATTCGCGCTTGCCAACAGCTTCTTCAGGTCGGCGGTGTAGTCGCGCGGCTTCTTCAGCTCTTCCAACACCCACGTCGGCGGATCCTTCGGCACCGGAGCCGTCCACGTGCCCACGGGCCGGTTGTAGACGGGCGCGTCGTCCGTCAGCGCCTTGTTGGGAATCTCCGCCACCAGCTCGCCGTGCTGCAGCACCCGCATGGTGTCGTCGGCGGTGACGATGCCCACAATCGACGCGTCCAGCCCCCACTTCGCGAAGACGTTCAGCACCTCATGCTCGCGTCCCTTGTCGGCGACCAGCAGCATGCGTTCCTGGCTTTCGCTCAGCATGATCTCGTAGCTGGTCATGCCGGTCTCACGCTGCGGCACCTTGTCCAGCTCAATCGTCAACCCCAGCTCGCCGCGCGCGCCCATCTCGCAGGTGGAGCAGGTCAGTCCGGCCGCGCCCATATCCTGGATGCCCAGCACTGCGCCGGTCGCCATTGCCTCCAGGCAGGCCTCCAGCAGCAGCTTCTCCATGAATGGGTCGCCCATCTGCACATTAGGCCGCTTCTGTTCCGAGCCCTCCGTGAACTCCTCGCTCGCCATGGTCGCGCCGTGAATGCCGTCGCGGCCTGTCTTCGCGCCCACGTAGATCACCGGATTTCCAACGCCGGTGGCCTTGGCGTAGAAGATCTCGTCCTTCTTCACCAGGCCCAGCGCAAACGCATTCACCAGCGGATTACCGCTGTAGCAGGGTTCAAACCGGGTCTCGCCGCCCAAGTTGGGCACGCCAAAGCAGTTGCCGTATCCGGCGATGCCCGCCACCACGCCGCTCACAATCTGGTGGTTCTTACGGCGGAGCTCTTCGTCCGGCTCGGCCTCATCCAGCGGCCCAAAGCGCAGCGAGTCCATCACCGCCAGCGGCCGCGCATTCATCGTAAAGATGTCCCGCAGAATCCCGCCCACTCCAGTGGCCGCGCCCTGATACGGCTCAATATAGCTGGGGTGGTTATGGCTCTCGATCTTGAAGGCGCAGGCCCAGCCATCGCCCACGTCGATAATGCCGGCGTTCTCGCCTGGCCCCTGGACTACACTTCCCGGACCTTCGGTTCGCGTGCCGCGCGTCGGCAGCCGCTTCAGGTGGACGCGGCTGGATTTGTACGAGCAGTGCTCGCTCCACATCACGCTGAAGATGCCCAGCTCCGTCAGGGACGGCGTCCGCCCCATCAGCTTCTCAATCCGCGCGTACTCGTCGGCGGTAATGGAGTGCTGCTTCAACAGTTCGGGCGTAATCTTCGCCGGGGTGGGAACGCCTCGCGGCGCTGCGGATGGCGTGGACTCGGCGGTTCGGTTCAAGGCCTGCACGGTCTCGGCCGCCAGAGGGTCGGTCTCGGTCTGGACAGAATTGTTGGGCAAGGAGTCGGCTCGCTGAATGGGCATCGCTCGCTCTTCTCATTGTCGCATGCGTGAGATTTGAGGTCTCCTGATTCCTTCGGCTGGCAATGCGGATCGGCCCAATCGCGTGCATCCGCCGCGGAAGAGCCTGCAGAATCTGTGAATTCCCCCGCAACTGCGGGCACCCTTCGCGAGGCGCTGGGCCGCCACTTTTGTGCTACAGACGCACTCCGGCCACTTCAGTAGCTTGGTGGTTGCCTCTGCGGTTTGCACGCAATCTGCGACCGCCCTGCAGGAGAGCATTGCGCCGGACGATCGCGTCCGCAGCACAGCAGGTGGAAGCCTCGAAGCTCCGTTTCTGAGACCTGCTGCAGGATAGAGGAGTCCCAATGGGGCTTGCCGCTGGAAAACCCGCCATACCGATGCACTCTGCCGGATTTGCGGCGGAAGGGGCAGACCCTCAGATAAGCCCTCGGCATCACGTCGGCCACCTGCTGTCGGAGCTGCGACTCGGCTGGGTCGCCGACCAGGATGGGCCCAAAACCGCCAAGCCGCGCCCCCACTCAATCCTGAAGCTGAAGTTGCAGCGCAGCCACCGGGCAATTGTCGCCGAAAGCCGCCTGTTGCTCGATTCCATCAAGCAGGGCTTGCTCAACCTGCGGCGGGCCGCTGACCGGTCCCGCGAACAGGCTGCGGGGCGGTTCCGGTTCAACTCGACCAGCGTCCTTCTTCTGGGCGTACTGGCAGCTCTGGTCGCCATGGGCGCGCTTGTCTATGCCGTCTCTGTTCAGTACATCTTTGATCCGGATCGCGCGATGAACGCGACCAACGATCCTGCACCTACGGCACCGATTCCAAGTCCACCAGCGCCGTCTTCGCAGGACGACACGCACACCATTCAGTCGTTGCCCTCCGGCAGCTCGCGGGCTGTCGACGCACTTGCCAACCTCACTGCAAACTCCTCACCGCCGCCCGCCGCTCCGCAAGTATCGAACGGGGTCGACGTTGACAAGTTGGTGAAGCCGGACGTAACTGCTCTCGTGGCGCCTGCTGTGCGCAACAGTACGGCCATCTCTCAACAGAACCGCACACTGACATCGGACAGCTTTACCCTCAACCGAACTACCGCCTCGGCAAATCCGCCTATGCTGTCACCCTCCTTCACCGGTGGGCCTTCCAATGCCTTCAGTGCTGCGCCAGCCGCACTATCCGCCTCGCCTGTGTCTTCAGCACACCAGGTTCAGTACGGAATCAGGAGCTCAGCGGCACAAACTCAGCAGGCGTTCGAGCAGCTGGATTTCGCCCACGCACTCGCCGAGGCCGGGCGCTCTCGCAGTGATCTGGAAGCAACAGCTCTCAGCGTGATCGAGCGCGGCGGACGAGTTGATTTTGATGTCCAGCACATCGATCGCGCGGCCGGAACGGCGCACCCCGTGCGAGTCAGTGTCACTGGAAATATGCTGCAGTGTGCTCCCGGATCCTGGGACCAGGTCGGCACCTTCACCGTACAGCTTTCAGCGATTAGCTCGTTGCAAGTATCCGAGAGAGTCCTCACCATCGCATTCCGCGACAGCGGCGGCAAGCCGCACCGCGTTGGCTTCGCGGACTTCCCGTCGGATGCCAGTCAGCCTGCTTCACCGAACGCTCGCCTGATCGCCAGCCTGCGCAACGTTCTCTCCGCTGCAAGCACCCGGCAGCGATCCAGATAGCGTTCCCCGGCATTCCCAAAAATTCGCCGGAACCCGGCGGACTCGTTCGCCGTAATACGTTTCAATGCCAGCCGAACCGTCCCGTATCCCGCTCCGCGACATCGATATCCTCGGCGTTCTCGCCGCCACTGTCCTCATCCTGAGCGCGATTGCCGGTAACGGCTACGGTTTCCATCGCGACGAGCTGCAAACCCTGGACGACGCCCGCCACCTCGCCGCCGGCTTCATTGCCTACCCGCCGCTCACGCCTCTTCTCGGCCGCCTCTCCATCGCCATTTTTGGCATCTCGCCCTGGGCTTTGCGGCTTCCGGCGGCCCTTATCAACTTCGTCTCGCTGGTGCTGGTCGGCCTCACCGCGCGCGAGCTCGGTGGCCGTCGCCTGGCGCAGTGCGTGGCCCTGCTCATGAGCCTCGGCGTCGGCATCGTCTTCTCCACCATGCTGCAGTACAACACTCCGGACTACCTGGCCTGGGCACTCGCAGCGTTCTTCACCGCGCGCCTGCTTCGCACCGGGGATCCGCGCAACTGGATCGGCGTCGGCGCGGCCCTCGGCATCGGCGCACTATCCAAGTACTCCATTTCCTTCCTCGCTATCAGCATCCTGGTTGGAGTCGCCGCTCTGCCCAGCCGCCGCAGCGCCTTCCGCAGCCGCTGGTTCTGGCTCGGAGCGCTGACCACGCTGCTCATCGCGAGCCCCAATCTCATCTGGCTGGCTCGCCACCACTGGATCACGCTGGTGATGGAGCACTCTATCCACGCCCGCGATATCCGCTGGGGCCGCACCCAGGGCTACTGGACCGACCAGCTCAAATTCAACATGCTGGCCCTCCCGCTCGTGCTCTGGGGAATCGTCTGGCTCCTGCGCAATGCGCGCTTCCGACTGCTGGCGTTCTTCTTCTTCGGCCCACTACTGCTGCTCGCACTCGTCAAAGGCCGGGGCTACTATCTGCTACCCGCTTATATTCCGGTCAACGCCGCCGCCGGAGTTGCGCTGGAGCAATGGCTCGCCCGCCGCCGCGCGGTCTCCACCCGCCTCTGGGTCCCCCGCGCCGTTGCAGTCGCGGTCGTACTCGTGCTCGTAGCCGACGCGGTCGCGCTCAGTTTCCGCTCTGTCCAGATCGCCCGCCCCGGCTCCGCCTTCTATCTCTACCAGGCGCGCAAGAATACCGACGTAGCCGACGAAATCGGCTGGCCGGAGTTCGTCGCCTCGGTCGCCAACGCCTACCAGACCCTCGCCCCGTCCGAGCGCGACCATCTGGCCGTGCTCGCCGAAAACTACGGCGAGGCCGGCGCGCTGGAGGTCTACGGGCCCAGCTACGGGCTGACCCCACCCATCTCCCAGGTCAATAGCTGGTGGGACAGGGGATTCGGCACGCCGCCCCCGGAGAATGTCCTGGTCACCGGCGGCGAACTGCCTGGCCTGGCTCCCCATTTCGACACCTGTCGTCTTGTCGGCTGGGTGCAGAGCCCCTACGGTGTCAAAAACGAGGAGAGCCTCCACCACCAGCCTATTTTTTTCTGCCACCACCTGCGCGGCACGTGGTCCCGGGTGTGGGCGCAAGACCGAAAATTCGGCTGACTCCCCGTTTTTACCTGCAGCTCCCCCACGGCTCCCACCTTTGGGGGAGGGAATCCACAGGTTTTTCCACAGGCTTTTGCGCGCGTGAAGACAGGCCCCGCCGCCCTCAGCCGCGGCCGTCTCAGACCGGATATTTGCGCTGCCTAGTACCTCTCAGGGCTCTTTGCGAGCGGGTATGTGATAGAAAATACAGTGCATCTCCCAGGCCCAGTTTTGCTGCGAAAACCGGCGTGGATCGTGGGCAATCGTATATGTGAGGCTCCGACACTCCGGCCGGTTTTTGGGTTTAGCAGAGTGCAGGGTTTGGAATTCGATGACGCTCAAAAATTTCTGTAGCGTCCATCCCCGTTTCGGGGTAGGATATCCAAACTCGCGAAAGAATTTCCGGGACCGGGTAATTTTTACCCGATTGAGTGCTCCGAAAATACTCTCCGCGGCAGAAGGAGTTTCACCATGGCCCCCGTTCCTGTAGAGCAAGCGCAAACCCCGTTATTCGATCAGCCCCGCCAGCTGATGATGCTCGACGACGCCGAAATGGCGCTGCAGATGGCCGAACTCGCCCCGGGCGAGCAGCTTCCCGCGCGTAAGGCTCCGGCGACAGAAACCGCCCAGAAGCGCGTCCCGCCGCCGCCGATGCAGTACGACGACTTCCTCACCCAGCTCTCGGCCGCCGCTGCCCTCATCATGGACCGCGCCGAGTGCGAAGCCCTCGCCCGCGAGATGCTTCAGCGCAATGAACTGATCCCTGCCGCCACCGCCGCCTAGCCCTTCCGGCGCAGCCACTTTTCCGAACGCCCCACTCATGACGCCAAACGTCGTGGGTGGGGTCTTCTCGTGCCCAAAAGTCAGCGAACACCCTCGCATCGCTCGACCCCAAGCTAGCAGCTAACAGTAAACTTGTGCTTTGGAGGAGAAGATGCCACTGGAGTTTGACTGGACGGACAGCGAAGAGATCGGCATTCAGCTGCAGGAGAAACATCCCGACGTGGATCCCTACACGGTGCGCTTTACGGATCTGCACAAGTGGGTGACCGAACTGCCCGGCTTCATTGGCGACCCCGCCAAATCCAACGAGGGCATCCTCGAGGCCATCCAGACTGCCTGGCACGAAGAGTACGAGGACGCCAAAGGCTAATCCATTTTCAAACGCGCCGGTGTCCAACATGGAGTACCGTTGTTTCGGGTCAGGCTGTAACAACCTCGGCAGAGTAGGACGGGCGCATGACCGGTCTGCATTCATCGTCGGGTGGTGGGCCGCTTGGCGGCTTCTCAGTTTTTGGCGCGGGGGATGATCACGGCGAGCAGGCTCGCTCCGTCTGGCTGCTTGCGCTGGCCGGAATGGTGGCTGCAGCCTGCGCGGCCAGCCTGCTCAACCTCAACACGCACTGGTTTGCCAGCAACCCCGGCTTCGCCATGCTCCAGTCGCTGCGCATGGTCGTGGCCACCGCAGCCATCGGCGCCGCCGCAGTGTGGGTGCTCTGGTACGTTGTCGGCGACCGGCAATCCGGCGGCGTCGCGTGGCTTGCGCGCAACCTGAGCGCCTGCTGGGTCTTTCTGCCCTGCATCGTATTGTTCGATCAGGCGCGCTCCGCATGGACGCTGGTGTTTGCCGCGATGGTCGCCATCGGCTTCGCGCTCAGTCTGCGCCGTCTGCTGCCGCGCGCCGCGGAACCTGCGCGGACTCCTCAATCGGCCGCTCTGCTGCCCAGCCTCGACGGGCTGCCTAAAGCCGATTCGCACCTTGTCCTCTCGGCCGGCGTGGCGCTGCTGTTGCAGGCTTCGATTGCGCTTGCGCTCGGAGTCTCCATGCTGCTCGGCTCGCTTCTATTGGCGGCGGCGGTCTTCTTGATCACCTGGCGCTGGAGCGCGCATGAGGTGCGCGCAGCCGAGTGGTGGGGCGGACGTCATCCGCCGTTGCGCCAACTGATCGTCGCCGTGCTGGTCACAACCGTCATGCTGGCGCCCTATACCCTCGGTGGAAGGAAGGGCTGGGGTCTGGCATCGGGAATGGCGCCGAGAAAAGCGACGCCGCCCAAGGAGGCGCGCTCCAGCTCCGGCTACTTCGGAATCATGTTGTACCCGCCGCCTTCAAAACGCGCGATCCTCGCGCCCATGCCGCACGACGACGCACCCACCGTCGCGGGAGCGCTGGCCAAACCGCTGGTGATTCCATTCGACGGACCCTACTGGTACTACAAGGATCCCTGGATGCAGCCCGGCCCGAAGACGCACGTGGCACACGGCAAGCCCACCGATGCCGGCATCAATGTGCGCTCCACCGAC
>Ga0207667_10004075_pt1 | contig 17955 bp, 19 predicted proteins | sample KBSCornC52_FD_184301 | JGI IMG/M metagenome (GOLD analysis project Ga0207667, IMG submission 184301) | Corn rhizosphere microbial communities from Kellogg Biological Station, Michigan, USA - KBS Corn C5-2 (SPAdes) (version 2) | ecosystem: Host-associated > Plants > Roots > Rhizosphere > Soil ...
GTTAACGACTGTAGTTGGCAGAAGCTGCCGCTCATCTCTGCCAGCGGTAATGGCGGGAAAGTCCGGGTTCGCCCGCCCGCCGCCTACCGACGTCGACCCATTCCGGCCATCCAGTGGCTAAATTCTCATTCCCGGCAGCAGACCTTCCGCTTTTGCGATTTTCATGATTGGTGCGTGACCGCCGCAGCCCCGGTCCTGGCTCCTCGCAGCGACAAGGAGCCAGGCGAGCTTAGATTTCTGTGCCCTCTGCGAGAGTTAAAGCGTCCTCCACATCAACTCCGAGGTATCGGACCGTGCTTTCGATTTTCGTGTGCCCAAGTAAAATCTGGACCGCGCGGAGATTCCCGGTCGCCTTATAGATTATCGATGCCTTGGTCCGTCGTAGAGAGTGGGTCCCATAATCCTCGCTGGGCAAGCCAATTCCAGTGACCCATTCATCGACCAGACGCGCATATTGCCTTGTGCTGATGTGGGTTGCGTGATCAGTGCGGCTGGGGAATGCAAAGTCCTCCAAGGATCCACAGCGCAGTTCGAGCCATTTCAGCAGGCTTGCGCGAGCATCGTCCATCAGCTCAAACTGGACTGGCCTTCCGGTCTTTTGCTGAACGACTGTCGCACGCGTTCGAATTTTCCGATCGCAAACGATATCGCTGATCCTAATCTTCACCAGATCGCAGCCGCGCAATTTGCTATCGATGGCTAGATCGAAGAGGGCGCGATCCCGAGTGCGCCCATGTTGGTCGAGAAAGAAGCGGATCGCCCAAATCTGACGAGGCTTCAGCGCCCGCTTTGCGCCAACCTTGCGTCCGGCGTTCCACGATACCCGCTCCCGGGCGGCGGGATCAAATTCTGATAATCCCATGACACGTCTCCTAGGGCCATGATGGCCGCAGGGATAACGCTTCAAAATCGGTCAACCCTTCGTAGCCAATATGGGTTCAACGCTTTCCCTCGAAATCTGTTTTGCGAATCAGAAGAAAACTGATGTCGCTCCTGCGAAACCAGCCTCTCCGATCGCCTATGATGTGCGTTTTGAGATAAAATGCGGACCAGAATAGACGCGCACAGGATTGCCGCGCTCCAATTGTTTGTGAGAAGTCCATTCTGCCTGTCGCCCTTTGGCTTGTGAATGGGCCCGTTGATCCTCGATCAACATCGCCAGCTTCAGTTTCGCCAGTTTCCGGTTGGCGTGTTGGGATCGTTGTTCCTGGGCGGTGGCGACGAGGCCCGTGGGGCAATGCGTTGCACGCACAGCGCTGTCGGTCTTATTCACATGCTGGCCACCCGGGCCACTGGCCCGCATCGCTTGATAGTCGATATCCTCCTCTCGCAAATCGGCAATCGCATCGGCTTCTGGTGCGATGCTTACGCCGACGAACCAGTTGCGACGCTTGTGATGAGGTCGGAATCGGCTTTCGCCCTTCCACAAGATCGTGCCCACACGCCCGGATACAAAGGTCGCCGCGCCCTCACCAGATATTCGAAGCAGGAGCGAAGACGGCAGGCCATCATGGCTTTCGACCAGTTCGCAGGCAACACCAGCCTCCTTCGCTTCCCGCGCGAAAGCCATGGCCAGCTGGGCAACGACCCAGCGGCACTCCTCCGGCCCACTGCCGGAAGTCAGATGCAGAATAATTTCGCTCATACGCGCCTCGTCTTGTAACTGAGCAAGGGACGCAGAAGCGCGATCACCCGGATCAGGCCAGCATCGTGCAGATCGCCAATCACGCCGCCGATATCCTTGTAAGCCTGGGGGGCCTCCTCGAAGATAAGTCGCCGATCTTCGCAGATCACCCGACTGCCAAGCTCCGTCCGCTCCAGTTCAGCCGGCCGATAGCGACGGGACAGGCGGGCATGGGCATCCTTGCGGCTCCATTTGCGCCCCGCACCATGTGCAAGGGAATGGAGCGCAACATCGGCGCGATCAGCCAATGGCTCGACCAGATAGCTGAAATCCCCCCGCGAACCGGGGATCGCGACGAGGCCCCGATCAGCCGGTGCGGCACCCTTGCGATGCAGCCATCCACCATGATGGGGCGTGACGCTGTTGTGGCAGATATCGAGGACGCAACGCCCCTCGAATCCGAGCTTTTCCGCGAAACGCCCGGCGATGATCCGCCGGTTGAGCATGGCCCAGTTCAGGGCCTGATCATGCCGGGCGAGATAGGCGAGACCGTCCGGCTGATCGGCTTTCAATCCGGCACTGCCATGCTTGGCCGCATGCGTTGTCAGGATCGCATGGCCCAGCCCACGAGATCCGCTGTGAACCATCATCCACAGTCGGTCCCGGTCAAGTTCCAGTTCGTCAAACCGTTCGCTATCGGCGACTTCCTCGACCCTTTGCAACTCGACAAAGTGATTGCCGCCACCAATGGTGCCCAGCGATGGATCGGCCATGGCCGCAGGCAAATCGGCCGCAATGAGCGCGCCTTGGCTGTCGCCTTGCCAAGGCGTGTCGAGATCATGCAGCTTCCGTTCTGCCGCTCCCAGCTTGAATTTGCGCAGGGCCAGGTCGGTTTCCCATAAGGCCATGCCGCATCCAATGTCGCTACCGACCAGATGCGGGTAGATAAGGTTTTCCGACCAGAAGGCTGCGCCGACCGCAATGCCATTGCCGGCATGGAGGTCGGGCAGACCGACCACGCGACTGATGCCGTCCAACCGTGCCGTGGCGTGAAGTTGATCAATCGCGAGAGGATCGACGCGAGCAGGATCGTTCGCGATGAGGGTAATGCAGGACTGTTGCATCATGCACCTCCCTCCCTCGACCGATTGGCAGACGGCAGCCTGTCCCGGAGTTGGGCATAGTCCTTCAAAATCCCATCTTCGGGGTCCACGAAAAACTGGCGACGCCGGAACCAACGGCCTTCCCGTTCGAGCACCTCCCCCTCGAACATCCATTCGCCATGACGGCCAATGGAGATGCGGGTGAGGACATAATCCTCGAGATGCTGGCGAACATGCATCTTCACCGTGCTACCGGTATCGAGGCCCGCACAGATCTCGCTGAATACCGTGTCCCAATGCTCGCCGCGCCTGCTGCGCAGGAAACGAACGAGCGGGGCGAGGTTCTCGTTGAGCATCTTGGTATAGGGAGCCGCAATCTTGGCATGGCGCTTGAGGCCGATTTGCTTGATCCCCTGGCTGGCTTTTGCTTTCAGCTTTGCGGAACGGGCATGGCTCGCGCCCCAGCGCGGCCGTTCCACGATGACCTTGAACATGTCAGCGCGCATGAACGGCCTCCTTCACGTTGGAGAAGGCAGTTGTGTCGCTAACGTCGAAATTATTGAAGTTGACCTGACCCGCGCAATGCAGGCCAGCGATATGCGTCAGGTGAGCGAAGTCACCTGCAGGAAAATTGCCCATGCAATGTCATCCTGAATGTTCTGGATAAGAAGAATATCTGGCTGGCGTGCAAATGCTGCTCGCATGTCTTTCTCCTTTCCGCATTCAGGACCGGCCGGGATTGGCTGTCAGCCCTTTAATCGATTCACCGTGACTTGGCAACGCGACAATATGGGCGGCCAACCATACTCCGCGCGGTACGGAGCATGGCTGCATCTTCATCGGACGGTCAGCAGATGCATTCCCCCTGGCTGCTGGGTAAAACTAAGCCGCCGGTCTAGGAAACACCCTATCACATCGATTGCCGTCAGGCTGTGCTGGCTCGGCTTGACGGTCGTGAAGCTGCCTCCGCCGGCAAGTGCGAAGGGAAGCAGCAACTGATCCGCCATATAGGGACCGGCAAAGGCATTGGACTCCAGGAACCCCAACATCCGCCCAACAGCCTTCTTGGACACACGCTCGGCTGTTACGCCCAGTTGGCCGAAGCCACTGACGATCTCGGTTCCATGCTCGAACTGCGCTTCCAGCAACAGGATGTTGCCCGGCCCCTGATCCTCCGGCAGTTCGCGCACGCAGGCTTCTCGCTCCGACCAGCCCAGATCCCGGCGCACGACATAGATCTCGCGCTCCGCAATCTCGAACGGCAGGCCGGCAAACAGCGCCTGACCGCTGACGCCCATGAGCGATCCCCGCTCCAGGCAATCGATCGGCCGCAACGGCGCCGGGCTGATGTCGACCTCGATCCGCCCTCCCCCGCGCGGGTAGAAGCCGTGTCGTACAAGTCGAGCCTCAACTTTCGGCCCCATGCGATTGATGATCGGCAGGAAGCATTTCGCGATGAAGTCGAAAGGCGGCGCCAGCATGTTGTGCGTAGGCCAAATCCTCGTCGGGCAGGTGGATGGCCGCCACATGCTTGAAGACGAAGGGCATCTGCGCCGCCTTGCGCAGCTGCTCATGTGCCTTCTCGTCGACGGGCACGCCGCGCGTCCACAGCTTGATCGGCTTGCCGCCCTCGACATGCTGAACATCGAAATTACTCAACTGGGTCATTACGACCTCCTCATTCGCTCTCGGCGTCCGGCTTCCACCTCAGCCACATCTGGTCAGGGCGGCAGGATTTGAACCTGCGGCCTCCTGCTCCCAAGGCAGGCGCTCTGCGCAGACTGAGCTACGCCCTGTGAATTCTCCGGTCCTTGGGGCGGCCAGCCCATTCCGGCCGCCCCAGTTCCGCCTGCCGGCCGAGTAATCCGCCTCGGCCAACGCAAATCTAATTTGCAGGAGGTGTGCCAATCCGCAGATTGCGTCGCGCGAAAATCACATAACATTGAAATATAGCGATTTATTTTCTAACCCCGCGATGCAACTCGCTAGACAGTAACCAAATTTTATATCGTAAAGGATATGCTTTTATCCTATGGTATAAGAATGAAACCTCTGACCGTCATCGGCTTCCTTGGCTCTACGCTCGATGCGAGCAAATTCGGGCCGTCACGCTGGAACAAGTGGCGGCCGACAGTCGCACTCACGATGCATGAAGACCTGCGGGTCGATCGGCTGATACTGCTCCACGGCACCGCTCACCGGCGTCTTGCCGAATATGTCGCGGAGGATATCGCCTCGGTCTCACCGGAGACCCAGGTTGACATGCGCGTGCTCGACTTCCGCGATCCGTGGGACTTTGAGGAGGTTTATGGAAAGCTGCTCGATTTCGCGCGGGCCGAGCCGTTCGATCCGGATGAGCAGGATTATCTCCTCCACATCACCACCGGCACGCACGTCGCGCAAATATGCCTCTTCCTGCTGACCGAGGCGCGCTATTTGCCGGGGCGCCTACTCCAGACCCAGCCAGCCAAGCGCGCCGAGGATGGCGGAGCACCCGGCCGCTGGAGCATCATCGACCTCGACCTGTCGCGCTATGACAGCATCGCGACCCGCTTCGCCGTCGCGAGTGCGGAGAGCACGTCCTTCCTCAAGTCCGGCATCGACACGCGCAATCCTGCTTTTAACCGCATGATCGACGAGATTGAGCAGGTCGCGCTGCGATCTCGCGCGCCGGTGTTGCTGATGGGGCCGACCGGCGCAGGCAAGAGCCAACTCGCGCGTCGGATTTACGAACTCAAGAAGGCCAAGCATCAGATTGCCGGGCCGTTCGTGGAAGTGAACTGTGCGACGCTGAAGGGGGATAGCGCGATGTCGGCTCTGTTCGGCCATCGCAAGGGTGCCTTCACAGGGGCTGTCGCCGACCGTCCCGGCTTGCTCCGCTCGGCGGATAAGGGAATGCTGTTCTTGGACGAGATCGGCGAACTCGGCCTCGACGAGCAGGCGATGATCCTGCGCGCCATCGAAGACAAACGCTTCCTCCCTGTAGGCGCAGACAAGGAGGTCGCGTCGGATTTCCAGTTGATCGCCGGCACCAACCGCGATCTGGGCGAAGCGGTGGCATCGGGTGTGTTCCGCGACGATCTTTACGCGCGCCTGAACCTTTGGACCTTCCGCCTACCCGGCCTCGCTGACCGACGCGAGGATATCGAACCCAATCTAGACTATGAGCTCGATCGGTTCGCCGAGCGCGAAGGCGATCAGGCCAGTTTCAACAAGGAAGCGCGCCAGCGCTATCTGACTTTCGCGACCTCCGGAGAGGCAAGCTGGCCGGGCAATTTCCGTGATCTGGCCGCTAGTGTGACGCGCATGGCGACACTCAGCCCGAAGGGCCGGATCGATGTGGGCTGCGTCGACAAGGAAATCGAACGGCTGCGGCGGCTATGGTCAGGTCACGCTGACAAGGGCGCCGATATTCTGTCCGAGATACTTGCTGACGAGCAGATTGTCGAACTCGACCTGTTCGATCGCGTCCAACTCGCCGAGACGATCAGGATATGCCGCGTCAGCCGGTCGCTCTCGGAAGCTGGGCGAACCCTCTTCAACGCCTCACGCGCGCGCCGCAGCAGCTCGAATGATGCGGATCGCCTGCGAAAATATCTGGCACGGTTCGATTTGGAATGGTCGGTGGTGAACGGCTAAGATGAACGACCCATTCCAGACGCTCAGATGCCAACTTTCCCGTCTCAGATGCAGACCGTCCGGTTATCGCAGCGGCCGAGCGTGAACTGGTCGCTTGCATGTGCGCCGAGGAAGGTCCAGTCACGACGCTCGTTACCCCTCGGCGAATTCTTCGCCAAGCTTTGCTCCAATCGGGCCGACCGCGTAGACATGGCGGTACTGCCGCTTCCAAGCTGACCTATATTATGGCAGCACCAACGGACAGGACCGTCTGCCCGCCAATCACGTCAACGATATCGGGATGCGACCTCGCGCCGGCTCAGATTTGGCGCCATGGCCAGCCGTGCATCCTGCAGGGCGTTCCATTGTGCCTCGTCCGCAAGTGGAGGGATGGTCACAACCTCGCCCCGGTCGAAGCCTGCAAGCGCGGCATCGACCAGATCACCGGCATCCATGACCCAATCACCGGGAAAGGAATCGACATCCTTGCCCGAGCGCGCCCAGATCTCGGTGCGGGTGGCGCCGGGCAGGACCGCTTGGACATGGATGCCCTTGTCCACGACTTCCTTCGCCAGGCCTTGCGTCAGGCTGAGGATGAAGGCCTTGGTTCCACTATAGGTGCCATCGAACATTTCCGGCGCGAGCGCGAGTACCGACGAGAGGTTGATGATCGCCCCCTTTCCACGGCTTGCAAAGGCCCGGACAGCGGCGGCGGCGAGCAGCGTCGGTGCTGTGACGTTTACGGCTATCAACTGCGTTAGGCTATCGCGGGGCGTGTCAATCAGCGTACCTGCCAGGCTGATGCCCGCATTGTTGACGAGCAGCGTCAGCGTGTCGTCCGTCGCAATGCGGTGCTCGACCGACTGCATCTGGGCGAGGTCGGACAGGTCGGCGGAAAGGATATCCACCCGCACGTTCGCCTCCCGCCGCAGCCTATCGGCAAGAGCGTTCATACGCGCAATATCGCGCGCGACGAGGATTAGGTCGTAGCCGCGTCGGGCGAGGCGGTCGGCGTAAACGGCGCCGATGCCGCTCGATGCGCCAGTGATGAGTGCAGTTCCTTGAGACATGTCGTTTTCCTTTCAAACGACGGCCATGCCGTTTGGAAAATGAGTTGGGATGTAGGGGGCCGTTGCGGGGCCGTCGTCGGGCCTGATGCGGAACCAGAGCGCGTAGAGCGCGGGCAGGAAAATCAGCGTGAGCGCCGTGCCGCCGATCGTCCCGCCGATGAGGGTGAAGGCGAGCGAGCCCCAGAAGACTGAGAAGGTAAGCGGGATGAAGGCCAGCACCGCCGCCAGCGCGGTCAATATGACGGGCCGCGAGCGCTGCACTGTCGCCTCCACCACGGCATGATAGGGGGCCAGCCCGTCCTTTTCATTCTGGTGGATCTGGCCGACCAGGATCAGCGTGTTGCGCATGATGATCCCCGCCAGCCCGATGAGGCCCAATATCGCGTTGAACCCGAAGGGCTGCTGGAAAAGGATCAGCGTGGGGACGACGCCCACTAGTGCAAGCGGCGCGGTGAGCAGCACCATCGCCATGGCCGACAGCGATCGCACCTGGAAGATGATGACCACCATCATCAGCACGATCATGATCGGGAAGACCGCCGCCAGCGCGACATTGGCCTTGCCCGCTTCCTCCAGCGCCGCCGCCGTCTCGATCTTGTATCCGGCGGGCAGGGCCTTCACGATCGGCTCGATCTGCTTGATGACCGAAAGGGAGACGTCGGGCGGCTGAAGCCCTTCGCCGATGTCGCCGCGCACGGTGATGGTCGTGTAGCGATCGCGCCGGCGCAGGATCGGATCTTCCATCGTCACCTCCGCGCGGCCGATCTGGTCGAGCGGCACACGCTGACCCGATGCGCCGGTCAGGGTGAAGTCGCCCAGCTTCGCGGGATCGAACCGGTTCTCGCCCGCGCTGCGCGCGACCACCTCGACGGAGCGGATATCCTCGCGCACCTGCGTCACCGCCACGCCCGTCAGCAGGAATTGCAACTGCTGCGAGGCATCCTGCGAGGATAGGCCGATGGCGCGCAGCCGGTCCTGGTCGAGCACGAAATGCACCGTCGGCACCCGTTCACCCCAATCGGTGTTGACTTGCCGCATGCCGCCATTCTTCAGCATCACGGCCCGCACCTGTTCCGCGATCGCGCGCACTTTCGCCTCCTCGGGTCCCATTACGCGGAACGCCACGGGGAACGGGGAATAGGGACCAAAGACGATCTGCGTCGCGCGGATGCGGGCCTCGGGCGCGAGACCATCGGCCGCCGCCTGCCGCACCCGCCGCTTCAGCATCTCGCGCGCCTTTTCGTCCGGGGTCAGCACGACGATCTTGGCGAAGCTGGGATCGGGCAATTCGGGCGAGATGGCGAGGTAGAAGCGCGGCGCGCCCTGGCCGATATAGCTGGTGACGATCTTCGCCTCGGGCTGCTTGCGCAGCCAGGCCTCGACCTTCGCCGTCGCGGCGCTCGTCGCTTCGATGCCGGTGCCTTCGGGCATCTGCACTTCGACAAACACTTCGGGACGGTCGGAGATCGGGAAGAATTGCTGTTTGACGAAACCCATGGCCATGATCGCGATGACGAGCGCGGCGACCGTGCCCAGCATCACCGTCTTCTTGCGCGCCACGGCCCAGCCTATGATGGAGCGGAGCTGGCGATAACGCGGTGTGTCGTAGATGGCGGCATGGCCGCCTTCGACCGGTTTGATGTCGGGCAGCAGCTTGACGCCGAGATAAGGGGTGAAGACCACCGCGACGACCCAGCTCGTCAACAGCGCGAAGCCCACGACCCAGAAGATATTGCCCGCATATTCGCCGGCGCCCGATTTGGCGAAACCGACCGGCATAAGGCCGATCACCGTCACCAGCGTGCCCGCAAGCATGGGCGCTGCGGTATGGCCCCAGGCATAGCTGGCGGCAAAGAGGCGGTCGCGCCCTTCCTCCATCTTCACGACGATAGTTTCGATGATGATGATCGCGTCATCGACCAGCAGGCCGAGCGACAGGATCAGCGCTCCCAGTGTAATGCGGTCGAAATCGCGCCCCGTCGCCAGCATGATGACGAACACGCCCGCCAGCGTCAGCGGCACCGCCAGCGCCACCACGATGCCCACACGCCAGCCAAGCGAGATCAGGCTGACCGCAATCACCACGACGAGCGCGACGAAAAACTTCAGCATGAACTCGTCATAGGCTTCGGTGATGTTGATCGCCTGGTCGGTCACCTTTGTAAAGGAAAGGCCGAGTGGCATCTCGCCGGAAATGGCGGCGGCCTCCTTCGCCAGATCCTCGCCCAGTTGCAGGCCGTTATAGCGCTCCTTCATGACCACGCCCAGGATCAGCGACGGTTCGCCCTGATGGCGGATCAGGAAGGTCGCGGGATCCTCATAGCCGCGTCGCACCTGCGCGATGTCGCCCAGCTTCAGCGTACGGCCCGCCGCGACCACGGGCGTGTTCCTGATCTTGGCGAGATCATCAAGCGCCCCGTCCAACCGCACCTGCACCTGCGGGCCGCTGGTCTCGATCGAGCCGGCGGGGGTCAGGGCATTCTGGTCGTTGAGCGCGGCGAAGATGTCGCGTGCCGATAGACCGAGCGTCGCCAGCCGCTCGTGCGAGAAATCGACGAAGATGCGCTCGGGCCGCTCGCCGATGATGTCGACCTTCTTGACGCCCGGCACATGCAGCAACCGCTGGCGTATCTGCTCGGCTTCGCGCACCAGCAGCCGCTGGGGTTCGCCTCTGGCCTTGAGCGCGTAGAGCGCGAAGGTGACGTCGCCATATTCATCGTTGACGAACGGGCCGAGGACACCGCGCGGCAGCTTGGCCGCCTCGTCGTTCAGCTTCTTGCGCGCCTGGTAGAATTCCTCCGGTACGGCGGCGGGCGGCGTCGAATCCTTCAGCGTCACCGTCGTGAAGGCCAGCCCCGGGCGCGTGAAGGTTTCGGTGCGGTCGTACCATTTCAGCTCCTGCATCCGCTTTTCCAGCGGTTCGGCGACCTGATCCTGCATCTGCTGCGCGGTGGCGCCCGGCCAGGTGGTGACGACCGTCATCGACTTGATCGTGAAGCTGGGGTCTTCCGCCCGACCAAGATTGAGGAAGGCGAACAGACCCGCTACGGATATGGCGATGATGAGGAACAGCGTCACCGACCGTTCGCGCACGGCCAGCGCCGACAGGTTGAACCCACTGCTCACCGGCCGCGCTCCGCGGGCGTTGCCGCCTGCTCGCGAACGGCCTGGCCCTCATGAAGCAGATGGGCGCCGAGCGCCACAAACCGTTCCCCCTGCCGCAGGCCACCGCTGATGGTGGCGGTCTCCTCGCCCAGTCCGGCGAGCCGAACCGGCCGCCAATGCACCTGCGGGCGTGCGCCCCCGATCACCCAGACGCCCGGCCCCTTGCCATTGTCGTGAATGGCGGCAAGCGGGATCTGCTGCGCGTTTCCGCCGCGCCCTTCGGCGAGCGAGATAGTGACCGTGGAGCCGAGTGGCGCGCGCGCCGCCGGTCCTTCCAGCACATAGCGTGCTTCGAACGTGCGGGTTTGCGGGTCGGCGGCGTCGGACAATTGGCGCAGGCGCGCGGTCCCGGCCGTCCCGCCGCCGAAACGGGTCGCGCGGGCCGTCGAACCGATGGCTGGGCGGACCATTTCAGGGAGGGCGATCAACGCCTCGCGCGGGCCCGACCGGGCCAGCCGCACAACGGTCTGTCCGGCGGTCACGACCTGTCCCGGTTCTGCCAGCGTTTCCACGACGATGCCGTCCGCATCGGCGACAAGGATGGCATAGGCTGCCTCATTACGCGCGAGGCCGGCCTGCGCCTGTGCCGCCGCCAGTTGGGCCCGGCCGGCGGCGGCGGCGGCCTTCGCCTGGTCATAGGCGGAGGCGGAAACCGCGCCGGCCGAGACGAGATCGCGCAGTCGCCGCTCATCGGCCGCCGTCTGGATCGCCCGGGCCCGCGCCGCTTCGACGAGGCCCGTCTGTGACAGCGTCGCCAGCGCGAGGTCGGTGCGGTCGATCCGCATCAGCGGCTGGCCCCGCCGAACTGCCTGCCCGGTATCGACCAATCGGGCCACGATCTTACCCCCGACCCGGAAACCCAGATCACTTTGCACCCGGGCGGACACGATGCCGGTGAAACTGCGCACCGCATCGCCCGCCACGTCGGCCGTTGCCACGCGCACCAGCGGCGGAGCGCTGCGCGGGTCCGCCTCCGCCTTGCCACAGGCGGTAAGGGCGAAGGGCAGAGTGATGGCGATCAGAAACGGGAGAAGAGATGACGTGCGATTCATGGACACTCTCCAGGGAGGATCATGTCGAAATCGCATCGAGTGACCAACTTGTCAACTGGTCACAAATTTTATTCCGCTTAAGGTGCTAGGCTGCGCAGGATCAGGCTAGTCACCTCGTTGGCTGCATCGGGCAGGGCATCCAGATTATGCTCGAGCATGATCGGATGCATAAAGGGCTGCATGGCTTGAAGAATGGCGCGACAGGTTTCGTCCAGCGGCGTCTTCCGCTCGAACTCGCCCGTCTCTCGACCTTGCAGGATGATCGCCCGAAGCATCTCTTCGACGCGCGCGATGTAGCGCCGTGACGATCCCCACCGCTCCAGCGCCGAGGCGGCGGCTATGTCGTACAATTTCCGATCATCGAAGAACAAAGCGCTGCTTTCTTCGATTATCGTTTTGAATAGCCGCCTTAGTTTTTCGGTCGCGCCCAAATCGCCGGCCAGTGCCTTCTCCACGGCCGCCAGCACCGCGCTCAGGGTGTCGGCGCAAATGGCTTCACCGATCGCCTGCTTCGATTCGAAGAATTTGTAGATATAGCCCTTGGAATAGCCGATTGCCTTCGCGAGGTCGGCGACCGTGGTCTTGTTGTAGCCGTAGAGGCTGAAATGATCCTTCGCGGCGGAGACAATGGCGTCACGCTTCTCCGTTTCCGCCGGGCCGCGCAGGCCGGATGCGACTTTGCTTATCTCGTTCATCGCTTCTCCATAGCCGTATCAGTCGCAATTGACAACAAGTGACCGAAATGTATATCAGTCACAACCTTATTGATTGCTGCAGATCGGGATGACCTTCATGCTCGGAAGCCCACTATCCGCTACCTGTGTCCGCGCTATCCGTTGGACGCCGCTGTTCGCCGCCACCGCGCTGGCGGGATGCGCCGTTGGTCCTGATTATCATCGTCCCGCCATCGCGTCGCCCGCCGCTTTCATCGGCGCGCCCGCTGTCGCCGCCCGGTCAGCGCCCAAAAGCGGCGATCAAAGCTTGTGGTGGTCGCGCTTCGGCGATCCGCTACTCACCAGTCTGGTGGCGGAAGCGCTCGACGGAAATCTCGATATCGCGCAAGCCGCCGCGCGGCTGTCGCAGGCCCGCGCTTCGTTGCGCTCCGCCGACGCCGCCCTGCTTCCATCCGCCTCGATCGCAGGGTCGGCGGCGGCCGCGCACCAGTCGCTCGACACGCCGCTCGGCCGCCTCGCGAACGCAACACCAGGCTTCGACCGTGACGGGGAGCAATATGACCTCGGCCTGGGCGCCGCCTGGGAAATCGACCTGTTCGGCGGACTGCGCCGGGGTCAGGAGGCCGTCCGCGCCGAATATCAGGCCTCGCAGGCCGGGGTCGCCGCCGCGCGCCTGTCCGTCGCCGCGCAGGTCGCCGACAGCTATATCGTCATCCGCACCCTCCAGGCCCGGCTGGCGGTCGCGCAGGATCAAAGCCGCACGCAGCAACGCCTGGTCGATATCGTCCGCCTGCAATATCAGAAGGGCGTCGCCGCCGAGCTGCAGCTTCGGCAGGCCGAAGGCGCTCTGGCGCAGGTGCAGGCCGGTATTCCCGTTTTGCAGGCCGGGCTTGAGGCCGCGATGAACGCGCTCGATGTGCTTGTCGGTACGCAGCCGGGCACGCATCGCGCCGCGCTGCTCGCGCTCGCACCGATCCCGGCCGCGCCCGCCCTGTCCGACATGGGAACGCCAGCCGATCTGCTGCGCCGCCGTCCCGACCTGATCGTCGCCGAGCGCAGGCTGGCCGCGAGCAATGCCCGCGTCGGCGTCGCGGTCGCCGAATATTTCCCCAAATTCTCGCTCAGCGGCCTGATCGGCACGGCGACGACAGCTGCCGGGTCGCTTTTCTCCGGCAGTGCTACGCAGGCGCAGGGCGCGCTGGGTCTCCGCTGGCGGCTGTTCGACTTCGGCCGGGTGGAGGCGGATATCAACGCCGCCAAGGGCGCCAATGCGGAGGCGTTGGCCGCCTACCGCCTCGCCGTGCTGCGCGCATCGGAAGACGTTGAAAACGCCTTTTCCGCGCTCCTCCAGCGGGAGGCACAGGCAAGGACGCTGACCGGAGGAGAAACGGCGCTGGTCCGTGCACAGACGGCTTCGCTCGCTGCCTATAAGGGCGGCGTGGTGAGCCTCATCGAAGTGCTCGATGCCGACAGGCGGCTGCTGGACACGCGCGACGCGCGCGTGCAGGCGCAGTCGGAAGCGACGCGAGCCGCCGTGGCGTCCTATCGCGCGCTGGGCGGCGGATGGTCGGCGTCCATGGCCACCGCCAAGCAGGCTTCCGGCCTCTTGGCCGGGCTGTCCGAAAGCATCGCTCGTCCATGAGCCACCCCGTCGCCCCCGTCGTGCCGATCGCCGCCACCGCGTCGCGCCTCGTCCGCGATCCTGAGCGTGACGTTCGCACGGAGCATATGCTCAACGCGCCGATCGCGCCGCTGCTGATCCGTATGGCGCTGCCCAATATCCTCATCATGCTTGCGCAGGCGTCGACCGGGCTGGTCGAGACCTTCTGGGTGTCCCGGCTCGGCACCGATGCGCTGGCTGGCATGGCGCTGGTCTTCCCCGCGGTGATGCTTATGACCACCATCTCCGCGGGAGCGCTGGGCGGCAGCATCTCGTCGGCGGTGGCACGGGCTTTGGGCTCCGGGCGCGGTCATGACGCGAACGCGTTCGTAATCCACGCCGTCGCGGTGAACCTGCTGTTCGGCATCGGCTTCTCGGCGCTGTTCCTGCTGTTGGGCGAACCCATCTATCGGCTGCTGGGCGGCACGGGTGGCGTGTTGCAGGCAGCACTTGTCTATTCGAACGTGGTTTTCATCGGGAACGGCTTCGTCTGGGTGATGAACGGATTGGCGAGCGTGATCCGAGGCACGGGCAACATGCGCTATCCCGCCATCGTCACCTGCGCGGGCGTGCTCTTCCTAATCCCCGTGTCGCCGCTTCTCATCTTCGGCGTCGGGCCGGTGCCCGGGTTGGCATTGCCGGAGGGGGCCTTGCGCTCGTCGCCTATTATGTTGCGGGCACCATCGCAATGGCCTGGTACATCCTGGCCGGTCGCACGCCGGTGCGCTTTCACTGGACCCATATCCGCTGGAGACTCCTCTCCGGCATTCTGCGGATTGGGTCTCTTTCCGCGATCAATTCCATCCTGACTAACCTGGTGATCGCCGGAACGACGGCCCTCGTGGCCTCCGTCGCAGGGGTGGCGGCGGTGGCGGGCTTTGGCACCGGCGTGAGGCTCGAATATCTGCTCATCCCGTTGATCTTCGGCATCGGTGCGCCGATGGTGGCGCTGGTGGGCACCAACCTCGGCGCCGGCCATCGCGATCGCGCCAGGCGGATCGCCCTGACCGGCGCGGGTTTCGCCTTTGCGGTCACCGAAATCATCGGCCTAGTCGCGGCCTTGTTTCCGGCAGCCTGGATGCAGTTGTTCACGCATGATCCCGTCGCAATCGAGACGGGGAGCGAGTACCTCCACATTGTGGGCCCTTTTTACGGCTTTTTCGGTCTGGGCCTGTCGCTCTATTTCGCGTCGCAGGGGGCGGGGCGACTATTCTGGCCGGTGATGGCGGGATTCGCCCGGCTCACCGTCGCGGTCGGAGGCGGCTTCCTCGCGCTGTACCTCAGTGGATCTATGTCGCTGGTGTTCGTGGCCGTCGCTGCGTCACTATCAATCTATGGCCTGATTGTTTTTGCAGCTGTGCGCACCAAAGCCTGGATCGGTTGATTCCGTGTGCCAGCTCGTCGGGTATTTACGCTAAGAATGTCTGCTGCTGACAACCCTCACGCTTGGGGAAGGTCGTCACGGTAGCAGCTTCGTCCCGCAACCCGGCAATCGGCCTCGAATCGACCCTTTGTCGCCGTTCAGTCGACCATTTTCTGCTCCCAACTGCGGACCAGCCGCTTGTCAACATCGTGGGCTCAAATGTCCGTTAGCCGATTGACCGAGGCCGTCGGCGAACATCTGATCATCGTCTAATTGAGATGGACGTGACCGGTCGAATGCACATTGGGCATCCCCGATCCCGGTCGAGAGACGCTAGGACCGGTCAAACAGGCGCAGTCTCTATCGGCTCTCGGGGAAACATAGCCGGGGATACCCTCAAACTGGTCAGCTGAGTTCTTCCTTGATGATGATCCCGGACAGACCTTCGCGCATCTCCCTGAAATACAAGGTGGATATCGTGCCGCTGCGGGCTATGAAAATATCATCATTGCCGAAATGGAAAGTCATCAATGGTCCTCCTGTCAACCATCTCCTTCTTCCTGACGCAGCATCCCTTCTGGTCTTGGCTGCTGATCCTGATCTTTGGAGTGCTGTTGTCCCATTTGCTGGCGAGGTGGCGCAGAAGCGGGCGCTGGTATTTTCTGATCCTGCCGTTCTTCATCTACGGTCAGCTCAATATCTTCGTCGCACATGTCTTCAATACCCTGTTCCTCAACGCCTTCGGGGTCCTTGGAACAGGCGTCGTCACGCATTCGGAGGTTACCAGTTCGACCTTGAATGACCAGAATGTCTGGGCCTACAGCGCGGCGCTCAAGACGGCGGATGGCAAGGATGTGGTGGCGGAGTTCGATACGATGTCCGCCAGCATTTATCCGATCACCAACGCGATCCAGATCCCGCGGGAGGGCGAGCGGTTCATTATCAAATATATTCCCGGATTCCCGCAGAACTTTGCCATCATGCGCACTCTGTCGCCCTATGGGATCAGGCAGATGGTCGATGAGGATCGCGGGCCGGTGGAGAAGGCCGCTAACCAGCTTGCGGCCAGCCCCGCCAATCCCGATTTCCTCGCGGAATATCGCGGCGCCCTGAAGAAATTCCTCGACAGGCACCGGACGGATGCCGATCCTGCGCTGATCGAGAGATATCAGCGCACTCTTGATGCTCTGCCGCGTAGATGACGGATTCACCGACCGAGCCCGTTCCGATGGGGTGAGGGATGATCGCAAGAAAACTGCTCGGTATCACCGTCCTGCTGACCATGGCGCCCGTCGTCATGCTCGGTCTGTCGGGAACACCGAACGAATATCGGGCCATGGGCATCGACGCCGTCGATTGCGACGACCCGATTTCCGTGCTGATGTTCGCAGTGCCAGCCCTGCTTGTTTATGGCATCGCCAGCGTCATATTCCTTCACCGATGGAGGCAGATGCGCTTTCTCGTTCCCGGTCTCCTCTGTGCGCTCCTGTCCGCTGGACTATTGTGGAATATCGGCCGTGCGGGGGTGGAACTAAGGAAAAACAGCACTGAGTCCATATGCGCATCCGGGTAATAGGGGGCACAGCGCCGCGTCACAGCAAAGCCGCGTTATTTCTGCTCCGCAGCTTCCTTGTCCCACGCTTCCATCGCCTTGCGATCGGCCGCATCGACAAATTCACAGGCCAGCAACGTCTTGCCTTTGAGCGCATCGCCCTCCCGCGCGATGATGGAGATCAGCCCCATCTCTTTCATGCTCTGCTGGGCGTCCGGCAGCAGGCGGGAGAAGCCTCTGGACGAGATCCCCAGCAAATGGCTGGTCTCCGGCGTTAGTTCATAGCGCTTGGCAAGCTGGTCCGCGACGTTCCCTTCCATCAGCACGCCGATGGTCATGTTGGCGAACAGAACATCCTGCGTCGTGAAGCCATCCCGCTCGATCGGCGCGGGAAGGTGATAGACGGCCGCTCCCAGGGAAGATTGGTCGGGCTTGGCGAGCTTTTCAGCAGCTTCGTAAAGGACCGTTGCACGATCAATCGAATAGGGAGGTAGGCAGAGTGCGGCGTCGAAAAAAGCCGACATGGGTAGCGCATCTTCAGCCGAAGCGTGCGTGGCTAGCAGCAAGCCAGGCGCGAGATACAGGGAAGAAAGACGAATCGACATGGTGGCAGGCTGCCCCACACATCTTGCCCGATCAAGCCGTGCGGCACATAGGCTGTTGATCTATATATCTCCCATGGGAAATTCCGGCCTTCCCCAGCAATCGTCAGAGGGCCAGCGACCATGTCTGATCGGCCAAATCATGCCCGAACGAATGATGCGGTTCTTCGTCCATCAGCGGCTTTGACCACGCTCACCGTTTGCAGATTGGCGGCTTAGTGGCGGTTGAACCCAAGCAAACCGCCATTGCTCACCGGGGAAAGTCACCCAGCCGCAGCCGACCAGTTTCAGTCGTTCTGGAACGAAGGTATAAATGACTGCTAATTCGTATCTCGGACGGCGCTCCCTGCGCGCGCAGCCTGACAATCGATAAGGAACTTTCATCATGATTATACGACAAGAACAAAAGCATGATTATGACGCGATCAAGCAGGTGACCGCTGACGCTTTTGCGTTGATGGAACACAGCAAT
>Ga0207667_10004077_pt1 | contig 17947 bp, 19 predicted proteins | sample KBSCornC52_FD_184301 | JGI IMG/M metagenome (GOLD analysis project Ga0207667, IMG submission 184301) | Corn rhizosphere microbial communities from Kellogg Biological Station, Michigan, USA - KBS Corn C5-2 (SPAdes) (version 2) | ecosystem: Host-associated > Plants > Roots > Rhizosphere > Soil ...
TCTGGCAGGGCGTGGGCACGGCCGCCATCACGGGCGGGCTGTTGTTGACCCGAGCCTGATCGCATGAAGCTCGTTCTCTTCGACATCGATGGCACGTTGCTGAGCGCGGGCGGCGCGGGTCGCCGCGCCATCGAGCGCGCGCTCGTGGAAGTCTTTGGCGCGACGGGTCCGGCCGAGCATCGATTCGACGGAAAGACCGATCCCCAGATCGTTCGCGAGCTCATGACGCTCGTGGGACATGACGACGCGCGAATCGACAGGGACATGGACGCGCTGCTGCGCCGCTACCTCGAGCTGCTCCCCGCGGAGCTCGAGGCCGTGTCTCACACGCGGCCGAGCACGTATCCGGGCGTCCACGAGCTGCTCGACGCAGTCGAGGCCCGCCCCGACGCTGTGCTGGGTCTTCTCACGGGCAATCTCGAGGCGGGCGCGTTCGCCAAGCTGCGGGCCGTGGGAATCGATCCGGCGCGCTTCGTGGTCGGCGCGTTCGGCTCCGATCACGAGACGCGGGCCGCGCTTCCGGCCATCGCGCGCGAGCGTGCCCAACGCCAGCTCGGCATCGAGATCGATGGAAGCGACGTCGTGGTCATCGGCGACACGCCCGCCGACATCGCGTGCGGCCAGTCGCTGGGGGCGCGTGCAATCGGCGTCGCCACGGGCCACTATTCCGTGGAACGACTTGCGGCATGCGCGCCGGCCGCTGTATTCGAGGATCTCAGCGATACAGACGCGGTGCTGCGTGCCATCATGAAGGACGCCGATCGATCCGCGGCGGCTTCGCGCCGTGCCTCCAACGCCCAGACCGGATGATCGAACTCGAGCTCAAGAGCGTACTCGCCAACCTGGACGACACGCGGACGAAGCTGGACGAGATGGGGGCGACACTCGCTTTCCACGGCACCCTCGAAGACAGGCGCTACGACACGCCCGACCGGAAACTCCGCCATCACGACCAGGTGTTGCGGCTGCGCGTCGCGACCGATTCCGCGGGCGCGCACGCGCGCGTCGAATTCAAGGGACCCACGGCCGTGCAGGGCGGCTACAAGCGCCGCGAGGAGATCGGCAGCGACATAGGCGATCCTGGCGCCGCCGCGACCATGCTGCGCTGCCTGGGGTACGAGGTGACGATGTCGATCGATCGCCTCATCTGGCAGTACGAGCTGCACGGCGCCACGGTGCGGCTCGAGCGCTACCCGCGCATGGATGATCTCGTCGAGGTCGAGGGCTGCATCGCGGATATCGAGAAAGCCATCGCCGCGCTGGGGATGCCGCGCGAGGGGTTCACGAGCGAGCGCCTGCGCGATTTCGTGTGGCGCTACGAGACGCGCACACGACAGCGCGCGGCAGTGTCGCACGCGGCCCTCGAGAGCGGCGTGGGCACGGACTGGCTGGATGGCTGAGAGCAACGCGGCGCTGCCCGAGTTCACGCGCGCGCTTCGCGCGCTCGGGTCGCGGCGCGGTCGTCGTGGCGGACGCGCCGCGGGCGCGGACCAGCAGGCGCGCTTTTTCTCGCCCCTCGTCGACGCACGATCCGCCGCGGCTGCCGCGAACGACGCGGCCGGAATCCTCGCGGCCTTCGACGCCACGACGCTGCGCGCCGCCTTCCGCGAGACGCTCGACACGTTCGCGCACGACAGATATCCCGAGTACGCTCCCGCCCGCCGCGCCCTGGAAGCCGAGTTGTTCGACGTAGCCGAGCCGCTTTTCTCAGCGCTCGACGAAATGCATCCAATGCCGGCAGGCGAGAAGGCAGCCGGCTTTCCCGACGCCCTCGCGGCATGGTCGCGCGACGTTCAGCGGTTGTTCGACTGCGCCGATCGCGTCTGGGTCCTGCTCGATGAAGTGCTCGAGACGGCCGCCACGACCGAGCTCGCCGCTCCGCAGCCGACCGGCCGCGCGCGCCGCCGGCGCAAGGCGCCGTGAACCTCGGCGTGCCCTCCGCGCGGCGCCTGGGTGTCGCGATCGCGATCGCCTCGAGTCTCTCGACTGCACGTGGGGCACGGGCGCAGGAAACTCCGGTGCAGCGAGTGGCGAATATCGTCAGCGTCGCCGTCGAGGAGTACGGAAAGGCCTTCGACGCCAATGGCAGGCTCGTCGCGCCGAGTGAATACAAGGAAGCGCTCGATTTCCTCGACGACGCCGGCCGCGGCGCCGCGCGCCTGCCGCTGGACGCCCGCGCGATGGCGGCGCGCGCACTGCTCGACTCGATCGCGGCGGCGGTGCGTGCGAGGGATCGCCCTGCCACTCTGACGGCGCTCGCGCAGCGCTTTGTCGCATCACTCGGCAGCGAAGCCGCGCTCGAGCTGCCGCTTGGCGCCGTGGACGTCGCGGACGGCCAGAGGGTTTTCGCCGCGAGCTGCGCGTCCTGTCACGGCACCGACGGCGCCGGCAATGGCCCGGCGGCGGCATCGCTGAACCCGAAGCCACCGGCGATCGGCAGCGGCGACGCGATGGAAGCCGAGAGTCCCGCGATGGCGTTCAGGAAGATCTCGATCGGCGTGACGGGTACGGCGATGCCCGCCTTTGCGTCGCAGCTCTCGGCGACGCAGCGGTGGAACGTCGTGGCGTACCTCATCTCGCTGCGCGAGCGCGATCGAAGCGCCGCCGATGGAGAAGGGACGTTCGTGCAGAGCTGCGCGGCCTGCCACGGCGTCTCGGGGCGCGCGGATGGCGCGCTCGCGCGAGCGCTCACCAAGCTTCCACCGGAGATCGGGACCCTCGCCTGGCAAGCGGAACGCAGCGACTCGGGCCTCGAGGTGGTGGTGCGCGACGGTGTCCCGGGCACACCGATGCCGCCCGCGCCGTCGCTCACCCCGGCGCAGTTGCGGAACGTGGTGGCGTACATCCGCGGCCTCGCACTGTCGAGTCGTACAGGCTCTCTCGCCGTCCGCGGCGACACAGGCTCGGCATCCGCCGCGGCGACGACGGCTGTGTCGCTCCTGGAGCAGTCGCTCGCCGCCGCACGCGACGGACGCGCGTCGGATGCGTCCGACCGCGCCTTCGACGCCTATCTCGCCTTCGAGCCCATCGAGACGCCGGCACGCGCCCGCGATCCAGGCGTCGTGGCGTCCATGGAGAAACTGTTCGCCGACTTCAAGGCGGCCGTGCGCGCTAATGACATCCGGGGCGCCGAGCGTGCGCGCGATGCGATCGAGGCCAACATGCCGAACGTCGTGGAGCTCACCCGGCCGGCCAGCAGCGCCCACGATGCCTTCTGGGAATCGTTCCTCATCATCGTGCGCGAGGGCTTCGAGGCGATTCTCGTCATCGGCGCCATCGTGGCGTTCCTGCTCAAGACGGGGCATCGCGAACGGCTGCGCGCGATCTGGACCGGCATCGTCCTCGGTCTGCTCGCCAGCGCCGCCACAGCCATCGTGCTCGAGACGGTGCTCTCGGCCATTCCCGCCAGCCGCGAGATCATCGAAGGGCTCACGCTGCTCGTGGCCGTCGCCGTGCTCTTTTCGGTGAGCTACTGGCTGATCTCGCGCGTGGAGGCGGCAAAGTGGCAGCAGTTCATTCGCGAGAAGGTGAGCCGGGCGCTGGAGCAGGGCGGCGGCCGTGCGCTCGCGTTCGTGGCGTTCCTCGCCGTGTACCGGGAGGGCGCGGAGACGGCGCTGTTCTACCAGGCCCTGTTCAACGAAGGGTCGCACGTGGCCCTCGCCATCAGCCTGGGGCTCGTCGCCGGCTTCGTCGTGCTCGGCATCGTGTTCACGCTGTTCTACCGCTACGGCGTGCGCATTCCGCTGCGGCCGTTCTTCAGCGTCACGAGTCTGCTGTTGTACTACATGGCCTTCGTCTTCATGGGTAAGGGTGTGCGCGAGCTCCAGGAGGGCAACGCGATCGGCATCAGCACCATCCCCGGCTTCCCGACCGTCGATGCGCTGGGATTGTACCCGACCTGGCAGACAGTCCTCGCGCAGATGCTGCTGCTCGCGCTGCTCGTCTTTGCCGTCGCGAAGACGTTCTGGCCCAGGCGGTCAGTGACCCTGCCCACCGTGGAGCCGGCGGGCGCACCCGTCGCGGCGCTCCAGGCGGAGCTCGAGACGCTCAAAGCGCAGAATGCCGAGCTGGCCGCGCGCCTCGCCGCGCTCGAGCGGCGCGAGGGGCTCGACCGCTAGACGCCGCTAGGCAGTCGCCACGGCCTTGCCGTAGATCCCCGGGCTCTTCGCGCTCGTGTTCCGGCGACCGTACATGATCAGGCCGCCCACGATGATCGCGCCGATCGCGATCAACTGCGCCGTGCTCAATCCGAACGCGAAACCGAAGCGGTCGTCCTTGGCGCGGAAGAATTCGACGATGAACCGCTCGATGCCGGCGAGCAGGCAGTAGGCGCCGAACAGCCATCCTTCGGCGTGCTTGTGGTCGCGTATTCTCCAGAGGATCGCGAACATGATGAACCCCATCGCGACCTCGAAGATCTGCGTGGGATAGACGGACAGCACCGTGGCCGGATTCACTCCCGCGCCAACAGGCACGTGGAAGATGGCCGCCATGTCCGCCGCGGTCGACGGCGGCGAGCCGTTCGGGAACGCGACGGCAAGGAAGCCGTGCCACGGCTTGCCGTAGTCGTCGCCCACGGCCCAGCAGCCCGTGCGCCCGATCGCATAGCCCGCCGCGATGGCGATGCCGCCGACGTCGGCGAAACGGACGAATGAGAGTTTCTTGTACCTGATCGTCGCCGCGCAGAGCGCCACGGCGCCCATGAAGCCGCCCCAGAACACGAACCCGCTGCGAGTGAACAGGTCCGAGAAGTTGTGCGTGATCACGAGCACGTAGTAGAGCTTCGCGCCGAGCAGGGTGCCGAACACCGCGGCGAAGATCACGTCGCTGATGGCGGCGGCTTCCTTGTCGTGGCCACGCCGGGCCAGCTCTCGCTCGGAGGTCACCTGCGCGATCAGAAAGGCCATCAGCACGGCAATGCCGAAGCCCGTGAGCTCCAACGGCCCGAGCTGGAAGGACAGCGGATGATGTATGATCGGCGAAGGGAGCATTAGCCCACGAGTCCCGGAAGGGGTTGGTTTGCGAACGCGCTCAGCGAAAGCTCCGCGCGTTCGCCGCGCTCGAATCGGAACAGCCCGGCGCGCGCGATCATGGCCGCGTTGTCGGTCGCCAGCCGCGCGCTCGGCGCGAACACCTCGACGCCGGCGGGCCGGAAGCGGGTCTCGAGCGCTTCGATCAGCGCGCGATTCCCGGCAACGCCGCCGCCAACGACGACGCGCCGTCGCCCGAACTGCTCGACCGCGCGCGCTGTTTTTGCGGCGAGTGTTTCCACGAGCGCGTCCTGAAACGCACGCGCAATCGCCGGCCCGTCGGCGGCCGCGTCGGCGTCGCGGAGAGTGGTCAACACGGCTGTTTTGAGTCCGCTGAACGACACATCGTAGTAATCGGCATCGTCCGGCTGTTGGTTCCGCCGCAGCATGGGACGGGAAAAACGAAAGCGGCCCGATCCCGGTCCTGGCGAGTCGCGCGCGAGCCGCTCCAGGTGTGGTCCCCCAGGATAGGGAAGGCCGAGGAGCTTGGCAACCTTGTCGAATGCTTCGCCGGCCGCGTCGTCGCGCGTGCCGCCAAGCATCCGGTATTCGCCCCATGCGGCGACATCCATGAGCAGGGTGTGCCCGCCCGAGACGAGCAGGGCGGTGAACGGCGGGACGGCGCGCGCGTGCTCGAGCGACGTCGCGAAGAGATGCCCTTCCATGTGGTGCACGCCAAGGAAGGGAATGCCGGATGCCCACGCGAACGCTTTGGCGTAGCTGACCCCGACGAGCAGCGCGCCGACGAGGCCGGGCGCGTTCGTGACGGCGACCGCGTCCACGCCGCCTGCATCGACCTCCGCATCGCGCAGCGCCTGCTCGACGACGGGCACGATCGCGCCCAGGTGCGCTCGCGACGCGATCTCCGGCACGACGCCGCCGAAAATACGATGCACGTCCTGCGACAGGATCACGAGCGATCGGAGATGCACTTGATCGCCGGCACCCTCGAGCACCGCGGCCGACGTCTCGTCGCACGACGTCTCGATGCCGAGCACGCGTGTCATCGGACGCGCGGCACTGAATCGCCGGGCAGCTCGATCTGGACCTTGACCTGCGTGGGCCGAACGCGGACGCCGCGCAGCGCGGCCGTGTCGATGTCCACCAGGTGCGGCAGCGAATCCGGAGCCGTGAGCATCGCGTGCACCGTGCTCACGAACGGAAGCCGGAGCACCGACAGACGCGGTCCGGTGATCTGCACGACGGCGGGATCGAGACGCACGTACGGCGCTGCCTGCCCTGCCTGGTACTGCACCGCGACAGCCGAACGGACGGGCACGGACCGTGTCCAGGTCGGCTCGAAGCGAAGCGTGATGCTGGACGGGTACACGTCGCGGACTTCGACCTCTCCGTTGACCTCGGCCGGCAGCGTGACGTCCTGAGGCCGCAGGTCGACCACGAGCGTATCGGGTGTCTCGGACGTGATCTGCCGCCGAATCACCGGCGGATGCGACAGCAGCTTGACCAGGTCCTCGGTCGATCCGACCACGGTGGCCTGGATATCCTCGATCGTGTCGCGGATCACGAGCGAGCTGTCGAGCACCGGCACGAAGCGAACGCGCACGAGCTCGCGCGTCGGCTCCTTGGCGTTGATGACGAACCAGAGCACCACGGCCAGAAAGACGGCTGCCGCCTTGAGCAGCAGCCGTTCGGTGAAGACCGCGAGAATGCGGCGGCGCCAGCTGATGGTCGGCCGCACCGGCGGCGGCGCGGCGCTCACGGACCGGAGCCGGGACCAGCCGTCGTATCGGGCGTCAGCGGGATCACCTGCGCGGCGTCACCCGTATCGCTCGTCTCGCGCGGAGTGGCAAGGCCCAGGAGCTGCGCGATCAACGCGCGGTTGCCCTGCGAGCTCCAGTCGGCGGCGCCAATCCATTTCTTGCGGATGGTGCCCTCGGGCCCGATCACGAAGGTCTCGGGATAGCCTGTGATCTGGTACGCCTGCCCGACCTTCTGCGAGGAGTCGCGCAGCACCTCGAAGGTGAGACCGAGATGGTGCACGAACCCCGCGACGGAATCCTCGCTCGCGAAGTCGTCCTCGCTCACGGCAATGACGTGCAGTCCCTTGTCGCCGTACGCGGCCTGCAACTGCTCGATGCTCGGCATCTCCGTGCGACACGGCTGGCAGTCCGTCGCCCACAAATTGAGCAGCACGACCTTGCCACGATACTCGGCGAGGGAGCGAATCTTGTGCGTGCCGAGCTCCGGCGCCGCGAATGCCGGAGCCGTCGAGCCGACCGTCACAGGAAAAAGCTGGTCGCGCATCAGGTGCATGCCCGTGGCGACCGTCGCGGCAATGACGGCGACGACGATGCCCACCGCGGCCCACTGCTGGCGCAGCGTCATACAGGCACTCCGCATGCGGCCCGCATGGCGCGAATCTCGTCCGCGGCGTCGGCGGCCGAGAAGATGGCGTTGCCGGCGACGAAGGTATCCGCACCCGCGCGCCACACTTCGGCGACGGTGCTCCGGCTGATGCCCCCGTCGACCTCGAGCGCCGCCGCGCTGCCGTGCTCGTGCAGCAAGGCGCGCGCACGCGCGACCTTGCCGGGCATGTACGGGATGAAGGCCTGGCCGCCGAACCCCGGGTTCACCGTCATGACCAGCAGGAGATCCAGCTCACGGACTACTTCAGACACGGCCGTGACGGGCGTCGAGGGATTGATCGCCACGCCCGCGCTGCACCCCAGCTCCTTGATCCGCGAGAGCTGGCGCTGCATGTGCGGCGCGACTTCGGCGTGGATCGTCATGCTCGTCGCGCCGGCGGCGGCAAAATCGTCGAAGTACTTCTGCGGCTCGAGCACCATCATGTGCACGTCGAGCGGCAGATCGGTGCAGCGGCGCACTGTCTCGATCACCTTGGCGCCGTACGTCAGGTTCGGCACGAAGCAACCGTCCATCACGTCGATGTGCACCCAGTCCGCGCCGCCCGCTTCCGCGCGCGCCAGCTCGTCCGCCAGATGGGCGAAATCGGCCGCGAGGATGGACGCCGCGATGCGCACGCCCATCAGATGGTACCGCCCGACGTCCGCACGGCCACGCGGGTGCCGGCACCCACCTGCGCGCCGGCGGAGGGTGACTGGCTCTGAATCGTGGCGTCCGGCGCGACTCCGCCGGAATTCGCCGTGCTGACGTCTCCGAGCTCGAGCCCCGCTGCCTCGAGAAGCTGCTTCGCGTCCTGCACTGTGTGTCCCGAGAGATCGGGCACGGTGGCCACCATCTGTCCAGCGCTCACCACGAGCGACACGGCACTCGATCCGGGCGCGTCGGTCCCTTGCCGGGGAGTCGACGAGATGACCTGGCCGATCGGCTCCCGGCTCGGTCGCTCGACGACGTTCCCCACGTCGAAGCCAGCGGCTTCGAGCGCGGCCTGAGCCGAATCGCGGGTCAATCCATTCACGTTCGGGATGCGCACGAGCTGCTGGCCGCCGCTCACGTCCAGGGTGACAGTCGTTCCCTCGGCGTCGTGCGTCCCCGCCGCTGGCGTCTGCGAGAGCACGGTCTCCTTGGGCGCCGCGGAGCTCGTATTCACGTCGCCGCGCTCGGCGCGAAAGCCCACGGCGGCGAGCCGCTGCGAGGCATCCTCGAACAACAGACCGGTGACGCTCGGCACCTTCGCGTCGCGCGGAATCACGCCCGACGGGAACACGACGAACGCGACGAGCAGGTACGCGATCAAAAAGCCGCCGATGATGGCGATCACATAGGGCAACGATCCGCGAACGCGCGTGCGCGTGCTCATGCGCCGGTCCGGCGCAGCCGCGCCGCGAACGCTCCATCGGTGCCGTCGCGCTGCGGCAGCACGCGGAGCCGCGCGCCGTCGAGCGTTTCGACGGGAACGCTGCCGGCTGGCGGGGCCTCTTCGACCCAACCCGGGTGTGTCGCCAGGAAGCGGCTCACTTGTTCGTCATTCTCCTCTGGCTCCAGGGAACACGTGCTATACACCAGAAGACCGCCAGCTCGCACGAGCTGGGCCGCGGATGCGAGGATCTCACGCTGCACCGCGCTCATCACGGCGAGGTCCGACACGCGCAGCCGCCAGCGGGCGTCCGGGTGCCGCCGGAAGGTACCCGTGCCAGTACACGGCGCGTCCACCAGAACGCCCTCGACCGCTCCGATGGCGGGCTCCTTCGCGTTCGCGGCGTAGGCATGCAGGTTCGTGACCTGGAGTCGCTCGACGTTCTCGCGAATCCGGCGGGCACGGGAGGGAGACAGGTCGCTCGCGAAAACGGCTCGCGCGGTCCGCGCGAGCTCCACGGCCTTACCGCCCGGCGCGCTGCACACGTCGGCGACTGTCGTGCCGGCAGGAAAGGCGGCAAATCGGGTGACGAGCGTCGAGGCGGGATCCTGCAAGTGGAAGAGTCCCTGCCTGAACGCGCCGATGTCCGTGAGCGACGTGACGGGGCCCTCGAGCACCAGGCTGTCCGTCACGAGTGGCGCGACCGCCGTCGCGATGCCCGCCGCCTCGAGCGAGGCCGCGAGCTGCTCGAGGCTCGTTCGAATCGGACGCGCAATGAGCGGCGCTTCGGCGTTGTTCGCGGCCAGTAGCGCGCGGGTGTCCGCCGCGCCCCAGCGCGCGATCCAGCGCGACACGAGCCAGGTTGGATGAGAGAATTCCAATGCGAGCGCGTCCGCCGGATCGCCGATCGTGGGCGTGTCGAGCGACGCGCGCTCGCGATCGAGCCGTCGGAGCACGGCGTTCACCAGCTTGCTCGCGCCAATGCCACAGCGGCGCTTGCTCAACTCCACCGTCTGTCCGATCGCCGCGTAGGCCGGCACGCTGTGCATGAACAACAGCTGTTCGGCGCCGAGCCGCAGGAGGTCGATCAGGTCCGGGTCGAGGCGCGCGGCGCCCCCGCGAATGCGGTCGTCGAGCCAGGCATCCAGCCGGGCGCGCCGGCGCAGCATGCCATACACGAGCTCGCGCGTCCACCGGCGGTCGCGTGGGTCGAGCTGCGACGTGCGTCTGTCGAAGGCGGAATCCAGGAGGTGGCCTTCGCGCAGTTCAGCGCAGATGTCCGCCGCCGCGATCCGGGCCTGCGTGACCCCGGCCCCCGAATGATCGGCGTTGTGCGAAGGGCGCGGACCATTTCCGGGCGTCGCGCGCGCAGCGCGCGTCATGCCGGCTGCCGTACGCGCGCCGCCCGGTGTGAAGGAATCGCGCTTCGGGAAAGCCATACGCTCAAAATAGTTGATCCCCCTCGGCGATGCCCCGGCCGCGCGACCATTCGGCGGGCGTCAGGCGCCGCTTTCCAGCGGGCAGGAGGGCCGACACGCGCACGGCGCCATTCGCGGAGCTCGAGTGTCCCGACACGCCGCACGCGACCGTCATGCCGCTCGCGTCGATGGAGGTGATCTGACCCGGGCGCGCATCGGCAGCACGTTCGGCGAGACTCGCACCGAACAGCTTGAGATCCGCGCCCCGGTGTTGCGTCACGGCGCCCGGACGCGGGTCGTACGCACGGATGGCGCGCCACACAGTGCGTGCGTCGGCATTCCAGTCGAGCCGCGTACGCACGCGATCGATCTTGGGCGCGTACGTGGCGATCGCGTCGTCCTGCGGCACTGGCCTCGCTGCACCCAGATCGATGAGCGTCAGCGCCTCGATCATCGCGAGCGCCCCCATCTCGGAGAGCCTGAGCGACAGCTCGCCGTGCGTCTCGTCATCGGGAATCGGCGTCCGCACCTGGAGCAGCGACGGGCCCGCATCGAGCGCTTCGACCATCTGCATGATCGTCACGCCCGTTTCCTGGTACCCCTCGAGAATCGCCGCCTGCACGGGCGCGGCCCCGCGCAGCTTGGGCAGCAGCGACGCGTGGATGTTGATGGTGCCGTGGCGCGGCAACTCGATCACGTCGCGCGGAAGCAACTGCCCGTACGCGACGACGACGGAGATGTCCGGCTCCAGCCCGCGGAGATGCGCGATGAACTCGTCGCCGCGCGGGCGGGCGGGTTGAAACACGGGGATGCCTTCGTCCGTGGCGAGCCGCTTCACGGGAGGCGGCTCGAAGGTGGAACGCGAGCGTCCAACCGCCTTGTCCGGCTGCGTCACCACGCCGACCACGTCGAATCCTTCGCCCGTGAGCGCACGCAGCGCCGGCGTCGCGAACTCGGGCGTCCCCCAGAAGAGGACGCGCATGCTCAGAGCTCCTCGTCGCGCAGGTGGTGCTGCGCCACCTGCGACGGCGTCAGCGTGCGGATCTGGCCCGGGTACTTGTCCTTTTCCTTCTGCCACTTGGCCATCACCGCGCGGCGCTTGATCACGCTCAGATAGTCGATGAAGAGCTTGCCGTTCAGGTGATCGATCTCGTGCTGCAGACAGCGCCCGAACAGCCCTTCGGCGTCGATCTCGCGCGTCTGCATGTCCATGTCCTGGTAGCGCACGCGAACGGATTCCGGCCGTTGCACGTCGCCGTAAATGTCCGGGATGGACAGGCAGCCTTCCTCGGCCTTTGACGACCCGCTGCTCTCGATGACTTCCGGATTGACGATGACGAGCGGCGCCTTGTCCACGTCGATCACGGAGAGGCGCTCGGTGCGTCCCACCTGCGGCGCGGCCAGCCCGATGCCCTGCGCCGCGTACATCGTCTCGAACATCCGGTCCACCAGGGCGCGCAGGTCGTCCGTGATGCGCTCGACGCGAACCGTCTGCGCGCGCAGGATGGGATCTCCGAGCACGCGGATGTCGAGCAGCGTCACGTCGTGATCGTCCCGCTGTTCGAGACCGCGGCGGTGCCGGGCAGCACCACGCGGGCGATACGGCCGCGCTCGACGATCAGTCTCGACTCGCCGGATTTGATGGTGATGCGATCCTCGAGCACGAAGCGCTTCTCGTTCCGCGTGGCCTCGCGAATGTGGATCACTTCGCCGACGATGCCGCCGCTGGTGACCACCTCGTCGCCGCGCTTGATCGCCGAGATCTGCGCCTCGTGATCCTTGCGCTGCTTCTGCGCCGGCCGCCACATCATGAAATACAGGATGCCGATGATCGCGGCGACCTGGATCATCAGCGGCATGTACGAGTACCGCTGGGCGGCAGGCGCCTGGAGCGCGAGCAGGGAATTGAGCAGCGGCGTGGAGAGCATCATGCGATGGACCGGTCCCGGGAGTGGTAGCGAGCGAGCCAGTCACGGCTCCAGGCCTCGAAGCGACCCTCGCGCACGGCGGCCGCGGCGTCGCGCATCAGACGAACCAGGAAATCTACATTGTGCAGGGACAGCAGGCGCAGCCCGAGCATCTCGTCGGTCACGTACAGGTGTCGCAGGTACGCCCGCGTGAATCGGCGGCAGGTGGCGCATTCACACTCGGCGTCGAGCGGGCCGGAGTCGGTGCGGTAGCCGGCCCGCTTGATGTTGAGCCGGCCATCCCTCGTGAAGACCGTGCCATTTCGCCCCATCCGCGTGGGTGCCACGCAGTCGAAGAGGTCGACGCCGCGCGCGACGCCCTCCACGAGGTCCTCGGGGAACCCGACACCCATGAGATAGCGGGGGCGATCGCGCGGGAGGGCCTCGTCGACGACCTCGAGCATCGTGTACATGTCCGGCTTGGCCTCGCCCACCGAGAGGCCGCCGATGCCGAATCCCCGCCAGTCGCCGAGCTCGCGAATCGCGCGGGCGGCTTCGCGCCGGAGCTGGGCGTGAATCCCGCCCTGCACGATCGGAAATAGTGCCTGGCGTTTTGGCTCCGCGGCGTCCAGACGCGCAACCTCAGCCTTACAGCGGGCGAGCCACCGCACGCTTCGCTCGCTCGCGTCGCGCGCCGCCGTCGCGTCGCTCTGCCCCGGAATGACGTGATCGAACTGCATGATCACGTCGGCGCCGAGGTTGCGCTCGATCTGCATCACGCGCTCGGGGGTGAACAAGTGCGTCGAGCCATCCACGTGGCTCCTGAATTCGACGCCCTGCTCGTCGATGGTGCGCAGTCCGGCGAGTGAGAAGACTTGAAAGCCGCCTGAATCCGTGAGGATGGGGCCGTCCCAGCCCATGAACCGGTGCAATCCGCCCATGTCGCGCACCAGCTCGTCCCCCGGACGCAGGTGCAGGTGGTAAGCGTTGCTCAGGATCATCTGCGCGCCGGTGCCGCGCAGCTCGTCGGGGTCGAGCGACTTGACCGTCGCGAGCGTGCCGACGGGCATGAACGCCGGCGTGGTGACTACTCCGTGGGGCGTGTCGAAACGGCCGCTGCGCGCGTGCCCGACTGTGTGCTCGAGCTGGAATTCGAAATCGGGCATGCGGCGAAAGCTACGAGGGTCAGAGTCCCTCGACGCGTACCGCCTCGCGGGCGAGTCTGTCCACGTACTGCCGCTTGAACTCCTCGAGCACCGTATCTGCGAACATTTCGTCGGCGATCGCGGCGATCTCCTCGGCCTCTTTCCATGCGTCGTGCAGCGCGGCGAGCTCGCCCAGCATCGCGCGCCGCTCGATGTCCTCGTTGGCCGCCATCTCCAGCGCGAGTCGGTCCACGTCGGGCAGTCGAAACAGGGGCGTGTGCTCCTCGCTGCTCGTGCCGCCGCGGCCCCAGAAGGAACGATTCGACAATTGCACGGCAAGCCGTTCGGCAAAACTTCCCTTTGGCTCGACGGGCTCGCCATGCGGGGCATCGGGGAACCGGCCCCACGAGGTCCGCATGGCCAGGGAGGCGACGCGCGTGAAATAGCCGTCTGGATCGCCCGCGTCATCGAGCTTGGAGACGGCGTGCTGCACCTCGGCGTCAGTTGCGGCTCCCACGTTCAGCGTCGCCAGCATCTTTCCGGCGACGCGGAGCCCCGAGGACTCGGCCAGCGTCGTCTCGCCGGCGTCGTGCACCAGGCGAAGCCGCCACGGGCTGTCCTTTTCCGGGCGGATCAACTCGGCGGCCCCCAGGTGCGCGTAGCGGACAGTGATGGGGTAGCCGAATTCGTCCTTCGCGCGCAGGAGAACCGCGTTGCCGCGGCTGAAGGTGCGCATGCGCAGGACCGTCTCGTCCTTGAACCCGATCCTGTGCGCGTAGCGAACCATCGCGCCCGCGGTCGCTCTCGCGACGAGTCGCGCGATTCGCCGGCTTGCCGACGCGGGGCGTTCCTGATCCGCCTCGAGCCGGCCGAGTCGCGTGCCGTAGCGCCATGACGCGATCTCGGGGAGGAGCGCCGGACCGATACGAATCAGCTCGAATCCGCCGCGAAAGCGCGCCAGGCCCACGTTGTCCGTCGAGAAGCGCAGTCGGGTTCCGCGAAAGCGCCGCTCCGCCTCGTCGATGGCCTCCCAGCGCTCCTCGAGCGGCGTGAGGTTCCAGCGGCCGCATCGCATGCACACGACCCAGAGCCGGCCCCGGCGCGGGTCGTAGGCGAGCCGGCGACCGACAGGAAAGGTCGGAAGCAGGTGGTTGGCTCCCAGATCCGCGTGGCAGAAGAGACAGGTCGTGTACAGTGCCGGCTCCTATGGAGATGCCACGGAATAGAACCAACCACCGCCCGTTTCGGCCACAACGCAGGGTCCGGACGGACCCTCGCCGTGACAAAAACGAATGGGGACGGGGGAGTTTGATCGCCCAGAATCAAAGGGGACGGGGGAGTTTGATCCATCGGATCAAACTCCCCCGTCCCCTTTTGGTTTTTTGGGGGCTTATCGCGGCGCTGGCGGCGCTCGAACAGGCGTGGCATCTTAGCCGCTCGCGTCGGTCGCAATCTGTCTCTTGTCCGGAGGCCGAACATGCGGATCGCTGCCTGGATCCTTGGTCCGATCGTTGGCATCATCCTGCTGATCGTCGTCATCGGCTGGAGTCTGCCCGTCGACCATCACGTCTCACGCGAGGCGAGCTTCCACGTGCCGTCGGAGTCGCTCTTTGCCGTGATCAGCAGCCCGGCCGACTTTCCGCGCTGGAAAACCGGCGTGAAGCGCGTCGAGCTGCTGCCAGACGAGTTGGGGCACGCCCGCTTTCGCGAGGTGAGCTCGAACGGCGCGATCCTGTACGAGATCGACCGCGCGATTCCCAACACGCAGTGGGTCACGCGGATTGCGGACAAGTCGCTGCCCTTTGGCGGCACGTGGACCTACGACCTCACCCCGAACCGCGACGGCACGACCTTGCGGATCACGGAAGACGGCGAGGTCTACAATCCGGTCTTTCGCTTCGTCTCGCGCTACGTGATGGGCCAGACGGCGACGATGGATCAGTATCTCGCCGACGCGCAGCGGCGGTTCGCGAGCCGGTAGTCTCTCGCCCAGCTAGATGATCGCCATCGCGTCGCCGTAGGAGTAGAACCGGTAGCCCTCGCGCACGGCGACGTCATACGCCCGCATCGTCAGCTCGTAGCCCGCGAATGCCGCCACGAGCATGAGCAGCGTCGAGCGGGGCAGGTGGAAGTTGGTGATGACGTGGTCCACCGCCCTGAACAGGTAGCCGGGACGAATGAAGAGCCGCGTGTCGCCCGACGACGCGTGCAGCGCGCCGCGCTCATCCGCGGCGCTCTCGAGCGTTCGCACGCTCGTGGTACCAACAGCCCACGCGGCCGCGCCGCGCACGCGCGCCGAGTTGACGCGGCTCACCGCCTCGGCCGAAACGTCGTACCACTCCTCGTGCATGACGTGCTCGGTCGGATCGTCGACCTCGATCGGCTTGAACGTTCCCGCGCCGACGTGCAGCACCACCTCCGCGCGCTCGACGCCCTTGCCCGCGAGCCGCGCCAGCAGCTCCGGCGTGAAATGCAGCCCGGCCGTCGGAGCCGCGACGGAGCCAATCTCGCGCGCGTACACAGTCTGGTAGCGCTCGGCGTCGCTGTCCGTCGCGGCGCGGTCGATGTACGGCGGCAGCGGAACCGCGCCATACCGCTCGATGGCTTCGTCGAACGGCGCGCTCGTCTCGAGCTGGACGACGCGCGTGCGGCGATCGGTCACCGCGAGAATCCGCACGTCGAAGCCGGGCGCCACGTGCACGACGCGATCCGGCTTGAGCTTTCCCCCGGGCGAGACCATGGCTTCGTACTCGCCCGCCGCGCGCCCCGTCGGCTTGAGAAGAAGCACCTCAGCCGGCGCGCCGGAATCACGCCTGCCGAGCAGCCGCGCACGGAGCACGCGCGTGCGATTCACCACCAGCACGTCGCCGCTCGGAATCAGCTCCGCGAGATCGTAGAAATGCCTGTGCGCGATCTCACCCGACGCGCGGTCGACCACCATGAGGCGGCTCGCGTCGCGCGGCTCGACAGCGGTTTGCGCAATTCGATCCGCGGGCAGCTCGAAGTCGTAGTCGCTCGTCCGCGACCCGTCGCGTTTCATGCGAGCAAAACTACGACGCTCAACGCGCTCTTAGAGCAGGGTCGGCTGGATGGGCGAGCCAATGCCGGGTGGCGTGTACCCGAAATGGCGATAGGCCACGGGCGTCGCGACGCGGCCGCGTGGTGTGCGCTGCAGGAAACCGTGCTGCACCAGGAAAGGCTCGTACACCTCTTCGATGGTATTCGCATCTTCGCCGATCGCCGCGCCGATGGTGTTGAGGCCCACAGGACCGCCGTCGAACTTCTCGATGATGGTCTTGAGGATGCGCGAGTCCATGTCGTCGAGCCCGAACTGATCCACGTCGAGCAGCGACAGCGCCTGGTCGGCGACCTCGCGGGTGATGTGTCCCTTCGCGCGCACCTGCGCCACGTCGCGCACGCGGCGCAACAAACGATTCGCCACGCGCGGCGTGCCGCGCGAACGCCGTGCGATCTCCGTGACGCCAGCATCGTCGATCCCCACGTTCAGGACCTCGGCCGTGCGCCGCACGATCTGCTCGATGTCTTCGGTGGGGTAGAAATTCAACCGCTGTTCGATGCCAAAGCGCGCGCGCATCGGCGCCGTGAGCATCCCGAGCCGCGTCGTCGCGCCGATGAGCGTGAAGGGCTCGATCGGCATGGTGATCGTCTGCGCCTTGGGGCCGTCGCTCAGCCGGATGTCGATCTTGTAGTCCTCCATCGCGGGATAGAGGAACTCCTCGATGATCGGCCGCAGGCGATGGATCTCGTCAATGAACAGAATGTCGCCGCGGCGCATGTTGGTCAGCGTGCCGACAAGGTCGCCCGGCTTCTCCAGGGCCGGGCCCGACGTCGTGCGGATGTTCACGCCGAGCTCGCGCGCGATGAGCTCGGCGAGCGTCGTCTTGCCGAGTCCCGGCGGTCCGAAGAACAGCGTGTGGTCGAGCGGCTCGCGCCGCGCCATCGCCGCATCCACGAAGATCCGCAGACTCTCCTTGACGCGCGACTGCCCGATGAACTCCGAGAGCCGCTGCGGCCGGAGCGAGAGCTCGACCACCGACTCGTCGGCCAGGACTTCGGGGGTGGTGATTTCCGCGCGCGTCATGACACCAAATCTACGCCCGCGCCGCGAGCGCTTCGGGCAGCGTCCGCAGCCGCTGCTCCGCGCGCTTGAGCGTCTCGAACTTCTTGCAGAAGGCAAAACGGACCAGCCCATGCCCGTCCGCGCGGTTGGCGTAGAAGCTCGATCCGGGCACCGTCGCCACGCCGACGTCCTGCGCCATCCACTTCGCGAACGTCACGTCGTCCAGATCGCTGAGCTTCGTGTAGTCGGCGAAGATGTAGTACGCGCCTTCGGGCAGCGCGAAGGTGAAGCCCACGTCGCGCAGAATGGCTGCGAGGCACTCGCGCCGCGCCTTGTAGTCCTGCATGAAATGGTTGTAGTAGTCCGCGTCGAACGCGAAGCCGACGGCGGCCGCCGCCTGGAGCGGGGCAGGCGCTCCCACAGTCAGAAAATCGTGCACCTTGCGGATGGGTCCCGTCTGATGCGGCGGCGCCACGATCCAGCCGATGCGCCACCCGGTGCAGCTGAAAGTCTTTGACAGCGACGAGATGGTGATTGTCCGCTCGCGCATGCCGGGGAAGGTCGCGATCTCGTGATGGTGTCCCGAGTACACCATGTGCTCGTACGGGCTGTCGGTGATCGCCCACA
>Ga0207667_10004081_pt1 | contig 17933 bp, 12 predicted proteins | sample KBSCornC52_FD_184301 | JGI IMG/M metagenome (GOLD analysis project Ga0207667, IMG submission 184301) | Corn rhizosphere microbial communities from Kellogg Biological Station, Michigan, USA - KBS Corn C5-2 (SPAdes) (version 2) | ecosystem: Host-associated > Plants > Roots > Rhizosphere > Soil ...
GTTCATGCGGTATCTGGAGCATCGCGGGCTGCTGAAGCCGACGGAGCGCAAGGTGTGGGCGTTTCTTGGGGACGGCGAGACGGACGAGGTGGATTCGCTTGGCGCGATCGGTGTGGCTTCGCGAGAGAAGCTGGACAACCTGATCTTCGTGGTGAATTGCAACCTGCAGCGGCTGGATGGGCCGGTGCGCGGGAACAAGCGGATCATCGACGAGCTGGAAGGCGTGTTCCGAGGGGCGGGTTGGAATGTGATCAAGGTGATCTGGGGTTCGGACTGGGATGCGTTGTTTGAGCGCGACCACACCGGGCTGCTGCTGCGACGCATGGAAGAGTGCGTGGATGGCGACTTCCAGACGTTCAAGGCAAAGGACGGGGCGTTCCTGCGGGCGCACTTCTTTGGGAAGTATCCCGAGCTGCTGGAACTGGTGAAGGACTATAGCGACGAGGAGTTGCTGAGACTGCATCGCGGCGGACATGATCCGGTGAAGATCTACAACGCCTACAAGCGCGCCGTGGAGCACAAGGGCGGGCCGACGGTGATCCTGGCCAAGACGGTGAAGGGCTATGGGATGGGAACGTCGCAGTCGCGCAACGCGACGCATAACGAGAAGAAGCTGACCGATGACGGGCTGACGGCGTTTGTGAAGCAGTTCGACATCCCGGTTCCGGAGGAGGCAGCAGCACATGGCACGCCGTACCGGCCCGCGCCGGATTCGCCGGAGATTACGTATCTACAGGCGCGCCGCAAAGAGCTGGGCGGGTATCTGCCGGTGCGGAAGGTGCCCGAGCTCGACATCAAGGCTCCCAGCCTGGAGACATTCAAGGAGTGGACGGCGGGGTCGAAGGGACGCGCTGTTTCGACCACGATGGGCTTTGTCAGCATCCTGCGGCACCTGATGAAGGACCCGAAGATCGGCAAGCTGATTGTGCCGATCGTTCCGGACGAGGGCCGGACGTTCGGGCTCGAGTCTGCGATCAAGCAGGTGGGCATCTATGCGCCGGAGGGGCAGAAGTATCAGCCGCACGACGCGGACATGCTGCTGAGCTATCGCGAAGAGCAGGATGGGCAGATTCTTGAGGAAGGCATCACGGAAGCTGGATCGATGGCGTCGTTTACCGCAGCCGGAACCGCGTATGCGAACTACAAGGTGCCGATGATTCCCTTCTACATGTACTACTCGATGTTCGGGTTCCAGCGGATTGGCGACATGGTGTGGGCGTTCGCGGATTCGCGCGGCAAGGGCTTCCTGATGGGCGGAACCGCTGGACGCACGACGATGCTCGGTGAGGGCCTGCAGCACCAGGATGGGCACAGCTTCGTGCTTTCAAGCACGGTGCCGACGTGCGTGAGCTACGATCCGGCATATGTGTACGAGCTGGCTGTAGTGGTGCAGGACGGAATCCGCCGAATGTATGAGAAGGGCGAGGACATCTTCTACTACATCACGATGTACAACGAGGACTATGCCATGCCGGCGATGCCCGAGGGAGCAGCCGAAGGCATTTTGCGCGGGATGTATAAGCTGAAGGCCGCGAAGGGCGAGCCTGTGGTGACGCTGTTCGGCAGCGGCACGATCCTGAATGAGGCGCTGCGCGCACAGGAGATTCTGGCGGCGAAGTACAGTGTCGAGGCTGATGTGTGGAGCGTGACCAGCTATACGGAGCTGCGGCGCGATGCGCTGGCTGTCGAGCGCTGGAACAGGCTGCATCCGGCGGAGAAGGAGCGTGTGCCGTATCTGCTGACAGCGCTGGGCGGCTTCAAGGGGCCGATCGTTGCGGCGAGCGATTATATGAAGACGCTACCGGATGCGTTGTCTCCGTGGCTGCCGTCGCGCCTGGTTGCACTGGGGACGGATGGCTTCGGGCGCAGTGACAACCGCGAACATCTGCGGAGGCACTTCGAAGTGAACGCTGAGTCGATTGCGGGCGCAACGCTGTCGAAGCTGGCGCGCGAGGGCAAGTTCAAAGCGAAGGATGCCGAGAAGGCCCTGGCGGAGTTGGGCCTGAATGTCGAGGCGCGCGACCCGGCCAGGGCTTAACGATATTGCAGGCATCTTAGAATGGAGGGTTCCTCGCGGAACCCTCTCTTGTTGTAACGGGCAGAGATCCAGAGTTCGATGGAGGAGATGTTGAGTAAGGCGAAGCTGCACGAAAATCCGCTGGTCACGAACAAAAAGCTGAAGCAGCTCTACGTGGCGATGGTCGAGGCCAGAGCGCTGGATGAGCTCGCCGCGCGGTTGCAGACCAAGGCGAAGAAGCGAAGGATTAAGTCCACGCAAGGCGAAGAGGCTTGCCGGGTGAGCACCGCGATTGAGTTGGTTAGCGGCGATCTGGTGAGCGATACGCAGGATGGCGTTGTGATGGAGCGGATTGCAGGCGAGAGCGCAGGTTCCGTGCTCCGGCTGCTGAATGCGATCATTTCCAACGCAAAGAAGCTCGCCGCAAGGTCTGCGAGCAGAAGCGAAGAGGCACGGCAGCTGCCCTGGGTAGAGGACGCCGGCGACCGGCTGCGGATAGCCATGGGCGCGGCATTGTCGTTCAAGGTACTGGGACGCTCGAACATTGTAGTCGCCTACGTCCACAACGCGGAGCTTCCCGATGTTGTCTGGCGGAGGCTGATGGGACTGTCCGCGAAGTTTGAGCTGCCGATTATCTTCGTCGCGCTTCCGGAAGCGCACAATAGGAACGGACGCAGCCTGAGCGCGAAGGCGCAAGCGTGCGGAGTGCCAGGCTTCCCCGTGGACGCGGGCGATGCGGTGGCGCTCTATCGCGTGGCGCAGGAGTCGATTGCGCGGACACGCGGAGATGGCGGCCCGGTGGTCATCGAGTGCCTGACCCATCCCTTGGCTGGCAGACGGAAGAATGACGTAGACGACCCGATCGCGCAGATGCGGAGTTTTATGCTGGTCCGGAAGATTGCCGGTAAGGCATGGCTGGATGCAGCTGGCCGCGGTTTTCGCCGGAGGATCGAGGCAAAACGATAGCGCCTTCCGAGAGGGTCTGCGATTTACACTGTAGGAGCAAATCGACTCCGTTTTTGAGGTGCGCGTGCGAACCAGAATTTTTCTTTGTCTTGCGGCCTTGACCGTGTGCGCAACCTCTATGACAGCAGCTCAAACTGAGCCGCCTTCGACAGCACCGGGATCGATGCCTCCTCCGGCAAACGCTCCCGCGAATTCGCTGCCGTCCATGCCGGCCCCCGTTCCCGAGCAACAGCCCGCCGCTGCAGTTCCTGTACTGCAGGAGCCTACACCGTCCACGCCTTCGCAGCCGCAACAGACGCATCAGCCACAAACCACGCTTCAGACATCGCAACAGAACCCGATCCCGTCACGTCCCGCCTATGCTCCCGTAGCAGAAGGCGAGTCCCCCGACCATTACGGGTCAGTTTTCATTCCCATGGATAGCTGGGTGTATCCGGCGATGACGCGGCTTTATTCGATGGGATACCTGGATACGATGTTTCTGGGAATGCGTCCGTGGACGCGGCAGAGCGCTCTGCACATGTTGCTGAAGTCGAAGGACGCCATCATAAACAGCAACGATGAACAGGCGCAGGAACTGCTGGCAAAGCTGCTGGATGAGCTGAGCACAGAGATGCCCGCCGGGAATGCTCCGCGCGGGGCAGTGTACGGATTGCAGTCGGCGTACACCCGCTTGATGGGAATCGGCGGAACGACGCTCAGGGACAGCTACCACCTGGGACAGACGTTCAGCAACGATTACGGGCGCCCGTATGCGTCCGGGTTCAATAATGTCACTGGCTTTTCGACAGCCAATGAGTGGGGACGGTTTTCGCTGTACCTGCGCGGTGAATACCAGCACGCTCCATCGGCAACGGGATATTCGCAGGCGCTAGCCACTCAGTTGTCGTTTAACGACGAGATTGTCTATGCGCCGCCTAATGCGCCTCAGACAACAATTCCGGCAGGAAACATTGCGGCTCAGAATCCTTTCCGGCTGGTGGAAGGCTCACTCTCGTTCCATCTGCTTGGACACGAGATCTCAGGCGGCAAATCGGATGCATGGCTTGGACCCGCGCATGGTGGCGCGATGGCATGGTCGAATAATGCGGAGAACATCTATTCCTTTCGCGTGGACCGCGTAGAGCCTTTGAATGTATTTCTTGTGTCGAAGCTGCTGGGACCGATGCGCTATGACTTTTTTTTGGGGAGCTTGAAAGGGCACACCGCCCCAAACAGTCCCTGGGTTCATTCGGAGATGTTTTCTTTTCGTCCGACGAAGGATTTCGAGTTCGGATTTCAGCGGACGATCATCTTCGGCGGCGCGGGACACGAGCCTGTAACACTGCATACGTTCCTGAAGGGCTTTTTCAGCACAAGCGACACAACGGCGACGGAGAAGTACTCGAGGGACGACCCGGGAGCGAGGTTCAGCGACTTCAATTTTTCTTACCGGCTACCGTTTGTACGGAATTATGCCACTCTGTATGTGGATTCGATTTCGCACGACGACGTTACGCCAATCAGCGCGCCGCGACGCGCTGCGTATCGAACAGGCCTCTACATTTCGCAGTTCCCAAGGCTCAACCGGCTTTCGCTTCGCGTAGAGGCTGTGACGACAGACCCGGGTGTGGCCAGAAGCCGCGGGGGTACGTTTAATTACTTTGAGGTCGTCCAGCTACAGGGGTACACCAATAAGGGAACTATCATGGGCGACTGGATTGGCCGCGAGGCCAAGGGCGGCCAGGCATGGCTGACGTATCAGTTGGCCGGCAATGAATGGGTGCAACTGGAGTATATGAACAAGAAGACGCCGAAGGACTTCATCCCCGGGGGAACGACGCAGAACCAGTTCAAGGCCAGCGTTGTGAAGCAGTTCGGACAGGACGTGGAGTTGAATGGCTGGTATCAGTATGAGGGATGGAAGGCGCCAATCTATAAGCCGGGCCTACAAAAAAACAGCACCATTGCGGTGCAGTTGACGTGGTTCCCGAAGCTGCATACGTATTCGCCGGCGAAGTGAGGCGCGCCCTTAGACTTCGACCATGCAGGCTTTGAAGTAGTCGAGAGACTTTTCGAGACCCTGACGGAGGGTGACCTTTGGCTCCCAGTTGAGCAGCGTTCTGGCGCGTGTGATGTCGGGGCGGCGGCGCGTGGGGTCGTCCTGAGGCAGGGGCATGAAGCGGATCTCGCTTTTGGAGCCGGTGACGTCCTTGACCTCGTGTGCGCACTCGGTGATGGTCCACTCGTTCGGGTTGCCAATGTTGACGGGAAGGTGTTCTTCCGAACGCGCGAGGCGGAGGATGCCTTCGATGAGATCGGACACATAGCAGAAGCTGCGGGTCTGGGAGCCGTCGCCGTAGATAGTGAGAGGCTCGCCGCGCAAGGCCTGGATCATAAAGTTGGAGATGACGCGGCCATCGTTGGGATGGAGGCGAGGGCCGTAGGTGTTGAAGATGCGGACGAGATGAGTATTGACGCCGTAATAGCGGTGGTAGGCCATGACCGCAGCCTCGGAGAAACGCTTCGCCTCGTCGTAGACGGAGCGCGGCCCGATGGGGTTGACGTGACCCCAGTAGGTCTCGACCTGCGGATGGACCTCCGGGTCGCCGTAGCACTCGGAGGTGGAAGCGTGGAGGTGGCCAGCGTTGTATTTGCGGGCGAGGTCGAGCGTGTTGACGGTGCCTGCGGAGCCAACCATGAGGGTTTCGACGCCGAGACGTGTGTAGTCGATGGGGCTGGCCGGAGAGGCAAGATTGAAGACGAAGTCCACCTTGCCGGCATCGAATGGCTTCGTGATGTCGTGCTCGATGAACCTGAACCGGTTGTCCTGGGCCAGATGGCTAATATTGGCCTGACTGCCTGTGCAGAAGTTGTCGACGCCGATGACGGAGTTGCCTTTTGCAAGTAAAGCGTCGCATAGATGGGAGCCGAGAAAGCCTGCTGCTCCCGTGACAAGAACTGTTTGAGACGCCATCAATCGTTACCGATTACCTTTCTACTTCTGAATATCTTTTCCGAGTATCTTTCGCGGGTTGACGCAATATCCTAAATTCAAGGTGTATCACGTGCTCGCCACCGGTTGCCACGGGTCGCGTATCTAAGTAGAGACGGCGGCAGCGGGCTGGCGCACAGGATAGGATGCGACGCGCCCCACGCTGAGATACGTGAAGCCGTGCTCTGTCATGGTTTGCGGTTGATAGAGATTGCGGCCATCGACGACGATAGGATAGCGGAGCGTTTTACTAAGCCGTTCCAAATCGAGGGTTGCGAACTCGCTCCAGTCAGTAAGGATGACGAGTGCGTCCGCATTGCGGGCGGCGTCGTAAGCATCGCTTGCATATTGCAGGTTTGGCCCTTCGGGGAGGACCTCCTGCGCGCGCTTGATGGCGGCAGGGTCGAAGGCCGAGACGAAGCAGCCTTCGGCAAGCAGCATTTTAATGAGGTCGATAGCAGGAGATTCGCGGATGTCATCGGTTTCGCCCTTGAATGCGAGGCCCAGGACGCCGAGCCGCTTGCCCCGGAGCGTCCACAAGGCGGAACGAATCTTGCCGAGGAAACGCTTCTTTTGCTGCGCATTGATCTTCTCGACCTCGGTGAGCAGGCCGAAGTCGATGCCTAGCTGCTCCGCGACGGAGCGAAAGGCGGCGACATCCTTTGGAAAGCATGAGCCTCCATAGCCGATGCCGGGGCGAAGGAAGCGGGGACCGATGCGGCTGTCAAGGCCCATGCCGCGGGCGACCTGCTCGACATCGGCATCTGCCGCCTCGCAGAGGTTGGAGACCGCATTGATGAAAGATATTTTGAGGGCCAGGAAGGCGTTCGAGGCGTGCTTGATGATCTCGGCGCTCTTGGTAGAAGTAAGCAGGAGCGGCGGTGGAGTGGCGGTGGAGCAGACGCCGGAGATAGAGTCCGGGCGCGCGTAATACTCGCCGGTGGTCAGCGGGGCATAGATGTCCTTGAGGACGGCGGCGGCGTGCTCGTTGTCGGCGCCCACCACGATGCGGTCCGGGTGGAGGAAGTCGACGACGGCGGTGCCTTCGCGCAGAAATTCCGGGTTCGAGACCACATCGAACTGATGACGGTCGATGCCGTGGCGCTCAATGGCGCGGCAGATCCACTCATTGGTGTAGACCGGGACGGTGCTCTTTTCAACGATGACCTTATAGCCGGTGATCGAGCGGGCTATTTCGCAGGCGACGGCCTCGACGTAGGAGAGGTCGGCATCACCGGACTCGCTTTGAGGGGTGCCGACGGCGATGAAGATGGCCTCGCACTCCCGGGTGGCCTCGACGAGGTCAGTGGTGAAACGGACCCGGGTGTTGCGGTATCGCTCAAGCAGCTCAGGAAGGTGGGTTTCGTGAATCAGGGTATCGCCGCTTTGGAGAGCAGCCACCTTGCGCTCGTCGTTATCGACGCAGATAACGGCATGGCCCATCTCCGCAAAACAGACGGCGGCGACCAGACCCACATAGCCTGAGCCAACAACAGCGATTTGAACACTTTTCTTCATAATGTGGGACCCAAAACCTCCAAACGATAATATCTGAAAGTTCATGTGCGTTTCCGGGACCGGAGACGGAATTGACGCGAATCGGAGTACCAGAGCAGGTGACTTCCTTATGGAAGGGGGGTCGAGTAGACTAGCGGGAATGGCCTTTCAAAATACGCAAACGCCGCCTGGCATGGGGACTCAGGAGACGAACCAGACCGCGTTCAGCACTACGGTGACAGATACCAGTCTGTCTGAAGCTCTGCTCACCTTGCGGAAGCGCAAATGGGTGCTGATTTGGGCTGTGCTGTTGAGTTTAGTGTATGGCGTATTCCGGGCCGAGACGCAACCGCGGATGTTCGAGGCCTTTGGACGGATTCAGGTGCGGTCGGGGTCGTCGAATGAATACCGTCTAAGCGCGGTGCAGGGGTTCGCTACCGACACAACGACGAAGATGCTGACCGAGATCGAGATCCTCAAGAGCGACTCGCTGATGTTGACAGTCGCCCGCGAGATGGATCTGGCGAACAATCCGGCATTTTTAGAGAAGAAGGGACCGGTTCCGCACGTCTCGCTGGACGATCCCGCGGTAAGGCAATCGACCGTACACCGGCTGCAAAGCTTTCTGCACATTACCCTGGTGCCGAAGACGGACATTATCAGCATCAGCTACAGCAGCCCGGATGCGAAGCTGTCCGCGAATATCGTCAATAAGGTCGTCTCCTCGTACATTCAGCGAAGCTACGAGACACGGTTCGCCTCAACGCAGCGCGTCTCCGAGTGGATGGAAGGCCAACTCGACGACCTGAAGCAGAAGGTGGAAAACTCGCAAGAACGGATGATGGACCTGCAGAGGCAGTTGGGGATTCTGGGATTCGATCCGAACCACAACCAGATCAGCTCGTCGCTGGAAGACTTGTCTAAAGCGGCCGGAGAGGCAAAGCTCGCGCGCATCATCGCTGAGGCGCGCTATCGCGTTCTGAGCGGGATGGACCCTGATTCAATCGAGGGCTCAATTGAGACAACGCCGGGAACGGCGCCGGCTGAGTTGACCCAGCTCCGCGCTCAGGAAGCCACCGCAAAGGCAAACTACGCCCAACTGGAAGCGACGCTGGGACCGAACCATCCGCAGTCGAAGGCCGTAAAGGCGCAGATTGACGAACTCGACAAAGAGATCAATGCGGAACAGAACCGCCTTCTGTTGCAGGCGAAAGAGAATTTCGTCATAGCGAGCGCGAACGAGAAACAGACCACGTCGGCGCTTGAAGCGCAAAAGGCAGACGCTTATAAGCTGCGCGACGATCTGGTGGAGTACACGCTGCGGCAGCGAGAGTTCGAGTCCGAAAGAACGCTCTACGAAGGACTGTTGCAGCGTCTGAGAACAGCCAGCGTGCAGGCGGGGCTGGAATCACTGGAGATCGACGTGGTCGACCAGGCGCTGCCCCCTGCAAGCCCGGTGCTGAAGCCGCAGTCGACCGTGATTTTGACCGCGCTTGTCTTCGGGCTGCTGGGCGGAATCATTGCGGCCTTCCTGATGGAGAGTCTGGACACGGGGCTCAGGAGCATCGCGGAGATCGAGACCGTTACAGAGCTACCTTCGCTGGCCATCATTCCCCGTGGCCGGCGCTCTTCAGCCGAGCAGGCAGGCAATCTGACGACGGTTCAGCGCAATATCAGCGTGCTGACGCAGCCGAAGTCGCAATTCGCCGAGGCATTCCGCTCGCTGCGCACTTCCCTTTTGCTTTCGTCGACAGGACGCCCGCCTAAGTTCATTCTGCTGACGAGCGCAACGCCGTCGGAGGGCAAGACGACGACGGCGAGCAACCTGGCCACAATCCTGGCGCAGCGCGACACGCGCGTGCTGCTGATCGACGGCGACCTCAGGCGGCCCAATATTCACCACCGCTTCGGCCTGAACGGAAAGACGGGGCTAACGACCGTGTTGACTGGAGTCACAACGCTCGAAGGCACGGTGCAGACTGTGCCTGAAATCCCCAACCTCGACATCCTGCCCAGCGGTCCGGTACCGCCATTTCCGACCGAGATGCTGAGTTCTGAGGCGATGGACGAGCTTCTGAAACGTTGCGGCGAGATGTACAGTCACGTCGTGATCGACTCCCCGCCGATCCTCTCGGTGACGGACGGCGTAATTCTGGCCCGTCACATGGATGCCGTCGTTCTGGTAGTGCGCCACGGGAAGTCGAGCAAACACGCTGTACGGAGGTCCCGCGACCTGTTGCTCCGGTCGGGATCTCCGATTACCGGCATCGTGCTGAACGCAGTAGACCTGAACTCGCCGGAGTATTACGGCTACTACGGCTACTCCGGCTACTCCTACTCCAGCGTCGATTCAGAGAGCTGGGAGTCGCAGGCCGCCGAGCCGGGGAGCCGCAGAGGCGGGAGGGGCTGAACGATGAGACGAAACTTGCTACCAGTCGGCGTTCCTAAAACAGAAAGCTCCAGCAGCGCCTGGATGGCCATGGCCGCGCTCCTTGCGCTGTGCCTGCATGGCGGCGTGGCGAGCGCGCAATTCAGTGGGCCTGCATTTGGCAGCCAGACGTCCGTCAACCTGCCGATGACGCCAACGACCGACCCGGCGGTCCTCTATCCGGCTGGGCGAGACGTTCATCTGATGCATGGCGACCTGCTGACCGTGCATCTGTATGGGACTCCGGACTATGCTCCCGCCGTGCGTGTGGAACTCGATGGGTCGATTCAGCTTCCGCTGATTGGCATTGTGCATGTCGAAGGCCTGACCGTTACCGAAGCAGAACGCCTGATTGCTCAACGCCTGAAAGATGCAGGAATGTACCGCAACCCGCAGGTGACGATTACACTAACCGAATCCCCAAACCAGACCGTAACTCTGTCCGGAGAGATGCATGGCGTGATCCCGGTGATTGGATCAAAGCGGCTGTACGATGTAATCTCCGCGGGTGGCGGCCTGCCACCGATTGCAAGCCATGTCATCACGATCAACCGGCCTGGCGTAGATGAGCCGATCATTGTCGATTTGGGAAACGACCCGGCACGAAGCGCTCACGCCAATGTGCCGGTGTTCCCGGGAGACACGGTCGTAGTTGCCCGTGTAGGCGTCGTCTATCTTCTTGGCGCGTTCAAAAATCAGGGCGCCATACCAATCAAGGAACACTCCCCGCTGACTCTAATGCAGGTCGCATCGATTGGAGGCGGCGTCGGATTTGAAGGCCGCTACGATGACCTGAGAGTCATCCGCACCCAGGGGGTCGAACGAAAAGTTGTGAAGGTCGATGTCAAGAAGGTGATGGAAGGCAAGGAGCCGGACCCCGTCCTCCAGCCGGACGACATCGTCTTTCTGCCGACAAGCGGGATGAAGGCGGCGATCAAGTCGGGAGGGGTCTCCACTTTGCTTGGCTTGGCTTCCATTCTGGTATTTGCCGCCAAGCAATAGACACTTTCCCTTTTGCGACCCTGAATGCTATGCCCTTCCTCCCCGAAGAAGCTGATTGTAAAACGCGAAAAAAGGTGCGGCTCGCCTATCTGGTGAGCCACCCGATTCAGTATCAGGCCCCGCTGCTGCGGAGAATTGCGCGCGAGCCGGACATCGATCTGACGGTTCTGTTTGGCTCGGATTTTTCAGTGAAGGGCTATCAGGACGAGGGATTCGGCGTGGACGTGAAGTGGGACGTTCCATTGCTTGAGGGCTACCAGTATGAATTCCTGCCCAGAGTGCGGGACCGCTCGACGGTCAGCTTTGCGAGTCCGCTGAATTATGGGATTCTTGGCCGCTTGCGGAGAGGCCCCGCACACGACGCAGGCGCGGGATTCGACGCCCTATGGGTGCATGGCTACGCAACAGCCAATGCCATACATGGCATTCTGGCCGCGAAGGCGCTTGGAATCCCCGTGCTGCTTCGTGCGGAGTCGTGGCTGAAGGATCGAGCGCGGGGTGGCCTGAAGCTGGCAGCCAAGGACTTCTTTTTCGCTGTTTTGAAAGAGATCGTAGACGGAGTGATGCCTATCGGAACATTTAATGACGAGTATTGGCGTCACTATCTTGGCGCTGAGTTTCCGCGGTCGTTAATGCCCTACGCCGTGGACAACGACTATTTTCAGCAGCGCAGCCGGGAAGCCCACTCCAGACGCGATGATCTGCTGGCTGAGCTAAGGCTCGATCCCACACGACCGGTCATTTTGTTTGCTTCAAAATTGCAGCGCCGTAAGCGCTGCGCCGACCTGGTGGAAGCCTATAAGCGCCTGTCCCCGGCACCGGGGGTCGAGCCGCATCCTTATCTGTTGATCGTTGGAGACGGCGAGGAACGTGAAGCGCTGGAACGGCAGGCGACGGAAAGCGGATTGAGCGGAATCAGATTTTGCGGCTTCAGAAACCAGTCGGAGCTGCCGGGGTTTTTCAATATCGCCACGGTGTTCGTTCTGCCTTCGCAGCACGAGCCCTGGGGATTGATTGTCAACGAGGTGATGAATGCGGAGCGTGCAGTGATTGTGTCGGATGACGTTGGCTGCGCGGCGGACCTGATCAGAGATGGCGTGGAGGGATGCATCTTCCCCGTTGGAAACATTGCGGCGCTGACCGATGCATTGCGCAGGGTCCTTGCCACTCCAGAGACCGCGGTCACCATGGGACAACGCGGCCTGGAACGGATTCGGATGTGGAGTTTTGAAGAAGATATTCGAGGCTTGCGGCAGGCGCTAGCAAGAGCTACAGGGAAGATAGAACCATGACGCCCACCCTGCTCAGAGTGATGGCTAAAAAGAAACAATCTGCTGCTATGCTCGATAGCGACGAACAACCGGTAATGCGAATTCTGCATGTAATCTCGACCCTGAACCCCACAGCCGGCGGACCGACCGAGTCGGTGCGCGTCCTGCTGAGTTATGGGCCGATCGGCTATACAGGAGAAGTTGTTACGCTGGACGATCCCAAAGCCCCCTACCTGAAAGAGATTCCGTTTCCCGTCCATGCTCTTGGGCCCTTCCGGACCACCTATGGGTTCAATACCAAGCTACTCCCCTGGCTGATAGCCAATCGGGAGCGGTTCGACGGCGTTGTGGTGAATGGTCTATGGCAGTACTGCGGATTCGCGGCGTGGCGCGCTCTGGCTGGCAACACTCCTTATGTCGTCTTTACGCACGGCATGTTGGACCCTTATTTCAAGCGCGCCTTCCCCCTGAAGCACATCAAGAAATGGCTCTACTGGATGCCGTTTGAGCATCGCGTGTTGCGCGATGCATATCGCGTGCTCTTTACGTCCAGGGCGGAGAAGCGGCTGGCCGAGGAAAGCTTCCGTCTGCATAAGTGGAGTCCCTACGTCGTTCCTTACGGAGCGAGCGGGCCGACAGGCGATCCCGAGGCACAGAAGGAAGCCTTTTTTAATCGCTGCCCCAAGGCCAGAGGCAAGCGTTACCTCTTGTTTTTAGGGCGCATCCATCGCAAGAAGGGATGCGACCTGTTGATTGACGCCTTTGCAAAAGTCGCCGCCAGCGACCCCGAGCTTGACCTTGTGATCGTTGGCCCTGACTCACAGCAGTGGTCCGCGAAGTTGCAGCAGATCACGGTCAGGGCGGGTATTGCCGACCGCGTCCATTGGCCGGGCATGGTTACGGGAGACTCAAAGTGGGGCGCCTTTTACGGCTCGGAGGCTTTTATTCTGCCGTCGCATCAGGAAAATTTTGGCATCGCCGTCGCTGAAGCGCTCGGCTGCGGCAAACCCGTACTGCTGGCCGATAAAGTGAATATCGCCGAAGACATCGCCGAGGATGGCGCGGGCTTGATGGAACTGGATACGGCAGAAGGGACTCTGCGGCTGCTCGAACGCTGGATCGCCATGACCGTCGAGGAGCGCGAAGCGATGGCCGAACGCGCCTATCGCTGCTTCCACAGCCGCTATGATATGCGCGAAAATGCAAAGGCAATCATCAAGCTCTTTGAGAATGCAACGGTTCCCGCGCCGCGCCTGAGAAGCTGGAAAACGAGTCTCTGACAAACCTATGCCGAAGCAGATTCACTACAACGCAGCGGAGCATGTCCCGGCAGAAACGGCCGCAGACCCGTACCAGCGTCCTGCGTTTTCCTTGAGCAACCGGCTGCGACGGTTGATATGGGGCATCTGCTGGGCTTTGTTTTATCGCCTGTCGCCGAAGCCGTTTCATGCGTGGAGATCGTTTCTGCTGCGGCTCTTTGGAGCGAAGATGGGGCCGGGCTGCCACTTCTATCCAGGATCGAAGGTGTGGGCGCCGTGGAACCTGATCTGCGCCGACCAGGTGACGGCAGCCGACGGCGCGGAGATATATAACCCGGCGCCAGTTACATTTGGCTCGCACGCCATCTTGTCGCAGAATGCCTATGTGTGCGGGGCGACGCATGACTACAACGACGACGCCTTTCCGCTCATCGCGTATGCAATGAATTTCGGCGCTTATGCCTGGGTGTGTGCGCGGGCCTCGGTTGGACCGGGAGTAAATATGGGCGAAGGCGCTGTGCTCGGGCTGGGGTCAATAGCGTCGCGCGATCTCGACCCCTGGACGGTTTACGCTGGAGTGCCCGCGGTCAAGGTGAAGGACCGGCAGCGGGAGCACTCCGCCTAAGCTATCTGGCCACGTAGCTTTGCAAGAAGGTCGGTCGGGTGGACGGGCTTGGCGAGGATCTCGAACTCGTGGCCTTGTCGGCGGGCTTTCTCCAAAAGGTCCGCGGTCGCGGCCTGGCCGGAGAAGAGCAGGATTTTGCACTTCGGCAGTCTTTTGCGAGTGATGATCGCAGCTTCAATGCCGGTCATGCCGGTCATGATGACGTCGCTGATGAGCATGTCGGGCTGAAAGCTCTCGATGGCTTCGACGGCCTTCTCTCCACTGAACACAGCGCGTGCCTCAAAACCTGCCTGGTTCAGAATAATTGCAAGCGTATTGGCAATGACCTGTTCGTCATCAGCTACAAGAATTTTAAGTTTTGGCGAGGTAGTAGAGGCTGCTGGATCTGCCATGCTGAGTGTCCCCAAATTTAAAAAGATTCAACGAACAGGCCGAATGGAACCACACAGCGTTCGCTATTGCCATTTTAGCTACATAGTAATGATACGCTGACCACATGGTTCTTAGACGAATGGACAATCCGTAATTCTGCGATACCGCCCGTTTATTAGAAGAAATTTTTATGCAGCCAGTCATTATACGCGCCGTGCGCGTCGAGAAATATTACGCGCAACCCAGCGAGAACCGCATCCAGGTAATCGCCCCGACGGACCTCTCCATTGCAACGGGAGAGATCGTCGCGTTGCTTGGGCCCTCGGGCTCAGGCAAATCGACGCTGCTGCGGATGCTCACCGGACTGTCGACACCTTCGGCTGGCATAGTGTACTGGCACGAGAAGCCAATTGCAACGGCAGATGTGAACGTCTCGATCGTATTTCAGAGCTTCGCATTGTTCCCCTGGTTAACGGTGCTTGAAAACGTCGAGGCTCCACTTAAAGCACGCGGCATGGAGCCGGCGGAGCGGCGCAGACGCAGCCTGAAGATCCTCGACACGGTGGGCCTGGACGGCTTTCAGGCTGCATACCCGAAAGAACTCTCCGGCGGGATGCGACAGCGCGTGGGCTTTGCGCGGGCGCTGGTGGTTGAGCCTGAGGTGCTGTTCATGGACGAGCCGTTCTCCGCGCTCGACGTGCTGACGGCGGAGAACCTGCGCAGCGAACTGCTGGAGCTATGGCAGAAGAAGACGATCCCGACGCAGGCCATCTTTATCGTCACGCACAATATCGAAGAGGCCGTGCTGCTGGCCGACAGAATCATCGTGCTGGGACGAAATCCTGGTCGCGTGCGGACGGACTTCAAAGTGACAATTCCGCATCCGCGCGACAAGAAGAACCCGGCTTTTACGCAGTTAGTGGACTACATCTACAAGGTGCTGACGCAGCCCGAAGCCCAGCCTCCCGCCCTGCCCACGCCAGGCAAGCCGGGTAGAGCCGAGCGGCAAACACACTATCAGATGCTGCCTCATGCGCGTCCAGGCGGAATCGCCGGCTTGCTGGAGCTGCTGCTGGACCACAACGGCAAGGACGACATCTATCGACTGGCCGACGATCTTGCGTTCGAGATCGACGACCTGCTGCCGATTGTCGATGCCGCGCAGTTGCTCGGCTTTCTGACCGTGACCGAAGGCGACGCCGTGATTACGCCTACCGGAGCGGAGTACGCCAACTCCGAAATTCTGCGGCAGAAGGAGCTGTTTCGCAACGCAGCGGTCGAGAACGTGCTGCTGCTGCGCCAGATCGTGCGCGCGATCGAGGCCAAGAGCGACCGCAGCGTGCCCGAGGAGTTCTTCCACGACATGCTCGATGAGCAGTTCAGCGAAGACGAGACGCTGCGACAAATGGAGACAGCAATCAATTGGGGCCGGTACGCTGAGTTGTTCGACTTCGACGCGTCGCGGCGGCGGTTCATTCAGCCGGAGAAGCTGACGCACGAGACCGAACCGCAATCGACAGCGGAGATCGATGTGTGATGAAGTTTCCGGAGAGCTTCAGCAATATCCGGGGACGAGAGACGCTGGCGCGTTCGCAGGTGTTGCAGCGCAGTTGGCCGGTGGTGCTGGATCTGTGCGTGGCAAGCATCGCGCTTGCCTGCTTCTACGGCGTCGTCGTCATTGCGCAATACTGGTTCGGCCATGCGGAGCCGGAGATAGTCATCTCGCAGAGCCCGCGCGCGCTACCGCTCTATGCCTTCTACTCAGTGGTGCGAATTGGGCTGGCATATCTGCTGAGTCTCCTATTCGCCGTGGGCTACGGCTATGTGGCCGCGTACAACAAGCGCGTGGAAGCGCTGATGATCGCGGCGCTCGACATCCTTCAGTCGATCCCTGTGCTGAGCTTTCTTCCCGGCGTGATGCTGGCGATGGTGGCACTCTTCCCGACGCGGCAGATTGGCGTGGAGATGGGCGCAATCGTCCTCATCTTCACCGGCCAGGTCTGGAACATGGCGTTCAGCTTCTACTCGTCGATCAAGAGCATTCCGCGCGAACTCAGCGAGGCCGCGAGTATCTACAAATTTTCCCGCTGGCAGCGCCTTGTGCAGTTGGAACTCCCCTACTCCGCAATCGGCCTGGTGTGGAACTCCATGGTGTCGGTGGCGGGCGGGTGGTTCTTCTTGATGGCCTGCGAGATGTTTGTGCTCGGTACGCGCGACTTCCGGTTGCCGGGGCTGGGGTCGTATCTGCAAACCGCAGCAGGCACGGGCAACACTGCAGCGATTGTTTGGGGGCTGGTGACGATGATTGCAATCATCGTTGCGACCGATCAGTTGATCTGGCGGCCTGTCATTGCGTGGAGCGACAAATTCAAGTTCGAGCAGGTGGAGAGTACGCAGCGGGTGCGTTCGCCGCTGCTGCATCTGCTGCAGCACTCGCGCGGGCTGCGCACCCTGCGGCATCACACCGTTGCTCCATTGAGCGAAGGGATCTACCGGCGGCTGGCGGAAGATCGGAGGGTGCGCACCGAGCAGGCCATCGCCGAGCATCGTTCCGCGGAAAATGGCGCCACTCTCAGAACAATCCTGCGCAGCCTGATCGTCGTGATTGCGGCTGTTTCGGTTTTATACGCAGCCTGGCACGCGCTCCATTTGCTGCGCGAGGTCAGCGGGGCGCAGTTCGGCGAGATCATGAAGGGCGCGCTGGCTACGTTCCTGCGTGTCAACGCTTCGCTTATACTGGCCGCCGCGTGGACGATTCCCGTCGGCGTCGCTATCGGCTTTCATCCCCGCCTTGCGCGAGTTGCCCAGCCTCTTGCACAGATCGCAGCATCTGTCCCCGCAACGGCCCTGTTCCCCGTCATTTTGATAGCGCTCGTACAGATGGGCGGCGGCCTCGGAATCGGTTCCATTGCGCTGATGCTGCTGGGCACGCAATGGTACATCCTGTTCAACGTCATCGCCGGGGCGATGGCGATTCCCTCCGACATGCGCGAGGTGGCTACGCTCTTCCGGTTTACAAAGGTGCAACGCTGGAAGACCGTCATTCTTCCAGGCATCTTTCCGTTCCTGATCACCGGACTGGTGACAGCCTCCGGCGGTGCGTGGAACGCCAGCATTATCGCCGAATACTTCCGCCTGAAGAACCAGACGATGCAGACTGTCGGACTGGGTGCGGTCATCAGCGCTGCAACCGACAGCGGGCAGTTTCAGATTCTGCTGCTTGCCACCATCGTAATGGCGCTGATGGTGGTGACGATCAACCGGCTGGTGTGGCGTCCGCTCTACCGGCTGGCGGAGTCGCGATATAAGCTGGGCGACTGACCTTACCGGCCGCTGGGCACTCGCGGTTTGCGGAAGGCGAAGATGACTGCCAGCAGCGGCGGCGCCAGCAGCACTCCCCAGAATGGAATGGCGATGCCGAGGAGGATGGGACCGAAGAACGCCGCCCACCACGGCACGCTCGTCGTGCGATGCAGGACATAGGGGCCGATGACCAGGCCCTCCAGAATGGCGATGAGGCCG
>Ga0207667_10004089_pt1 | contig 17920 bp, 20 predicted proteins | sample KBSCornC52_FD_184301 | JGI IMG/M metagenome (GOLD analysis project Ga0207667, IMG submission 184301) | Corn rhizosphere microbial communities from Kellogg Biological Station, Michigan, USA - KBS Corn C5-2 (SPAdes) (version 2) | ecosystem: Host-associated > Plants > Roots > Rhizosphere > Soil ...
CTGAAGCAGTGATGGCGGGTTTCCGAAGCATCGTCCGGAAGCTCAACCGGGGCGCGGCGGCGCTCGCCGCTGCCGCGCTCCTTGCGATGATCGGGCTCATCACGCTGCAGGTCGTCCTGCGCCGTCTCTTCAATTCGCCGATCGAGTACACCGACGAGGTTTCCGGCTACCTGCTGGTCGCCGTGACGCTCCTGGGCCTCTCCTACGCGATGGAGAAGGGCGACCACATCCGCGTCGACATGGGCCTCGAGCGCCTGCCGCCTGCGTTCTTGCGCTGGTTTCGAATCGGTTGGTGCATCGTGGGCATCGCCTTCAGCGCCCTGCTCGCGTACGAGACCGGTGCGTACGCGCTCGAAAGCGCGCGCATGGGCAGCGTCTCCATCGATTCACAGATGCTCCTCGCGCCGATCCAGGCGCTGCTCCCCGTGGGTTTCGCGCTGCTCGGGCTCGAGCTCGTCACCCAGCTCCTCGATGCCATCGTGGGGCGATCCTCGTGAGCTGGGAGCTCGCGGGGATCCTCTACCTCGTGCTGATGGTGGTGCTCCTGCTGGGGGGCGTCTGGATCGCGGTGGCCCTGGGGATGGTCGGGATCGTCGGCATCGCCGTCCTCCAGCCGCCGCTCCTCGCGGGCGTCGCCTCCATCGTATGGGGACAGCTCGACAGCTTCGTGCTCACCGCGGTGCCTCTCTTCCTGTTCATGGGGTCGGTCCTCATGGGCAGCGGCGTCTCCGGACGGTTCTATCGCGGGCTCGCGCCGTGGCTCGCGCGCGTTCCCGGCGGGCTCGCGCAATCGAACATCGTCGCGTGCGCGATCTTCGCCGCGCTGTGCGGCTCGAGCGTCGCGACCGCCGGGGCGATCGGCTCCGTCGCGATTCCCGAGATGCGCTCGCGCGGCTACGACCCGCGGATCACGGCCGGGACTCTCGCCGCCGGCGGCACGCTCGGGATCCTCATTCCCCCGTCGATCCCGTTCATCATCTACGGCTCGAGCGTCGGCGAATCGGTGGGACGCCTCTTCGCGGCCGGAATGGTGCCGGGGCTGCTGCTCACGCTGCTCTTCATGCTGTTCCTCGGCGTCCAGGCGAAGCTTCGCCCGGCGCTCATGCCGGCACACGAGAAGGCGCTCGTCGAGGGCAAGCTCAAGACCATTCCGGACATGGTGCCGATCCTCGCCCTGATCGTCGTCGTGCTCGGCGGAATCTACGCGGGGGTGATGACCCCCACCGAGGCGGCGGGCGTGGGCGCGAGCGGCGCGCTGGGCATCGCGGCGTTGTACCGGAAGCTCTCGTGGGCCGTCCTTCGCCAGAGCTTGCTGGAGACCGTGCGCGCGAATGCGATGATCCTGTTGATCGTCGTCGCCGCGCAGGTGATGTCCTTCGCGCTCGTGTCGGCGGGCGTGCCCCGCGGTGTGGTCGGCTGGATCGCGGCGCTCGACGCGTCGCGCTGGGTCGTCTTCGGCGTGATCGTGATCGCGTACCTGGTCCTCGGTTGCCTCATGGATGCGTTGTCGCTCATGCTGCTCACGCTTCCCGTCGTCTATCCCATCGTGCAGGCTCTGGGCTTCGATCCGATCTGGTTCGGCGTGGTGCTCGTCCTGCTGCTGGAAGTCGGGTTGATCACGCCGCCGGTCGGCATGAACCTGTTCGTCATCCAGGGCATTTCCGGCCGTCCCCTGAGCGAAGTCTCGTGGGGCGCCTTTCCCTACGTGATCATCATGCTGGTCGAGATCCTGCTGCTCGTGCTCTTTCCTTCGATCGCGCTCTGGCTTCCGGCGAAGGCGTTCTGAGCGGCGGGCGCGGATGCCAAGGGGCAGCCATGGCACGACGCTCATCCAGCCCGGCATCTTCGTCGCCGACAGCGTCACGAGTCTCGGCCCGGAAGTCGCCGGCAATGTCGTCATCGCCGGCTCGCATTGCGGGGTATACGCGGCATACCTGGCTGCACGGGCGAAGGTGAGGGCCGTGATCCTGAACGACGCCGGGATCGGATTGGACCAGGCGGGCATCGCGGGTCTCGCCTATCTGGAGCGCATCGGCATTCCGGCGGCTGCCATCAGCCACGACTCAGCTCGCATTGGAGACGGGGCGGATACGGCGGCCCGGGGCGTGCTCGCACACATCAACCTGGCGGCGCAAACGCTCGGGTGCGCTGCCGGTCAGACAGCGTTGGATGCCGCCCTACGCCTACAGAAGGAAGCGCGCGCGACGGCCGTGGATCTCCCTGAGGTGATCGAAGGGCGTCATCCCATCGACGTGGCCGGCAGGATCGAGGTGGTGGGCCTCGATTCCGCGTCCCTCATCGAGGATTGCGACGAGCGGCGCATCGTGATCACGGCCTCCCACGGGGCGCTTCTTGGCGGAGATCCGAATTCGGCGCTCAGGGTCAGCGCCCGCGCGGTTTTCTTCAACGATGCCGGTATCGGGCGCGACCATGCCGGGATCTCGAGGTTGCCGGAGCTTGATCGGCGCAGAGTGATCGCGGCCACGGTATCGCATTGGACCGCCCGCATCGGAGACTCGCGATCGAGTTGGCAGACAGGCGTCCTGTCGCACCTCAATCAGGCGGCCCAAAGGGCCGGAGCGAAGCCCGGGATGCGCTTGTCCGAGTTCATCCGGTCAATGGCGGGCAGCTAAACCCACGGCTTTTCAAGCTTGGACGATCTCAATGGATCCGGTGGATCCGCTTGGGGGCGGCAGAGTGGAGCGGGTGAAGGGAATCGAACCCTCGTCGTAAGCTTGGGAAGCTTCTGCTCTGCCATTGAGCTACACCCGCGGCTCGCAAGACATTTTACGCGTGTAAAATTCCCCTTTCCATGTCCGCGCCCATCCGTGTCGTCCTCAACGGGGCGCCGCGGGAATTTCCCGCCACGCTCACGTTCTCGCAGCTGATCGACGAGCTCGCGCTCGCCGGGCGCCGGCTCGCGGTCGAGAGGAACGGCGAGATCGTGCCGAGGAGCCGCTTCCACGAGGCGCGGCTCGCGGACGGGGACCGCATCGAGGTCGTGATGGCCGTGGGAGGAGGGTGAGTGAACGCACCGGAGAGGATCGCCGCGCAGGACGAGCTCGTGATCGCGGGCAAGCCGTATCGCTCGCGCTTGCTGGTCGGCACCGGCAAGTACCGCGATTTCGACGAGACGCGCCGCGCGGTGGAGGCGAGCGGGGCCGAGATCGTGACGGTCGCGATCCGCCGCACCAACATCGGCCAGAACGCGGGCGAGCCGAGCCTGCTCGACGCGCTCCCGCCGTCGCGCTTCACGATCCTCCCGAACACAGCCGGTTGCTACACGGCCGAGGATGCGCTGCGCACGCTGCGCCTCGCGCGCGAGCTCCTCGACGGCCATGCGCTCGTGAAGCTCGAAGTGCTGGGCGATCCCCAGACGCTCTTTCCCAACATGCCCGAGACGCTCGCCGCCGCGAAGACGCTCGTCGCCGAAGGCTTCCAGGTGATGGCCTATTGCAGCGACGACCCGATCCTCGCGAAGCAGCTCGAGGATCTCGGCTGCGTAGCCGTGATGCCGCTCGCTTCCCTCATCGGCTCCGGCATGGGCATCCTCAACCCGTGGAACCTGCAGATCATCCTCGACCGCCTGTCGGTTCCGGTGCTCGTCGACGCGGGCATCGGAACCGCATCGGACGCGGCGATCGCGATGGAGTTGGGCTGCGACGGCGTGCTGATGAACACCGCCATCGCGAAGGCCGGCGACCCGGTGCGCATGGCGAGCGCGATGAAGCTCGCGGTGCAGGCGGGGCGCGAAGCGTTCCTCGCGGGGCGCATGGCGAAGAAGCCGTACGAGGCAGCCGCGAGCTCGCCGCAGGCGGGGCTCATCGCGCCCGCGAAGAAGGCCTAGCTCAGAAGCGCCAGCTCAGCCCGATCGAGAAGAGGTCGCCGTCCGTCTCGCCGGCGAGCGGCGCGTTGAGCGGCGAGTAGCGCTCCACCTCGGCGCGCACGCCCAGCGAGCTCGTGAAGTCGTAGCGCACGCCGAGGCCGTAGCGCCAGCGCGTGCGCTGCGCCGCATCCCCGAGGAGCGAGGTCGAGTACGCCGCGAAATCGTAGCGCGGCTCGCCGTGATACGCGCCCATCTTCCCGTAGAACGAGAATCGCGAGAGCGGCAGCGTGGCGACGGTATCCACGCCGAAGCCGCTCGAGCGGAACGCGCTCGTACCGCCATCCGCGGCGCCGAAGACGTTGGCGGGCATGCGCGCCATGTCGTTCAGCTCGCCCTCGACCGAGAAGTAGCGCGAGTACTGGTAGCCCAGCTTGAGGCGGACCGACGCGTCCGGGTTCGCCGCGGCGCCGGAGAGCGACGGCAGCGGCAGGGGCGCGAACGAATAGAACTCGCCGGACGCGGGGAACGCTACCTTGGGCAAGCTCAGCACGCCGACATAGTCGCCCGCCGCGGCGGCCGTGGAGGCGGCGGCGAATACCAGGGCGGGAAGGCCGGCGCGGATCGTCATGGGAGCGGTTTTTTTGCCCCGAAACCACCGGCGGGGCGGCCCCAATCTAGGCGGCGCGGCGGCCGCTGTCAAATCGGCGGGCTCGCCTATAATCGGCGCCTCGCGAAGGCCTCCGGTGACCCATCCTCCCATCCGCAGCTACGTCTTGCGCCAGGGTCGCTTTTCGCCCGCGCAGCAGCGCGCCTACACCGAGCTCATGCCGCGTCTGGGCGTGCCGTTCCGCGCCGCGCCGCTCGATTTCCTCGCGGTGTTCGGACGCAGCGCGCCGGTGGTCGTGGAGATCGGCTCCGGCATGGGCGAGACCACGACGCGCATCGCGGCGCAGAACCCGGAAACGGACTACCTCGCGATCGAGGTGCACGCGCCGGGGGTCGGCAGCCTGCTGCGGCGGGTCGAGGAGGAAGGCCTCACGAATGTGCGCGTGATCCAGCACGACGCGGTCGAGGTGCTGCGCGACATGATCGCGCAGGGCTCGCTCTCGGCGATCCACGTCTTCTTCCCCGATCCGTGGCCCAAGAAGCGCCATCACAAGCGCCGGCTCGTGCAGCCGGCGTTCGCCGCGCTCGCCGCCGCGCGCCTCGTCCGCGGAGGCCGATTGCACGTGGCGACCGATTGGCAGGAGTATGCGCAGCAAGTGCTGGCGGTGCTCGGCGAGACGCCCGGGCTTCGCAACACCGCCGGGGATTTCGCGCCGCGGCCGCCATGGCGGCCGGAGACCAAGTTCGAGCGGCGCGGACGCAACCTCGGTCACGGCGTCTGGGACGTGCTCTTCGAGAAGGAGTGACGATGCGCGAATCGACGGCAAGGCGCGCGTGGCTGCAACGCCTCGCGGCAAGCGCAGTCCTGGCGGGCGGCGGCATCGTCGGCGTCATCGCCCGCGCTCTCGCGAACGGCGACCTCGGCGGCAAGCAGGGCGTCGTGCAGCTCGCGGGGACGGCGACCGTGAATGGGCGGCCCGCGAAGGTGGGGAGCGTGGTGGAGGTCGGCCAGCGCGTGGCCACCGGCCCCGCGAGCCATGCGGTCGTCGTGCTCGGCAAGGACGCGTTCCTGATTCGCGAGAACACGAGCGTCGAGACGCGCGGCGTGCCGGGCGCGCTCTCGGAGCTCCTCGTGGGCACGGGCAAGATCCTCTCCGTATTCGCGAAGAAGCCGCTGTCCATCCGCGCCGCCAACGCGACGATCGGCATCCGCGGGACCGGCTGCTACATCGAGGTCGATCCCGTCGACGTCTACTTCTGCCTCTGCTACGGCGAAGCGGTGGTGCAGGGGCCGGGCATGGCGGACAAGCTCGTGAAGACGACGCACCACGAGATGCCGCTCCTGCTGCGCGAGGACGGCTCGGCGATGAAGGCCGACAGGGCGGGCTTCCGCAACCACACCGACGTGGAGCTCATCATGCTCGAGGCGCTGGTCGGCCGCGAGCCGCCCTTCATGAAGGACGGGAAATATCCCGCGGGGAAATACTGATCGTGCGCGCCGGCGCCGCATGGCGCGCGCCGGGCAGGAACCGCTCGAGCAGGTCGTTGAGGAATCGCTGGCCCTTCGCGGTGGGACCGATTCGCAGGTGGTCGCGCGCGAGCAGGCCTTCGCGTTGCGCCGCGTCGAGCTCGCGCTCCACCGCAGTGATCGGAAGGCCGGTGCGTTGCGTGAAGAGCGCGATCGGGAATCCCTCGACAAGACGCAGGGCGTTCAGCATGAACTCGAACGGCAGCTCCGCGGCCTCGACCTCGTGCGATTCGTCGATCGCCTCGCCCGCGACGGCGGCGCGCATGTAGCTCGCGGGCTTGCGGATGCGCGACTCGCGCACGATCCGCTCGCGCAACGAGATCTTTGCGTGAGCGCCCGCGCCCACGCCGAGGTAATCGCCGAACGTCCAGTAGTTGACGTTATGCCGCGCGCGGTGGCCGGGCCGCGCGAAGGCGGAGGTCTCGTAGTGCTCGTAGCCGTGCGCGCCGAGCGCCTGCTCGATCGCGACCTGCATGTCGGCTGCCACCTCGTCATCGGGAAGGGCGGGCGGGAAACGGTGGAAATGCGTGTCGGGCTCGAGCGTGAGGTGGTACGCGCTCACGTGCGGGGCGCCGAACGCGATCGCCGCGCGCACGTCGGCGACGGCCTCCTCGAGCGATTGCCCGGGCAGGGCGTACATCAGGTCCGCGTTCACCGTGGGGAATATCGCGAGCGCATGCTCGAGCGCACGCCGCGCCTCGTCGGCGCCGTGCACGCGGCCGATCGCCGCGAGCTTCGCGTCGGAGAAGCTCTGCACGCCGATCGAAAGCCGGTTCACGCCGGCGTCGCGATAGGCGCGGAAGCGCGCGGCCTCGAAGGTTCCGGGATTCGCTTCCATCGTGATCTCCGCCTCGGGATCCACGGGAAGGCGCGTGCGCACCGCGACGAGGAGGCGATCGATCGCTTCCGGCGTGAAGAGGCTGGGCGTTCCGCCGCCGATGAAGATCGTGTGCACGCGCCTTCCCCACACCTTCGGCAGCGCGGCTTCCAGGTCCGCCACGAGCGCTTCCACGTACTCGCGCTCCGGAAGGTCGCCGCGCTTCTCGTGCGAGTTGAAGTCGCAATAGGGACACTTGCGCAGGCACCACGGGATGTGGACGTAGAGCGAGAGCGGCGGCAACTCCGCGAGGCGGATGCGGGCCTCGGGCACGCTTGCCGTCACGGCTTGCCGGGCGGGTCGGGAATGGCCGCCTCGTCGCGCGCGAGGTTCGCGAGCAGCGCGAGGAGCACCCGGCGCACCAGCGCCACGTCGCCGGGGGCGATTCCCTCCATCGCCGCGCGGTTCACGTCCTCGGCGAGCGGCAGCAGCTTCCTCTTGAGCGCGCGCCCGCGCGCCGTGAGGAACACGTAGACGTTCTTGCGGTTGTCCGGCATCTGGCGGCGCTCCACGTATCCGGCGAGCTCCATCCCCTTCAATGCCGAGAACGTGGTGGGCTCCATCACGCCCGCCTGCTCCGAGAGCTCGCGTTGCGTGAGCCCGTCGTGCTCCCACAGGATGCGCAGGAACTGCCAGTGGCCGGGCGAGATGGCGTGCTCGTCGAGCCGCGCCTGCAGCGCGCGCACCAGCGCGCGGTTGGCTTCCTTCACCAGCTGCGAAAGGCGATCGTCGGGAAGCGCCTCGCGCCAATCGCGCACGGCGGGCGCGGCGCGCTTCTCGAGCAGGGTTCGGGCCATCTCTGACTCGGGTCGAACGTGGGGGCGGTGCGCCTCGGCGGCCTCGACAGCGGGGCGCGAAATCGGTTAGGGTTCGGGAAACTTAGAGCCCTAACTTCAACGCCATGCTACGCCCTTCGCGGGCGGAAAGGGTAGCCCGATGAAGAAGAAGTTCCTCGCGTTCGTCCCGGTCTTCGCCTTCGCCTTCGCCGCCCTCGCGCAGGCTCCCGACGCGCGCATCGAGCGCCTCATCGAGGGGGCGAAGAAGGAAGGCGTGGTGATGGTCTACCACTCGAGCCAGACGAGCGACCTGCAGCCGGTCTTCGACGCGTTCTCGAAGAAGTACGGGGTGAAGGTGAAGGAATGGCGCTCGAGCTCGGAGAACGTCGTGCAGCGCACGATCCGCGAGGCGCGCGCCGGGCGCCACGACGTCGACTTCATCGAGAACAACCTGCCGGAGATGGAGGCGCTGCATCGCGAGAAGCTGCTGCGCCGCATCGACTCGCCGGTCTACGCGCAGCTCTCGCGCGGCATCGTGCCGCCGCACCATGAATACGCCACGTCGACCCTCGACGTGTTCGTGCTCGCGTACAACACGCAGAAGGTGAAGAAGGAGGAGCTGCCCAAGACGTACCAGGACCTGCTCGATCCCAGGTGGAAGGGCCGCCTCGGAGCGGAGGTGGACGACGAAGGCTGGTTCGGCACGCTCACCGAGCAGCTCGGCGGCGAGAAGGGCGTGGAGCTCTTCCGCGAGATCGCCGACAAGAACGGCATCACGGTGCGCAAGGGCCACACGCTCCTCGCCAAGCTGGTGGCCTCCGGCGAGGTGCCGCTCGCGCTCGACGTCTACAGCTACAAGCCGCCGCAGCTCAAGCGCAAGGGCGAGCCGATCGATTACTTCACGATCGATCCGATCATCGTCCAGATGCACGGCGTGGCGGTCGTGAAGGACGCGCCGCACCCGAACGCGGCCGAGCTGCTGCACGACTTCTTCCTCACCGAGGGCCAGCCGCTCCTCGCGAAGAAGGACTTCACGCCGTCCAACCGCAACGTTCCCTCCGAGTTCGACGGCAAGACGCTGCACGCCGTGAACCCGATGGAGGCGATCGACAAGGACGCGGAGTGGCTGAAGCTCTACCAGGAGAACGTCACGCGCCGCTCGAAGGGCTAGCGGCTCAACCTCTGCCTTCGGAAGAAGGCGCCGCCGGCAGCTGGCGAAGCTTCGCGGCGAGCGCCGCGAGCGCACGCGCCCGGTGGCTCTCGCGGTTCTTCTCGCCCGCGGAAAGCTGCGCCGCGGTCCTCCCCGACCCGGTCAGGAAATACGGGTCGTAGCCGAATCCGCCCGTGCCGCGCGGCTCGAGCACGATTTCGCCATGCCAGTAGCCGTCGGCCACGATCGGGGTCGCGTCCTCGTGCGAGCGCAGCAGCACGAGCACGCAGTAATAGAAGGCGGCGCGGTCCGAGTGCTGGGCGAGCGCCGCGACAAGCTTCGCGTTGTTGCGGGCGTCGCGCTCCTCGCGGCGGCCGGCCTTCCCGGCGAAGTGGGCCGAATGCACGCCGGGCGCTCCGGCGAGGGACGGCACGCACAGGCCCGAATCGTCGGCGAGCGCCGGAAGGCCGGTCGCGCGGCTCGCGTTGCGCGCCTTCGCGAGCGCGTTCTCGAGGAACGTCCCGTGCGGCTCCTCGGCCTCGACCACGTGGAAATCCGATTGCGCCAGCGCCTCGACGCCGAGCGGCGCGAGAAGCGCCTGCAGCTCGCGCAGCTTCCCGGGATTGTTCGAGGCGATGACGATCTTGTTCAGGAGAATCGATGGAACCACGGACGAACACGGATGAACACGGATGCTTCGTCCCTTGCGGGATCATCGGTGTTCATCTGTGTCCATCTGCGGTTGCAACGCCTTTCGTTGTAGCGAGATCAGCTGCGAGATGCCGCGCGAGGCGAGGTCGAGCATCTCCGACATCTGCGCGCGGGTGAACGGCGCGCCCTCGGCCGTGCCCTGCACCTCGATGAAGCGCCCGGCGCCGGTCATCACCACGTTCATGTCGGTCTCGCAGCCGCTGTCCTCGGAGTAGTCGAGGTCGAGCAACGCTTCGCCGCCGACGATGCCGACGGAGACGGCGGCGACGAAGTCGCGCAGCGGGTCGCGCGCGACCAGGCCCCTGGCGCGAAGCCCCGCGATCGCGTCGGCGAGCGCCACCATGGCGCCGGTAATGGACGCGCAACGCGTGCCGCCATCGGCCTGGAGCACGTCGCAGTCGATGGTCACCTGGCGCTCGCCGAGCGCGGGGAGGTCCACGACCGCGCGCAGGCTCCTGCCGATCAGCCGCTGGATCTCGTGGGTGCGGCCCGATTGCCGGCCGCTCGCAGCCTCGCGCGCGCCGCGCGTGTGCGTCGCGCGCGGCAGCATCCCGTACTCGGCGGTGACCCACCCGCTGGCCTTGCCCTTGAGGAACCCGGGCACCTTCTCCTCGACGCTCGCGGTGCAGAGCACGCGCGTGAGGCCCATCTCCACGAGCACCGATCCTTCGGCGTGACGCGTATAGCCGCGCTGGAAGCGCACGGGGCGGAGCTCGCCGGCGGGACGATCGTTCAGGCGGGGCATGGCGGACCTTTTGAAGCGCAACCCTAGCGCGGGACCTTGCGGATCGCGCTCTGGATCTCGGCGATGGCGCGCTCGATGTCCTCGTCGGTGACGTCGTCCGCCGCCGGCGCGGCCGAGTCGAGCTGCGCGGTCGTGTTGGTCGAGGTCGCGAACTGCTGGTCGTCGAGCGCCTGCGTATCGGGCAGCCGCGCGTCGTCCTGGTTCTCCCACGTCATCGCGACCACCGAGAGATTGTCCGACTCGCCCTGCGCGCGGCGCTGCGCCTCGGTGAGGAGTCCCGGAAGCAGGTCGAGCACCGATTGCTTGCGCACCATGCCGCCGAGGATGTTCGCCGGGATCTGCGTCCAGAAGCCGTCGGTGGAGAGCACGATCGTGTCGCCCACCTCGAGCCCGATGTCGCGGCCGGTGTCGATGAGGGGCGGGACCACGCCGCCCAGGCAGCTGTAGATCTTGTTGCGATCGGGGTGGCGGGCCGCGGCCTCCGGCGTGATCTCGCCCGCGTCGATCATCTGCTGCACCTTCGAGTGGTCCTGGGTCGCGGCGATGAGCGCGCCCTGGCGCAGCACGTAGAGGCGCGAATCGCCCGCGTGCGCCCAGAACGCGCGCCCGTTCTGCACGATGCACGCGACGCACGTGGTGCGCGGGCACTCGAGCAGGTTGTGCTCGACGGCGTGCGAGACGATCGCACGGTGCGCCGCCTGGATCGAGGAGACCAGGAATTCGAACGGGCGGCGCAGCCGGTTGCGCGCTTCCTGCTGGAAGCGGCGCGTGATCTCGGTGACCGCGATCTCGGCGGCGACCTCGCCCTGCTCGTGGCCGCCCATGCCGTCGGCGATCACCATCAGCAGGACGTCGCGGCTGTACGAATAGCCGACGCGGTCCTCGTTGCCCTTGCGGTCGCCGAGGCGGCTGTCCTGGAAGATGGTGAACCGCATCGCGGAGGTAGCGCTACCGGGAGAACAGCTTCGAGAGCGGCCGGTTGATCGTCTCGAGGAAGCCGCGCTTCTCGACGCCCGGCTCGCTCATCAGCCGGCGCTGCAGCTCGTAGGCGGTCTGCGGCCGCTTCATGTAGTCGACGGCGAGGCAGTCGTCGACCAACTGGTAGAGGTCGTCGGAGTAGTCCTGCCGCGCGAGCGTGCGCAGCGGGATCATGTGGTCCTTCTCCTCGCGCTGGTCGCCGGCCTGCGGCGGCGTCCCCGCGATGCACGTGTAGATCGTCGCTCCCACCGAGTAGATGTCGCTCCAGGGCCCCAGCTCGCCGGGCTTGAAGCGATAGTGCTCCGGGGCCGCGAAGCCCGCCGTGTACATGGGCTTCAACTTCATCGCCTCCTCGGAAAGCGTGATGCGAGCGGCGCCGAAGTCGAGCAGCACCGGCCGGCCCTCCATCGAGATGAAGATGTTCGCCGGCTTGATGTCCAGGTGCAGCAGCTTGCTCGCGTGCACCTCGCGCAGCCCGTTCATGAGGTGGATGAAGATGCGGCGGATGAAGGGCTCGGTGAACTCGTGGCGATGGCGCTGGATGTGGAACTGCAGCGTGCGGCCGCGCACGTACTGCATCACCATGTAGCAGGTCTCGTTCGCGCGGAAGAAGTTCTCCACGCGCACCACGTTCGGGTGCGAGATCATCGCGAGCGCGCGGCCCTCCTCGAAGAAGCACTTGAGGCCGTGGCGGAAGACGGAGAGGTTCGCCTCGTCGGCGATCGACACCTCGACGCCGTCGGAGCGCAGCGCGAGCGAGGAGGGAAGATATTCCTTGATCGCGAACGGCGTGCCGCTCTCGTCGCGCGCGAGATACACGATGCTGAATCCGCCGGAGGAGAGCGGCTTCTCGATCCGATAGCCGTTCAGCACGTAGCCGGCCGGCAGCGGCTGGTTCGCCTGCTGGGGCATGGATGGAGCGGGGGTTCCGATATAATTCCGGCCATTGTCGGCAACCGGTTGCGCGTTGTAAAGGCAAGTTGCCGCATTCGTGGCGCCGCATCGGCCGCTTTGTTGCGAACGTAACGCGGCGCCCCCTCTCCAATCGCGAAGACGCAGGCCTTCCCCCGATGCCGAACCGGCCTTTCCGAGCGCCATGATTTCCAGCATGACCGGCTTCGCCGCGGCGGCGCGCGAGAGCGCGCAGGGCAGCCTCGCCGTCGAGCTCAAGACCGTCAATCACCGCTACCTCGAGTTCCAGGTGCGCGCGCCCGAGGAGATCCGGCCGCTCGAGCCGGCGATGCGCGAGGCGGTCGCCGCGCATCTCACGCGGGGCAAGGTCGATTGCCGCATCACGTTCACCCCGGCCACGGCGGCGCAGCGCACGCTCGTTCCCGACCCATCCGCGCTCGACGCGTTGCACGGCGCCGCCCGTCGCGTGCTCGAGCGCTTCCCCGACGCGCGCCCGCTCTCGGTTTCCGAGATCCTGCATTGGCCCGGCGTGCTCTCCGACGAGACGCTCTCGCCCGACCGGGTGAAGGAAGACGTGATGTCGCTCCTGCAGCAGGCGCTCGCCGAGCTCGACCAGACGCGCGGCCGCGAGGGCGGAAAGCTCGAGAAGGTGCTGCGCGAGCGGCTCGCGCGCATGTCGGAGCTCGTCGCCGAGGCGGGACCGCTCATGCCCGTCGCGATCAAGGCGTACCAGGAGAAGCTCGCGGGCAAGATCGCCGAGGCGGCCGCGTCGCCCTCGGACGAGCGCATCCACCAGGAGATCGTGCTCTACGCCTCGCGCATCGACGTGGACGAGGAGATGTCGCGCCTTTCCACCCACATCGCGGAATTCCGCCGCGTGCTCGACAAGGGCGGCGCGTGCGGCAAGCGGCTCGATTTTCTCTGCCAGGAGCTCAACCGCGAGGCGAACACGCTCGGCTCCAAGTCGGTCGCGAGCGAGATGACGCGCATCTCGGTGGAGCTCAAGGTGCTGATCGAGCAGATGCGCGAGCAGGTCCAGAACATCGAGTGATGTTCGCTGTAGCGGGCAGCGGGAACGCCGTGAGAGCGGACGCCAAGTCGCCGCTCAACGTCGGCGGGCAATCGCATCAGCGCTGCGGCTTGAATCTCTCTCGCAGTGCCGCCTGGATTTCCTCGAGCGCCTTTTGCGCGTCGCTATCGCCCGCGTTCATGGCCACGAGCTCGATCAGGCCGTCCGCCGGCAGGATGCGGATGTCGGCCAGCCAGTAGCCGTTGCTGCCCGTGTGCGCGAGGATGACCGGCGTTCCGGACGCATCGAGCTTCGCCCCCCAGCCGAGCGCGTAGTTGCCCGTCACCGGCGTCTGCAATCGGCGATACGCGGCGGCCGATAGCAGCTTGCCGTGGCCGCGCGCGCCATCCATCTGGTCGCGTGCGAAGCGCGCCCAGTCGGCGAGCGAGATGTTGATCGTGCCCGCCGGGCCGAGCGCGGGCGGGTTGTCCGAGAGCGGATCGGCGGGATCCAGCGCGCCGAGCCCGCCAGGGGATGGGCGGTGCCCGCGCGGCTGGTCGATGCGCGCCGACGTGCCGGGCGGCCCGAAGCCCGCATGCGTGATGCCGAGCGGGGCGAACACTTCCTCGCGCACGAGCTCTTCCCAGGACTTCCCGGTGCGAGCCTCGACGATCGCGCCGGCGATGATGTAGCCGAGGTTCGAGTAGACGAAGCCGCCGGCCTTCGAGGCGGGGCGCCTCGCGAGGTAATGGCGTGCCGCGGCCGCGCGCTGGGCTCGGACATCGCCGGCGCCCCGGATCACTTCCATGAACGCGGGCAGCTCCTTGCCGTCCGTGAGCGGCGCAAGGCCGGCCGTGTGGCTGAGGACCTGCGCGAGCGTCACGCTGCGGTAGGCGGGATCCATCGCGCCCGCCATCGCGGGAAGCAACCTCGGCAGCGTGTCGTCGAGGGACAGCACGCCTCGGTCGGCGAGGCGCGCGACGAGCGTCGCGGTGAAGGCCTTGGTGTCCGAGCCGATCTGCCAGCGGTCGTCCACGCTCGCGGTCTCGGGGTGACCCTCGGCGCGGATCCCCACCGCCTCGGCAACGGCCGAGCCGCGCACTTCGACGAGCGCGGCGACGGCCGGCACATGATGCTTCGAGCGCGCGGCCTCGAGGGCCTGGCGCAGGAACGCATCCAGGGAAGCTTCGGCGGCGCTGGCCGCCGGCGCGATGGCGAGCAGCACGGCGAGCAGGTACGCGGCGGCCATTTTCGTCCTTCACTATACAATGCGCGCTTCCCTTTTCGTCGCGCAACGATGAGCGGCAACCTCTTCGTCGTCGTCGCACCTTCCGGGGCGGGCAAGACCAGCCTCGTGGCCGAGCTCCTGAAGCGCGAGCCGCGCATCAAGCTGTCGATCTCGTACACCACGCGCGCACCGCGCGAGGGCGAGGCGCACGGGCGCGAATACCATTTCGTCTCGCGCGAGGCGTTCGAGAAGATGATCGCGTCGGGGGATTTCCTCGAGCATGCGAACGTGTACGGTAACTACTACGGCACCTCGCGCAAGTGGATCGAGAACGAGCTCGCGGGAGACAACGACGTGCTGCTCGAGATCGACTGGCAGGGCGCGCGGCAGGTGCGCGCGTTGTTCCCGGCCACGGTGGGCATCTTCATCCTGCCGCCCTCGCTTTCCGAGCTGAAACGGCGCCTGGAGGCGCGCGGCAAGGACGCCGCGGAGGTGATCGCGAGGCGGCTCGCGGGCGCGCGCGACGAGGTCTCGCATGTTCTTGAATTTCAATATATAATTGTTAACGAGAGCTTCGATGCGGCGGTGTCGGACTTGCAGGCCGTGGTGCGCGCTTCGCGCGTCGCCCGCGACCGGCAGTCGGTGCGCCTCGCATCGCTGCTCGCCGAATTCAAGTAACCGGAGACCGCGCCATGGCCCGCATCACCGTCGACGACTGCATCAAGTTCCTTCCCAACCGCTTCGAGCTCACGCTCGCCGCCACCAACCGCGCGCGCCAGATCGCGCTCGGCGCCACGCCGCTCGTGGAGCCGAACAAGGACAAGCCCACCGTGATCGCGCTGCGCGAGATCGCGGCAGGCAAGGTGGGCAAGGAGCTGCTCAACCCGCCGGCGCCCACGCCTCCGGTGCTCTGACGCGATTGCCGGGAAGGGCGGAGCGCCCTTCCCGCCGTCGATGATCCCCGCGCTCGGCCTCCAGAAGATCATCGGGGCGTTCAAGCCCTCGGGCACCTCGTTGCCCGGCCCCGGGTCCGAGGAGCTCACGAAGGCGCTGCGCTACCTCAAGCCCAAGGACATCGAGGCGATCGAGAAGGCCTACGAGGTCGCGCGCCAGGCGCACTCGGGGCAATACCGCCACAGCGGCGAGCCGTACATCACGCACCCGCTCGCGGTCGCGAAGATCCTCGCGGAGTGGCACCTCGACGCGCAGGCGCTCATGGCGGCGCTGCTGCACGACGTGGTCGAGGACACGCCGACCACCAAGGCGGAGATCGCCAAGACCTTCGGCAAGGCGGTCGCGGAGCTGGTCGACGGCGTCTCCAAGATCGATCGCATCGAGTTCGCGACGCTGCAGCACGCGCAGGCGGAGAACTTCCGCAAGATGCTGCTCGCGATGGCGCGCGACGTGCGCGTGATCCTCATCAAGCTCGCCGATCGCCTGCACAACATGCGCACGCTCGAGGCGGTGCCGCCGGAGAAGCAGGAGCGCATCGCGCGCGAGACGCTCGACATCTACGCGCCGATCGCCAACCGCCTGGGCCTCATCTCGCTCTACTACGAGCTCGAGGACCTCGGCTTCCATTATCTGCATCCCACGCGCTTCCGCGTGCTCGAGAAGGCGCTCAAGAAGGCACGCGGCAACCGCCGCGACGCCGTGGGCAAGATCCAGGACGCGATCCAGGCGCGGCTGAAGGAGTTCAAGGTCCAGGCGCAGGTGACGGGCCGCGAGAAGCATATCTCCTCGATCTACAAGAAGATGCAGGAGAAGAACATCTCGTTCTCGGAGGTGTTCGACATCTACGGCTTCCGCATCATCGTGCCCGACGTCGCGAGCTGCTACCTCGCGATGGGGGCGCTCCACACGCTCTACAAGCCGATCCCCGGCAAGTTCAAGGACTACATCGCGATCCCGAAGGCGAACGGCTACCAGTCGCTGCATACGACGCTCTTCGGGCCGTTCGGGATGCCGATCGAGATCCAGATCCGCACGCAGGACATGCACAAGGTGGCCGAGGCCGGCGTCGCCTCGCACTGGATCTACAAGACCGGCGACGGCGACGACACGAAAGACGTGCAGCTGAAGACCCACCAGTGGCTGCAGTCGCTGCTCGAGATCCAGAGCGAGAGCGGCGATGCGCTCGAATTCCTCGAGCACATCAAGGTCGACCTCTTCCCGGACGAGGTCTACGTGTTCTCGCCCAAGGGCAAGATCTTCGCGCTGCCGAAGGGTGCCACGCCGATCGATTTCGCCTACGCCGTGCACACCGACGTCGGCAACCACTGCATCGGCGCGAAGGTGGACGGGGAGCCGGTTCCGCTCGGCACGATCCTCAGGAACGGCAACCGCGTGGAGATCGTGACCGACCCGCAGGCGCGTCCCAATCCGGTGTGGCTCTCGTACGTCGCGACCGGCAAGGCGCGCTCGCACATCCGCCACTACCTCAAGACGATGCAGCTCGCGGAGTCCGCCGAGGTGGGCGAGCTCCTCCTCGTGCAGGCGCTGCGCTCGCTCAAGGCCAACCCCGACGAGATCGGCGAGGCGCACTGGACGCGCTTCTTCAAGGGCGACGCGGCGAAATCGCGCGAAGAGGTGCTCGCGGACATCGGCCTGGGCAAGCGCCTCGCGGTGGTGGTCGCGAAGAAGCTGCTTTCGATCGCCGAACCGTCGCCGGAGGGCGAGCATCGCCTCGATCCGATCACCATCCGCGGCACCGAGGGACTCGCCGTGCAGTTCGCGCAGTGCTGCCGCCCGATCCCCGGCGATCCGATCATCGCGCAGATCAAGAAGGGCCAGGGCCTCGTGGTCCACACGCACGACTGCCCGGCGATCCACCCGTTCCACTTCGATCCGGAGAAATGGGTCGAGGTGCAGTGGGACGCTTCCTCCGATCGTTTCTTCGACGTGAACGTGCGGCTCATCGCGCAGAACCACCGCGGCGTGCTCGCGCGCCTCGCGGCCGAGGTCTCCGAGGCCGACTCCAACATCGACCACATCGAGACCGAGCAGCGCGCGAGCCCCGCCTATACGACCGTCGTGTTCACGATCCAGGTGAAGAACCGCATGCACCTCGCGCACGTGTTCCGCAGGTTGCGGCGCATTCCGGAAGTGGTGCGGATTTCCCGCCTCAAGAAAAAGCAGTAAAAATCGGGGACAGTCCCCTGTTTTTACGAAATCATCGACGTCATGAAACCCATCTCCACTCCGCAAGCTCCCGCCGCCATCGGCACCTATTCCCAGGCCGTGCGCGCCGGCGACACGGTGTACCTGTCCGGCCAGATCCCGCTCGACCCGAGGAGCATGCAGCTGGTCGACGGCTTCGAGAACCAGGCGAAGCAGGTGTTCGACAACCTGCGCGCGGTCTGCCGCGCCGCCGGCGGCGATTTCGATCGCGTCGTGCGCGTGACCGTGTACCTCACCGATCTCGCGAACTTCGCCAAGGTGAACGAGGCGATGTCGACGTACTTCCGCCAACCGTATCCGGCGCGGGTCGCGGTGGGCGTCGCGTCGCTGCCGCGCGGCGCGCTGGTGGAGATCGACGCCATCATGGACCTGGGATCGTCGCCCGGCGCGTGAA
>Ga0207667_10004097_pt1 | contig 17908 bp, 20 predicted proteins | sample KBSCornC52_FD_184301 | JGI IMG/M metagenome (GOLD analysis project Ga0207667, IMG submission 184301) | Corn rhizosphere microbial communities from Kellogg Biological Station, Michigan, USA - KBS Corn C5-2 (SPAdes) (version 2) | ecosystem: Host-associated > Plants > Roots > Rhizosphere > Soil ...
TCGGCTATTTGGGTGTTTCCGAGGTCGAACGCCTGGCGGTGCCGCAAGTGCTGATCGTCGACCGGCACGGCGTGGTGCGGGCGCAGAGCGACGCGCAGGGCACTCCCGATCTGCAAAACGAAACCTATCTCCGTAAAATGATCGGCGACCTGCTTAAGAGATGAGGCCAGATGGCTTCTAACGGGCGGGCACGACGGCTTCCGCCAGGCAGTGGCCTCCGCGTTGCGATTGGGCCTGTTGCTGGGGCGGCGGAACCGAAATATATGGCGCTCCATCGCTACGGGTCAAGTAACGCTGCATCGATTCTTCGCCGCCTACAGGGAGAAGTGCGTGCAGCTCTAAACCGACTTTGCCCAGAAATTCGCGTTCGTTCATGTCCGGCAAACCGAAAATCCAGGGCTCGCCGGCAGTGAGTCTTCGCAACCTTTCAAAAGCTTTCTGCGCGACTTCCGGGAACTTGCTCAAATCCGCCGTCGCCATAAATTGGATGAGCCTCGCGCCCACGAAATCGAAAATGATGGTACTTCCAGGAGCCTGCGTGGCTACCCAGCGCAAAGTTTCTTCGACCGCAGCTTCGGGAAGGTACATGGTGACACCTTCCCAAATGAAGAACGTCATCCGGTTGGAATCGTAGCCCGCCGCGGCCAGAACATCGCCGAGCTTGTCATGCCGAAAATCGACGGCAACATACGTAAGGTTAAGCGGGATCACAATGCCAGCCTCTCGCACGCGGCGTTTCTTATATTCCTGCGTGGACGGCTGATCCACCTCGAAGATGTGTGTGTTCTTGAGCAGCCCGGTGAGGCGATAGGCGCGGGTGTCGAACCCCGCCCCAAGAATGACCACCTGCGACACGCCGTTGCGAATTGCGCGCTCGAGCCGCTCTTCGATGAAGCGCGTGCGGATGATCATCATGACCATGGACCCCATGGCTTCCGGATTCTGGCGGATGTCCGCAAAATCCCGATCGAGCGCCTGCACCACCGCCTGATCGGCGACCATGGCGCGCTCTTCTGGACCAAGTAAGCGCTCGGCGAGATAATCCGGATTGCGAATGGATTCGTCGGGTTCACGAGCGCCTAACGCTCGTCCGGCCGCCACATACAAACAGGTTTTGGATGGACCGTTACTACTCAAGCCGGTAATTGGGAGCTTCTTTAGTGATGATCACATCGTGCACGTGACTCTCGCGCAAGCCGGCCGACGTGACACGGACGAATTGGGCGCGTTCGCGCAATTCCGGAATCGTGCCGCAGCCGCAATAGCCCATTCCGGCTCGCAGCCCGCCTACCAGTTGATACACTAGGTCGGAAAGCAGGCCTTTGTACGGCACCCGACCCTCGATACCTTCGGGAACCAGTTTCCCGCCTGCCGTTCCGTCTTGCGCGTATCGATCTGACGACCCCTGGCTCATTGCACTCATCGATCCCATGCCGCGATAGCTCTTGAACGTACGGCCCTGATAGAGAATCGTTTCGCCGGGACTCTCTTCGGTACCCGCCAGCAGGCTGCCGATCATCACGCAGTCGGCGCCCGCCGCGATGGCCTTGGTGATATCGCCGGAAAATTTGATACCGCCATCCGCGATCAACGGTACGCCGCTGCCTTGCGTCGCTTTCGAGCACTCGGCGATCGCGGTGATCTGCGGGACGCCCGCGCCGCTAACTACTCGTGTAGTGCAAATCGATCCCGGGCCGATCCCGACTTTGATTCCGTCCGCGCCCAACGCAATCAGATCGCACGCGCCCTGCTTGGTTGCGACGTTGCCCGCGATTAATTGGACGTCCGGCAGCACCCGCTTCAGTGTGGCGACCACTTCGAGCACACGTTCGCTATGTCCATGAGCCGAATCCACGGCCAGCACGTCCACTTTTTTCCGGACCAACTCTTGCGCACGTTCCAGAAAATCGCCCGACGTCCCCAGGGCAGCGCCGACTCGTAACCGTCCCTGCGCATCTTTCGCAGCGTTGGGATATTTGAGTTTCTTCTGGATGTCCTTGACGGTGATCAGACCTTTCAGGTAGTAGTGCTCGTCGACCACCAGCAGTTTTTCCACGCGATGCTGGTGCAGGATGGCCTCGGCTTCTTCAAGCGTTGTGCCGACACCGACCGTGATAAGGTTTTCCTTGGTCATCACGCTGGAAATCGGAACGTCCGTGCGCGTCTCGAAGCGCAGGTCGCGATTGGTGAGAATCCCGACCAGCTTGCCGTTCTTAGTCACGGGAACGCCGGAGATGCGGTAGCGCTTCATCACTTCGAGCGCGTCGCCGATTCTTTGTTCCGGATCCACGGTGACCGGATCGACAATCATCCCGCTTTCCGAGCGTTTCACCCGATCCACTTCCTCGGATTGGCGGTCGATCGACATGTTGCGGTGGATCAGTCCAAGCCCGCCCTGCTGCGCGAGCGCGATCGCAAGATGCGATTCGGTGACGGTATCCATCGCCGAGCTGACGATGGGAATGTTGAGGCCGATCTTGCGAGTGATCCAGGTTCGAGTGTCGGTTTCCGCGGGGACGACGCCGCTGCGGGCGGGAAGCAGGAGAACGTCGTCGAATGTGAGTCCTTCGGGGATCGTTTCCGGAATCATCAGGGTGTACTTCTGATGATACAGCACACCCACTGGCCCTATTTTTTCGCGGCGGGAAGGATCCACAGTTCGCCCGGATTTTTATGCCGGATGAAATGTAGAACCAGAGCGACTCCGCAGCCTAAAGCGAGGGGGACGGGTACGAAGTACCACAATTCAGGGAGGCCCAGGAGAATAATCAACATGCAGGCAAGTGCGGCTAGCGCTCCGCCAAGGCCGTTGCCCATCGGTATTTTCGAGACGTTGATTTGCGGATTCTGAATCTCGTCGGTCATGTTTCCCCCTACCTTGTCGTTCGGTGTGCGCGTGAAATGGAGACCACCATGCCGTGCCAGCTTTCGGTGAAGAGTGAATCTATCACCGCTGCTCCTGCCACGCCGATCGTCAGAATCACCAAGCTCTGCGCCAAGAGCACTAAAGTCCTGAGCGTCGTCATTTGCCACCTCCTACTGGTTCTTGGCTAACGACGTGGTGGCCAGCATACCGCCCAGGCCCATGGTGTCGACCGCCGAGGAAGGCACGATCACCATCGCGCCTTTCTCTTTGATCGCTTCATAGAGCATGTTCATGGCGCGCAAGTGCAGCGCGACAGGATTATCGCGATAGACCTCTGCTGCTTTTGCGAAATTGGCAGAGATCTGCGTCTCGGCCTCGCCGAGTATGATGCGGGCATGGCGTTCCCGATCGGCCTGCGCCTCGCGCGACATCGCGTCCTGAAGCGCCTGGGGAATCTGGACGTCGCGGATTTCCACCGACTGCACGGTGATACCCCACGGATTCGTCTTCGCATCCAAGATACGTTGCAGCTCTTTGCCAAGTGTTTCCCGCTCCGACAGCATCTGCGCCAGGTTGTGGCGGCCGATCGATTCCCGCAGCGCGGTTTGCGCGCTCAGTGTAATCGCGTCCACATAGCTGGATACTTCGAAGATGGACTTTTCCGCGTTCCACACCATCCAAAAGACAATCGCGTCCACGTTGACGGGCACGGTATCGCGGGTCAGCGTCGATTCCGCCGAGACGTTGGTGACTCTGATTCGCTGGTCCACATAAGCGCTCAGCGTATCGACTACGGGAATCAGCCAGAAAATGCCGGGACCCTGCAGATGTCTGAATTTGCCGAAGCGCAGCACTGCTACCTTCTCCCACTGGTTGACGACCTTCACCGAAAACAGGCAGTAGAATCCGAGGAGCGCGCCGGCGAACGCCGGAATGGGATTGCGCACCACCGCGGCCGCCGCTATGCCGCCCAGTATGAAAAGCACGAACAAAACCGTCCCGGGACCGCTAGTTGGGACATTCTGCATTTTCGTCGAAGGTGGGAAGGTCATTTGGTCCTCTTTTCCGGTTCCGGAATCCGTTCCCGTAACCTGTCCATCAACTCTTTCACCGTGAATCCGCCAGCGCCAGCACGCGCTACGAACTCGCTCACCAGTTGCTCCAGCTGCCGATCGTGCTCCGCGTCGTCCTGCGTGACCTTACGGTCCGAAATGAACGTGCCGGTGCCCTGCTGCGTATCCAGCACTCCGCGGATTTCGAGCTCCCGGTAGGCCCGCAGCACCGTGTTGGGATTAATTTCCAAGTCCACAGCCACCTGTCGGACGGTCGGGATCTGCTCCCCGCTGGCCAGCTTGCCTGAGGCGATTCCGGCCTGAACCTGGTCGATGAGCTGGCGGTAGACCGGCACCCCGCTGCGCGCATCCAGGCGAAAGGTAAAAGGGGCCGCCCTAGTCATATCTATTGCATAGTGTACTAGTCTACTAATACATCGTCAAGAGGAAATTGGGGTGAAAGTCGGCGTGTTTGCTAAACTGAGACTTCCCTATATGCAGATCGCCGCAACACAACTCCGCCCGGGCATGGTGGTGAAGTTCAACAACGACCTGTTCTCGGTCTTTAAGATGGAACACCGCACGCCGGGCAACCTGCGCGGTTTCGTCCAGGTGAAGATGCGCAACTTCAAGTCGGGCACGATGATCGAGCACCGGTTCTCATCGGAAGACAAGGTGGAGAAGGCGTCGCTCGATGAGCAGGAGATGGAGTACCTGTACGACGACGGCGAGTACTACTATTTCATGAACACCGAGAGCTTCGAGCAGATGCACCTGGTGAAGGACCTGCTCGGAGACGCGACCGATTATCTGACGCCGAATCTCAAGGTGCTGGTCGAGTTCTACGAAGGTAAGCCCATCAGCGTGGAGCTTCCAGCTACGGTGGATCTGACGGTGAAAGAAACTGAACCAGGAATTAAGGGTGCGTCGGTTTCAAACGTCACCAAGGCCGCGAAGATGGAGACGGGTCTAGTGGTGCAAGTCCCCCCGTTCATCAACGAGGGCGAGAAGATCCGGGTGTCCACGTCCGACGCGTCCTACCAGGCGCGCGCGTAGGTTTCACACTCCGCGAATCGCCACGACGGTGATATCGTCCATCCTCGAAGGACCGCTGAAGGCCGAGACCGCGTCGACGATCCTACGCACCAGATCTGCCGCTGTCAAGGAGTTGTTTTCGCGAAGCGTCCGAGCCAGACGATCCTCGCCGAATTCATCGCCGGTCGCGTTGGCGGCCTCGGTGACGCCGTCCGAATAAAGCAGCAGAGTATCGTCTGGGTCGAGGCTCACTTCTTCCTCGGCGCAGTTCCATTCCTCGAACGCGCCCAGCATCGTCGCTGTCGAATCCAACCGTGTCATCTGGCCATTGGCCCGCAATAGAAGAGGCGCGCAGTGGCCGCAATTGGCGTAACGCATCCGCCGCGTGCGGTCGTCATAGGAGCCGAAAAAGAGTGTGGCGAACCGGTCGGATCCAGTGGAGGAATAGAAATGCTTGTGGACAGCGTCCAGCAGCTCGGCCAGCCGATGCACGCCGCTGGCAGCTTGTGTGCGGAAACAGGCTTGCAGATTCGCCATCAATAGCGCCGCGGGAATACCTTTTCCGGCCACATCGGCGAGCACGAAGCCAAGCGAGTGATCGCCCAGATCGAGAAAATCGTAATAGTCGCCGCCGACTCCATGTGCCGCGAGACATTGACCAGCGTAGTCGATCGTGCCCAAGTGCCGCATCTCCCGCGGAAACAATTTTTGCTGCACGGTCGCCGCGATTTCGAGTTCCGACTTCCTGCGCCGTTCCGAATCTGCCTGTTTGCGGATCACCGCGAGCACTCGGTCGTTGTCCCAAGGCTTCTGGACGAAATCGCAAGCGCCGCGCCGCATGGCTTCGACGGCGAGGTCGATGCTTCCCCACGCGGTCATCACAATTACTGGCGCGGTGTTCCCCTGCGATTCCAATCCTGTGAGCAGGTCTAATCCTTCTTCACCCGATGTTGTATCGCGCGTGTAATTCAAATCAGCGAGAATCAGATCGAATTCGTCGGAGCGGGCCTCCCGCAGCAGCGCGCGAGGCGAATCCACCGTCACGGCTTCGTACCCCTGGCCTTTGAGCAGAAGCCGCAGGGCGTGCAGTACGTCGGGCTGATCGTCACAAACCAGGACGCGATAAGTTCGTGCCGCGGTGGGAACTGCCATGACCGGAGATTCCAAACTTGCCTGCATAATGTACTGACGGAGTTGAGGGCAGGTTTCGTGCCGCGAAAAAGTCCCTTGAAATCAGCGTGCCTGACTGGAAGGGAATGTCCGGCTATGGGACTCCGTGCGCGTGAGTGGGACGCTATTCGGTCGCGCGCACTTCCGCCAGCCGCTGGCGCAAGGGCTCAGATAGGCTCTGCTCAATTTCTGGCGTAATCAATCCCACTGCATCGAGGTCTTGAATATGGACCTTGTCCTTCAATCGGAAGCTGGTCAGCTTCATGCGGACTAAGTCGGCAACGGGGGCGATGAGGATGCCTTTCCGTTCACGTACAGGGGTGGATCCTGGAACGGGCTCGAGGTACTCGGGACGAACTTTCTCGCCAATAAAAACAGCATGGACAGCGCTGCGGGCACCGGGATGCTTGGCATCTAGAAACATATCGACACCAGCTACATGACGGTGAGTGAAACCGTGCGGCGTCAGCGCCGCTCGGATCGCATCCAAGTCGTGGCGATCAATGGCAACATCAACATCCTTAGTCAAGCGAGCAGCCATCGGGTCCACGGGATCGATATGCAGGAAGACCGCGAAGCCGCCCACCACGCGGTAGGGAATGCCTGCGCCCTCTAGCGCTGAGGCGAATCGCTTTGTGACATCGAGGATTTTCTCCACAGCACCCTCGAATATAGTGTTGGCGAGCACGGTTTGTATCTTAAATTTTAGCGCCGATTCTTAGCCTTCGGATGCGCGCGATCGTACACCGCCATCAAATCTGTCAGCGAAACCTGGGTGTATTTCTGCGTGGTCGCGAGGCGTGCATGGCCCAGCAGTTCCTGAATCGCGCGTAAATCTGCTCCGTCGGCCAGCAAGTGAGTCGCGAAGGCATGCCGTAGGCTATGCGGATGCATGGAGGCGTCGCCCGATACCAGACGCGCGTACAGCTTCACGATGCCGCGTGCGCCGCGGTCGGAAAGCCGCGTGCCCAAGTGATTCGCGAACAATCCTTTTTCGCGCGATTTAACGGAGCGCACTGCGAGATACTTTTCGAGCGCCACGGCGGCGGTGGCGCCGTACGGAATCTGGCGCTCTTTGCGGCCCTTGCCACGCACGCGAATCCACTGCTCACGATAATCGAAATCGTCCAGATCCAGCCCGACGAGTTCGCTGATGCGCAGGCCGCAGCCGTACAGCAGCTCGAAAATCAGCCGATCGCGCTCCGGGAACGGACGCTCCAGGCGATCCTCGGCGACAGCGTTGATGAGGTCGTTGGTCTGCTCGGCCGTCGGAACCGCCGGCAGGCGTTGCGGGGCTTTGGGAGTTTTTACGAGCCGCGCGATATTCGATGGAACGCTGCCTTGCTTAGCAAGATACTGAAACAGCGAGCGCACTGCCGCCAGCTTCCGCCGGACGGAAAGAGGGCTTAAACAGCGATGGTAAAGATCGCCCAGCCATTCGCGGATTTGCAGCACCGTAAACTCAGCGGGGGCGGGCGGTTGCTGGCCCGGGGGCGTGAAATAGGCTGCAAACTGTTCCAGATCGCTCGCATAGTTGCGCAGCGTGTGCGGCGAGGCGTTTTGCAAACGCAGATCGGCGAGATAGCGGCCGATTGCGCTCGTTAGCTCGGAAGCCGGCGCTTCAGGCATGCGAGTAAAGGTGCTGTTCGAGTGCGGCCAGTGCCCGCCGGCAGACTTCCGCGTGCCGCACTTTGCGATCGCGCGGCGGATTTTCAAGCTTCGGCAGCAAATCGAAGGTGATATTCGCGGGCTGGTAATTGGCTGGATCGGCTCCGCACACGTAGGCGCACAGCGATCCCATTGCCGTTTCGCGCGGGAACGCGCGAACATCTTCAGAGGCAGCTAAAGCCGCCGCTCCCCGGCCAGCTACTAAGCCCGTGGCGATGGACTCCACATATCCTTCGACGCCCGAAATCTGCCCGGCGAAGAAAATATTTGGACGCGTCCGCAGTTGCAGCGCGGAGGTTAGCAAAGCAGGTCCGTTGATATAAGTGTTGCGGTGCACCTGACCAAAACGCAAGAACTCGGCGTTCTGGAGTCCCGGGATCATCCGCAGCACGCGCTGTTGCTCGCCGAAACGCATATGATTCTGGAACCCGACCAGGTTGAAGCTTCCCGATCGCGCGTTTTCACTCCGAAGCTGGACCACAGCGTAAGGCCGACGTCCAGTGCGCGGATCGGTCAATCCCATGGGTTTCATGGGCCCGAAGCGCAATGTGTCGCGACCACGCCGGGCGATCTCTTCGATCGGCAGGCAGGCTTCGAAGTAATTCACTTTGTCTTCGCCGATATGTGCGGGTACGCTCTCTGCCGCCAGCAGCACGTCGAGAAAAGCTTCGTACTCGGCTTTGTCAAAAGGACAGTTCAGATAGTCGTCGGTGCCGTCCAGCGACTTACCGTAGCGTGACGCCGCGAACGCAATCGACATGTCGATTGACTCCGCGTCGACAATCGGACTGATGCTGTCGTAGAAGAACAGCCGTTGCGACCCCGTCAGCAGCCCGATCTCCGCAGCGAGCACGTCGGATGTCAGCGGTCCACTCGCAATGATCCAGATATGCTCGGGATTGAGTGTCGTAACTTCTTCGCGGCGGATTTCGATGGCCGGATCCGCTTCGAGAGCGCGCGTGACCTCGGCGGCGAACAGGTCGCGGTCTACCGTCAGGGCGTGGCCGGCGGGCACTCGCGTTCTCGGGGCGATCTCCTTGATTAACAGCGATCCCAAGCGGCGCAGTTCTTCTTTAAGCAGCCACGGAGCGCCATGCTCCTGCTCGCTCTTGAGGGAATTGCTGCACACCAGTTCCGCCAATGCATTCGTCTTATGTGCCGGCGTCGATCGCACAGGCCGCATCTCGTAGAGGACCGCGCGCCCCCCCGCGCGAGCCACTTGCCAAGCCGCCTCACAGCCTGCCAGGCCGCCGCCGATGATATTGACTTCAGCCCTCACGATACTCGCCGAAAACCTTTCTCAGGCAATCCGAAATCTCGCCGACCGTCGCGAAGGCTTCGCCGGCCGCGAGGATCTTGGGCATCAGATTGTCGGAACCGCGCGCGACATTTTCCAGCGCGCCAAGGCGCGCCGCTATCTCTGCGTTATCCCGCGATGCCCGCACCTGGCGCAAGCGCTCCACTTGCTGCTGCTCGATCGTCGAATCGATATGCAAAGCCGCAACGGAGTGCTCGTTTTGCTGCTGGAACCGGTTGACGCCCACCACGATCTTTTCCCCGCGCTCCACCTGTTGCTGGAATTCGTAGGCCGCGTTCTGAATCTCGGCTTGAATCCAGCCCTTCTCGATTGCCGCCAACGTCCCGCCTAAGCCGTCAATGCGCTCAAGATACTCCCGGGCCCCGCGCTCGATCTTGTCGGTCAGCTCTTCGACGTAAACGCTGCCGCCCAGCGGATCGGCCACCTTAGTGATCCCGCTCTCATGAGCGATGATCTGCTGCGTGCGTAGCGCAAGACGCGCCGACTCCTCGGTGGGCAAGCCCAATGCCTCATCGCGCCCATTTGTGTGCAGCGATTGCGTGCCGCCCAGCACGGCGGACATCGCCTGCAACGCCACGCGCACCACGTTCACGTCGGGCTGTTGCGCGGTAAGCGTCGACCCGGCGGTCTGGGTGTGAAACCGCATCATCATCGATCTCGGATCCTTCGCCCCGAAGCGTTCCTTCATGATGTGCGCATAGAGCCGCCGAGCCGCGCGATACTTGGCGATTTCCTCCAGAAAATCACTGTGCGCGTTGAAGAAGAAAGAAACTCGCGGTGCAAACGCGTCGACGCCCAGGCCCGCGCGGACGGCAGCCTCTATATAAGCGATGGCGTTGGCCAGGGTGAACGCCACTTCCTGGATTGCCGTCGATCCGGCTTCGCGAATGTGATAGCCGCTGATCGAAATGGTGTTCCACTCCGGAAGCTCCGTGCCCGCCCAGGCGAACAGGTCGGTGACGATGCGCATCGCCGGGCGTGGCGGATAGATATAGGTCCCGCGCGCGATGTATTCCTTCAGAATGTCATTCTGCACCGTCCCCGATAGTTTCTTGAGATCGGCGCCCTGATTCCGAGCCACCAGTGCGTACAGCGAGAGCAGAATCGCCGCAGTGGAATTGATGGTCATCGACGTCGTGACCCGATCCAGACGGATTCCCTCAAACAGCGTTTCCATGTCGGCCAGGGAACAGATCGCGACGCCCACGCGACCGACTTCGCCCGCAGCCAGAGCGTGATCCGAATCCATACCCATCTGCGTGGGTAGATCGAACGCCACAGAAAGTCCGGTGATCCCCTGCCCCAGAAGAAATCGGTAGCGGCGGTTGCTTTCCTCGGCCGATCCGAATCCGGCGTACTGGCGCATGGTCCAAAGCCGCTTGCGATACATGCCGGGATGGATGCCGCGCGTGAACGGAAATTGGCCCGGCAACTCGGCGGGATCGCTCATGATCGAGAGATTTTGCGGGCTCGCAGGAAGGAAGAAATTCCGAAATACGCCATTAGGCAAAAGAAGCCGACCGAGAGCGCCACTCGACCGAGACCGCTCTCCTGGGTTTGCATAGTGCGCACATTGCGGATCGCAGAAGGCACAGCCCAAGCGGCCAGGCAAAGGAAAACAAAGCCGATAATCTCGTTCCATAGCACGCGCAAAGGTCGCACCACGCCAGGCACTACATGCTCGAGAAACCGCCCCGCTTTGCTATGCTTGTCGATTTTCATCGGCCGCACCCTCATCCTAACAGACCGTGTCCTGGCAGCCGATATTGAGATATGATGCAACCGTTCGACCCCCCGAAAAGCGGGTGGTATGCTGAAGGTGGCATAGGACCCGGTAGGTGGGTTCGCTCGGTAGAAACGAGGAATGAATTGGACGATCGCTTGCGAGATCTCATGCAGGAATTGGGGAACGCGATCAACGAGTCGCTTTCTGATTCCGACCGTATAGCCGCCGCGATTGGGGAGATCAAACGCGCCGGTTACGACGTCTTCCTGGTCCTGGAAGCCACCATCGGATTCAACAAACGCGCGGAAGGCGAAGAGAACGACGAGTCCGAAGAGACGGTGGAACTGGAATCCCAACCGGAAACTGGACGGCGCCGCCGGGTAGGAAAGATACAGCTCACTTCGCAGGATCAGAAATTCCTGCGCGCGCTAAAGATCGCCATCGACGACGACAGCCGCTAAGGGCGTGCGTGCGTCTTCTCCTCTTGTGCCTGATGACAGGCCTCAGCGCTTTCGGCGCTGAAAACGTAGAAATTGTCCGCGATAATTTCGGGACTCCTCACATCTTCGCCCGCACCTCCGACGGAGCCGCTTATGCCGCCGGATACGCCCAGGCCGAAGACCGCAAGGACGCTCTGCTGCGTAATCTTCGAGGCGCCGGAACGGCACAAGATGTAGCGCTTTCGCCGCGGGTGAGGGCGATCGTTGAGGCATTTTGCGCCGGCATCAACCGATATCTTTCCGAAGCCTCCGGCTCGCCGGAGCCCCCGGTTAGCCCTGCGATGGTGGTGGCCTTCAGCCGCCGGGCGTTCGCGACCATCCATGGATCGAATGATGTGTTGATCGGTCCCGCCCGCAGTACCTCGGGAAACGTCATCGCCATTCTGGATCCTCTTATCGGATGGAATGACGATGGACGTCCTTATGAGATGCGTTGGTACGCATCGGATGAGCAGGTTGCGCTGTCGGGCGTCGCACCTCCGGGGATTCCTTTTCCATTGGTTGGTCACAGCGCTTTCTTGGCCGTGGGCTGGAGTGGTTCGACCGAAACCGCTGGTCCGCGGACGCTGGACGAAGCTTGGACGGTGATCACTGCCCGCAGTCTCGCCGAGGTGCAGGCTTCACTTGGGATAGGACAGATCCCGGGCAGTGCGCTGGTCGGGACTGTGCAGGGCGAAATATTCGACACCTCGGGAAGGATGCCGGAGGACGGAATACTGCTGCGCCAACGAATCGTGCCGCAGTCAGAAGCAATGACTATTCAGCTCCTGGCCGCGCAAAACACTTGGCCCTTCGGACGCGCCGTGGATGTAGCGTTCTCCACGACCCTATACAAGGTGGAAACCTGGCAGGCGCGATTCGTTAAGGTGGCGCCGGAGCTACCTTTCGTCCAGATGCTGACCGGCTGGAGCCGCCGTAGCGATGCAACTTCCATGGAAGCGTTGGCGTTTTATCTGTTCAAGATGGCTCTGGGCAAGCCCGAAGCCTCGGCGCTCGAGCCGCCGGATTCGCTCAGCAACAATCGCATCCGTGCAGCGCTCCGCAAAGCTCAGGATCAGGTTGAAACCGAGCTTCCCTATCACGCGGATTACGGAACCATGTTTCGCGTGGCTCGCGATGGCGCATCACGGTCCACGCCGGCCGCCGGCGGAATGATACCCGAAGCTGGGATGATCACTCCTCGAGCGATAACGTTTGAGCGCCGGGGCGCAGTCATGATGGGTACAGGCGGTCAAACCGCGACGCAGATCGTGGAACTATCGAAGCTCCCCAACGCTGTTTCGATCCTGGTCCCAGGAGAAAGCGACCGGTCCGACTCCCCGCACTTCGACGATCAGGCCCGCGACCTATTTAGCAAGGGAATCGCCAAGCCCACTTATTTCGGAGACCGCAAGGAACTCGAAAAACACGCCTCGTCGAAAAAAGAACTGACATTCTGAGGATATTTTTGGAACGCGGCCGCCACTAATTTGGCGTGGTTCGCGATGCCATAGAAGAGTTTTTGAAGACCGCCGCGCAGCCGGTCCTGATCGAACCTGGCGAAGATCCGCTGCCGATTTCCGCCGGCAAATTCGCGATCGGCAATCGCGCCGACATATGCACGCTCGAATGCTGGGATGAGACTCGCAACCTGGTGCGCCGGATTCGCGCGGTTGGCAAAGCTCGGCGAGGGTTCCTGGAACTGGAAGTCGAAAGATTCGGAGGACGCACCGGCTCGTTGCTGATGATCGATCTGGCGCAAGCCTCGAACACTCCCGCTGCGAGACACGGGGCCAGGCTAAAGTATCGCGAGCAGTTCCGGATGTCGCTGCGCCGCCAATTCAGCGGCTGGAAGCTGGTGGAGCTGAGCACCGAACCCGACCTCCAACACAGCCTGTCGCCGGCATATCCAAGGGCTCTGCTGCGCCGCGGTAATCAGGCGATTGCGGCGATCGGCGCCGGCGAGGATGCTATCGACCCAGACGGCGTGCTGAGCTTCGGGCTGATTTGGTTGGACTACTTGCGCCAACGCGAGACGCGCTTATCGGTCGGCACGCTTGCCGTGTTCGTTCCCATTGGCGCCGAAAATACCACCTGCCATCGGGTCCGTTATCTGAACCGCGAGGCCGCCCAATACCGCGTCTTCGTCCACGGTTCCGGCATTCTGGAAGAACCCGTCGAGCCCGGCGACTATACCAACTTCTCTACGCGGCTCGAACCGTTTTGCGCGCCGGTCGCCGGTCCCGAACTCGCTGGCTGGATAGAACGTCTCGAAGCGATCGAAGGCGTTGAGCGCCGGCCGCGCCCGGATGGGTCCGTCAGTCTGGCGGTACGGGGCCTGGAGTTCGCGCGAACGTCCGGATCCACTCTTCTGTTCGGCATCGACCAACGCCATCCGGCAAGTTCGCGCCAAATGTCCGAGGTCGAAGCTCTGGCGCGCGGGCTTACGCGTCTCCGTAACGCCAGCGCGGCCGACCGGACAAATCCCCTGTACCTGCGTCATCCCGAAGCCTGGCTCGAAGCCCGCGTACGTGCCTCTGTATGCAATATCGACGCCAGTATACGTAACACGCCACTTTACGGCCAAGCCCCACAGTTCGCGGCCGGCTCTCGTGGGATTCTGGATCTCCTAGCCGTCGACCACGATGGCCGGTTGGTCGTGATCGAGGTAAAGGCCAGTGAAGACATCCACTTGCCGCTCCAGGCCCTGGATTACTGGATGCGCGTGACGTGGCACTTGGAGCGCGGCGAGTTCGAAGGCCGCGGATACTTCCCCGGCGTCTCGCTGCGTACCGATCCGCCCCGACTGTTGCTGGTCGCACCGGCGCTCGAGTTCCATCCGGCCAATGAGACGGTACTGCGGTACTTTTCCACCGAGGTCCAAGTGGAACGCGTCGGTGTCGGGATACAATGGAGACAGGAGCTACGGGTAATGTTTCGGGTTCCGTCAGCCCTGTTGCAGCTATGGCCCTCGCAGTCTTCCGGCAGATACGACAAGCGCTCGTGAATCTGAATCCCGCGGAAGTGCGGGCACAAGCTGACCTACCGGTGCGCGTAGGCCTGGTAGCAGCCTCCCGCGAATCGCTCGGCCAGATGGAGCAGTTCTTCGCGCCGCCCCACCTATCTCCAGAACGCCGGGCGGAAGCAGTCCAGATTTTGATCCGAGGAGGCGGCCCCTCCTGCGACGTTCACATCTACGAATCTTCCCTGCTGCGGCCCGCGCATGCATTTTCCTTCGATCCGGAAAGCCCCGAGGATTGCGTCCGGCGCATCGTCCGCAAGCGCGAGGATTTGATGCTTACCCTGGCGCGGCGCCTGGACCCTTTTCGCAAGGAAGCCTCACATCACGTAATCCGCACTGTCGCCAAAGAAAATGCTCTATTCGCGCTGGTGACCGCGCTGCCGGATGTAGTCCCCAGTTTGGCGTCGCTGCCATGGGCTGTGGGAGAGTACGGGTCCGATGCGGCGTTTCTCACGATGAACCAGATCCGCATGGGATTCCTGCTGGCTGCGGCCAGCGACCGTGCGGTGGGATATCGCGAGCAGCGATCGGAAATCGCTTCGATTGGCATGGGCGCATTTGGGTGGCGAGCATTGGCGCGCGAATTGGTCGGGAAAGTACCCTTCGGCGGCGGGCTGATTCCCAAAGCGGCCATCGCCTGGACGGGAACCTTCGTAGCCGGGCTATCGCTCGAGCGACTGTATCGCCTGGGGTACGGTTTCACGCGTGCCGAGCGGCGCAGCGCCTATGAAGACGCCTTCGACAACGGTAAACAGATCGCGGGTATGCTGCTCGAAGGCCTGACCCGCCAGCGCAAGGCAGTCTAACCTAAATGGAAATCACCGACGCTTCCGGCTACGCGGGCCGGGCTGACCAGGTTTTCACTCCTCGCAGCGAAGAAGAAATCGCCGCCATTCTCTCCAGAGCTTCCTCGGAAGGCGTTCCCGTAACTGTGATGGGCGCGCTCACCGGCCTGGCCGGCGGCGCCGTGCCGAAAAGCGGATGGGCGATCTCCATGGCGCAGTTCCGCAAGCTGGAAGTGTTCCCGCGCAACGCCCGTGTGGGGACTGGAGTCTTGCTGCGCGAGGTCCAGGCCGCTGCCGCCGCTTCGGGACAATTCTACGCGCCGGATCCTACCGAGAATACGTCTTCGATCGGCGGCAACATCGGAGCCAATGCCAGTGGGTCGCGTAGTTTCCGCTACGGGGCTACCCGACGACATATTCAAGCAGTGAGGGTGGTTCACATGGACGGCCGGATTATCGAGTACCGGCGCGGCGAAAAAGTCGACTTCGAGGTCCCACGCATTCCTTTGCCGCGAACGCGCAAGCATTCGGCTGGCTATCGTCTCGAGCCGGGAATGGATTTCGTCGATTTGTTCATCGGCAGCGAAGGGACACTAGGCGTGGTGACGGAAGCCGAGCTTCAGTTGCTGCCTGCGCCCGGCGAAATTCTGGGCGGCGTGGTTTTCTTCCCCTCGGAAGAAGCCGCGCTGGATGCGGTCGACCGCTGGCGGCCGGCGCCAGGGTTGCGGATGCTCGAATTCCTGGATTCGCGTTCCATCCAGCTGATGGAGCAACCCTACGGAGCGGCGCTCCTGCTAGAACTGGAAGGCGAAGCCGAATTAGATATGTCAGGCGCTCTCGAAAACGAGTCCTGGTTCGGATCGTCCGCCGCAGATCGCGAGAGATTCCGTCAGTTCCGTCATCGCTTGCCGGAGCGTATTCATGAGCGCCTGCGCCGCGGTGGATTCATGGTTCTGGCCACTGACTATGCGGTGCCGCTGGAGCGCAACCGCGATATCCTTGCAGTTTATCGCCGCGTACTCACCCAAAACTTCGGTGACAAATTCGTGATGTTCGGACACATCGGCGACGCGCATGTCCACACCGAAGTCTTGCCGGAGACACAACAGGAATGGAAGCGGGCCACCGAAATCGCCGTCGACCTGGCCAAAGAGGTCGTGGCCATGGGGGGCACCGTCGGCGCCGAGCACGGCCTGGGCAAGCGCAAGGCCCATCTTCTGTCGCTCCAATATAATCCGGCGGAAATCGAGGCCATGCGGTCAGTCAAGCGCCGTTTCGACCCGCAACAGTTGCTAGGCCAGGGGAATCTCTTCGTTTAGGGGTTTTAAACCGCGTCGCGCGCTATAATTTACCTGAAGCGGTATGCAAGAGCTCATCAAGAAATTGCAGGACGAGATCGCGGCGCTCGAGAACGAGTTTCGCGTTGAGCTCCCCCGGGAGATCCTGAAAGCCCGTGCTCACGGCGACCTGAAAGAAAATGCCGAGTATCACGCGGCCAAGGAACGCCAGGGCATGGTCAACGCCCGCCTGAATCAGCTTAACGCCCGGCTCCGGGAACTCTCGATGATCGATATGTCCAAGATCCCGCACGACCGTGTGGGGCTGGGCTCGACGGTCGTCGTGCTGGACCTCGACAAAGACGAGAAGATCCGTTATAAGCTAGTGACGAGCGAAGACGTGGATGCCAAGAACGGTATGATTTCAACCACATCGCCTATAGGTCGCGGCCTTCTGGGTAAGAACGTTGGGGATACCGTGAAAATCCAGATTCCGGGCGGCGCCCGCGAAATGGAGATCGTGGAGCTGATCACTATTCATCAGCAAGCGGGGGCAAAGTAGTCGATGAGTTGGACCGGTGGCATCGGCTGGGCGTGCAACAAGGTCATCCGGCTGATTGTGCGAGGGCTTGCGCTCTCCAAGATCCATCCCAACGTGCTCACGTTCCTGGGCCTAGTGATCAATGTTGCCGCGGCGGTTCTGCTGGCCTCGGGACAATTCCGCTGGGCTGGCGTGGTGATTATCGGTGCGGGCCTGTTCGACATGGTGGATGGCCGCGTGGCTCGCGAGACCAACCGCGTCACGCGCTTCGGCGGCTTCTTCGATTCGGTTCTGGATCGCTATTCGGACCTGGCCCTTCTCATGGGTTTGCTGGTCTGGTATGGATCGATCAACCGGCCCTTCTATGTGGTCCTGACGGCCCTCGTCATGGCGGCGTCCGTAATGATCAGCTACGCTCGCGCGCGGGCGGAAAACTCGATTCCCAAGTGCAAGGTCGGATTCATGGAACGGCCTGAGCGTGTGGTGCTGCTCATCATAGGCGCGCTGTTCGACCGGATGGCTCCCGTGTTGTGGGTGATCGCGGTACTGGGCAATCTGACTGTGGTGCACCGCATGGTGTTCACTTTTCAGGAAGCGAAGCTCCTGGAAGAAGCCCAGTTACGCGTCGCCCCTGCCGCTCGCACCGCCGAGCACGGCCGCTAGAGAATCGACCCGACATTTTCTAGCTGATCCAAGTTGTCCACCGCCTGCTCGATTCCTGTTGCCCCCGCGCCCGCTGCGGTCCTGAATCGCGCATGAATTTGTTCGGGCGTGGCTGGAACCAAGTCGGACATTCTCGTTCGCAGCACTCTGCCATTGCGTAAAGTGACGATCACCTCCGCGCCCTGTACTCCTGGATACGCTTGCGTGAACTCCGGGTCTTCTTCCAGTTTCGTGACGCCTATCAACCGCGCGATCTCAGGATCGTCAAGACGGCGGTAGTTGTTCTCTTCGATGGACAGCCTTGCC
>Ga0207667_10004098_pt1 | contig 17907 bp, 11 predicted proteins | sample KBSCornC52_FD_184301 | JGI IMG/M metagenome (GOLD analysis project Ga0207667, IMG submission 184301) | Corn rhizosphere microbial communities from Kellogg Biological Station, Michigan, USA - KBS Corn C5-2 (SPAdes) (version 2) | ecosystem: Host-associated > Plants > Roots > Rhizosphere > Soil ...
CGTGTTGCCATTGATTGCCGTAATGATGGTCCCGGCAGCAACGCCGCTGCCGCTGACCAATTCACCGGCCGTAAGCCCAGCCGTGCTGGCCAGCGTCATGGTATTGGACAAGGTCGTCGCCGAGGCGGTGGTATTGATACTACCCGCAAAAGTCACCGCACCGCCGCTCGCCACACCGGCAGCCTGGCTGAGCGTGACTGTGTTGCCATTGATCGCCAGGACCGTGGTTCCCACCGGGACGCCGTTGCCGCTCACGCTTTGACCGACCGCGATGCCCAAATTGCTGGCCACCGTCAGCGTGGTAGACGCCGTGGTGCCAACGCTATTCACGTTCGAATTGCTGGTGTACAAGTACAGCGTACCGGCACCCGACTTGGTAAAGGATGGAACCGCCGAACCGGCGTTTTGCTGCAAACTACCGTTCCACACCGCATCACCCGTCGTGGTGAAAGTGAGGTTCCGAACCCCGCCGGAATCGCCAATGGTGGTGTTGCCATTGAAGGCCGCCAGGCCATTCATGGTGCTGGTCGTCAATGCGAAGTTGCTGCCGGTGGAGTTACCGAACAGCGCACCGAGAGAACCAATCGAGAAGCCGTAGCCGTCGCGACCATTCAGCGTGAGCGTCCGCCCGCTATTGCCGAACTGGAAGGCGCCGAAGGTAACCGTCTGATTGATGCTCGAGCCACCGATCGCGCGATCGACGAAGATCGTGCCATTGTTATCCACGGTGCTGACGTTTTTACCGAGGAAGGTCGGCACCGTCGCGGCGTCCGCGCGCACTTCGAGCGTGCCACCATTGAAACGAATGGCCGTGGCCGTGGCGGAAGCGCCCAGCTGGTGTCCATCCGAAACGCGGACCGTGCCATTGTCGATACGCACATCCCCCGTCCACCCGCCAGCACTGGCGTTGGCCGTGTTCGTGAGCCACAAGGTGATGCCCAGCGAACCCGCCTGGGTCTTGACCAGACGACCCGCACCCTGCACCTGGCCGTTGATGATGATATTACCCGCGCCGTAGAGGACCAAATCCTGCGTCCCACCGAGGACCAGGGGGCCGTTCAACGTCAACGGACCAAAAGTCGCCGTAATGCGGTTTTCGAAGAAGCTCGAGGTGGTGATCGATCCGTTGATCGTGATCGGCCCAACCGTGGAGAGAGCGCCCAGCGAAAGGGCATTCAGACCGCCACCATTATTGAGCACATTGCCGGTCGGCACACCACCGCCCTGGACGTAGAAATTTCGATTGAAGGTCGTCGGCGCGAAGGGATTCGTCGGGGCCAGCAGCAACGTGCCACCACCGAGCGTACGATCGCCACCGACCTGCACGGTGGAGGTTCCGGTGCCGAGATCCGACGGATCGCGAACAATGAGCAGGCCTTTGACCACTGTGACCATGCCGGAGAAGGAATCCGGAGTGGTCGACGCGTTGGCATTGCCAAGGATGAGAGTGCCATTGCCAGCCTTGTAAATACTGCTGCCGGCGAGGGCCTCCGTGATTTGCCCCGAAGCCGTGAGCCGCTGGAAGAGCGGTCCGACCGTCCAGTTCTGCGAACCATTCAACGCCAGCCCCGCGCTGATCGTCGCCGAAGCGTTTGCGATGATCGTCGGGTTCACCCGTCCATCCACCGTGGCCGGCTGTGCATTCAACGTAATGACATTGGATCCCGTCCCCGCAAGCGTGAATCCAGCAGAATTAAACGTCAGTCCCGAAGCGATGATCGGCGTCCCCAAAGTCACCGTTCCGCTCGGTCCGACAAACGTGGCAACGTCCCCATTTTGCCACTGCGTATCGCTGGCCGAGCTTCCATCCCACCAGTTGCCGGTGGAGTTATCCCACGTACCGGTGCCGCCGAGATTGGTTCCGTCGGTGACGTTGCCTGTGGCAGTTTGATCGGCATCCCAGAACAGAGAGGATGCGGAACGGACGGCCAGGGTCAGCGCGGTAGAGAGCACCAACCACGACGAAAGTCGCTTGATGAACTGGGTAGAGATGCGCGGACCTTTACGCTTCTTCGGGGTATTTTTAACCATGATGGGGATACGTTTGTGGACAGTTGGGGCGGGGGCGCCGGGGGAAAACGGGATGCGGACTGGGGAAAATTAGTACGGTTCTAGTCAAACAGATTCGACTGAACCATGGCTCTGGTCAAAATAATTTTACCGCGTTTTGACGGAAAATATTCCTAAGGTTAGGGGGAACGTCCACAGAGGGCCAATTACTCTGGAATTGAAGGCGGAAACCACACTACTTTCATTGTCATGTTTTTCACGACAGAATAGCTCTCGACTTGGCTTTTCTGACCGGCAGTCTTTATCATCGCAGATTCCCCCCGTTTTTTGGATGAAATTACGTCTCGCCCTCGTCGTCCTGTCATGTCTTATCAGCGTCGTCACTGGTCTGGTGTTGTCGCGGTCGAATGCCACCCCTGTTTCGAGCAAGACCCGCCCCCGTCCGCTGGTCGGTCTTTCTCTGGACACCCTGAAGGAAGAGCGCTGGCAACGGGACCGTGACAATTTCGTTAAAAAGACCGGGGAACTTGGCGCGGATGTCAAAGTTCAAAGTGCCAATGGCGACGACGTCCGCCAAGTCAATGACGTGCAGTCGCTCATCACCGAAGGCGTGGACGTGATCGTCATCGCTCCCCACAACGGCGACGCCATGGCCAAGGCCGTGAACCTCGCTCACGACGCCGGTATCCCGGTTCTCTCTTATGACCGGCTCATCCGGAACTGCGATCTCGACCTCTACATGACCTTCGACAATTTCCGTGTCGGCGAGCTCCAGGCGCAATACTTGGTAGATGCATTGGCCAAGGCCGGCCCAGGCAAAAAGCGCATCATCCGTCTTTACGGTGCGAAGACGGACAATAACGCCGTCGTATTCAAAGCCGGCCAGGACAAAGTCTTGAAACCACTCATCGAAAGCGGCGCGATCGAAGTGGTCCACGAAGATTGGGTCGACGACTGGAAACCTGAGAACGCCAAGAAAGTGGCCAACGCCGGCATCAACCAAGCCGGCCACAATTTCGATGCTATCCTCGCCTCCAATGACGGGACGGCTGGTGGAGCGATCCAGGCGCTGATCGAAGAAGGCCTGGCCGGCAAGGTGCTGGTGACCGGCCAGGATGCGGACCTCGCCGCCTGCCAGCGGATCATCGCCGGCACGCAGAGCATGACCATTTATAAACCGTTGAGGAACCTTGCCGACCAGGCAGCGGAGTATGCCGTAAAGCTCGCCAAACGCCGCCCCGTCATCGCCAGCGGCAGCTACGACAACGGTCAGATCCAGGTCCCGACCGTCCTTCTCGACGTTATCCCGGTTACCAAAGACAACCTGCGCGAGACGGTGATCAAGGATGGCTTCCACACCGCGGACGAAGTCTTCGGGAATGCGTCGAAGTAGCGCTGCGTGGGTCGCAAAAAACCGAAGGTGGTTTAAAGTGTTCAGTTTAGATTTGTAGCAACCACCATCGGGCCATCGCTCCCGAACGCACTGAAAACTGGCGACTTAACACTTAAAACTCGAAACTTTCGCGGATGCCTTCCCCCATCCTGGCCGCTCGCGGCATCACCAAGAAATTTCCCGGCGTCACCGCGCTGAGGGATGTCTCCTTCGATCTCCGCCCGGGCGAGATCCACGCGCTGTGCGGCGAAAACGGCGCCGGCAAGTCCACGCTCATCAAACTCCTCAGCGGCCTCCATCCCCACGGCTCGTACGAAGGCGAGCTGACCATCGACGGACAGCCCGCCCACTTCCACGGCATCGCCGATGCCGAGCGCGCCGGCCTCGCGGTCATCTACCAGGAGCTCGCCCTCATCGACGAAATGACCGTCGCGGAAAACATCTTCCTCGGCGCCGCCCCTCGCCGCGGCCCGTTCATCGATTGGTCGAAGCTGCATCACGACGCCCGCGCGCTGCTCCAGCGGTTCCGTGTGGCCATAGATCCTGCTGCACCGCTCGGCCGTCTCGGTGTCGGCGAAAAGCAGCTCGTCGAAATTGTCAAAGCCCTCGCCAAGAACTCACGCATCCTCATCCTCGATGAGCCGACCGCCGCCCTCGCCGAGCACGAGGTGCAAACCCTTCTCAGCATCCTTCGCGATCTCCGCTCGCGCGGCCTCACCTGTATTTACATCTCGCATCGGCTTGACGAAGTATTCGCGCTGGCCGACCGCATTACCATCCTGCGCGATGGGGCGACTATCGCCACCCTCGATACTGCGCATACCCACAAGGCCGAAATAATTCGCCACATGGTCGGGCGGGAAATCACCGACCTCTTCCCACAAAAAAACCCGTCGTCCCTCGATTACCAATCGGCAATCCTCCGCGTCGACCATCTCTCCGTCGCCGATCCGCACACGCACCAAACGCGCCTCCACGACATTTCCCTCAACGTCGCGCCCGGCGAAGTCCTCGGCCTCGGCGGCCTCATGGGCGCCGGCCGCACCGAATTGCTCATGCATCTCTTCGGCGCGTGGGGCGAACGGCGCGGCGGCGAAGTCGAACTGCACGGCGCTCCCCTGCCCCCGCTCAAGCCGCATGAAATCTTGCGCCGCGGCTTGGCCCTCGTTTCCGAGGATCGCCGCCGCTACGGCCTCGTGCTCCCCGAAACCATCGGCTTCAATCTCTCGCTCTCCTCGCTCCGCAATTTCTCCAGCGGCGGCTTGCTCGATGCCGGCCGCGAGTTTCAGAAAAATGATCACGCTTTCCGCACGTTGCGCGTGAAAGCGCCCGGCCTCGAATCCGTCGTTGCCAAACTCTCCGGCGGCAACCAGCAAAAAGTCGTCCTCGGCAAAGCGCTCATGACCGAGCCCAGCGTCATCTTCCTCGACGAACCGACGCGCGGTATCGACGTCGGCGCCAAGCACGAGATCTACGAGCTCATCCGGCAGCTCACGGATGCAGGAAAAGCCGTCATCCTCGTCTCCAGCGAACTGCCCGAATTGCTCGGTCTCAGCGACCGCATCCTGATGCTGCACGAAGGGCGGGTCGGAGGAGAATTCACCCGCGCCGAAGCCACGCAGGAGCGGCTCCTCGCTGCCGCCATGGGACAGCGCGCGGCATAAGACGGATCGACGAATTATTCAACACCGTCGGCATGGAGCCATTTGTCATTGCATAACGGGCTCCAGGACGATTACCGGTGCTGACCGTGAGACATGCCGTGCCGCGCATCGCGCAAGTGACCAAAGGTGGAAACGAGGATGGCGCTGGATCGCCACAAGGAGCGCCTGAATATTGAGCCCGAAGACAAACATCCCAGTAGCAAGGAGCAGTGGTAACAGCATCGGCACCGGTAGGAACCATGATGACTCTTTAAACGTCAAGTGACCGAGTGCCTTTTTCCGTGTGCCGTTTTGGAATCTGTGCCAACACTGCCCCAGCCGCGTTGACCCGCAGCGCTTCCCCCAAAATATTCCTTCTCCATGGCGAATCTTCCCCGATTCCTGCCTGCACTCCTGCTGCTCCTCTGCGCGCACACCGGCCTTCCCGCGGAGTCCTCGCCCACCGGAGAACTCACCACCGCCACCTCCATCCGCTCGCTCTCCGACGCCGAAGCAGCGCGCGGAAAACCCGTCCGCCTGCACGGCATCATCGCCGAGGTGCACGACAAAACAGGGGTCTTTCTCCTCGACGATTCGGAAGGCATCTACGTCCGCCTCGGCGAACCCACGGACACTTTCACCCAGGGCGATCGCGTGGAAGTCCTCGGCACCACCGCGGCCGGATTATATGCGCCGTGCATCGAAAACGCCACGCTGCAGTTCGCCGGCAAAGGCAAGTTACCAACGCCGCGACTCGTCACCTTCACCGAACTCGCTTCCGGTCACGACGACGCTCAATGGATCGAGGTGCGCGGCGTTATTCATACTGTCACCTACACGCAATGGCGTCAGCCGCGATTCCTGTTGGTCATGGATGGCGGCCGCATCGAAGTCCGTGGCGAGAAACCCGTGAAAGGAAATCTCGACGCGCTCATCGACGCCGAAGTGCGCTGTCGCGGCGTGATCGGCGGCCGCTTCAGCAAGTTCCGCCAACTCGTCGCGCCGGAGATGCAGATCCAGACGGAGAAACAAATCGCCGTCGACCAGCCCTCGCCCATCGATCCCTTCGCCGTCCGCCCGCGCACCGTCTCGCAATTGCTGCAGTTCGATCCACACCACACCTTCCAGCATCGCGTAAAACTCGCCGGCACCGTCCTGCACAGCGAGCCCGGCGAATCCGTTTTCCTGCGTGATCTCTCCGGCCCGATCCGCATCGAGACACACGACTCCCTGGCACTCGTCCCCGGCGATCAGATCGAGGCCCTCGGCTTTCCGGCGATGGGCCAGTATGGCCCCTTCCTCGAGGACGCCACCATCCGCCAGACCGGAAAAATCACCCCACTCGCACCGATCGCCATGTCCGTCCCGGAGCTGTTGAAAAACGGCAAGGACGGCGACCTCATCCGTCTTGATGCCGAGATGCTATGGATCACCCGCCAGGCAAAGGAAGCCGTCCTCACCCTGCGATCCGGAGACGCCACGTTCGTCGCCGCACTGCAATCGACGGATCGCCTGCTCGCCGCGCTTCCCGAGCTTACCTCCGGCAGCCTGCTCCGGCTCAACGGCATCTGTCAGTTCCAGGGCCAGCGCCTCGATCGCGTGACCAACGCGATGGTTCTGCCAGAAACCTTCTCGCTCCGTCTCCGATCGCCGGACGACATCGCCGTGCTGCGTGGGCCGCCGTGGTGGACCAGCGAGCGCCTACTGCGGATCGTCGCGCTGCTCGTCGCCTGCGCCGTCGCCGCTCTGCTGTGGGTGTGGCAACTCAAGCGCCGGGTGCACGCACAAGCCCAGGTGCTCTCGCAACAAGTGCGGCGCGAAGCCGTGCTGGAGGAACGGCACCGCGTGGCCATGGAAATTCACGATACCCTCGCGCAGGGTTTCACCGCCATTTGGGTCCAGCTTTCCGTCATCAAAGAAAAGCTCTTCGATTCGCCCCGTAACGCGTTGCCGCATCTCGAAATGGCGCAGCGCCTCGTCCGCAAGAGCCTCGGCGACGCGCGCCGCTCCATCCGCGATCTCAACGACTGCACGTTCGTGGACCAGGATCTTGCCCGCGCGCTCGCGGCCATCGGCGAGGAACTGACCAAAGGCGGCGCCGTGCGCTTGCAGGTCGATGCCAGCGGCGATGCCTCGTTCGTTCCCGCCGCAGTCAGCTCGCAATTGCTGCGCATCGGCCAGGAAGCCATCACCAACGCGATCAAGCACGCCCACGCCCGGCTCGTGCGCGTGGAGCTCAAGTATGGCAGTCACTTCGTCCTCCTGCGGGTGCAGGACGATGGCGCCGGCTTCGATCCGGCGCAGCTTCCGCACGTCGCCGATGGCGGCGGCTTCGGCCTCATCGGCATGCAAGAGCGCGCCCGGCAGATCGGCGGCGAACTCTCCATCGAGAGCACGCCCGGTGGCGGCGCGGAGGTCGTGGTCGTCGCTCCCGTCGACTCCCAGCAGGCCGAACAAATCCCGGCCGACGAACCCTTCCCCGAATCCCTTCCCCCTCAATGAAAAAGAAAGGCAAACTGCGCCTGCTCGTCGTCGACGACCATCCCGCCCTGCGCGCCGGCTTGGTGACGATCATCAACGGCCAACCCGACATGCAAGTGATCGCCGAGGCTGGCGACGGTATTAATGCACTCACTCTCTTCCGCGTGCACCATCCGGACATCGTGTTGCTCGATCTCCGCTTGCCCGGCCTCGAGGGCGCGGAAGTGCTTGAAGCGATGAAACAGGACTCGCCCGACTGTCGCGTCGTGGTCCTTACGACCTTCGATGGCGAGCACGATATCTCCCGCGTCTTGCGCGCCGGGGCGCAGGCCTATCTGCTCAAGGACGCGCCCACCGAGGAATTGCTCGGCGCCATTCGCGCCGTGAGCGCAGGGCAGCGCCATATTCCCCCGCTGGTCGCGGTGCGTCTGGCCGATCACATGACCCACGGCGAGCTCACCCCGCGCGAAGTCGATTTGCTGCAGCAACTCGTTCACGGGCGGAGCAACAAAGAGATCGCCGCGCACCTCAATCTCGCGGAGGAGACGATCAAGGCGTACATGAAAGGGCTGTTTGCGAAGCTCGGGGTGGTGGACCGCACGCAGGCGGCGATTCGGGGGTTGCAACGCGGGGTGGTGCATCTCGATTAGGGGAGGAGATGGCACGGGCGCACGTGCGCCAGCTCATTGAATGTTGGATGTTGGATGTTGCGGCGAAGCCGTCCGAGTTCGACGAGGGAAATGTTGGATGTTTCCCTCCCCGTCAATACCCCCAAATGCGGGTATCCCCATGCCCACGAGTGCGCCCGTGACGTCCGCACATGAAATGCGGAGCATCACCTCATCCCGCTATGAACCCCTCCCCCGCTCTTCGCGTCTTCCTGGCCACCCTCGCTCTCACGCTGCTCTTCACCGGGTTCGCTCGTGCGCAGCGCTACGCCATCGGCGTCAACGATCACTTCATCTGGCGCGCCACCACCGACCAGGATGTGGCCTTTCGGCAATACAACGCCAGCGGCACCAAATTCCTCCGCGTGGACATCCCGTGGTTCGTCATCGAGACACCCTCGAAGGGAAGCTACAACGCCACCTATCTCGCGCGGATGGATCACTTCTTCCAGCAATGCGCGGCCAATGGCATTCGCGTCATCGTGAGCATCGCTTATGCACCGAGCTGGGCAAACGGAGGACATACCGACGGCGGGCGTCCGCCAACGAACCCGACGGACTTCGCGGATTTCTGTGAATGGTTCCTGCGACGCTACGCGCCCTATCTCGATTCCATCGGCCGGCCCACGCTGGAGGAGATCGAGCTGTGGAATGAGCCCGATCTTTGCGACCTCTTTTTCAAGGGATACGCCCGCGACGCGGCCGCCGGGGCCACGGCTTATGGCAACATGGTGGTCGCGGCCGGCACGCGATTGCAAACCGTGCGCGCGGCCATCGGCGCGAAGGATGTCATGATCGGCGCGCCGGTGATTTCCGACACCCATGGCCCGTGCTGGGCGCCGGCCGGCACTACTACCTGGATGGACGCCTTTTACGCCGTGCCGAACGTCACCAAGGCCTACGACATCTTCGCCTGGCACAGCTATTGGACGAATGCCGGCACCACCGGCTGGCTGCCGCCGGAATTGCCGCCCTGCTGGTATCCAGCGAATCAACGCCAGGCCGTGCTCGGCAAACTCGTGAACAGCGCGTCGACGGAATTATGGGCGAAAATGGTCGCCTCGGGCGATAGCGTGAAACCGAATTGGTGCAGCGAAATCGGCGGCGCCTGCTCGTCGAGCACGCCCAACCATTCCGGCGCGCTACTCTCCTTCGCTGAACAGCAAACGCATATGGCCGATGTGTTCAACGTGCTCACCGCCGGCCTGGTGACAAATCTCCATCGTATTTATTGGTACCAACACTTCGACGACGGCGGTCAAAGCGGCAGCGAGCAGTTCTACGGGATCACCGCATTGAACGCCTCCAACCCGATCATCTACAGCGGCTTCATCGCGCTCTCCAACGCCGTGTTCACGCCCAAGCCAGCCTACTCGAATTATAAAAACGCCTTCAAGGGAGCGATCTCCTTCGCCGACAACTTCGACGACGGCACAGCCACCGCGTGGACTGCGACGCCCAGCACCTGGCATCCGACGGGCGGCGCCTATGTCAGCCCACACAATGCCGCGACGGGGATCAGTTACACGGGCAGTTCTTCATGGCTCGATTATACGGCTTATGCGGATTTCAAATTCACCGACCCGTGGAAGACCGCGGGGATGATTGCCCGCTACAACGGTACGGCGGGATACTATCTGCGCATCGACCTGGATCAAAATACCGCGTCGCGCTATCTGCGGCTCCTCATCGGCACAAACGTGGTCGCGACCGCGACGCTGAATGGAGCCTACAACTTCCTGAACTCGCACGAGCTGCAGATCTCCGTGCGCAATGAATCCGGTGGAGTGCGCGTCCTCGGCTTCATCGACGGCACGCAATACATCAACTATCTCGACACCGCGTTTACCTACCAGAGCGGCACCTTCGCCCTCCGCGCCGAGCCGTGGACGGGGACGATCACCGTGGATAATGTGGTGGTGACGGATGATTGAGAGGACGGGCTGTCTTCCGCAAAGCACCAATAGTCAAAGTGGCAACGGGATCCTGCCGCGGATCCGCTCTAAGGAGAATCTCCTCTTACTTCCGGTGCCCTGAGACTGCGCAAAAGCGTCGCTTCGAACGTGGATCCACGGCCGACCTCGCTTTCCACTTTGATCGTGCCACCCAAAATGGTGACCAACTGACGGACGATGGAAAGTCCCAATCCGCTGCCTTCCTGCTGTTCGCTTCCAGGAACGCGATGAAATTCCTCGAATATTTTTGAGCGATGTTCCACGGGGATTCCCGCACCGGTATCCGCGACGCGGAGCAGCCAATAATCGGAATCTCCCGGCAAAAAGCTCAGCGTGACGGCGCCTCCCGCAGGCGTGTATTTGATAGCATTTTGAACGAGGTTCGTGATGATTCGCTGCAGTTTCGTCTCGTCGGTAACGACCGATTCAATTCCCTGCGGAGCCGGACAGTGGAACGAGATGCGTTTCGCGTCAGCCAGCTTGAAAAACAGCTGCCTCTGTTCTTCCGCAAAGACGCCGAGATCCACCCTGGAAGGTTGGAGCGGATCGCGGCCGGAAAGGAACGGCGCGACATCCAGGAGTTGATTTACCAGCCCGGTCATTTGCGTCAGACTTCGCTTGAGTCTGCCATGCAGATTTTCCTGCCACGCGGGATCTTCCTCTCCAACCATACAATCGCAGTGCAGGGTCGCGGCGTTCAGAAGATTTCTCAGTTCGTGCGAAATCACCCGAAGCATGCGCAACCGCGCCGCGTCGACCGCTTCGAGTTCGGCTTTGATCGTTTGGTTCTGTGACGCGAGGACCTTTTGGTCTTCTTCAATCTGAGCTTGTTGCTGCTCCGAAAATTGACTCGCCGAAAACAGGAGCGCGTCATCGAAGAAGCGCGCGATCTTCCGACGGGCCTCACGCGAAATGCGATCCGCTCCTTGCTCGAAATGCTCGCCGACAAAATGATCGGTCTCGCTGATGAGAATGCTGCGAATGAGAAGAAGTTCACGGAGCACTTCTTGAAGACGAAATCGTTGTTCCCATCGGCTCCGCCCATGAATCCGAGCATGCGCTTCGGCCTGCGGCGTTTCCTCATGACGCAAAAAGTCGAGGAGATCCTCGAACATATCGGGGAGATGATCGAGGAGCTCGGAAGCAGGCGTATGCTCGGCCGTCGCTTGCTCGGGTGAATTCCACAACTCGCGCAGCCATGCCTTGGTAATTGCCTGACGCCGGTGACTCAGGTGATCGATGATCGCAGAGGGCAGCATGTCTGTATCAAATCTGATTCGATTCGCCGCCGCCTGCCGAGTGGATGAATTTCCGGGCAATTTCCCCACTCACCGTAGGATTACCCTTTCGGCACGGTTTTCCGCCTGGCGGAGACGAGTAAGGCATTCCACTGCGCGGCGTTCTTCGGGCCGCCGCTGCTGGCCAGCAACTTGCCCTGTGGATCGGTGATCACCACGAAGGGGAGCGTATCTCCGAACTTCTGTTTCCCATACCGCCGCATGAAAGCGGCCTCGGTGCGCGGATTGTCGATGTTCAAATCGGCCATCACATAATCCGAGTTCGTGACGCTGATCCTGCCCTCCTTGATCATCGCTCGAGTCGCATTGCAGATACCGCACGTCGATCGCCCGAGCAGGATGAAGGCAAGCTTCTGCTGATTCGAGGCCGCCACCAGGGTTTTGTTGAAATCGGTCATCGGCACCGGCGCCGCTGCCAGCGCACCGGCGGTGAGCATTCCGAGAAGGACGGCAAGAAGGGAGAACGTTTTCATCGGGTGAGAGTGAAAAGTGAAAATGAAAGTGAAATACAGCCGAGGTTGTTCATTTGCCATTTGTCATTTGCCATTCCTATCGCTGCTCGCTGGGCGGACGCAGGAACGTCAACGAATCCCCCACCTGTTTCGACTCGTAGATCGGCTTCTCGACCGGTACCTCGTAGGTGCGGTTCTGCGATTCCACACGTACTTTGAGGAGATATTCTCCGTCCGTCTCCTTCGTGCCCTCGATGTGGCCTCCGTTGAAACTGATCTGCCGCTCTTTCTGCGGCGTGAAATGCTTTTCGAGCACCGTTCCGGTGAGCTTGTTGCCCGTGACCGGCTGGGCCATGTGCATCACGCCATAGAAGATGAAAGCCAGCACAACCAAACCCGCGCTGATCGCGATCAGCGCATCGCGGCGGCCGGTGCTGGGAACGATGAATGGATCAGGTTTCGACGGCATTCGCAAAGATCACATTATTTCACCGGCGGCGCTTCGAGCTTCATCGCCCCCTGCGCTCGTTGCACCTCGAAGGTCTCCTCGGTCATCGGGATATTTTCCTCCGCCCACATCCGGCGTTCCCAGACGTAACGGCGCAGGACCACCTTCACCGTGGCAGTGAGCGGCACGGCGAGAATCGCGCCAAGCAAACCACCGAGGAGCAGACCCCAGACGAAGACCGAAACGATCACTGTCATGGGATGCAGCCCGACGCTTTCGCCGACAATGCGCGGGGTGACGAAAAGGCCATCGACCTGTTGCACGAGGAAGAAGATGGCACTCACGACGAGCGGGAAGAGCCACCACGGATCGCCTGGGATCCAGGTGCCCGTGCCTCCCTGAGCCAGCGCGAGCAGCACGGCCAGCACCCAGCACAACGAGATGCCGATATAGGGGATGATGCCGAGAAAGCAGAGCATGAGGCCGATGAGGATGCCGAAGGAATGCCCGAAGATAACGAGCAGGATGCCGGTGACGGTGCCGTTGATCATGCTCACGAGTAGTTGCCCGCGGAAGAAAGCGATGAGGTAGCCGTTGATCTCCTCCAGCGTGCCGACCACCTCGTCCTTGAAAACCGAGGCGCGCAGCGGCAGGTAATCGCCCCACGATTCGGCGATGTTCTTCGACTCGATGAGAAAATAGTAGAGATAGATCGGCACGATGACGATCCACAGCAGGACGCTGAGCACACCGAGGAAGCCACCGAGGCTTTTGGTGAAGAACTTCCAGGAATTCTGCACCAGGCTGGGCAGCAGGGAGCGGCCCCAATCGCCTTGGAGAAAGCTTTGCACATCGATGGTGGAATTCGAGGTCGCCGCGGGCGTCGTGGCGGACGAATTGTCCGCTGACGCTGGTAGAACCGGCTCGACGGGTTTTTCTCCCGGAGGCGCGGTCTTTTCCGTTTTTTCCGTTTTTTCCGTTTTTTCGGTTTTCTCCCGCGTCTCGGCGGACGCGGGTGGCACGGCTACGGCGCCCAGGGGATTATCGATCTTTTTCGGGATCTGCGGGAAATGAACGCCCCACTTCACCTCCAGGGAGTGCGCCCAGCCGTTGTAATCCTCGATGATGTGACTGAGGCGTTCGCGGGAGGCGGGGGCCCGCTCCACAAGGGCGGCGGTCTGGGACCACACCGCCGGGATGAGCCAGATGAGAACGCCAGTGAGCGCGATAATGGCGATGGCGAACACGGCGAGGACGGCGCGTGTCCGCGAGGTCCCCCAGGAAACGATCTTTGCTACGACGGGTTCCAGCAAATAAGCCAGCACTCCGGCTACGGCAAAAGGCACGAGGATTGGCTGCAGAAATCCCATGACCGTGGAAAATACCCAGATCAGACCGATCGCCACCGCTCCAATGGCGACCACGGACAGAGTCGTCAACGCGGCCCAAATCGATTTTTTCTGCCAAGGCGTGGGGTATTCCGAGGAATTCATCCGGCGACAGCTTCGAGAGGGACCCTGCCAGATTCAAGAACGGAGTGTTGCCGCCTTGGTAAAAGCCGTTCTCCCGAGGGGTTGGCGCTCACAAAAGGTCGAAAATCGAAAAAATCGTGTCCAAATTACCGGGTGACAAACCTTCTGGCTCCAAACAATGGACGCCCCGCCCCCCGATTCCACCGCTGATACCGAGGCTTACCTTCGGTTGCTGACCCAGCATGACCGCTGGCTGGCGACCTATGTCTACAGCCTGGTGGCCAGCACGGCGGATGCACAGGACATCCTACAGGAGGTGAAGGTGACGATGTGGAAGCATTTCGCCAGTTTCGAGGCGGGGTCCAATTTCCGCGCCTGGGCGCGGAAGATCGCCACCAATCAGATTTTGAATTATCGGCGCGCGGTCCAGCGGCATCCGAAAGCGGAGCTCGAGGACCAATTCATCGAAGCCGTGGCGGCGGAGATCGATCGCCGGGCGGATGTGCTCGACCGCAAGACGGACGCCCTGCGGATTTGCCTGCGCAAGCTGCCCGAGGCGCACCGCAAGATCGTGGTCTGGCGCTATTACGAAGATTGCGACGTGGAGGAGATCGCGACGAAGAGTTCGCGCTCAGTGGAAGCCGTTTACCGCCTGCTCAGCCGCATCCGTGGCGTGCTCAATGATTGCGTGAGCCGCCAGCTTGCCCAAGCCCCATCGACATGAAGACACCACCGCCTGATGATCGCATCGACCGGGCCATCGAGGGGCTGCTGTCTCCCGAGGAACTGGACCAATTCAAGGCGGACGTGATCCGTGACGCGGATTTGCGCGCGGCTTATGTCGATCGCTTGTGGCTCCATTCGTCGCTGCGGGCGGAACGCGAGACGCTGCTGGAAGTGCTACAGGAAGTGCCGGCGGACGAGAAGGTGGTGCGGCGCTGGCCGGTGGCGGTCTGGGCGGCGGCAGCGGCCGCGTGCGTGACGCTGGCGGCGAGCGTCTGGACCTTTGGCAAAGGGACGATTCATCACCGCCCGGTAGCGACGCTCATCCAGGCGGAGAATTGCAAATGGGCTGGCTCGGAATTGCCCACGGCGGTGAACTCCAAACTCGGCACGGGTACGCTCGCGTTGCTCGAGGGTATCGCCACGCTGAAGTTCAATAGCGGCGCGACGGTGACGATCGAGGCGCCGACCAAACTACAGATTCGCGATGCGATGCATTGCCGATTGATCGAAGGCACGGTGACCGCTGAGGTGCCGGAGCCCGCGCACGGTTTCACCATCGATACCGCGGACTTGAAGGTGAAGGACCTTGGCACCCGGTTTGGTCTCACCACGGGAACGATGGGCAATTCCCAGGTGCGTGTGTTCGAAGGCAAGGTGGAAGTGGGACACGCCCACGACGGCAAAGTGCAACTCCTCACGGAGGGAAAAGGCATGAGCGTCGCCGGCAACACAGCGGCCGGACAGGAGCCGGCCCGCGGCCAGCAGGTGCAGGAGGCGGATGGCTGGACGAGCATTCCGACTTCCTTCGGACGCGGACGCGATGGTTTTGCCCGCCGCGGCGACAATGGCGGGCCTTTTGGCATGCAGCCTGTGCTGATGGTGAAGCACACGGAGCTCGAAGCCAGCCACCGCAACGAGCGCCGGGCCGTGGTGACATTTGATGTTTCGCAAATTCCCTCAGCGCGCGCCGGCGAAGCGCAGCTCGTGCTCGATCCAGTGCCCAGTGGCTTTGGTTTCTCGGCGCTCGTGCCGGATTCGCGGTTCGCCATCTATGGTATCACCGACCATTCGCTCGACGATTGGAACGAAAAGGAAATGCGTTGGGCGTCCATGCCCGGCTGCACGGATGATGGCCCAAATCCGAATCAGACGCAGCGACTCGCGGAATTCTGGATTCCGCGCGGCGGCAGCGGCGGTGCCATCACCATCCGCGGCGATGCCATCGCGGATTTCATCCGCCACGACACCAACGGACTGGTGAGTTTTCTCATCGTCCGCGAAACCGGCGAGAGTGACCCAAGTGGCCTGGTGCACGGGTTTGCCTCGAAGGAACATCCGACGGCGCGGCCACCGACGTTGCGTATCAAACTTTCCCCGTGATGAAGACGAGAAATACAGAACACCCAACATCCAACGTCCAACATCCAACATCCAATGGCGCAAGCGCACGCACGCTAACGTCTCCGTTGCGGCGTGGCCTCCTCCGCATCGGGTGCTTTGCCGCTCTCTTTTGCGTTACGGCTTCGGCCGCGGACGACGACGCCCCGCGCGAAGCGAACAAATTCTTCGAATCCGAAGTGCGGCCGTTATTGTCGAAGCGTTGCTTCGAGTGCCACGGCGAGAAGAAACAAAAGGGCGGCCTGCGTGCGGATAGCATCGGCGCGCTCAAGACCGGCGGCGACAACGGTCCCGCGCTCGTCCCTGGTGATCCGGAGAAGTCGCCGATGATCCAGGGCGTCCGCTACGGAGACAAAGACTTCCAAATGCCGCCAAAGGCGAAGCTGCCGGATACGGAAATCGCCACCTTGGAAAAATGGATCAAAATGGGCGCGCCGTGGCCGCAGACCGAGGCGGACAAAGGCAAAATTGCCGAAGGCGGCTTTACCGAGGAGCAACGGAATTGGTGGGCTTTCCGGCCGCTGGCCAAAGTGTCGCCACCGGAAGTCGCCAGCGCTTGGGTGCGCAACGATATTGACCGCTTTGTGGCCAAAAAGCAGGCGGAAATGCATCTCGATCCCGCGCCGGAAGCCAGCCGCCGCGAGCTGGTGCGCCGGGTGTATTTCGATCTGCACGGCCTGCCACCCACACCGGCGCAGGTGGAGGCGTTCGTGAATGACCAGTCGCCCGATGCTTACGAAAAGCTCGTCGACGAATTACTGGCCAGTCCGCAGTACGGCGAACGCTGGGCGCAGCATTGGCTCGATTTGGTGCGCTACGCGGAGAGCGATGGTTACAACGCGGATGAATATCGTTCCGCGGTATGGCCGTATCGTGATTGGGTCATCAAAAGCCTGAACAACGACATGCCGTATAACGAGTTCGTCCGCGATCAGCTCGCCGGCGACGAGATCGCGCCGAACGACCCAAACGTGCTCATCGCCACGGAGTATCTGCGCAACCCGATCTACGAATGGAATCAGCGCGACGTGCGCGGCCAATGGGAGATCATTCTCAACGACATCACCGACACCAGCGGCGAGCTCTTCCTCGGCCTCAGCTTCGGCTGCGCGCGCTGCCACAATCACAAGTTCGATCCCATCCTGCAGAAGGATTACTATCGGCTGAAGGCCTTCTTCGCGCCGGTCCATTGGCGCGATGACATGAAACTGGCCACGCCGGAGCAGAAGGCAAAATACGAAGAGCAGGAGGCCAAGTGGGAAGCGGCGACCGCGGATATCCGTGCCCAGATGGACGCGCTGACCAAGCCGCTCGTGGACAAAAAGGTGGAAAAGGCCGTGGATAAATTTTCCGATGACCTGCAAACGATCATCCGCAAACCGGGCGATGAACGCGACGCCCTGGAGACACAGCTCGCCGGTCTCTGCCAGCGGCAAATGACCCGGGAGAAAAAGACCTTCGACCCGATGAAGAGCCTGAAGAGCGAGGAATCGAAGACCAAATACAAGGAGCTCGAAGCGGAGCTGAAGAAGTTCGATAACATCAAACCCGCGCCGTTGATGGATGCCTTTGTCGCGACCGATGCCAGCGCGAAGGCGCCGCCGACTTTCATGAAATCGCGCAAGGGCGAACAGGAAGTCGCTCCCGGTTTCCTCACTCTGCTCGCGCCGGGTGATCCGGATATCAAGCCGATCGGCAATTCCACCGGCCGCCGCACCGCGCTGGCCAACTGGATCACGCGTCCCGACAACCAGCTCTCCACACGCGTGATCGTGAATCGCGTGTGGCAATATCATTTCGGCCGCGGGATCGTGGCCACGGCGAGCGATTTCGGGAAGCTGGGCGAAAAGCCGGTGTTCCCGGAGTTGCTCGATTGGCTCGCGGAACGTTTCGTTGCGGAAGGCTGGAGCCTGAAGAAATTGCATCGCGAGATCCTGCTCTCGGCGACCTATCGGCAAACCGC
>Ga0207667_10004100_pt1 | contig 17907 bp, 20 predicted proteins | sample KBSCornC52_FD_184301 | JGI IMG/M metagenome (GOLD analysis project Ga0207667, IMG submission 184301) | Corn rhizosphere microbial communities from Kellogg Biological Station, Michigan, USA - KBS Corn C5-2 (SPAdes) (version 2) | ecosystem: Host-associated > Plants > Roots > Rhizosphere > Soil ...
ACCCGAAGAGAAACCGGTACCGCAATCTTTATCCAAAGGGTGGTCGTCGTTAACCATGTAACATTGACCCTATAACCGATACCGGTTAAACATAAGCGGTACCTGTTATGCAGACAAGCGTTTCGTGCGGACATTGGTTAAGAGGGGGATTTCCAATATGAGGTTGAGCAAGCTCTCGTGTGCTATTGCAGCTGGCGTGCTCGCACTCGGCTCGGGCCCGGCAGACGCTGAACTACTTCAGGCCGCTTGGGAAGGAGACATTTTCGCCTATTTCATCAGCTCTGCTTCTCCCTTCAACTGGAACTTGGGCGTCAAGGTGAATGGCATTGAGTATGCAACCAAGGGCCTACCCTCCCTTACAAGCCAGCCCGGCGATGAGTTGATGTTTGGCCATGTGATGCCGGGTGACAGCTTCGTCTGGTTTGTTGAAAGGACCGATACGGGATTTCGGATGTATTCCGATGACGACACTGTTTGGAAGATAGGTCCGAGCACAGCGAGAGCATTTGGAACCACGGCGAACGGCTTTACTGATTATAAATTCACAGGATTCATCGGATATAATCCAACCTCTGAACACAGCGATGCTGTTCCCGAGCCGGCATCGTGGGCACTGATGGTCGCTGGTTTTGGTGCGATAGGTTCGCTTGCACGGAGGCGGAGCCGAACGGAGAAGAGCTTGGCCTGAAGCCATGAAGGTCTCGGATGCCATCGCTGAAACCGGCATGGGCGATTATTATCGGCGGAAGTTCGCTGACATCGTTGCGCGATCAGGGTTGGCCGATCTTGATCTTGAAAAGGATTGGCAGCTCATCAGGCGGCAATTGAGGCAGACGCTCAGCTTCAACCTTGCTGCCATCTTCGGTTCGATCTGGGGTGCTTATCGGCAAGCACCTTATTGGCAGGCTGCCATCAGCTTGAACGTGCTTAGCGTGGCTCTCGCCATTATCCTTAAACCGCCGCAGTGGCTCACAATCTCGATCAACGTCTTTCCCGCCATGTATATGTGGCATGGCAACAGCCTCCTTCTCGTCAAATATCTTCGATCCCGAATCCGCCTGTCGAGCTTGGCTCTGGTGGAAGAGGAAATGCAGCCCAATGGATGGGCTGCTGCCTTGGCTGCCGCCGTGGTTGTGGTTTTGGTCGGAACGGCAATTGGGGTCGATCTTTCGAAAAGAGTGAACGATGGCGGTTTGATCGCATCCGGCACCGTCGAGAACTCGGACGAGGCTGACAATGCATCGGTATCCGAAGGATTGGGTCAAACCGACAGCGGACCCGAAGAAGATGATCCGCCGATAGAAAATGCACCCGATTCTTTGGAGTCGCAAACCAGCGAAAGGGGTGCCTCCCCGTTAGACAGTTCCGCTGAGGCGGCGATGGATGCGGCAGCCAATGCACTCGACGCAGCCGCGGCTGCTGCCGATCAGCAAAACGCGATGTGATCGTGATGAGCCGGAGAACAGCGTGACCGCATCGTTGAACAGGATCAGCCCGCTTTTGCTGACGGCCGTCGCCCTTGCCACCAGCGGCTGCCAGCGACAGACCGAATGGTATGATTTCGGCAATGGGCTGGTCAACCTCGGCAACACGCACCTGATTTCCAGCACGGCATCGCTATCCGCCTCAGCCGAACCAAAGATGAAACTGAGCCCCGACGCTAGCGAGGAGCAATATGTGCGCTATCAGGCTCATCAGCAATATTGCACCGATGGCTTCAAAGGCCATGATCTGGAAGGCTCGATCCCTCAGCTCGATCAGCAAGCGAAGGGTTTGTTCGACGCGGTTGGCAAGGCCGCCACACCGCAATATCTTGCCACTTGCCGCGTGGAGATTTCTGGCACAGCCAGCATCAGCTTCGATACGTTCACCCTTCGACTGAACAAATATCACGCCATTCTTGATGGCGGTCCGGGCATGAAGCCCGACCAAACCAAAGCTCTTGTCGCTGAACGTTTGGGCGCGGTGGCTCAGGGCAAAAGCCCTTGGAACGACGTTTATGCCGATGTCGTGGAGCATGTCCGACCGGAGTTCAAGCTGTGGTGATCAGCAAGAGATTGCGTTGGCTGTCGCTTCTCGTCTGTTCGGCCTCGATTGCAGTTGTGCCGACACAGCTTCCAGCCCAACCTGCGGGATCAGTGAAGCAATATGAAGATGAGGCCCTCCGCCAATATCGGGCGCAAAAGGCGCAGGCTGATGCAGAACGAAGGGCGGAGGTGGCTCGGGAAACACAACAACGTGCCACTGCTCAACGCGAACAGCGCCAGCTCGATCAGCAAGCCGCCGACGCGCGGTTCAAATCCCAGACGGCTGCTCTGTGCGAAGAGGCAGTGTCGCGCGAAGAGTGGAATGTCGCGGCCCATAACTGCAAGATCGCCTCAGATGCAGGCGACGTGCGCGCCACCTATCGATGGGGTGAACTGACCGCCAATGGCTATGGCGTTCCGCCTGATCCGGTAGCCGGGTTCGATCTCATCGTGAGGGCGGCAAGGCTTGGCAATGCGGACGCTCACTTCTCGGTCTGTTCGATGATGCGCGGAGGGTTTGGCACCAACCGCTCCCCATCCGATGCCGCAACCTGTCTTTCCAGCTTGAGCAAATCTAATCCGGACTTATCCGTACGCCGAAAAGCTGAGGCCTATTTAAACGACATCTATGTGAAAGGTGAAGCCGAACCGCCCATTCCTGCAGTCCCTTCCCAGATGATCCAGAATGATTTCGGCTCCACGCTGCAACAGTACATATCTGCCAACACACAGCAGATCGGCTGGGGCCTTGATATGAATGTGGCGCTTCACATGGTTGTGGGGAGCGATGGTACCGTCCAAGGTTGCGCCGTTGAACCTCCTGACAACGAGGCATTGAATGAGGTGGCATGTCAGGCCGCCAAGCAAGCATTGAGGTTCAAGCCCGCGTTGGATGCCACAGCCAGACCCATCGTGTCGTTGAGTTCGCTGCCATTCCGGGTGCAGACAGTCACAAAGACCTGTGCGGAATTTGCCAGCCAACGGCGCGGATCACGAGATTGGGTGGGCGGCTTGCTGACTGCGCTTGCCTGTAAGAGCGGCAATCAAGCCACTTCGTCTCAAAGCTCGTCCACTCGGAGAACGATCGATCTCGCACCCGACCGCTAAGCTTCTGCTGGCCAACATCGACATCAGTGGTTTGCTCTTGGAGTTACCCGTTTAATGTCGCCGCGTATTCGCAAGCGGGTCAGGACCGTAGCGATTGCTACCGTTGGTGCCCCTGATTCCCATTAAAATCAGCATAAGGAGGCTACCGATTCCGGGCACCAAGTGCACCAGCATCAATAGCGCAGAAAGATTTTGATCGTGCAAGCGGCGTACTTGAACCGCGAGCGCCGGAATGAGTGTCACAAGACTGAAGATACCGAAGGCCGTAAACGCAGGGCCAATGAGTTCCGCAAAGGTCTCGACGGAGTGACCGGTGACGCCCTGCCGCCCAATTTCTGTAAGCACCTCGCATATCCACGACGCCAACACGAGCAGCGCGAGAATCTGAACAGCAAAAAACAGCCAAAATTCTCTTCGGCTCGACCGACCAGAAAAATCAAAATAGCGCCTATAGGGCAAAAGTATCCAGTGCATCGCTCCCCCAAAATGACGTCAAATGCACTGTCCACCAATGACCGGCAATAAGTCAACTGATCGCCGTGTTGATACAGATGGCGATGTTCCGTGAAACATCATATTCCGACGTTCCGTCTCGTTCTGACACGGCACGACAGCTCCCGACCCAGCTCTGGTCATTCTCGCCAGGTCGGCCTCATCCCGTAAGCTGCCGTTGCCATCAACGGCGTTCCCAGCCTATTTTCGTCCTCTGAACTCAATTCAAGCTTTGCTTCACCGCCATTTGACAGCGCCCAAAGCCGGATCGCAACGACATGCACTGTTTGGATCAAAGCACACCAAACGTGCCCCCCTGTTCGTCAGCTACCGTAACGGCTTGTGCAAAAGCCCACAGAGCGAGGATGTCGTGATATCATTTTCTTGGTAAGGTGAGCGTCAGCGCATCTTGCTTTGCACAGAGTGAAATGCTGGATCGGGGTTGGTATTGCACCCCCGTCGCCGTAATTCAGCTTCTTGGGCTTGCAACCTCATAGTTGCGATCGCCATGTCCCCCATCGCGTCCTTAAGGTCATCCTGATGAAGCGCATCCTCCGTAGGGCGTTCCTCACCGAGCTTTGCGAATAACTCTTTGCACTTCTCGGGATCACTTGCGGGCAGGGTCAGCTCATTAAGCTCAGCTTCCAGCGCCATGGCGAAAAGACCCATCGTGATGCCCTTGGATCGGAATGCTGGCGACACGAAGTCATCCGGTGCGTCACCACGCTCGACGGACGCCGACACTAGCGTTTTTCGCCCTTGGTCCTCGGGCGTGAACTTCGCGATCATGCGGGTGGCAACCTGATCTCCGCTCATCACGACCCATGTCATTGTATCCGGCCCGCGCTCCAAGCGGAATACGGGCAGCACGCCACCCGACGCAGATGGGTCCGTTCCGGGGGAGCCAGGCTGTTCGCGGATATCCAAATCCGCAAGCGAGGCCATCACTTCATTTGGCGGACGACCGACTTCGCGGGAAAAGCTCGGATCGAACACGCCAAAGAGATACGCGCCTAGCAGCAATACGGCTAAGACAAAGAGCACACGCACGCTAATGCCCCGCTTTAGCTGACCTGCTGCGCGGAAATTCTCCGCATTAGGCGCTCTTTGAGAGCTTCGGCCTCCGCTCTGCTGGCCTTATTGCCATATTGCTTGAGCAACTGCTCGGCTTCGGCGACCTTGAGGCTCTCCCCCGAAGCCGCGCGGTCCACGGCTTGCCCAATGACCTCGCTTAAACCTTCGGCAGAGAAGTTGGCAGCCGAAACATGATCTGATGAAGGAGACGCGGGTTGGCCCGTCACATAGCTCTTGGTGATGCTGGTCTTCCCGTCCTCGGTCGATGCGATTGTCACATCATAGGTTCCGAGCTGCTGCCCGTCTTGGGTTATCACCCATGAGATGTGCCCTGGCTCATAGTTGCGCTTGGCGTCTACACCTCCGTACAAATCAATTGCCGACCAGACCGGCTTTGGAAGCTCAAGGGTTTCAATGTTTCGTTGAACATTGGCTGGAATGTCCTCGACGATCGTTGCCTCTTTTTCACCACAACCTACCAATAGCAGCGAGCATAAAGGCAGAAACAGAGAAAATCGCATCAACATCCTCCACGTGATGCTTCGAGTGATAATTCCACTTCGTTAAATATCGACAAACGGCAAGCTTGTACTTATACGAAATTAATTAACCATGGAGTATCTTTTTATTCAATTGAGATCATTTTGATAAGTTTGTTGCAGGAAAACTAACGATACCATTTCCGCCAAGCCGGATGCGATGCCTGCTCCCGACCACTTTGCCGATGCAGCGCAACGAGGACGTTAGGAGGCCAAAAATACGAACCGCCGTTCGGCTTTCCACCGCCTTTCCGACCCATTCTCTCCAAATCGGATGTGAGGCTGCTCCCGACCCAAAGATGGACGATGACATACTAGCTAACGCATGCCGAAAGCTGCCTATGGCGAAGCTGGTATTCCATCCGCCAACTCGTTCGGGATTACAGGACCGGCCATCCAATGTCGCTCGGACATGACGTGTTCAGGGCGGACCCATTTTGCAATAGCATCAAAGAAACGTCCGCTGCCCGGGCCATCGGGATAAGGCATCTTGTCTGCAATTCTAACGACAAACCCCTCTTGCCTTGATGGGTCAACAGAACCGGCAATCTCCGCGATCACCCGTTCATCGAATGGTCCATCGTAAAGAACCGGTACGGCCTCGACGTTTAACAATGTTAGGGTTTCGATCGTCGTATCCCAATCCAACAGGACGTTCTCTTCGTTCCAAACGCCGAAACCGTAGAAGAAAGAGCGAAGTGCATTGCCTGTTGCCGATGAATAAGGGACTGAGTGTCGAGCATAAAGATATTCGCCGGTGATGCGCCAACCGGCAGGAATATCCATTGTTCGCCGCGCATGAAAAGCCTTCAACCAATCGCGTGAAGGGTGATATCCGGTGTCAGGTGAACGCGCATAGGTTCGCTCCGGTGTAAGCGTCGTGCATTCTCCATCCATCTTTTCGGTGATGACGATACGCTTGCCCAAAAACGGCACAAGGCTAGGGATGCGACGGTCGTCGCTCTGCAATCCCGGACTGGTCGGGAGATGATAGGTCCGGGGATATTTGAGATCCCTCATGTCTCGCTTCATTCGCTAACCACTAAAGCCCCGATGTCCCCTTAACCTTGCTAGCGCACCAAAAGCAGCCCGTCAGGATGCCACTCCGCAACCCGTCCATACATGCCAGTTTTTAAGCGCCGTCGCTGTTTCCGATCCAGAAATTTCCGCTCGTTTGGCAGGACCAGCGCCCCATATGCGACGTAGGAGCTATGATGATAAAGCCTTTTTGATCAGTGCGTGTGCGAGAGGTATCTGCCCCGTCAGCACTACCTTCTGATCTTGATTAAAATCATGCCAGCGACCATCTCTCCAACTGAGCGCCAACACCTTCACCAGCTCAATAAAGCCGATGTTTGAGGACCGGATAGCTTGGCGTAATGTGTCAGGCATAGTTTGCCACGCCCGTTCTACCTCAGCTTCAAACGCGGTGTCAGCTAACTCATCTAACGGCCGTACTTTTTCGTCCCACATGTTCGCCGCGAGCATCGCTGGTTTAATCTTTTCCGTCCAGCGGAAGCGGGAGCCACTTTGTTCCGCATATCCGGCAAGAGAGAGATACTTCATCGCAACGCTCCATTTTTCAGGGCAGTCGAACCAATTGCCCCGATCAGGCAGACCGCCATATCCGCAGGCCACTCCAACAAACGCTTCAAGAATTTCCGAAATCTTATCGCTCACGTCCTGCATAGCGAGGAAATCCGGCATTTGTTCTGCATCGACGACAAAATGACTTCTGGCTAGACCATCAGGGCGCTTTTGAAAAGGAAACACACCGATCGCTTCAAGGGCCTCATGGGCAACCTCGAAGGCATGCATCCCGCTATGCCAAAACGTATCGCCCTTTCGGGCGGGGCCTTTCGAACCCTCAGCCCTTACAAAATAATTAGCGAGAGCTGCTGCCAAATGACCGCATAGGCGGCCTTCCAAAGTTCCAATTGGGGTTGGTTGGTTCATCCAGCCCGAATAGCAGATATCGCTTAAGTTCGAGTTGTCATGTTGCCAATTATTTGATTTCCAGCAAACGGCCGTTTTCTGCCACATGGGTCTAAAAGCTGCCTGTCCGTTCACCACCCCATTTGGGCCATTCACGGCCAGAGCTTTGCAGGGCGTTTCCGGCCAACCTCCGCTGTTGGGGAAGCGAAGGGTGCTGGAAACGCGCTGAGGGAAGGCCAGGATCGATTTGGCGCGCATTCAGCGATCAGGCAGTTGATGTCACCTCACTTCCGGTTAAGCGAGCTTCAACTCGGGCGCTGTAATCGCTCCCTGTGGCATATCTGATCGTCAAATTCTGGGCTTTGGCCGCAGCGGGCTGGGTGCTGTTTATTGGCACCACATATCTGTGGAGACGTGCCGCCGAATGGGCGCACGAGCAGAGAAATCTCCGTCTCAATGCAATCGCGGAGCTTCGTCACGAGATAGAGCGCACCAAGGAGCGGTCGTTCGAAAAATGGCTCGAAAACGAGATGCCGGAAGGGCTGGCCGTCTTCTACATCGGCGGAGGTGTTCCCGTTATCGCCGAAGGCAAGGTGGAAGGGTTCGGCTTCTTTTTCCAAGCGCGGGACAATTGGTGGCAATTCCGCGTGGCCTATAAGGATGACCCTTCATACACACGCGGCCCATTGTGGCGAAGGGAAGGATGGTACGGCGCGGCACGGTTCGCCGCCAGTTGGATGCCCCAAGCTGACGCGCTTGCTCTTGTCTTGGATTGCGCCGCGAGGTTCCGGGAAGAGCTGCCTGCTCTAATTGCGCCGAGGTTACCTGGCCTTTAGGCAGCGATCGGAATGGATGACCAAAGTGGCAGGCGCGAAATTGCCGAACGCTCCAAACGCGGGCGCGGCGCTTATGGTGTTCAGCTATTTCGCCACGAGCATAGCATTGGCACAGCTTCACCAACCGCACCACCAAACCCGTCACGCATCCAAAACGCCGCAGATTTCTTGCATCTTTTGTTTCCTACCCGGTCCGCGCGCAAGAAACCCTAAAAGCAATTATGCTAGGATTTCTGCGGCGATCACGAAATCCCATTCTTGCGGGATGCAAAAAATGCAATCGCTTTAACCCCGACCTGATCATGTCCCCTTGAAAAATCCAAATCCTGGAGCTTTCCCCTTCAAGAACTTCAGCATGAACGCCGGCGCGCATTCTCCTTCAAGCTGGGAAAGAGATGACACCGAAGCTGAATTGAAGCTGCCCTTTTCCGACACCAGGCGCCAACACCGACGCATCAGCTTCTGCATTTCGTCTGGATCATGTTTTCGGTCGAAGCCGACCACCGCATGGAATTGAACCTGATCGCCAATAAACTCCGGCAGCATCCACCCGGAAACACCGTCATCAGGACGGAGGCGGAAATCACGACCGATGAGCTTCTTGTTGATCTTGCCTCTCCAATGACCGAAAGAGAGCCGGATGAAATCAGGGTCAGAAAGAGTCTCACCCATGACAGCACGGTTGATGCTCATCTCGGTGTAGAAGCATGAGAAAGATTGAAAGAGAAGAGTTGCTCCAACCCTTTGTTGAGTTTGAACTGCACGCCTTATGCTTGATGATTCAAATTTGATTCTGTCATGTTTCATATATCACTCGGCTACTTGTTTTTGCGTCGCGCTTCGCGCGTCGCCGGGGCCGATGCTCGCTGGCGCTCGCCTCATCCCCACGGAGTTAACATGATGGAGCGAGCGAACGGAGTGAGCGCTGCTCCGAAGCCCGAAGGGCTTAGATGGTTGTGAATATCCCAGAGACGGCTTTACCCCCCCTGCACCTTCAGCCTCCAGCACGACGATAGAGTCATGCTGGTTTTAGCGGCTGAAGATGCAGGGGGTTTTCAATCGAACATCCCGTCGATCGGTAGTGAAGAACTTGATGGCTTGCCGAGCCATAGATTGGGGGAGACCTTTCCCAATCAGCCAGTTCTGAAACCCGACGCCCTTCGGCGTCTCTCGGTTATCCAGGCTTTCTGGAAGCACCCCGGCAGGCCTCATCTTATCCGACCGTACCAGGGCAGGGAGGTGCAGCTATGCATCGCTCCCATCTTAAGGGGTCTTTCGAGTCCGATGTCACAAGTCGCATGCTCGCCAACATCATCGTCCGGGCTTTCACCGAAAAGCGTGGGTAGCCCTTCGATTCTCCCTTCGCGCACATTCGCTCATAGTGCCGGTCTACGTCCCGGTATCACCGTCTTGCCGAGGGCTTCAGCGCTGACGGTTCCAGTGGAACCGACCCTATGTGTTTGGCAGCTAACGGTGGCATACCGATCGCCGCATGACATCATCATACTGCAAGATCGTGTGCTAAGCAAGACACACACGAATTAAAGTGCCAGGCAGGGGCGTTTTCATCTCGGCTGAATGGCGCCATCCGGGTGAATGACGGCTCACGCTTCTAGGACTTCCGATTTCTGGCGGCTAAAACATCGCCCGATCGTCTGGCGCATCCTTCGGCGCCCGCTCGATCTTCACGATCTTAAGCTCTTCATCTAGATCAAGACCATCGCGCGCTACGTCCGGATAAAGAGCGCGAACCTTTTCAATGACCGACATCTCGTTTGTACTGATCCATCTGCTACGCGGATGAGGGGTGCTCACCACCTCACGAACGACTCCGAGCTGCTCGCGAGACAGGTCAGAAAGTGGGCGGGCGGCGGCTCGTTCTAAGTCCGCAAGGAAACCCGCTTCTGCGCTTTTGCCTGATGATACGCCCTTCTCCGAATGCTCGCTTATCGCGTCCGCGAAGTTGACGTCAGGATATCGCTGAGCAAGCACCGCGAGCAGGAAAGTTGGACCGTCCAACTGAGTGATCCGCGCTATTTCCATCGCTCGGTCAATCGGGATGGGTAATCTACCTGTCCGCATATGCGATAACACGACCGCGCTCTTATATTTTAGCTTTCCCGCGAGCTGGCGTAGGCTCGCCTGTTTCGTTTCCGCCATGCGTGTGATTGCATCACTGAGAAGCCGGGTGGCCTTAGAGTTGGCGTACGGGTAATCTCCCGTATCATCGTTATTCCGGTTTGAATCGGTCACGCTTAGACTCCCATAAACCCGGCCTATTCTAAAGAACTGTGTGATGAATGGAAGGCACACATAGAGGAGGGTGTGGACAGGGGTCGAAGGTTCAAATTGAACCTCCATGACCTTGGCACGTGCGCTATGTAACATTGCGGCGACCCTATCATCCGCAGGAAACCATTAGATTTCAACACGTGCGGCGAGGATGAACGTCTTCGGGAGGCAGGGGCCGGAGGTTCGAATCCTCTCTCCCCGACCACGCTTCTGCGCCACGATGGCGCATCTTTAGCTCCTGAGAGACGCCCGGATTAAAGCTTCAGGTGCTCGCCGGTCGGTGAAGTGGACGAGGCCTCCTCCAGCGGTTCTTCGCGGGCGCCATCGCGCTTGTTGGCGCTGGCCGATGCCAGAAAAGCGACGCCGATCAAGGCGGCCCCGATCAGCCCGGTGACGGCTTCCGGAATGTCGATCCAGACCGAAAGCAGCATGATCGCCGCCAGGGCGACGATCGCGTAGAATGCGCCATGCTCCAGATAGCGATATGCGCCGAGCGTGCCGCGATCGACGAGCATGACCGTCATCGAACGCACGAATATGGCGCCAATGCCGAGGCCGAGCGCAATGATGAACAGGTTGTTGGAAAGCGCGAACGATCCGATCACCCCGTCGAACGAGAAGGACGCATCCAGCACTTCCAGGTAGAGGAAGGCAGCCAAGCCGGATTTGGCGACGGTGGCGGTTGCATTTTGGGCGGCCAGAGCGTTGCCCTCTTCTTCTTCGATTTCCTCATGCTCCAGCAGGGCGCCGATGGCATGCACGGCGACATAGGTGATCAGCCCGAACATGCCGGCGGTCAGGAAGGTCATCGCCTCGGCCGGTTCGATCAGGCGGGAGATGCCGTAAAGCGCGAGCAGGACGATCGCGATCGCCAGGCCCGATATCCGCGACAGCACGGCGAATGGCCGCTCGACCATGCCGATCCAATGCAGATCCTTATCCTCGTCGAGAAAGAAGGTAAGCCCGACCATCGCGAGGAAAGCGCCACCAAAACCGGAGATGGCGACGTGCGCGCCCTTGATGATGCGCTCATAGGTCACCGGATCGGTCGCGGCGAGCGTGAGCGCGTCGATCGGCCCGAGATGCGCGGCAATGCCCACGATGAGCAGCGGAAACAGGATTCGCATCCCGAATACGGCGATGATGATTCCCCAGGTCAGGAAACGGCGGCGCCAGATCGGATCCATGTTCCGCAGCACCGTCGCGTTGATCACCGCATTGTCGAAGGACAGCGAGACTTCGAGCACGCCCAGCACGATGATGATCCACAGGATGCCGAGCGTGCCGGAAATGTCGTGTGTGATTTCCCATCCGAGCCATGCGCCGATCGCCAGGCAAAGGGCCGTGAAGGCCACCGATCCCTTGAAATATTTCAACATTTGATTCCCTGTCAGCCCTTGCTTCCGACGACCCAACGCAAACCCAGCCAAGATGCCCGTCCATAGCTCCTGATCGTGCGATTATTCCACAACGAGCATTGCCTTGACCTGGCCGCCATCGTTCTCGATCAAAACCAGGCCGCATGCATCGCGATCGTTGCGGCCTTCCGTCATGCGGGATTCGACCGAGTGCTGACGAGCTATGGTGACGAGCACAGGCCGGTCGGCCTGCTGCCAGTTCGCGACGCCGCACCTGTTTGTTGCCAAAGACATTCCGCCCCGGAGCTTTTCGTTCAATTAGTGCGCGATCTGTACTGAATTGAGGCAGGGTAGGCGTCCGCCACAATTCTGCTTGCCCTGCATAGCTTCGGTGGTTAGAGGGCCGCCCGCCGCCGTAAGAGCGGTTAAGGGTCGCAAGAACCGATCACCACAGGGGTTTTCATTAAAATGCGTTTTACTTATTTGAGCGCGCTTGCCGCGTTGACTATTGCTGCGCCTGCATTTGCCGGTACTTTTCATGCCGACGTGCATGGCGGCTGGGATCATGTCTCCGTTTCCGGTTACTCGAAGAGCGGCGTCGCCTATGGCATCGCGGCCGGTTATGACGTCGATCTCGGGAGCAAGGCGTTCGTTGGCATCGAGGGCAGCGCCGATGACAGCAGCACCAAGGCCTGCGCTTCGGACGTCCTGGTGTTCGGCGACCGCGCCTGCGTGAAGGCTGGGCGCGATCTGAGCGTGGTGGGCCGGATCGGCTATAAGCTGTCGGACATGCACAAAATCTATGCGCTCGCAGGCTATGCCAATGGCCGCGTGAAGGCGACTTATGACGATGGCACGACCAGTGGCTCGATCGCCTCCAATGGGGACGGCTTGCGGCTCGGTGCTGGCCTGCAGCTCGGCTTGGGCTCGCATCTCTACGGCAAGCTCGAATATCGCTACACCAACTATCAGAGCGATTTTTCGCGCCACCAGGTCCTGGCCGGGTTCGGCGTCGCCTTCTGACGATCCGGGCGGAGGGGCGTTTCGCGGCCGCGAGCGCCCCTCCGTCGCGCTTGCCGACATTTATGTGCAAATCTCGCTCGACTTTCCTGCCAGATTCGCCGAATCCCCTCCGACAGGAAGGTTGGTTATGATCGAAGCGGAATGGTGGGACTATGACAGCCCGTCCGAAATGGCCGAGGCGGTCGCTGGCGATGTCGGCTTCATCGTCGAAAGCGCGCTGGATGCGCGGGGCGAGGCTTTGCTCGCGCTTCCAGGCGGGACCACGCCTGTTCCGATCTACGAGAAGCTGGTCAAGGCCAAGCTCAACTGGAAGAAGGTCACGATCATCCCGACCGATGACCGGCTGGTGCCGGTCAGCGATCCGCTGAGCAACATCGCGATGATCGCGCGCTATTTCCTGCCTTTGGGCGCGCGGGTCGTGCCGATCGTCAGCGAGAGCGCGGCCGATTACAAGGCCGCCGGAAATGCCGCCAATGCGCGGCTGGGCGACATCAAATGGCCGCCGGATCTCGTCTGGCTCGGCATGGGGCCGGACGGTCATGTCGCCTCGATCTTTCCCGGACCCGATCTGAACGACGCGATCGAGGCGCCGGCGAGCCGCCGCGCGATCGGCGTGATGCCGGATCCGATGCCGGATAACGCCCCGGTGGCGCGTGTTTCGCTGACCCGTTCAGCGATCCTGTCAGCGCGGACCTTGATCATCGTCGGCTCCGGCGACAGCAAGCGTGCGGTTCTGGAGGAGGCGCTGGAGCAGGGCGGCAAATCGCCGCTTCCGGTAGGACGCGTGCTCGCGGAATGCGAATTGCCGGTGGATATCCACTGGCTGAGCTGAGCAGCGCGTCCGTCGGCCCCAACGGGGCTGTTCCCGCGACGAGCGCTGCGCAGCGGTTGAAATCGATTTTCGGCGGATCGGTCGGCAACCTGGTCGAATGGTATGACTGGTATGTTTACTCGGCCTTTTCGCTCTATTTCGCTCCGGCCTTCTTCCCGGCGGGCGACAGCACCGCGCAACTGCTGAACGCGGCCGCGGTGTTTGCGGTCGGCTTCATCGTGCGGCCGATCGGCGGCTGGCTGATGGGGCTTTATGCCGATCGGCATGGCCGCAAGGCGGCGCTCACGCTCTCCGTGACGTTGATGTGCGCCGGATCGCTGCTGATCGCGCTGACGCCGGGCTATGCCACGATCGGTGTGCTGTCGCCTGCGCTGCTGGTGATCGCGCGGATCGTTCAGGGGGTCAGCCTCGGCGGCGAATATGGCACCAGCGCAACCTATCTGAGCGAGATGGCGACGCGGCCGCATCGCGGCTTCTATTCCAGCTTTCAATATGTGACGCTGATCATGGGCCAGCTGGTTGCGCTGGCGGTGCTGATCCTGCTCCAGCAGGTCTTTCTCACGTCCGAACAGCTTGAAAGCTGGGGCTGGCGCATTCCCTTCGCGATTGGCGGGCTGCTGGCGGTGGCGGCGGTCTATCTCCGCCGGGGCATCGCCGAAACGCCGGCTTTCAATAGCGCATCCGCGACCGCTGGCGGGGGCGGCGTCGCGCATCTGATCCGGGCGCATCCCCGCCAGATCCTCGTAGTGACCGGCCTCACTTTGGGCGGCACCGTCGCCTTCTACACCTTCACCACCTATGCGCAGAAATTCCTGGTCAACACGTCGGGCTGGAGCAAGGATGATGCGACGCTGATCAGCGCGCTGGCGCTGCTGGTCTTCATGCTGTTGCAGCCCCTGTTCGGCGCGCTCTCGGATCGCTGGGGCCGCAGGCCGCTACTGATCGGGTTCGGGATCGGCGGCATGCTGATGACCGTGCCCATTCTCGATGCGTTGGGGCGGACGAGCGATCTCGCACGAGGCTTCCTGCTCATGCTGGCCGCGCTGATCATCGTGAGCGGCTATACCTCGATCAACGCGGTGGTGAAGGCGGAGCTGTTCCCAGCCGAGATCCGCGCGCTTGGTGTCGGCCTGCCTTATGCGGTGTCGGTGTCGCTGTTCGGCGGCACGGCGGAATATATTGCGCTCTGGCTCAAAAGCATCGGCCATGAGCAATGGTTTTTCTGGTATGTGGCCGGTTGCTGTGCGGTCTCGCTCTGCGTCTATCTCGCCATGCGGGATACGCGCCGCCACTCGCTCATCCAGGGCGACTGACGCATGGAGCGCCCACCGCCCTGGCTGAGCGCTTTAATCAGCGGCAGCGAACGTCGCTGTTCTGGTCGATCGATTTCCCGGCGAGCGCGCCGAGCGTGCCACCGATCAGCGTTCCAGCCAGGCGATTGTGGCCGCCGTCGATGACATTGCCGAGAATGCCGCCAGCGGCAGCGCCGACGATCAAGCCGGTGGTGCCGTCGCTGCGCTTGCAATAATAGCGGCCGTCGGAACCGCGATAGACCTCGTCGGATGCGGAGAGCCGCCGTTCGTTGTAACGCGGATCGTCGCGATAATAGCGCGCGGCATCATAGTCCGTCCGGTAACGCCCGTAATCCACGCCACCATTGGCGCCATAATCATTGTCGTGGCGGCGCCAGCGGATCTTCTGGGCGAGACTGTCGAGCCGCGATTGCAGACGGGCCGCCTCGCGATCGTTCACGCGACGGCCCATATTAGCGGCTTCGCGACGGATGTCGTTGAGCTCGCGCTGCGAATTGCGTGCCTCGCGCCGGTTGAGGCTGCCATCGGCGACGCCGCGATCGATCCGGCGCTGCAGGAAGGGGATGCGGTCGCGCGGGTCTGCCGGCGCGTCGCGCCAGAAGGCGTCACGATCCCAGCTTCCGTTATAGCGCCCATTGTCCACCGGCTGCGCGACCGAGGGCGTCAAGCCGGCGATAGCGGCCGCGGCCAGGCCGATTAGGATTTCTTTTCTCATTGTCCGTCTCCTACGTACTCCAGCCGTGTCGAGGCTGTAACGACCTTAAACGCGTCTGGGCGCCAGAGGTGCCACGCTCGCCCCTCACCGTCGTTCCGGGCTTGACCCGGGATCCCGCTTTTCTGATTCAGCATGCGAAGTGAGCGGGACCCCGGATCAAGTCCGGGGTGACGATATTGGACTTAGTGCCGCCTTATCGCGCCGCGGGTGTGGCAATGAGGGCAGTGGTGGACGGCCGGTGATGAGCGCATCGCCGCCAAGCGTCTGATAGAGGCTGATCAGGTTCTGGATACGGGTCAGCCTAATGGCGGTGAACGTGCGCCGCGCGGTATAGAGCGATCGCTCCGCATCGAGCGTGTTGAGATAGGGATCGATGCCTTCGCGATAGCGCGCCGTGCTGAGCGCGAGCGTGTCGGCGGCCGCCTGTTGCAGGTTGAGGTCGGCCGCATATTCGTTCGCAATGGTGGCGCGGCGGGCGAGTGCGTCGGAAACTTCGCGGAACGCGGTCTGGATCGCGTGCTGGTAGCTGGCGATCGCGAGATCGCGTTGCGCGTTGGCATAATGGAGATTGCCGATGTTACGCCCCGCATCGAAGATCGGAAGTCCGGCGGAGGGCGTCGCCGACCAGGTAAAGGCGCCATGGGTGAACAGCGTGGAAAGCGCCGTGCTGGCGAAACCGACCGCCGAGGTGAGCGAGATCGTCGGGAAAAAGGCGGCGCGCGCGGCGCCGATCCGCGCATTCGCGGCGCGGAGCTGATATTCGGCCTGCACCACGTCGGGCCGCCGCAGCAGGATACGCGAATCGAGCCCGGCCGGAACTTCGCCGACCCCGGCCTCGAGTTGCTCGATCCCCGTCGGAAGCCTGGCCTCTTCGATCGGTGCTCCCACCAGCAACTCGAGTGCGTTGCGGTCCTGCATCACCGCGGTGGTCCGGGAAGCCTGGTCGGCCCGCGCCTGATCGAGCACGGTTTCCGCCTGGCGGAGATCGGTCCGTGGCGCTACGCCGCCCTGAAGGCGCGCGCGGGTGAGGGCTACGCTGCGCTCGGCGGTGCGGGCGGTGTCTTCCGCGATGGCGAGCAAGGTGCGGTCGGCTGCGAGCGTGTAATAGGCCTCGGCGATGTTGGCGACGAGCGTCAGCCGCGCGGCGGCAAAGCCCGCCTCGGTGGCGAGATATTCATTGAACGCGGCATTGTTGAGGCTGCGCAGCCGCCCGAACAGATCGAGCTCGAACGAGGTGACGCCGAGGCTTGCGCTATAGGTGGTGTCGGTGCCGCTGCTGCCGGCGGTGCTGCCATTTTCCGCGCCAGTGCCCAGCGTTCCGCCCGCGCTTGAGCGGTGGACGGTGGACGTGCGGCCGCTCGCATCGACTTCGGGAAAGATCTCGGCACGCGCGACATGATATTGCGCGCGCGCGGAGGCGACGTTGGCGATCGCGATACGAAGATCCTGCCCATTTTCAAGACCCTGGGCAATGATGACCTGGAGATTGGGGTCCTTGAAGATATCGCGGTACGTGACGGCGGGCAGCGTCGTGTCCGTGCCTTGCACAGCGGCAGCGTCGACCGGCCACTGCGGTGAGACAGCCGGTCGTGGGCGATGGTAGCCAGGCTCGAGCGTGCAACTTGTCAGCAGCGAAAGCGTGGCGGCGACGGCAGCGGTGCGCTTCATGCCGGCTGCTCCTGCCGCGGCGTTTCGCGTCCGTGGAAGATGCGCCGCACGAGCACGAAGAACAGCGGCACGAAGAAGATTGCGAGGAGAGTCGCGGTCAGCATGCCGCCGATCACGGCCGTACCGATCGCCACGCGGCTTTGGGCGCCCGCGCCGGTCGAGATCGCCAGCGGTAGCACGCCGAAGATGAAGGCGAGGCTGGTCATCAGGATCGGGCGCAGGCGGATGCGCGCCGCTTCGAGCGCGGCATCGATCGCGCTCTTCCCCTGCTTCTCGGCCTGTTCCGCGAATTCGACGATCAGGATCGCGTTCTTCGCCGAAAGCCCCATGGTGGTGAGCAGGCCGACCTGAAAATAAATATCATTTTCAAGCCCGCGAAGGGTCACCGCCAGTACCGCACCGAGCAATCCAAGCGGAATGACCATGATCACCGCGAGCGGGACCGACCAGCTTTCGTAAAGCGCGGCATGGCAGAGGAAGACGACGAGCAGCGACAGCGCATAGAGATAGGGCGCCTGCCCCCCCGAAAGCCGCTCCTGATAAGAAAGCCCGCTCCACGCGACCGAGACACCGGGCTGCTTCGCAGCGATCTCGGAGATTCGCTGCATCGCGTCGCCCGAACTCTTGCCTTCGGCGGCCTGCCCCTGGACCTCATAGGCCGGCAGGCCGTTGAAGCGGCTCAGCGTCAGCGGCGCC
>Ga0207667_10004103_pt1 | contig 17900 bp, 15 predicted proteins | sample KBSCornC52_FD_184301 | JGI IMG/M metagenome (GOLD analysis project Ga0207667, IMG submission 184301) | Corn rhizosphere microbial communities from Kellogg Biological Station, Michigan, USA - KBS Corn C5-2 (SPAdes) (version 2) | ecosystem: Host-associated > Plants > Roots > Rhizosphere > Soil ...
AGCCAGGGACCGGGGTCGGCCGGCGCCGGCCAGATGTCCTCGTTGACGCCGGCGAGGATCAGCAGGTCCGGGTTCATCAGCCGCGCTTCGAGTTCGCCCCAGATGTGAACGTCGTCGCGGCGGCGCTCGGCCGGCGGCACTTTGCTGCCCTCCATCAGGGCCGCGAGGACGCCATCGAGATTGACCGGCGCGAAGGCCGTGCCGGCGTCGGTCTGCGCAGCGAGGCTCTGTGCCCAGTCGCGGAACTCGAGCATGCCGGGAGGGGCGTCTGTGCCGATGAGCGCAGCGATCCCCTGCTCGAGCGCCGCGGCGAGACGCCCGGCATCGATCTCGGGCTGCTCGACGAGCTGGGTGACCGGTGCCAGCGCTTCGCCGAGCGCGCTCAGCAGGTCGCGCAATTCGTCTATCTCGGCCAGCGCCAGCACGCCGGGCAGACCCGGCAGGGTCCGCTCGCGCCTGAGCTTGAGGTCGAGTCGCGTGGTGAGCCGCTGCACGATGCCGCGCTCGCGGCCGAGCGTGACCGCGGCATTGCGCAAGAGCGCGATGAGGTCGACCGGCGCGAACTGGCCGCAGGCGACGGCGAGCACTTGCCGCGCGAGGCGCCCGGCGCTCGCCTGGTAGAGCGGTGTTCCAGCCGGATCGTCGACATCGATGCCGTGGCGGTGCAACTCGGCGGCGATACGGCGCGCCAGGATCTGGTCGCGCGAGACGATGCCGACGGTCTGCCGATCGAGCACCGCCTGCCGGGCGGCGAGTGCCACGGCGCGGGCCTCGAGATCGGCGCCCGGTGCGGCGATGATGCTGACCCCCTTGAGGGCCTCGACGACATCGATGTGCCGGCGCTGGACGCCCCATTGCGTGGTCTGTTCGGCCGGGGCCAGCGCGGCGCGCAGCAGATGCGTGCGCGGCGTTTCGACCGCCAGCTCTTCGACATCGGCGATCCCGGCGCCGAGGCGGCGCAACAGCCGCACCAGCCCGTATTGCGGATGGCCATGGGTGTTCTCGCCGTCGAGCAGCAGCTCGTGTTGCGCGGGCGTGAGGCTGGTGTCGAGCCCCGGCAGCACCAGTGCGCCGCGGGGCAGCGCCGCGATGGCGTTGAGCAAATCGGCGGTCGCCGGGACCGAGCCGGTCGAGCCGGCCGCGATCACCGGGCGCTCACCATAGAGCAGCGGCGCGGTGGCGGCCTGCCGGCGCAGCCGCTGGTTGCGGGCGACGGCGGCGTCGGTCTTGCCGTGCTCCTTGAGCCAGGCCGGCCACAGCTCGAGCGCGATCCGCAGGAACCGCAAGATCTGCTGCCAGTTGGCAGCGAGCTCGTCGGGCACCAGCGTTTCGAGCTTATCGGGTTGCACATCCTCGATGGTGAAGTCATCGAGCAACTGCCCGAGCGCGTCGGAGAGCCAGAAGATCTCGGCGGCATTCGGTGGCGTCGCAAAGCCGTCGGCGCTGCGGGCGAAGGCGTGCACCAGCCGGCTCAGAACCAGACGACGCTCCAGCGGACCGGCGGCCGGCGGCGCGAGCGGCATGTCGACCGGCGGCAGGAACGGCTCCTCTTCCGTGCTGTCGCCGCCGAAGGTGCGGATATCGGGCAGCAGGGCCGCACCGCCGAGGCGCTGCGCGAACAGCTCGGCCAGCGTCAGGCGCGCGCGCCGCGTCGGCAGGATGATGGTGACGTCGCTGAGCGCGAACGGACCGGAGCGGTCCCAGCCATTGAGCAGCGTGCCGTCGAGAATGCGCTCGACCAGCAGCGGCAGGAACGGCGCGTTGGGCGCGATGGTATAGAGGCCGCGCCGGCTCACCGGGTGATCTCCGCGACCCGCCCATGACCGTCGGCCGGAACGGTCAGCGCAATCCTGATGGCCGGGCGTGACAGAAGGTCGTGGTCGCGCTCCGGCCATTCGACCAGCACGATCGCCTCCGGCCGGTCGAACAGGCCAAGCTCGTCGACCTCGCGCGGATCGCGGATGCGGTAGAGGTCGGCGTGCAGCACGAGATGGCCGGTGCCCTCGTAGGGCTGGACCAGGGCGAAGCTCGGCGACGGCACGTCGAGCAGCGGATCGTCCAGCAATGTCCGGATAAGGGCCCGGGCCAGCGCCGTTTTTCCGGCGCCGAGCCCGCCTTCGAGCAGCACGAGATCGCCCGCCCTCAGGTCGCGCGCGAGCGCTGCACCCAGGGCCGCCGTCGCCGCGTCGTCCGCAAGGAAGAGTCGCTCGGTCGCCATGCCCGAGCGTTTAGCATCATTCGGCAGCGGTCGAATACGCTGCACTGAGGGGCAGGCTCACCACCACGCGGCTGCCGCGCGGCTCGCGCCGCTCGACGCTGATGGTGCCGCCGTGGAGGTGCACGAAGGAGCGGACGATGGCGAGGCCGAGGCCGGCGCCACGCTGCCGGCCGGAGCCCGCATCCGGCCGCTCATTGAGCGCCGCACGCATCTCGTCGCTGGTCTGGGCGCCCTCGTCCTCGACGGTGAACAGCATGCGGCCGCCACGCGAGATCACGGTGAGCGTCAACTCGCCACCGGGGTCGGAGAAGCGCGCCGCGGTCGAGAGCAGATTGTAAAGGATCTGCACGACGCGGGTGCCGTCGGCGAGGAGCGGCGGCAGCTCCTCGGGGATCACCACACGCAGATTGAGCGGCTTTTCGCCATCGACCTCGGGGAAGGTCGCCGCGAGGCCGGCGCGCGCCTTCTCGACCAGCGTGGGGACGTCCTGCAGCTCGGGCCGAAGCTCGGCGATCCCGGCGTCCACCGTGGCCAGATCGAGGATGTTGTCGATCAACACCCCAAGCTGGGCGCTCGAGGCACGGATGTAGCCGGTGTAGGCCTTCTGCTTTTCGGTGAGCGGACCGACGGCGCCCGAGGCCAGCAGGTCGGCAAAGCCGATGATGTTGGTGAGCGGCGAGCGGAGCTCGTAGCTCACGTTCTGGACGAAGGCGTCCTTCAGCCGGTCGGCGGTGACGAGCGCCTCGTTGCGCTCGGTCAGCACGCGCTGGTAGTTGGCACTCTCGGTGACGTCGACGAAGGTCATCATCGTCTGCCCATCCGGCAGGCGCGTCGTGGCGTAGTCGAGCATGCGCCCGTCCTGCCGGGTGATGCGGCCCGAGTGGTCGGTGCGTGTCGGGTTGAGGTCGACGATACCGCGCTTGAGGTCGCGCCACAGGGTCGCGCCATCCTCGGGGAGCACCTTGCCGGCTGCCTCGACGATCTGGTCGATGTGCGGGTGGGCGTCGAGCAAATTGGTCGGCAGCTTCCACAGGGTGGACAGGCGCGGATTGCTCAGCGTCAGCCGCCCGTTGGTGCCGAACACGGCGACACCTTCGGTCAGCGCATTGAGGGTCGAGCGCTGCACGTCGATCTGCGTACGCGCCTGGCTTTTGAGCTTGAGGGCATCGGTGATGTCCTCGAACACATAGATGACGCCGCCATGCGGGCCGGCGGGGGCCGAGATCACCTGCACCACGCGCCCGTCCGGCAGGTACCACGGGTCGCTCTCGCGCGGCTCCCTGAGCTGGTAGGACTGCAGGTGCCGCGCGCGCCACGCCTGATAGTCGGGCTCGGCCGGCAGCATGCCCATGGTGCGCAGCTTGTCGAGGATGACGCGCTCGTCGATCCCCGGCTTCAGCCATTTCGCATCGAGCCGCCAGAGCTGCGCGTAGGCGCGGTTCGACTGCACGAGCTCGCGATTGGCGTTGAAGATGGCGATGGGCGTGGCGAGCGCATCGATGATGGCGCTCAGATGCGCGAGGCCTTCGGCACTCGCGGATGGCGGCGCGGCTGCCGCGGGCTTCGGCCGCAGATAGCCGACCCGGCCGAACGGAAGATCGACCTCGACCAGATCCATGCCGGCCGCCCCCGCGATTTCCGCGATGCTGCCGGTCCTGCCCCTGCTCAGCGCCTGGTAGGCGGCATTGGCCAGAACGACCGTCCTGCCCTCGCCCAGCAGCACGGCCGGATCGGGGATCATGCTGAGCACCGAGGCGAGATCGTCGGACCGGCTCGGCAGCTTCTGGCCGGGCTGGTAGAGCGTGGGACGCACCCGCATGGCGACGCCGGCGCCCAGCGACCAGCCGATGGCACGCACCTGGCGACCGTCGCGCGCCGTGAACATCAAATCGAAGCTCTGGCCGCCGGAACGCAAATCGGCGAGGCGTGCGGCGAGCGTTGCGGCGTCCGCCTCGCCCAGCCAGCCGGTGAAATCGAGAATGTTTTCGGTGCGGCGGCCCGGTGGCAGCACGGCCGCGGCGGGTCCGAGAAACTTGGGGCCGGTGGCGCGGGCGTTCCACACCACGGTGATCTCGCCGGTGCCGGAGAGCAGCGCCTCGTAGTCGTCGACCAGGGCGCGGAGCGTCGCGATCTGCTCGCCGGAGCGCCTCTGGTTGGCACGCGTATCGTTGAGCAGCTTGCGCAGCGCCACGACCGCGAGCACGGCGACGGCGCCGGTGCCCAGCGCGACGGCGAGCGGCACGTTTCCCACGAAGTTGACGGTCGGCCCCTGGCTCAACGCCGGGGCGGCCGACAGCAGGGTCAGCGGAGCCGCGCCACACAGGGCGAATCCCAAACGTCTCCGGAATCGCTCCGGCCGCATGCATCACTCCGGTAAATTGAAACCCGCCACGCCTGCCCGGGCCGGGCAGGCTACTTCAACCGCCGGAAAACGCTGGCGCCATCAAGACCATTGCGCCTCGCACTTTGATGGCCTTCTGGCCAGTGCGAAGCAGCCCCCGAATCACTCAACCATACCGGGGCGGGACTCCTCGAAAAAGAGTCCCCGGCACTGTGCATTGCGCGCAAATCGATAGAGTTCGGGATTGACCGTGGACCGAACAGTGAACAAGTGGTTAACGCGAGGGCCGGGACACACCGAATCTGCGTTCTAGCTGTCGAGGTTGTGACGGTCGCATCTGCGGCGAGGCGTGCGCTGGCTGAAGCGCCACCGAGCCGGGCTCAGATCATGCTGTTGCCATGCAGCTCGCTCGTGGCGATCGGCTGGCGCACTTCCCAGTGCTCGGCGAGCTTGCCGTCCTCGAGACGGAAGATGTCGACAATCGCCAGACCGGTCTCATTGGGCTCCCGCTTGGCGTGCAGGTGCACGAAGACGTAATCCCCCTCCGCGACGATCCGCTTCACCTCGCCCCGGACATGAGGGAAGTCCCGGCGAAGCTGCTCGACGTAGCGGCGAAAACCTTCGGCACCGTCGCGGATATGCGGACTGTGCTGGGTGTAGGTGTCGCCGAAATGCATGCGCGCCGCATCTAGGTCTCCCTGGTTGACGGCCTCTTCGATGAAGGCGAGCACGGTGGCCTTGTTGCGTGCGAGCGCGGAGGCCGCGTCGAGTGGCGTGCGATTTCCCTGGTCGGTCATTTGCGGTTCCTTACGGTGGTCTGCTGCGCTTGAAGTAACAGTCCAGTGTGAGATGATCGATGGTCGGTTCTTGCAATTTTCTATCCAGACGTCTCATTGTCTAATTTGAGCAGACTGAGGAGACGGCCACATGGACGTCCTGTCGGAGATTTTCGCGTCGGTGCGGCTCCGGGGCGCTGTGATCGGCTTTGCACGCCTCGACCTGCCGTGGGGGATTGCCGTCGATCCGGTCCGGAGCGCTGCCATCCATCTGGTCCACAGGGGCGAGTGCTGGCTGCATCTGTCCGGCGCAGAGGCGCCCCTGCATGTCTCGGGAGGCGACGTCATCCTCGTCTCGAGCGGTATTGCCCATGCCCTCAGCAACCCGCCCAGCGCGCCGCTGGTGCCGATCGCACAGGGCCTATCGGCGGCGCGTCGTCCGTCCCGGGCCGGGCAGCCGGAGAGCACGACGCTGCTTTGCGCCAAGTTCTCGCTGGATGACATGCCACATCCGATGACCGCGCTGCTGCCGCCGCTGATCCACCTCACCCGCGCGCAGATCGAGGCCGATGCATCCCTCAATCTGGTGGTGGAGCTGCTGCGCCTGGAGGCGGCCGGCGAGATGACCGGGCGTGACATCACGGTGCCCCGTCTCCTCGACAGCGTGCTGGTCTTTCTGCTGCGTGCGTGGCTCGACAGCCAGCCGCTCGGGGCGGGCAAGTGGTTTGACGCCTTGCGCGACAAGGGTATCGCCAAGGCACTTCGGCTCATCCACGAGGCCCCGGCCGAACCGTGGACCGTGGCGGCGCTGGCGAGGGGCGCGGCGCAGTCGCGGGCAACCTTCGCCCGGCGGTTCACGCGGCTCGTCGGGGTACCGCCGCTGACCTACGTCACGCGGTGGCGAATGAATCTCGCCGCCCGCGCGTTGCAGGAGTCGAACCAGACGGTCGAAGGGATCGCGCGCTCCGTCGGCTATCTGTCGGTGCCGTCCTTCGCGCAGGCCTTCAGCCGGATCGTCGGTCGGGCGCCCGGTGCGTACAGGCGCCACCTCGCAGCCGCAGCGGGAAGGCCTGACCGGCCCTCGCCGCGGCACCGGCCGATCAGTAGCGGTAGTGCTCGGACTTGAACGGGCCGTTCTGCGACACGCCGATATAGTCGGCCTGGCCCTTGGTGAGCTGGGTCAGCTTGGCGCCGAGCTTGCTCAGGTGCAGTTCGGCGACTTTTTCGTCGAGGCGCTTGGGCAGCACGTGCACGCGCTTTTCGAGGTTCTTGGTGTTGGTGAAGAGCTCGATCTGCGCCAGCGTCTGGTTGGAAAAGCTGGCGCTCATCACGAAGCTCGGATGGCCCGTGGCGTTGCCGAGGTTGACGAGGCGGCCTTCGCTCAGGAGCACGATGCGCTTGCCCGAGCTCAGCTCGACGATATCGACCTGCGGCTTGACGTTGGTCCACTTGAAGTTGCGCAGGCCGGCGACGTCGATCTCGTTGTCGAAGTGGCCGATGTTGCACACGATGGCCATGTCCTTCATCTGACGCATGGCATCGACGGTGATGATGTCGCGGTTGCCGGTGGCGCTCACCACGATATCGGCGCGATGCGCGGCGTCCTCGAGGGTCACGACCTCGAAGCCATCCATTGCGGCCTGCAGGGCGCAGATCGGATCGACCTCGGTGACGAGCACGCGGGCGCCGGCGCCCTTGAGCGAGGCGGCAGAGCCCTTGCCCACGTCGCCATAGCCGCAGACGATCGCGACCTTGCCGGCGAGCATTACGTCAGTGCCGCGGCGGATGGCGTCGACCAGCGATTCACGCGTGCCGTACTTGTTGTCGAACTTGGACTTGGTGACGCTGTCGTTGACGTTGATCGCCGGGAACGGCAACTCGCCCTTCTGCTGGAGCTGATAGAGCCGCATCACGCCGGTGGTCGTCTCTTCGCTGACGCCCCGAATATTGGCGCGAATCTTCGAATAAAAGTGCGGGTCGGTGGCGAGGCGCTTCTTGATGGTGGCAAAGAAGATCTCCTCTTCTTCGCTGCCGGGCTTGGCCAGCACCGACGGATCGGTCTCGGCCTTGGCGCCGGTCAGCACCAGCATGGTGGCGTCGCCGCCGTCGTCGAGGATCATGTTGGGGGTCTGGCCGCCCGGCCAGTCCATCATGCGGTCGGTGAACTGCCAGTATTCCTCGAGCGTTTCGCCCTTGTGGGCGAACACCGAGATGCCGGCCTTGGCGATCGCCGCGGCGGCATGGTCCTGGGTCGAAAAGATGTTGCAGCTCACCCAGCGGACGTCGGCGCCGAGCGCGACGAGCGTTTCGATCAGCACGGCGGTCTGGATGGTCATGTGCAGCGAGCCGGCGATGCGGGCGCCCTTCAGCGGCTGGCTCGAGGCAAACTCCTCGCGGATGGCCATGAGGCCGGGCATCTCGATCTCGGCCATGCCGATTTCCTTACGGCCGTAGTCGGCGAGCGCAATGTCTTTGACGGCGTAGTCGGCCATGAAGGGGTCTCCGGCTGGGTCTGATTTTGCCGCCTTATAGAGGCGACGCCGCCCGCCGGCAATGGGGACATAAAGAAAGCTTTATATCTGAGTGAGGTCGGCCTGACGCTCGACCGCCGCGGTCTGCGGGTCGGCCAGGGGTGCTCGCCGCTTGTGCCTGGGCGCCGCGTCGTCGAGGTCGACGGTTTCGATGAGGACCTCTTCGCGCGGGCGCCGCCAGAGCGGTACGCGGCGATGCGGGGTGTGGCCGCGGCGCCAGCGGAACGGCAGGGTGATGAAGCCGACCAGGACGGACACGACCAGATAGCCGACGATGAACCCGGCGATGGCCCACATGAAGCCCTCGGCGGTCACCGGCACGGCGGGCTTGTAGGCTTCGAGGGCGCGCGCGCCGACATCGCTGTCGAAATAGTCGCCCAGATGCTCGAGCCGCTGGATCGGTCCGGCGTTCTGGAGCTGCGCCAGATCTTCGCTCAGGGCGGTGTAGCGGGCGAGCGTGCGCTGCATGCTGGCGCCGCGGTCGACGAGGAAGCTGTCGTGCGAGCTCAGATAGTGCTGCAGGGCGTCCTGCCGGCCGAGCCCGAATTTCTGCGCAGCCTGGTCGAAATCGGCCACGATGGCATGAAGCTCATCGACCGCGCCGCCGAGCCGCTGCTCGTATTGCTGCGCGTATTCGGGGAATTGCGAGAAGGCGACCGCGAGCCCCAGCCCACCCAGCAGTGCCAGCGTTCTGCGCATGCAAAATCCTCCGCGCCGGAAAGATGGGAGCAACGCCGCAGTTTGCAACGGCGCCGCGGCAGGGTGCGTTCCCTATTGCGCGCCGATGCCCTCGTGGTCCTCGTCGAAGCCGTTTTCGACCAGGGTGGTGATGGCGTCGAGGGCTTCGCGCGCCTGCTTGCCGGTGGCGTGGACAAGGATGGTCGAGCCCGGGCCGGCGCCCAGCATCATCAGCCCCATGATCGAGCCGCCCGACACCGTGGTGCCGTCGCGCGTGACCTTGATCTCGGCATCGAAGCACTCGGCGGTGCGCACAAAGCGGGCCGACGCCCGGGCGTGCAGGCCCTTGCGATTCACGATGGTCAATTGCTGCGCCAGCGCCCGGCCGGCATTTGCCGCTGTATCCATGAAGGAAATTCTAAGCCGGAAGGCGCTCAGCCGCCAAGCGACTCGCTCGCAACGTTGATGTATTTGCGGCCGGCTTCGGCCGCCATGGTCACCGCCTGCTTGATCTCGAGGTCGGCGCGGACGCGGGCGAGCTTGACCAGCATGGGCAGGTTGACGCCGGCGATCACTTCGGCGCCGACGGTCTTCATCACCGAGATCGCGAGGTTGGAGGGCGTGCCGCCGAACATATCGGTGAGGATCACCACGCCGTCGCCGCTGTTGGCGGTGCCGACGGCGGCGATGATGTCTTCACGGCGCGCTTCCATGTCGTCATCGGGACCGATGCAGATCGTTTCCACCTGATCCTGCGGGCCGACGACATGCTCGAGGGCGGATTTGAACTCGACGGCGAGCGCCCCGTGCGTCACCAGAACCAGACCGATCATGCACTATCCCCTGACGCGCCAGCCCCCTGGCGCGACTGCACCGGCGGGTGCCCGATTCTGGACCTGACCCCGACGCGAGGCGGCGAGTTTTGCCCCGTGAGTCCGCCGGATCAAGCGGTTTTTTTGCGGCTTGTGGAGGGTGGGCTAAGTGCCCGCAATGCCTCGCGGATCAGCAGCACCTGATGGCGGCTATCCACCTTTCCGGCCCTGGGAACGGGACAGCGTGTGAGCGCAATCCCCTCGAGCTCGGTGACGAGCTCGTCTTCCTCGATCATGCGTTCATAGGCATCGACGAGATCGACGACCAGATGCACGGGCGCCCGGGCGACAAACGGACGGCTGACGATGCCGCGGCCCCTGAGCTCGATGAGCCCCTCGATGGCCTTGGGGGCATGCATGACGAGGCCTTTGCCCGTCGCTTCGACATCGATGCGATCGTCGCCCACCAGCCTGGCGTCGAGGCCCCGCGCCTCCCATTCGTCGAGCAGTTCGAGCGCCAGCAGCGATTTGCCCGCCCCGGAGACCCCGCGCAGGATCAGTCCGGTCTTGTCGAGAACCAAACCGGTGGCGTGGATGTTGGTGCGGGTCACTTTCGCGGCCTTGCGGGTTTCTCGATGGAAATACGCGGCAGGGTGACGGTGAACACCGCCCCCGAGCGATCGGTCCGGTTCTCGGCGGTGATGGTGCCGCGATGCGCTTCGACGATCTGCTTGCTGATGGCGAGGCCGAGGCCGGAGTGATCGCCGAAATGCTCGCCGTCGGGACGATCGGTGTAGAAGCGCTGGAAGATGCGGGAGATGTCGCCGCGGATGCCGGGGCCTTCGTCCATCACGCGCGTGACGATCTTGTCGTCGACGGTCTGAATGGAGACGGTCACCGTGCTGTCCTTGGGCGAGAAGGACACGGCATTGTCGATGAGGTTGTTGAACACCTGCGCCAGGCGGCTGTCGTGTCCGACGAGGGTCGCAGGCGCCTTGCCCTGCCGCTTTTCCAGAACGATGTTCACGTCGCGTGGCGCGGCAACGTCGTGCTGGATCGCGACCATCGCGGCGCAGAGCTTTTCGAGATCGACGGGCTCGGAGGTTTCGCGGGCGAGCTCGGCGTCGAGGCGACTCGCATTGGAGATGTCGGAGATCAGCCGATCGAGGCGGCGGACGTCGTGCTGGATGATGGCGTTGAGCCGCTCGACATCCTCAGGCCGCTTGGCGCGCGGCAAGGTCTCGACGGCCGAACGCAGCGAGGTCAGCGGATTCTTGAGCTCGTGCGCGACGTCGGCGGCGAAGCGCTCGATGGCTTCGATACGGTTATAGAGCGCGCTGGTCATGGCGCGCAGCGCCCGGCTCAGATGCCCGACCTCGTCGGTTCGATAGCTGAAATCGGGGATTTCCTCGCGGCTCGAGATCGAGGTCTGCACCTTCTCGGCCGCCTCCGACAAACGGCGGAGCGGCCCGGCGATGGTGCCGGCAAGCAGCAGCGAAATGATGATGGTCACCGTCGCGGCGACGAGCGCGATGCGCAGCACCCCCCAGCGTTCGGTGGCAACGATCGAGTCGATCTCGCCTGGCGCCGTCGACAGCAGCAGCACGCCGACGGTGGCCCGCACGCGCTGTACCGGCACGGCAACCGAGATCACGAGCTGGTGGTCGGAATCGACGCGCACCACGTCGGCCGGAGCGCCATTGAGCGCGGCCGCGACCTCGGGATATTTCGTACCTTCGTCGGGGCCGTACTCCTTGTAGGGCGGGAAATCGTCACCCGGCACCCAGCTCATCAGCGTCGTCCACCAGTCATTGGCGGGCGGCGTGGCGAGTGCCGGCTTGCCCGGGCGGATCACCTCGCCCTTCTGGTAGATCTGGGCGCTGTCGAGGATCATGAAGCCCGACTGGTCGTAGATGCGGGCACGCGTCTTGGTCGGCGTCACGAGGTTGCCGAGGAGCGGCGCCACGCGCTCGGGGTTGATCGGGAATTCGAGGTTGGGGTCGTAATAGGAGAGCGGCGACACGGCGCTCCCCGACTTGAGCTGCAGCAGGCGGTCGGGGTCGACCTGGATCACGTCGCTGTCGACCGTGGCCGAGGCGGCGATCGCCGCGGCGATGATCTCGCCCTGCACGCGCAGCGACTGCACGCGGGCATCGATCAGGCCGGCGCGCCACTGGTTGAGGTAGAGGATGCCGGTGACCAGCACCGCCAGCGCCACCAGATTGAGCACGATGATGCGCCGCGTGAGCGACGAGAACACCGTGACCCCGAGCAGCCACTGGATGCCGCCGACGAAGCGGCCGATTTCGCCTGAAACGGTCTTCCAGGCACGGGACAGCGCCGCGGTGCGGCGCCGTGTGTGCGTGGAGGACTTCCTGAGGCCCGGAAGATCCTGTCCGGTGACGGCCATTGGGCCTTACTGTTCCTTGAAGCGATAACCGACGCCGTACAGCGTTTCGATCATCTCGAACTCGTCGTCGACCGCCTTGAACTTCTTGCGCAGCCGCTTGATGTGGCTGTCGATGGTGCGGTCGTCGACATAGACCTGGTCGTCATACGCCGCGTCCATCAGCGCGTTGCGCGACTTGACCACGCCGGGGCGGAGCGCCAGCGCCTGGAGGATCAGGAACTCGGTGACGGTCAGCGTCACCCGGTGGCCCTTCCAGGTGCAGGTATGCCGCTCCTCGTCCATGACCAGGTTGCCGCGTTCGATGAGCTGCTTGCCCGGCTGCGGCTCGGTGGTGGCGCCGGCGCCCGTGCCGTCACGCGGCGCGGACCGGCGGAGGATCGATTTGACGCGCTCGACCAACAGCCGCTGGCTGAACGGCTTCTTGATGAAATCGTCGGCGCCCATCTTGAGGCCGAACAGCTCGTCGATCTCCTCGTCCTTGCTGGTCAGGAAGATCACCGGCAGGTCGGACTTCTGGCGCAGCCGGCGCAGTAGTTCCATGCCGTCCATGCGCGGCATCTTGATGTCGAGGATGGCGAGATCGGGCCTGTCCGAAGTCAGGCCCTCGAGCCCGGACGCGCCGTCGGTATAGGTGGAGACATTGTACCCCTCCGCCTCAAGCGTCAGCGAGACGGAGGTGAGGATGTTGCGGTCATCGTCCACCAGGGCGATTTTAGGCATCCAAGTCCCTTTCTTTGGGTCAGTTGGCACTCGGCCAGGGCCTGCCAAATGTGGCGGAACGAGATTGCCACAAATGCGCACAAACTAAGGCGCCCAACCGCTATACACTAGACGGGTCTGAGCCGCCATTCCTTGGGTCGCGCCGGCCGAATCCTCAAACTTCCGTCTTACGACCGATTGCCCGCTGTTCCCCAACGCCCGCTTCGCTCTAGGTGTTGCGCATCGCCGATAATTCAAGGCTAGAGGGAAAAATGGCTCGAACTGCGGAGCTTGTTGGCCGGCTCGAAGGCATTGCGCGCATCCGCCACGGCGGCAATCGGGCGCAACTGGTCACCGCCGCACTTGTGGCAGGTGAGGGGCAACTGACCAACAGCGGTGCGCTCAGCGTCAGCACCGGCTCGCACACCGGCCGGTCACCCAAGGACAAGTTCATCGTCCGCGACGCGCTGACGGGTCCGCACGTCTGGTGGGACAGTGCCGTCGCGATGTCCCCCGAAAGTTTCGAGTTGCTGCTCGGTGATATGCTCGACTACGCCCGTGGCCGCGACCTCTACCGCGAGGACCTCAGCGCCGGAGCCGGCGAGGATTTCCGCATGGCCGTCGATGTATTCACCGAGACGGCCTGGCACGCGCTCTTCATCCGCAATCTGCTGCGGCCGGCGGTCGGCGAAGCGGCGATGTCGGCGCTGATCCTGCAGCTTCCCGGCTTCACGGCCGATCCGAAGCGGCACGGCACGCGCAGCGGTACGGTCATCGCGCTCGACATGAGCCGGAACATCGTTCTTATCGGCGGCACGGCCTATGCCGGCGAAATCAAGAAATCGGTGTTTTCGCTGATCAACTTTCACGCGCCGCTGCACGGCATCTTTCCGATGCACTGCTCGGCCAATATCGGAAGCGACAGCACGGCGCTGTTCTTCGGGCTGTCGGGTACCGGCAAGACGACGCTCAGCTCGGATGCGGCGCGGCCGCTGATCGGCGACGACGAGCATTTGTGGAGCGATACCGGCATCGCCAATATCGAGGGCGGCTGCTACGCCAAGACGGCAAGGCTCAGCCCCGCGGCGGAGCCCGAGATTCATGCGGCCGCACAGAGCTTTTCGACAGTGCTCGAGAACGTCGTCCTGGTCGACGGCGAGCCGGACTACGACGACCTGTCGCTGACCGAGAATACGCGTGCCGCCTATCCGCTTGCCGCGCTTTCCGCGACGGCGGCGGCGGGCACCGGGCCGACGCCGGCGACGGTGATCTTCCTTACCGCCGACGCGTTCGGGGTGTTGCCGCCGATCGCGCGGCTCACGCCCGAGCAGGCGGTGGAGCATTTCCTCGCCGGCTACACCGCCAAGGTGGCAGGTACCGAACGCGGCGTCACCGAACCGACCGCAACCTTCTCAGCCTGCTTCGGCGCGCCCTTCATGTCGCACCACCCGCAGGTTTACGGCGATCTGCTGGCGCAGCGGCTGCAGGAGAGCGGCGCGACGGTCTGGCTGATCAACACCGGCTGGATCGGCGGCGCCTACGGGACCGGCAAGCGCATCGACATTGCCGCAACGCGCCGGCTGGTCGCGGCCGCACTGTCGGGCGAGCTGCGGGATGCGCCGGTCCGCCTCGATCCGAACTTCGGATTTGCGGTGCCGCTGGCGGTCGAGGGCCTGCCGAAGCGGCTGCTCGATCCGCGCGCCAACTGGCGGGATGCCCGCGCCTACGACATTGCGGCCGCAAGCCTTGCCAAGATGTTCGCCGAGAACGCCCGGCTGCTGGAACGGACGCCGGAGCTGGCAGCGGAGTAGGCGCCACGCTGGCGCTTTCTCCACCACGTCATTGCGGCTTTACCACCACGTGAGGGATATTGCCGCTTCGACCACGCCCTCCACCAACAAAAAACCCGGCATCAGCCGGGCGAACAGGTGGTCTATGAAGCCGCCTCAGTTGGCGGAGTAGAACTCGTGGGCGCCGATGGTCGCCACGCGTCGGAATTTGTTGGACCAGTTCGGATCCACCCACAGCGTGTGATAGTACATCGCTGAGTTCGGGATCACGCCGGGGCGTTCGCCTTGCTTGAACTCGCTGTAGGCGACGGCGGCCATCTTGGTCGCCTTGTTCCAGGCCGGAGCCTCGGTGCCCATGTCCGACTTGCCGTCGCAGGCGAAGGTGAACTGGCAGCGGTGGAAGCCCTGATCGGCATTCTGGTAGACCACGCCGCACAGTGTCGAGGGGAACTGGTGGCTCATGGCGCGGTTGATGACGACGTTGGCGACGGCCCACTGGCCCTGGTCGCTCTCGCCGCGCGCCTCATGGTAGATGGCCTGGGTCAGGCAGAGCTTTTCGGAGTTGGCGACCTGCACCTTCCTGACGGTCGGCACGAAGCCCTTCTCGGCATAGTTCGCGAGAACGGTATCGGTCAGCGCCGGCTGCGTGGCCACGCTGTTGATCGCATCGAGCGCCTGGCTTTTGACCCCACGCGTGCGGTCGATATAGCCGAGCAGGACCTGCTGGGTCAGTTGCCCCTGCGGCTGCACGTCGACATTGAAGCTCTTGAGCTGCTGCTGGCGCGCCACATAGGCAGCGAGCAGATCGTTGGTCAGCTCCGGCTGCGACGAGGCGAAACTGGGACGGAGCGGTACGGTCGCGGGGGTTTCGCGGGCCGCCATCAGCGTCGGCGTCAGCTCGGCCGGCGTCACGAAACCGGGCTTGAGCTTGAGGTCGTCGGCATGGGCCGGGGCGGAAACGACAACAGCCATGAACGCGGCAGCGCCCAGGGCCATCACGATCTGCAGCGCGCGAGATAGCGCGTTCGCCCTCAATCCCCCGTCCTTCCCCCGGCCCGCCCCCGTGGCGAAACCAGCTTTTGGCCGTTTTGCGCGGTGAGCCTAGCTGAGGATTTTGGTCCTGCAAACCAGAATTTACCGCGTTTTAACCATACATCTTAGGTTGCTAAGGCGAGGTTAACGGGCCGAAAGCCTAGGGAAAAGCCCTGATCCGGCAAGGCTTTGGGCGTGGTGAGCGGCCCCTTGCCAGAGGCAAACGTAGTTAATTCAAATGCCATGCGTTGCACCGCCGCAACGCCCTACATAGGGCCTTTGGGGACACAGAAAATGACGACAGATACGGTCCTTTTTGCCGAGGCGCCGGACGGGACGCGCCTGCCGGTGATCGACCTCAGCCTCCCGCAGTTCGCCGTTCCCGATTCGCCCCAGGCGGTGGCGGAGCTCGAAGCGAAGGCGCTCGAGGAGCAGCGCCAGCGCGGGCCGGTGCAACGGGCCGCGATGGCGGTGATGCTCAAGGCGATGGCCGGCCAGTCGCGGCTCATCCAGGCGCTGCAGGACGCGCGCGGGGGGTTCCTGAGCGGCACGGCGACCTATGTGATGAAGCTGGGGGCGGAGAATCTGGTGCCGCCCTATGCCAGCGAGATCGACAGGCGCGTGGCCGAAACCCCGATCGTGGTGGCGATGCGGCTGCGGCTGGCGCAGGTCGCAACGCTCCTCAGCGAGGCGCTGGCCCCGGTCCTTGCCGGCAATCTGAGACCGCTGGTCATCCTCGAAATCGCCGGCGGCCCGTCCCCGGACGCGCTCAACGCGCTGATCAAGCTGGACCGGCAGGGGCTGCTGGCCGGGCGGACTGCGCAGATCCTGATCTACGACCTCGATACCGACGGCCCGGCCTTCGCCGCGGCAATGCTCAAGGCCCTGCGCACCGGGCCGCTCAGGGATCGCGATATCGCCCTCAACCACATTCCGGGCAACTGGAGCGACCGGGCGGCGCTGACGCAGCTCGTCAACGGGTTGCCGGGCGATGCGGTGGTCGCCGCGACCTCGGAGGGCGGGCTGTTCGAGTATGGCTCGGACGGCGACATCGTCGGCGTGCTCGAGGCGCTGGGCAGCCGGGTGAACATCGTCACCGGCTCGGTGACGCGCGACGGCGAGCTCAACAAGCTGATGCGGCGGGAAGCGAGCTCGAACGTGATCCCGCGCGGGCTCGAGCGGTTCAGCGCGCTGATCGCGCCGACGGGGTGGACGATTGCGCGGTCGGAAGGGGCGGTGCTGTCCGACCAGGTGCTGCTGGTTCGGAGCTAGGCCGGCACGCCGAACGCGGCGGCCCGCACCGCGTGCAGGCTCGGCATGACGATGCAGAGCCTGCGCACCTCGTCGGTGGGCGGCACGAGGTCGGGGACCATGATGGTCTGCATGCCGGCGCCGTGGGCGGCGCGGATGCCGGAGTGGGAATCCTCGATGGCGAGGCAATCGGCGGGGTTCACGCCGAGCAGCTCGGCCGCGGTGAGATAGGGCTCGGGATGCGGCTTGGGGTTGGTGACGTCGTCGCGCGTCACCACCGTGTGGAAGAGGTCGAGCAGGCCCGCGGCGCCGAGCTGGCTCAGCGCGTGCGCGGCACGCGAGGAGGTGGCGACGGCGCCCGGGATGGCGCGCGCCCTGAGCTCGGCGAGGAACTCGGTGACGCCCGGCTTGACCGGCACCGCCTCCTGCATGCGGGCGCGCATCAGCCGGCGGCATTCGGCATCGAACAGCTCGTAGGGAAAGCTCACGCCATAGGCCTCGACCAAAAGCCGGTTGGTCACCTCGTGCGAGGAGCCGACCATGCGGCCGTGCACCTCGGTGGTCATTTCGAAGCCGAGGTCGCGCGTCACGTCCCAGACGATCTGCTTGAACACCAGTTCGGTGTCGAGCAGCGTGCCGTCCATGTCGAAGACGACGGCGGTAAAGGGCCGGAGCGAGGTCATGGCCGGCATGTAGGCCGCTTCGCGAGGCAGCGCCACCCTTACTTATTGAGCGGCCGAGCTGCCGCCGGCTTCGGCCGAGCCGGCCGCCGAAGACGACGCACCGCCGGCCGCATCGCCCGGGGTCAGGGTGATCGGCACCTCGAAGGTCACGTCCTTGTCGGCGGCACGGTCGTGCAGGACGTATTGCAGCTTGTAGTCGCCGGGCTGGAACGAGGTCAGCGTCGCATCGAGCGTCAGGAAGGTCTCGAGCAGATGTTCGCGCGACTTGATGTTGGCGCTGAGGAATTTCGCCTGGCTGGCGACGGTCTGGCCGGTGGCGTTGAGCAGGTTGAGATCGGCGTCGAGCAGCTCGGACTGGGTGCCGTCGCCATTGTCGTGCCAGCCATAGCCGAGCACCTCGACATAGACGTGGATCTTCTCGCCCGGCCGGAAGCTGCTGCTGTCGCGCGGCGTGTAGTTGCCGTAGCCGGTGGCCGGCGCCTCGGTGAGCGTGACGTTGCGCACGCTCAGCGGCAGATCCTCGAAGATCGAGACCAGCGCCTGGTGCGCCGCGTCATAGGCATTGAGGCTGCTCTCGGCCGCGGCCGGCGCGGTCAGCAGCAGGCCCAGGGCAATCGCGGCGGCAAGCTTGAGCATGAGGATCGGCCTTTCTGCCGTGGACCCTAAAGGTGCGGCGCCG
>Ga0207667_10004105_pt1 | contig 17892 bp, 16 predicted proteins | sample KBSCornC52_FD_184301 | JGI IMG/M metagenome (GOLD analysis project Ga0207667, IMG submission 184301) | Corn rhizosphere microbial communities from Kellogg Biological Station, Michigan, USA - KBS Corn C5-2 (SPAdes) (version 2) | ecosystem: Host-associated > Plants > Roots > Rhizosphere > Soil ...
GGTGACGAGCAGCGAGGCGACCACGAGAACAGGGATTGTTCGCAAGCAGCCGGTTTGACATGCCCGTCGGCGCACGCCAGTCATTTTGAGGTCATGCACGCCAGCGCGCACGGCTCACAAATCAGCCGTGCGCGACGTTTTCAACCGCTCTTCATGCGCAAGCGCTGGCGCCGCCGCACGCACATGTAGGCTCAGACGATGCTGAGCAATTTTGCGCGGCGCGAGCGTCAAGGTTCAAGGCGAGGTAACGGTCGAGCTCGCGAGGTTCACCGCGGTCTGCGCGAACAAGCGGCCATTGATCGATGCGCCGGCGCCGAGGGTGATCGCGGTCTTCGACAGCACGACGCCTTCCATGTGCGCAGCGGCTCCGAGTTGAACCGCGCCCGCGACCTGCCAGACGATGTTCTTTGCTTGAGCTCCACCGCTCAAGACCACGGCCTTGTTCGCGCTCATCGTGAGATCGCCCGTGATCTGGAAGATCCAGGTATCGGTTTCCGCGCCATCGATCGTCACGTTCAGCGGCACCGTCACCGTCGAGGTCCACTTGTATAGACCGGGGCTGAGCGTCAGCCCGCCGATCGCGCCGCTGCCCAGATTGAGGAAGTCCGGTGTCGGACGGCCAGCGGCGTCGGTATAGGCCGTGTGCATGCTCGCGACCGCGGTGGTCAAGTTGGTCGGTGTTGGAGGATCATTGTCCGCCGCGAAAACGCTGCCAACGACTTGTGCGGACGTCCATTTTACGCCCGCCTTGGTCAGGCTCAATCCGGTGACGTAGCTCGCTGCCGCCGGACTGAGCGCGATGTCGCCCGTGACGACGGAGGTCGGCACGTTGGCGACTTTCGACTGGGCGATGATGACGTACTTCCCGGCGCTGCCGAGCACCACCGGGGCGGGCCCCGCGGCGTTCGTCTGGCCTGCGGCGCCGCTCGCGCCGAGCTCGCCGGCACTGCCCGCGGATGCGTCATTGCCACCCGCAGCGTCGGTCCCGCCGCTGGTATTGCTCGCACCGGCGTCGTTGCCGCCGGCTGCGCTATTGCCACCTGAGGCGTTCCTGCCACTCGCCCCACCGTCCCCGCCCGTGGCATCGGAGCCGTCGCTCGTGCTGGAACACGCCGTACTCAGTGAGAGCAGTGGAAGAAGCGCGGCAATGGACACGCAGCTGCGTAAGTAAGTCGAAGATCGATGCATCGGTAAACCTCGTAATTCGGGTGGAAGCCAAGCTCCGCCAGCTCGCGTGAGGCGAGCATGCGGTAATCAATGAGTGAACATTCGCCTTTGGAGGCGCGTTCTGAACCGATGTCGAGCCCCCGGCAGCGCTAAACACGCAGCAAACGGGCGCAATCGGATTTCGCGTTCTCGAAGGTAACCACGTCTCGCGAGGGCGCAAGCAAAGTCGATGTAGGCAATTGCCATTTCCGAAAACAGCGTCCGGCCGGCCCTCACTCGTCATCGCCTTTTCTGGCCCGCCGGCAGCGGTGAGTCGCCTACACGCAGGCAGCGCGCCGTGTGACATCGGTTCACGCCGCGAGCGCCACCGGCTCGGCCGTGAGCGCGAGATCGTAGCTCTTGGCCGCGCCGCGTTCGACGTCGATCCGACGGCAGCCGGATGATCTTCGGCGGCTTCAGCACGCTCATCGACGAGTGAGCGAGTCGTACGGCCAGCTATCGATTCGAGTGCGACCTCGGGGAATCGGTGTCGAAGTTCAATCTGCGCCGTACACGGATACCACGTTCGCTTGTACCGCTGCGTCCGCCTCGTCCGACGAGTAGTGCGCGGTCATGACGCCTTCGAAGAAGTTGCCTCGAGCGGCATTGCTGTTGTCACCGGCGGAGCCGAGGCCGATACCGCCTTGCTTCTTCATTGGGTTGTAACGTGCGCTCGGTCTCGGCCCGTCGAAAACTGCGCGGAGGGTGCCGGCTTGGGCATTGCCTGTCTTGATCGCCCAGTGGTTCATGCCCGTCGCGTCCCCCTTCAACATCGCGGTGACGTACTTGAAGCTCAAAGATTCGTTGCTCTCGTAGGGGCTCAGGTTTCCCGCCCAGAGACCATTCTCCAAATCCCCCATTACCCACGGCCCCTCGCCCGCTCCTTTGCCCCAAATCGTGGTGGCTCCAAAGTAGATGGCTTCGGCAGCCCCCTCTCCGCGATCCTGGCTGTCCCGCTCCATGTTGCCGTAGTCGAAGCAGCAACCCGCGTTGTAGAAATCACCTGCGACGATCGCGTACTCGGTCTCTGCAGCGTCGCCCGTGGCGGTGCCGCAGGCACTGTTGTTGCGGTAGGCAACGCCCGGCACGATTTGCAACCCGTACACGCGATCCCCGCGGAAGTTGGCTGAAACAGCTTGGGCATTTGCTTCGTTGCCAGGCGTGGCTTTCGCCTGACCAGCGGGCGCTTTCCGGAGGTGGTTCCCTTGTCCCGATTGGTCGTAGATGATCGAAATCGTACACGATCCATCAGCGCAGAAGCTGTCGTGCGCGGCGGAATCTGCGAAGCCTCCCGGCGTCAGCGGCGCGATGTCGCGAGTTTCGCCAGCGGCGTTTTTGAGCTGATAGAGCGGTCCCCCGTAGGTCGCATACAGAGCCCTAACCGTGCTGTGCGCTGCGACGCATGGGCCGCCGTCTTCAGCGTAGATGTCGCACGGCGCTCGCGTCGAGCCCGCGGGCGCTGGGGCGGGCGCCATTCCGCTCGCGCCTAGGCACGCGCCCGTGGCGCACTGCTCGGGTCCGGAAACGAGGTGGTCGCCGCAATTCCAGCCGCAGACGCCGGACACGCACGACCAGCCCGGCTCTACGGTGCAACTCGCGCTACAGCCATCCCCCGCGCGCGAATTGCCATCGTCGCAAGCTTCACCCGGATCGACTTTCCCGTCTCCACAGGCGGGTGAGGCGCTGCCGTCACTGCCTGAGCCGTTATTGCCGCTCCCGCCCTGGGCGACCGCGCCGCCTTTTGCGCTGTTGCTCGCTCCGCCATCGCCGGAGCCGGTAGCGCTAGCGCTGCCGCTCGCGCCACCGTTGGCGTTTGCCGGATCGCTGCCCAGATCGACCATTTTCGGCCCGCACGCCGCCACCAAAGTCGCGGCAATCCACCCACCTAGATCTGCTCTCATTATTTGGCCTCCCCCAACAATGCGGCGAGGCTGCGCATCGGATCACGGATTCGACCGACGCCCGAGGGCCGCGCGCACGGCATCGGCATGCTCGCTGTGTGGTGCACGCTCGATGACGCGCTGTCCGAGCGCTTCGGCTCCCGCCCGGTCTCCTGCAGCGAGCAATGCCCGCACCTCCAACACCGACGCTTCGGGTCGAAGCGCACCGTTCGGGAATGCGCGCTCATACTCGGCGAGAGTCGAAAGCGCGCTGCGTGGGTCGCCGCTCGCGAGGACACGGCGCGCTGAGTCGAGTAGGCGCATCTCTGCCGCAAGCCTGGTGGGCGGTGCCTGCGCGGCTTCCAACTCGAACGAGCCGAGCGCCGGCAGTTCCGGCGAAGGGACGCTCGGACTCGCTTCCGACGTGATGGCGGAGGCTGCGCGCGGAGCGGGCACTCCAGACGCTTCCGGAACGGGGCTCGAGGCGACCCGGGGCCGAGCGCCGGGCAGCGCAGTCGGAGGGGATATTTGCGTCGTCGGCAGCGTGCCCTCGCGCGGCGCAGATGACGAGACGCGGTAGGACGAAGCGGCGGTCCGCAAAAGTGCGGCTGAATCGCCCGATTTCGGCGCTTCAGCCGCGTGCGCGCGTTGCTGCTGGAGCGCGCGCTGGACGGCCTCTGCGCCGCCCATCGCAGCAAGCCCAATCGCGAAACCAGTGACGAGCCACTTTGCGAGCACCGTGCCGGCGAGCTTGCCGCTCGTCGCTGCGGCTGGTGCCGAGCTCGACATCGCTGCTGGCAACTTGGGCACGCCCAGCCCGAGCAGCATTCGTTCGAGGGCATGATCGCCGGGCCGGTCGCCGTGGGCGGAGCGGATGAGATCGCGCTCGAACTCGTCATCGGCCTCGATCAGACGTTGTGGGGCAGTCACAGGGACCTCCGTGGAAACTCGCGACGCGCGCGCAAACGCTTGACCTCGCTGTGGAACGCCTCGCGCGCACGCCGCAGGCGCGACGCGACGGTGCCACGCGGAATGGAGACGAGCTCGGCGATTTCGCTGAGCGACAGCTCCTCGATTTCGTACAGCACGAAGACGGTCCGCTCGTCGAGCCCGAGTGCCGCGAGCGCGCGATCCAGCACGAGCCGGCTTTCCCGCAGCAAGGCGCACTCTTCTGGGCTCGGGGCTGGATCGTGGAGCGACTCGAGCTCGGGGCCACCCGCTTCGGATCGCGCGCGGGCGGCCGTGCGGCGCGCCTCCGTAGCAACGAGCAGCGCGGTCTTGAACAAAAAAGCTTTTTCCCGGCCAGCCTCGAGATCGGAAAGGCGCCGCGCCGCCACCTCGAACACTTGCTGAGCTGCGTCGTCTACCGCGGGCTCGGCGACACCCAGCCGCCGCAGCGAGCGCCAAATAAAGCCAAAGTGCTCGCGTGCGAGCGCAGCCAGCCGAGCGTGGCGGTCGACCGCCTGGGCTGCCCCCAGTCGGGCAGCTTTGTCGATGGCGGCTTCTGCAGACAATGACCCATTCAACAATGCGACGAGATCCGAGGACGGATCACGGAAAACGCACGCCCAGGCAGAGCGAGGCTTCGAAACCGACTCCTGGAATGCGCGTGAGTTCCGGCTCCCCGGTAAATGCAAAGCGATAGCGGCTGAGCGGGAGCTGCACGCCGAGCCCGACCCCGAGCACGAGTCGTTGCGAAAATGTCCAGGTCGGCCTGAACACGACCCCGAGCGAGCTCCAAAGTTCATTGCTCCTGACGTTGCCCGTGCGGTGGACCCCCACTGCTCGCAGTCGTCCGAATTCGACGAAGGGGCACGGCTCGAAGGCGAGTCCGTGCTCGGAAAGGCGCATCAGGCAGCCTTCGAGGCGCGCTGTATCGAGTGTGAACTGGGCGAGGGCACCGCTGATCGAACTCGAAGCGTGGGCATCGACTCGGCCGAATGACAGTCGCGCAGAGCTCAACGCGAGTGAGCGCTCCCCGCGTCCAATCCCAAAAAAGAGGCGCTCACCGACAGCCGCATCATGCGTCAGAGGAGTCTCGACTGCGGCCTCGGGTCCGGCAATGAACCAGAGAGGGTCTGCCAGCGGCGGCAGCGCTGCCGCCGGCAAAAGGTAAACCGGAGGGGGCCGCTCCTTGCCGGGGGGCGGAAGCGCTGTGGCGCTCGCCTGGGGATCGACGAGCACGGCGACGATGAATGCGAGCGCCTGCACGAGTTCGTGGCAGCCCGCAGCCTGCAGCTCGCGCACGGTGCGCTGCTGAGCGCGTGCGAACGTGACGCGCCCGACGAGCCCCCGCGCATTGCGATCGATGGCGACAGTGACCGCGAACGGCGATGAAGGGGCGAGCCAGCCCGGAGTCCGCGCTGCAACCTGAGCCGAAAAGTCCACGCGCGTCGGGCACTCGGCAGGCGCCTGGTAGCCAAACGTGCCCGCATCGCTCGGCGTTGCGCCGGCCTTGGCCGGCATGGCTACGACCGCCAGCCCCAGCGCTGACCGCCAAAACCAGGCTGAAATCATCTGGCTCAGCAGCCTACTACGGCGGCCTGCGCGCTTGCACGCGGCCACCAGCCCGATCGGCGAAGGGACGCGGACGTCCTGGAGTAGCGCGAACTGATGAGCCGCTTGGTCTTGACCATTCAGCGAAGTCGCGCGCGCATCGGTCGCTGGTTCGAGAACCCCAGCCTTGCGGGTCCGGCGAGATTGCTCGGAGCAACGGGCAATGTGGAAATTACGCGCACTGGCCCGCGGATGCGCGGCCCGCGCAGCTAGCGACTGGCCGCGCTGGCAAACGTCGTGCATTTCACGAGCTGCGAGACCAGCTCGGGGCATGCGCAACGTTCGCGTTGGGCATGCGGCTCCAGCGCCGCCGAACGGTGAGCGCGGCGACGATGAGCCGCAATCCGGGTTGGCACCTACCTTGCTTTGCGAACGGCGTGGGTAGCGAAAGCGGTGAAACTGCGCGACTCAGTGCCAATTCCTCGTCGCAGATATGATCTAATTGTCCGGATCCAAGGGGAGCCTGTCATGAAATGCTTAGTGCGTTCTTCTTTGCTGGGCGGCGCCGTCTGGGCTGCCACCGCTTTCATGCCGGCCAGCGCCGCAGCCTGTGGCGGCTTCTTCTGCAACGCGGCACAACCCGTGAACCAGGCCGCTGAAGGCATCCTATTCGCGGATAACGGTGACGGCACGACGACCGCGGTGATTCAGATTCAGTACCAAGGTCCGTCGCAGAGCTTTTCTTGGTTGCTGCCGATCTCGTCCGTGCCGAAGAGCGACGCGGACATCGGCGTGGCTTCGAATTTCGCGCTACAGCGGCTACAGCTCGCTACCAATCCCAAATACACGCTCACGGTGCAAGTTGAGGGCTCGTGCCGGGACGAGAGCAGTTCGGGGGCAGGCTGCGGCGCGAGCGCTAGCACAGCCTCGCAAGTGGGTGGCTCCAAGGGCGTTCCGAGCAACGACACCCACGGAGTCACGGTCGAGGCCTCGGGCGTCGTAGGAAGCTTCGAATGGTCGGTGATCTCGCCGGACCGAACCTTGCCGGACCCAGCGAGCGCGGCGGTGGATTGGTTGCAAGCGAACGGCTACGACGTGCCGAGCGGCGCGCCCAAGCTGCTCGGGCCATACCTCGAGCAAGGCTTGTTCTTACTTGCGTTGCGGCTCACCAAAGGTGCCGATACGGGATCCATTCGCCCTATCTTGCTCAACTACGTGGGGCAGCCGTCGATCCCGCTGAAGCTCACGGCCGTTGCGGCCAACGATGACATGGGCATCTTGGCTTGGGTCTTGGGCGCCGCGCGAGCCGTGCCCGAAAACTATCTCTCGCTCGATTTGAACGAGGCGCGCATCAACTGGTTCAGTCCGGGCAGCAACTACAACTCGGTGGTGACCGAGGCAGCCAACGACGCCGGTGGGCAAGGCTTCGTCACCGAGTTCTCGGGCAGCACCGCTTCGCTCGCGGCGCAGATCTGGACGCCAATCGACGAAACGAATTGGCAAAACCTCAATCGTGGCGTCAGTGACTCGACCCTGTTCGCTCTTGCCTACCAGGCGTTTGGACAATGGGACGGCTTTTGGGACGCCGTTCGCGCGGTCGCCACTTTGCCGAGCGGGCTGACCGTGGATGCGCTCAAAGCGTGCCCGAGCTGCTATACGGTGCAGCTCGCCGCCGCCGCCTACCTGCCAGAGCTGGACAAGGACGTGATTCAGCCGGTCAAGCGTGTGCAGGCGTTGATCGACGGGCATCCTCGGATGACGCGCTTGTACACCACACTCTCCGCCGACGAGATGACGCTCGATCCGGCGTTCGCGTTCAACGCCGACTTGCCCGAGGTCAGCAACGTTCACACCGCCAAGCGCGTGATCGAATGCAGCCCGAACCTGTCGCAGAACGAAGCGCCTTGGCACATCGAGCTGCCGCAAGGAGATACCGTGTGGGGTTCCGGGGCGGACGCTGCCTCCGCGACGTGGCCGACCGGGCTCAGCGCTCTCGCCCCCAATCGATCGATCGGACGCGCGGGCAAGAGTGGCGCGGGCGAGCTACTCGAAGACAATTCGAGCACGATCACCGCTCAGCTGAAGAGCTACAACGCAGGCAAGGAGGCACAACCCGAATCCGCCGGCGGTTGCGTCGCCAGCGGCGGTCGCCGGCCCAGCGGCGCGCTGCTCGCCGCGGTCGTGCTCGGCGCAACGGTGGCTCGCCGTCGCCGTCGCCGATGACGGCGGCTGTTTGGCTCCGCGGGTGACAGACGCCTCGAGGTCGTTGCGCGATCGCGCTCAGACCTAAGCCAAATTGCACTCGATATCGTGCGTTTCGCGGCCGGTTCAGGCTCAACGTGCGGCTCCGTCGGCAACTTTGGATGCATTCAAGTGCACAACGAAGGACGGGACCGTTGGAGTGACGTCGACGATCGGCCAATCGGCGAACGCTTGCGCGAGTGTGGGCAGGCGATCTTTCCTGAGGCAAACGAGATTGGAATGCCAGCCCACGTCAGGCCCGAAGCGCCGGATTTGGTAGTTCCCAAGCACCGCTCGCGGGACACGCCACAGGTGCGAGCCGGTTTGCCATAGGGCCACGGCCGGGGCTACGACAGCCAACGTGTAAACGGGGTCCTCTTTGCCGAAGCGAATCGCAGGCGTGCCGTGGCGAGCGATGTACGCGTCATTCAGTCCGAGCGGGTCGTGAAAGCGCGTGCTCGGCAAATGGAACGAGATGTAACCGATGGCTTCGGCGCTCACCACGTCCTCGGCACGGAGCTGACCTTTTAGACGCCGCGTTGCTTCTGCATAGAACTCGCCGCCAGCGTTGGTATCGATCCGGAAGAAATGGCCGCGATTGCCGATGACCGTATTGGTCAGGAGCGCGAGCGGCCAGAGACAGAGCAGCGCCGCCCATCGTGCGTGCCAGCCGGCCTCAGACAAAACCAAGATCGCCGTGAGGCTCCAAATTGGCCCATACTGAAGAAACAAGCGGTGATGCGGCATCCAGTCTCCACCGTTGCGCATCGCGACCAGCCAGATCAGCGTCAGTGTGGTCACGCAGAAACCGAGCAATGCCTTGCTGCTGCTCGGAGCTGACTTCAGGCGCGCGAGATACGCGAGCAGCGCGCCGAGTGGCAGCAGCAGGTAGCCGTTGACCGCGGCAAAGCCCACGCAATATTTGAGGCCGCCGAGCACGAGCTCGGGAGTTTGGGCGAACGGGTAGCTCTTTGCGACGATTGAATTGGGGAGCGGCTGTCCGTAGCTCAGATAGCGAAAAGCCGTCGCGCCGAGCACCACCGCACAGGCGATCGCCACAGCGGGCCACGCGCGTGAGCTTCGCCCGGTCGCGAGCCGCACCGCGAGTAGCAGCGGCACGAGCAATAGCGCGCCCTCTGGGCGGGTGAGGAACAGAAGGCCGATCAATACCCCGCAGGCGGAGTAGTGCTGGCGCACGACGCGGTAGCAGAGCTCCGCGAGCAGTGCGCAGAACAGCCCCGTCTCGAGTCCGTTCGTGCTGGCCAAAATGAAATGCGGATTGAGCGCCAAGAGCAGCGCCGCCAGAGCGCCCCATGCGTCTTTGCCGGTGAGCCGCAAACCGATTTGGTAGACTCTCAAAAGCGCCCACGGCACCGCCAAGAGCGAGAGCACGACCGCGGTCTCGGCCATGGGCGTCGCGAACAATCGATAAACGCCGGCGAGCACCAGCGCCCAAAGCAAATTGGTGATGCCCTCGACGCGCTCGCCCAGATTGAGCACGAGCTGCCCGTGCTCCGCGAAGTTGGTTGCGTGTCGAAAGGTGATGAACGCATCATCGATCACCGACAGACCACTGCCGCAGACGTTGATGGCATAGGCAGCAGACACCGCTGCGATGAAGGCCGCGCGATGTTCACCGTACGCCCTAGCCGCCCGTTCGGGCGTAGGGTTCATGCAGAGAGCCTAACAGTCCGCGCTCCGTCCAGATATCGCGCGCGGCTAGTCAATTCTTTGAATCAGCGATTTGTCGTCGAATGTCCCAGTTCGGTGAGATCAATGTGTCGTTTTGGTCGTGGGATGGGCGCTGGAAAAGGTCGAAATGCCCCGCCGCAACTTGGTGATGGGCGCTGGCGAGCGCGCACTGCGCGGCATCTGTGGATCACGCCATCCGGCTTATTGCCGATTTGCCGAGCTCTTGTTGGCTCGCGCTACCTCGTCGAGGGGCGAGGCCGAGCGGCGCGCATCGCTGGACTGCGCTGCGCGCCACATTCTCGGCGTCGCTTGACGTGCCAGCGGCGTGCGTTCCGTGACCGGCAATGGACGGACCCAGTCAGCCGTCGGTCGCTTGCCGCACCAAGTACGTGTCGACGTACTGGACCATGCGCAAGATTTTGCCGTCGCGCAGCGTGTAGTGGTGCGCGAAGGGGGCGCGCATGGCGCGCCCGGTCGCCTTGTACGTGCCCGAATATTCGCCGAAGGCGACCACTTGCTCGCCCTCCACCACGTAGCTCGCCACTTCGGCGCGGTAGCCGATCCACTCGCTCGCCAAGCGACTAAACACATTGCTCACGATGGCCTCCGGACCCACGTAGGTCCCAGCGTACGGGAAGCCGGCCGCCTCGGTCCAGGTCGCGTTCGGGGCCAGCGCGGCCAGCAGGTGCTTGCCGTTTTCTTCCGAGGAGCCCTCGTAGGTCGCCTTGATGATTTCGAGATTCGACGCGGCGAGGCTCAGCCCCATTTGAGCTCTCCTTTGGCGACCTTCGCGCCCAGCTCGAGCGCCACGCCCATGCCGGCTGCCGGGTAGCGGCGCTTCATTGCGGCGATCAGTGCGCTGCTGTCAGCAGCCTTGGCGAGCTCTTCCTCGAATGCGAGCAAGTAGTCGCAGGTGTAAGCAATGGCGGACGCGTCGAGCGCGCCGTCACTCGCCAGATGCCCCGGAACCACGACCTTGGGTTCGCGGAGCGCAAGCGCCGCCAAGCTCTTTCGCCAAGCTTCGCGTTGCTCGGGTTTCGCCGTGTCCGCGGTCCAGACGTGCACGCCAGAAAATACCAACACCCCGCCGAAGACCGCTGACAGCGAGGGGACCCACAGATAGCGCCGGTTGGCGATGCCCGGCGCGTCGACGATTTCAATCCGCTCACCGTCGAGCGCGAGCGTCGCATCGGTCGATGGGCTTGGGATCACCACATCCGCGACGGTCTGCGGCCCATTTTCCTTGAGCTTTGGGCCCCAAGTTTCGAGCTTCTTCTGCACATTGGCTTGGATGGCCGCGAACGTGCTGGGCGCGGCGATGAAGCGCGCGTCGGGGAATGCGGCGCGGATCGGCTGCAGCGAAAAGTAATAATCCGGATCGCTGTGACTCACATACACGGTCGTGAGCTTCTTGCCCGAGGCCTGAATTGCGGCGACGAGTGCCCGCCCGTCGTCCAGCGTGAAGCCTCCGTCGATGAGGATCGCTTCGGTCGCTCCGGTGAGCAGCACCGGCGCGCGGAAAAATCCCTGTTCGCCGGCTGGAAAATGCTTCCAAGTAATGGTCATCTGTCGATCTCCTTAGCGTGGGTCATGTGACGAGCGGTTGAAGTTGGCGCAGCAAGTCCTCGAAGCGGCCGTACAAGAGCTGGCTCTCGAGCACGCGCCCGCGAATCACGAGCGTGGGTACGCCGGTCGCGCCGAGCGCTTGCAGCTCGCGTCGCGCTTTCGTGGTCCGCGCTTCGTAAGCCGCGAGCAGCGCCGAATCCGGCGCCGTAACGCGCGAGGCCACGCGCTCGAGGCCCAGGCCAGCGATGACCTCCGCGAGCACCGCGTAGTCGGTCACATCGCGACCTTCGACGTAGCGGGCCTTTTGCACGGCCTCGAGCGCGTGCAGTTCGCGGGTCGGGTTGGTCAGCGCGACAGCGGTCAAGGCAACCGTGGCCGGGCGTGAATCCAGCAACGCAGCGCGATCGGCCAACACCCGCTCGCGGTAGCGCTCCGAGAACCGCTGCCCGGTCAACTGCTCGATCCGCTGATCCGCCGACCAGGCGTAGTCCGCGAAGCGCGCGTCCATCGGCCGCGCGTTGGCACCGGCGAAGAGCCCGGTCGGCACGAGCTCGACGTTCAGGCCCGGCTGTTCGCCGAGTTTGTGCACGGAAGGCGTCGCGCCGTAGCACCAGCCGCACAACGGATCGTAGTAGACCGTCACCTGCGCGTTGGGGAGCATGTCCGCAGTCATGACCAACAAGCTGGGCCCTCACGCGGCTTCGCGGAAGACCGACAATCAATACTGACTGTATGCCAAAAACAAACAGATGCTGCCCGCGCCAAAAATGGCCGCCTCAACGTCAATCGCCTGGCGTATCTCGCAGCGGTGGTACGCGGTTGAGCGGTTATTTTTTTGATGGTCACGCGTCGCGTCGCGGTCCGTCATAGCCTTCGGCGACGCATGACGGGCGTTCGGCCCAGCAGCGACACGCCCCGCGTAGCCCCGACCTCACCGGCTACAATCGACGACACTTCGGCTGACTCGAAAGCACCACACTCCGCATGGGCGGTCGAGGGTACCCTCGCGCGAGTGCTCGGAAAGCGCGCTGATCGGCGCGTGGATCGAGGTTTGCAAAATCCTCGGGCGTGAAGACTTTCTTACTGGGGTGCGCAATGCTGTTCACGCTCGGGGGTTGCCTGAGCAACAATTATCAACTCTCGCACGCCGAGCTCGTTCGGCTGACGCACATTCCGCCCGCCGCGCGGGGCGCGCGAGTGCGAGTCCTTCAGCAAACCAACTTCAACGCGGACGACGTCGGCGCGGAAGATTTCGAGCAAGAGGAAGGCGAGGCTCCGAGCTCCAGATCCTCGTCGCTGCAACTGGACGTCTCCGCCTCCAAGGAAGGCGGCTCTCAGAGAGGCGACCCTGCGAGGCTGGAGCATGGCGCGGGCGGACCTGGCGGTTCTCGACACGTCCCTTGGCATGTCGGCCGTGCCAGCGCGGTACATGGCTCCGGGCACGGCGCGGCACCGCTCGGCGGCGGGGGTTCAGTGGGCGGTGGCGGGGGCGCCGACGAAGCGATCGTGCTCGCGGTGGTCGCGGTGGTGGTCGCCAACGTCGTCGGCATTGCGCTCGCTGGCGTCGAGGGCCGGCGCTTCGACGGTTGGGCACGGGTGGACCCCGACGTCCCGGTCGTGCTCGTAGCCGCAAGCAGCACACAAACCGTTCCGCTTTCGGCGTTGACCGAGCGCGATCTGGCACGCGCCGATCACGCCGTGCTCGTCGATCGCGCCGCGAGCGTGTCGCGCCTGAACCGCGCGGCGCTCGACCGAAAGGGCTTCGTCTATGAGCTCGAGCTCGGCGGCGCGCGCTTGAACACAGCGTCAGGTGTGCGTGATTTTGCTTTCGCGAGCCGCACGGGTATCGGCTATTTTCCGACCCAACCGCTCGGATTCCTACTCGCCGATCAGGTCGCCTTCAGTGAGCCGGGCGACGCGCCGAGGGGCAGCGCGGTGTTCAACGGGCGCATCGCTGCCGAACTCGAATATTTGCCCATCCATGCAGGCCGAATGCACGCCGGCTTCTACGCCGAGCTCGGCGGAGCCTTGGCGCTCGAAGACCTGCCCAACAAAACGCTCAGCTGGTCGGGCATCTATGCCGGCGCGGGTTTCCTCGCACAAATCGACTGGACCACGCGCTTGTCACTGAACTTACGCGGGGGCATCGCCTCGCTGCCGGCATATCCCGGAGGCGACGCACTCGAGCGCAGCTATACGCCAGAGTTGAGTTTCGGGATCTCGGTCTATTAGCGCGTTGCGACTCGCGCCGCGGCGCCTTCGGCGCCGAGTTCGTCAAGACAGCGTCACCAACCGTCCTTTCACCCCACAGCGCGGAGTGAAAGATTCCCGCATCAGCAGCTGCTCAAGTGCCTGCTTCGATCTCGGTATGAACGAGAGATCATGAGCCTGACGCTGATCGTCTTTTGAGAACTGTCGAAATCCGCACACTCGACATTCGTCAGTGTCGATCACGATTTTGCGTTACGAAATCGCACTCGCGCTGGACTTCAATCTCACGTTCCGCATCGAAGATGCGAGCTCACTGTTCGGCGGCTGATTCTATGTATCGCGCGAGTGATGGCTCGTGTTACTAGTCGCGTAAACGAGGCCGAGTCGCGTGTGCGCCGGTGTCGCCGTGGGATAGCCATATTTGCGGGATTATGCCGTGATTCTGGCTGCTTTTTTCGGGCACGTGTTGGCTCAAAAAGGGAGGTAAACGCGAGATGAAAAAGAGAGCTCCAATCACAACAATCGCCGCTGCGTTGGTCGCCACTACGTTGGTAGGAGGTGCCAGCGCTCAAATGCGGGACGTGAAAGACAAGATCTCGGGCAATGCCGTGAACGAGGGCATTCAAAAGAACCTGGCCGAGGAAATTGGCGCCGGACGCGGTGATGCGTTGATGCAAAATTCTTCTATTTACCTGATCAAACGCGATCCGTTTCGCGCCATTCGCCGTGGGCGGCAGCTCTTTCAACGCAAATTTCTACCTAGCCAGGGTTTCGGCGGCCGAGATCGCGTCGGCAATATCCAAGCCGATCCGTCCGTAGGCGCGGGCGTCGTGGATTCGTGCGCGGGTTGTCACGGTCGGCCGCGCGGCGCCGCCGGGCACGGTGGTGATGTCTTTACGCGTCCCGACAGCCGCGACGCGCCGCACCTATTTGGGCTCGGCCTACAAGAGCAGTTGGGCGACGAGATCACGACGGCATTGCGCGCCCAGCGCTCCGCGGCGGTAGCTGCGGCGCTCTCCTCACATACCGCGCAGAACGTGGCGCTCACGGCCAAGGGCATCAGCTACGGCACGCTGCTGGTGAACAGTGACGGTACGGTGAACAGCAGCGGCGTAGTCGGCGTAAATCCCGACTTGCGCGTGCGCCCCTTCTTCGTACAGGGCGGTACGGTGTCGATCCGCGAGTTCGTGGTGGGCGCATTCAACGCCGAAATGGGCTTACAATCGGACGATCCCGATTTGACAGCCGCAGCCATTCGTCATCAGCGAGTGACGACTCCCGCCGGCATGGTGCTCGACGGCTCGCTCGACGCGCTGGAGGCGCCGCCCGTCACGACGACCGGCACGGACCCGGACGGCGACAGCATCACCAATGAAATGCCGGTCGCGCTGGTTGATTACATGGAATTTTACCTACTGAACTATTTCAAACCAGCGGTTAGCATCAGCCCCGACCGCGCTTCGACCGTTGCCGCAGGCCGCGCGGTGTTCACCAATATCGGTTGTGCCAGCTGTCACGTGCCCAGCTTGACCATCGACCGGGATCGGCGCGTGGCGGATCTCGATACCGTGTTCAGTGATTTTACGCCCAACGACGGCAGCACGGCCACTGACGGAAACCCGATCAACCGCCTGTTCGCGACGGCCACCGCTCGCTTCGTCACGGTCGACGATCCTCCGCCCGATCCGGTGCTCAAGAACCCGGCGCTGCAATCATTCGTGGTGCAGAACTTCTTCGCTGACCTGAAGCGGCACGATCTCGGGCCCAACTTCTGGGAGCGTAATTTCGACGGCTCGATCCAGAAATTGGCCATGACCGAGCCGCTTTGGGGCGTGGCGACCACGGCGCCGTACGGCCATGACGGCCGCAGCCAGACGCTGGAAGAAGTAATCTTGCGTCATGGCGGCGAGGCTCAAGCGGCTCGCGACAACTTCAACGCGCAGTCGCGCGCCAACAAGGATTTCTTGTTGGCGTTCTTGAACAGCCTAGTTTTGTTCTCGCCGGACGACACGGCTTCGAACCTTGCGCCCATCAATCCAGCCGCCGCCAACTTCCCGCAGAACGGCCATGGTGCGATCGCGCTGACCGTCCTCTTCAACAACACCACCGATCGGGAATAGCGACGTGGCAGCGCGTAGCATGCAGCGAATTGCGTGGTACGCCGGGGTTTTCAGCCTCGGAGTGGGCGCCCTTTACTGGGCGCTCGCTCCCGAGGCTGAGCACACGCGGCCCGCGCGATCTTCCGTCCACGCGCCGGCCGCTTCCGGCACGGCGCATCTTCAAGAGGTCACCGCGCTCGCGCGCGGCGCGGAACACGGCGCTGCGCCGCGCCTCGTGGCCGCGTACGACGATTGGGCCCGAGAACCCGACGCGCTCGCCGCGCGAAAGCTCGCGCTCGACGCGCTGTTTGCCGAGCCGAACCTGCCGAAGAAGCTGAGCTCGGTGCTCGAGGCGGTGGAGGCGGACCCAACTCCACCGGAACGCGACCCGTTGTGGCAACCGCTGGTGGCGTCCTTGGCCGACGTTTGGCGCGGCGATGCGCTCAATCACGGTCTGGATTTGATGATCGCGGAGACGCGGCCACGTGCGCGGCGGGCGCTGATTTCGTCTTTTGCATGGTTGGCCAATTCGCCGCGCGCGCGTGAGCTCAGCCCGGCGCAGAGCCAAACCTTGGGCAATGACTTCATCGACTTGTACCAGCAATTGCCGCCGAGCCAAAAGCCCGAGGTGCTGGCGGCACTGCGCAACGTCTCGGGTCGCGACGCTGCGGATATTCTGGAAGGGCACAGCAGCGAGCTCGAGCGTCAGTACCAGCGCGCGCTCGAAGACAGCCAAGCGCTCGCGCAAAAGGCCGCGCAAAATTCGGGGCAACCATGAGGGCCCTCGGCTCCGCGCGGTCTTGCGCGCGCACCTTCGCCTGGCTCGTGCTACCGGGCGCGTTCAGTCTATTGCACTGCCGCAGCGAGCCGAAGCCGGAGCGCGCTTCGGCCGCGCAGCAGAGCGCGCCCGCGCGCTCGGTCGCCCAGGATCGCGCGGAGCGGCCGCCCGCGCTGCCTGCAACATTGCCGGCGCCTGTAGCCAGCGGCTCGCTCGCACTCGATACCACCGACGCGCCGAGCCCGACGCTCCACGCTGGGTTAAATCAATCGCTGGAGGCCTCGCTGTATCGGTTCAAAGTGGTGTCGATGCGACATTGCTCCGGCTCTGCGCCGGTCGCTGCGGCTTCGGTCAGCGCGCAAGGTAGCGATTTGCGCCTGACCGTGAACGTCAGCATCACGGCCAAGGTCGACTCGCTCTTGGCGTCGCCGCGCGACATCACGCTCGAACGCGACGGGGTCATTCTGCAACCCGAATTGCAGCCGAGCGCGGCTTGTGGCGCGCTGTTGCCCACCAAGCAATTGCGCCGCGGCGAAACTGCGGCTGGCGCGGTGAACTTCGTTTTGCCGAGCCGTGATTTCGACAAAGGGTTGAAGCTGCATTTTTCGCCGACGCGCTGGGGCGGCGCGCCGGCGGCGACCGTCGAGTTGCCCGCATGTCTGGCTGATTGCGCCGGCGCGAGCGCGACAGCAGGGTAGTGGCAGAGACGCGCCATGCGCTCGCGTTTCCTTTCCCAGCTGCTCGAGTGGCGTTGGGCTCCGTGCGCGGGCCTCGTGCTCGGTTCAGGCGCATTCGTGGTGCTGGCCGTCGCACTGATTCCAGAGCACTTCGCTGAGGTCTCTGCGCCGAGCGCCCAGCAGCTGACTTCGCCGGCAGAGCCCGCGCAGCGCTCAGCGCCGGCAATGGCCGCCGTGCCCGAGCCAGCGGAAGCGAGCGACACGAGCGGCGCGCCGAGCCCGTCCGAGCGTCACGCGCGCCGTCGCCAGCACCGAACTTTGGCCGCTTCTGCGCCGAGCACGACCAGCGATCCGGTGCCTTCGTTCTTTCCCGAAGCCCCGCCGGAGGCGTTGCCGCCGCCTCTGCCCGACACTCCGCCGCCCCCCGAACCGCCCACGCCTGCTGCGAACCCTCGGGAGTAGCTCGGGTCCGTTCGTTGTTCGCTCAATCAGGAAATCGTCCGCGCCGCCGAAGGCTGCGCCGGCCTGTGACGGCCGCGTGACCATCAACCCAAACACGAATTTTACGTACCGCGCTCGTTCGAGCGTCTGAAAGTTTGCACGCCACTCGGCGCTAGGGCGCGGAGAAATCGAGCAAGTTGCCGGTCAGCATCAGCAGCGACAGCGCGGTCCAGCTCTTTTGGTAATAGATGGTGCCCGCGCTCAACTTCAATGTTGCAAGCTCGGCGTAGGCTTGATCGATGAACGATTGATATTGCGCGCTGTGCATGGCGCCCACGCCGGCGGGCCCCACGAACGAAGCGGCCTGTAGCCCCGCCGGGAAGACTTTTTCTGGATGCGGCGTGCCGTTCAAATCGTAGCCGTTGGTGATGTTGGCGACGCCCACGCCGGCGTAAAACGAGCTGATTTTGCCGAGGTAGGTCTTGGCGCGCGCTTCGTTCGAAAAGCAGTAATCCTCCGCGATGCGGAAGGGGTCGACCCTGGAGCGGGTCTACCGGGACGCCCGCTGCGGCGCGCTGCAACCCGCCACCAGCGACGTCTGCGCC
>Ga0207667_10004108_pt1 | contig 17887 bp, 15 predicted proteins | sample KBSCornC52_FD_184301 | JGI IMG/M metagenome (GOLD analysis project Ga0207667, IMG submission 184301) | Corn rhizosphere microbial communities from Kellogg Biological Station, Michigan, USA - KBS Corn C5-2 (SPAdes) (version 2) | ecosystem: Host-associated > Plants > Roots > Rhizosphere > Soil ...
CGTATCGAACGAGCGACCCCGGGCCATTTCCATTTGTATTTACCCTTGGCTGCCTTGAAATCGATCTGCAACTCAACACTGCTTCCGAAACGCGGAACCGAGCTAGCTAACACGAACAGAAACGCACGGTCAGCTAATCAAGCATGCCGCTCCGACTTTCAGTTGTCGCCAACAGACCAAATCACGCATTGACAGAGGAGCGCCCGAATAGTCGGATACACGGCATTTTGCCATCTATTCTCCTGTCTAAGCACCCATAAGTCGGTTGGTCCTTGGCAGCGTGCCGACGGCCGCATCATGGCTGGCATGGAGGCCACCAGCCATGAGGAAAAAGACGAAGGTCAAAAGGAATTTTAAGAAGCCGAAAACTATCCTGCGCCTGCCGGATCTTGAACACGCGAAATCCGCAGTGCTCAATAGTCTCACCAGCAACGAGGGACGGCGATCCTACTGTCATGCCATTGATGAGTTCGTCGATTGGTATTGTTCGGAGCCTCGCCTCGCATTCAATCGAACAGTAGTGCTTCGATATCGAAGCTACCTGGAGGAGAGACGATTGGCTCCGGGGACGGTCAATCTCCGCCTGTCGGTTGTTCGGCGGTTCGCATACGAAGCGTCTGATTGCGGACTGCTGAGTGCGGACTTAGCGGCGGGGATTCGGCGCGTCCACGGCATTCGGAAAATTGGTGTTCGACTGAGGAATTGGCTGACTGCGGAAGAAGGCATGGCACTCTAGCAGGCTCCCGATCCAGAACGAATGAAAGGCAAGCGGGATCGAGCGCTGCTCGCATTGCTCCTGGCCTGTGGGCTGAGGAGGCAGGAAGCAGTTGGCCTGAGTCTTCGAGACCTGGAGCAGCGGGAGGGACGTTGGGCGATCGTCGATCTGGTCGGTAAATGCGGTCACATTCGGACAGTTCCCATTCCTGATTGGGTTCGCAAGCAACTGGAGGTTTGGATCGTATCAGCGGGGATCGAGGATGGGCGTCTCTTCAGACGCGTCGATCGAACCGGGCAAACGAGGGGTGATCGCATTTCAGTTAAAGCGATCTGGCACATCGTGAAGGACTCGGCAAAGAAGGCTGGTATTCCGAACCTGGCTCCTCACGACCTGCGCAGGACCTGTGCGCGGCTCTGCCAGACGGCAGGGGGCGAACTCGAACAGATCCAGTTCCTTCTTGGGCACGTCTCGATTCAGACCACGGAGCGCTATCTTGGAAGCAAGCAGCGCATTCGCTGTGCTGTAAATGACCACATCGGAATAGAACCTGATTTCGAAAGCGGAAGCCCGCCGCAAATGTAGTAGCATGGCGCATCCGCGGGAGGTGTACGAATGGAATACGATTATGAAAAAGTCGACGAGATGACTCTTACGCTTCTTTGGCTGACTAGTTTCAGGGAGGCCGGCGTTAGAAGAGCATGGAAGGGACATGACTGGGACACGATGGAGCGTCTCTACTCTCAAGGCTATATTGGGACCCAAAGAGTCAGGCGAAATCGGTTCTGATGAGCGAAGACGGCGAGAAGCTTTCAAAGGAACTGTTCACGAAATTCTTCTTGCTAGAATCCAAGAACTCTTAGGCGCCTTCCCGAGAGTCGATCCAGAATCCCTCCGGCGATGGTCCGGTGAATAGGCGACCATTCGAAAATCGCCCAAAGTTGCCTACGACAGCGGCGAATTTGCGCATACTCTGAATGAACATCCCGGGACGCGAAACCGCAACGTTTAATTATCCGCATTGCCCGAATCGTCGAAAAATCCACAATAATTGTCATTTCACGGCAGCAGCAGCAGCCAGCCGAAGAAGTCGTTCGGCTAACCTGATCGATGCAGTTCGGGGTAAGCTCTGCTGCCGGCGATGAGAGCGGATTTTTACTCTATGCGGCCGACGGTTGAGTCGCGCGCAATAAGCTTCGGCTCGACCAACAAGTGCTTCGCCCGGCGTCTTGGTTCACCGGAGAGCATGGAAAGCGCGAGCGCTGCGGCCTGTTCGCCCTGTTGCTGCGGCGATTGATCGATTGTGCTCAGTGGTACTTCCAGATACATGGACAATCGCAGATTTCCGCATCCAATCACGGCCACATCTTCAGGAACGCGGATCTTATTGTTCAGCAGACAGCGAATCGCTCCAACAGCAGTGAGGTCGTTATAGCAGAAGACTGCGTCGGGAGGCCTCCTGAGCTTTAGGAGATCGCTCATGGCGTGTTCTCCTATCTGAATGCCAGCCTCCTCAACTCTCGAACGAACCACAACCAATTCCTTGCGGAACGGAAGATTGTTTGCCGTCAGCGCTTCTCTGTAACCGTTCAATCGATCCACAGATGTACTAACTTGCTCGCCACCGATATGCGCAATGTGCTTCCGACCCAAGTGGATCAGGTGGTCGGTCGCCACACGCCCGGCCCCGATATCGTCTGTACCCACAAAGAAGGCGTCTAGTTTAGGAAGTTGCCGATCGAGCAGAATGTATGGAGTCTTGGAGCCTAAAAGCTGTTTGAAACCCGATTTGCCGTTCTGACACGATGCAATCAATAGAGCGTCAACACCGCGAGCGAGCAAGTGCACAATCTCCTGCCGTTCCAGTTCCGGCTCCTCCTCAGCAGACGCCAAAATCAACTGGTACGACCCTTTCCGCAGACCAGCACTGACTCCCTTGGCTAACTCAGCGAAGAACGTATGCACAAGGTCAGGGACAATCAAGCCGATGGAGTAGCTCTTGCCTGAAGCAAGCCCACGCGCCAGCATATTGGGCTGATAATTTAACTCTCTTACACGCTGCAAGACGCGCTTACGGGTATTCTCCCCCACGTCAGTCTTATTACGGAGCACTTTCGAAACCGTGACAAGCGATACCCCCAGATCCTCGGCAATATCCTTCATGCGAACTGCCATGCGGGTGTTCCTCTCATTAGGTCTTCTAGCCCCTGAATCGTTTATTCGATGAGACTGCATTCCGCAGAAGTGTTAACCGGGTTGCAACGAGCAACCGTGCCGCTGGGAAGTTTCACCTGATAGTGTCCGGGCCAACGCGCCGGTTCATTCGATGGGTAATCGGTGCTCAATATCTGTGCGCCACTGGCAATCATGGCATCGCGCCGCGTGGTCGAATTGGTGCGCGCTTCCTTCGTGTCAGCGTCGGTGCGTGTTCGGACTAAATAACCTTTGCGGACGAGGTCAGATATTTCACTCGCCGGCCCATCATTGAGCTCTACGAATGCAGCATCCGGATCTCCAGGCTCAGAATTCGTAAACAGGACACGGCCTCGCAATGAAGGATGGCCCGCCAGGTAAATCGGCCTAACCTTCCGCTGGTCCATCAAGAACATGATCTTTCCGCGAGCTTTATCCAAAGTGGGCCAGTTACCGGAAAGCACAGCGGCATTGAGAGTGTCGTAATGGCCGCGAACATCATCAGGGGTGATGAGATCGGAGGGCTGGAACACGGATCGAATCTCTGCATCCAACGCGTCAAAGGTACTTGCCGTGAATGGCTCCGGCACCGTCAGTTGGTTTGGACCGCTTGGCCTGCCTTCTTTGGTCTCCACGATGATGAAAATCGGTATATGTTTCGGATGCGCGTGCGACCAGCGCCTGACCACTTCGAGGCAGGCAACAAACGGCTGACAAGTACTGCGGTAATCGACATCCTGCATGTGCATTACCTTGAATCCCGGCTTGTTCATTATTCCGTCGGGATCGAAATTCGGATCAGGCGGAAGATTGGCTTGGGCGATCATGGCCCGTGCCGCAGGATGTGCGTAGAGGCCGCCTTTGCTGTCCGCAAAAACATCCAGCTCAATCTCACGGACTCCCGCGGTGAACTGCTGATCGAGCGGCAAATGGCGGTAGTCGAGCCCCGTGAACATTTCGGGATTTTTCTCTTTCCAAAGTTTTTCTGCGCTTGGAGCAAACCCGGCATGATAGCTGTTATGCGTTCCGATCACCTGAATCTGATTGATCTTTAAATGATTGTCGTTGGTTTGAGCCCACAATGACAGTGCGCTCAACATGCCGAAAAGCGTGAATGATAAAACTGAAACTTTCCGCAAATGCATAGAAGCTCCGGTGTTTATTAGCTAAATGCGAGCGTACGGCTTGCTGTAGTGGGTAGACCACTCAACCAGGCTCTCGTTCATAAAGCGCCACGAATCCCGCTCACGATCCACCTCAATCAACATGTAGGCGTTGGGATCATAGCGGGTTGCCGCGATCGTGTAGTGTTGTGGCCCGTACGTGTGAGCAAAATCCACCCACCTGTGCCAGTGCCCTGAAACTACGAAGCGAATCGTTTCTTTATGGCGACGAAGCAGCGGATGCAGGCCGTAATCTGAGTACTCGGTGGGAGCAACCAACCAGAGCGGGTAGTGAATGAAGACGAATGTCGGCTTGTGTTCCTGCAACTGCGCTTCAAGCCAATTGAGCTGCGCCTGTCCAAGCGAGCCCGTACCGCGATCATGGGCTGTAGATTTCGCACCCCAGGTTTCGCCGAGGAAATTGTTCAGCTGAACGAATTTGTATCCCTTGTAATCCAAAGCATAGTAAGGCTTGAGGCCAAGCTTTGCCTCAAAGAGGCGATGACTCATTTCGCGCGACACTTCGGGCACTCCATAGTCATGATTTCCAAACCCGATGTGGACTGGCACCTTGAATCCATCAGTGATTTCTTTGGCATTGTCTACCCGGGTCGTGTTTTTGAAGTAGAAGTCGTAATCGGTGGAGGGATAGTTGTGAAAGTAATCGCCCACTAGAAAGACTTGCTCGATTGGAGGGTTGAGACTGTTGATGAGCGTGCGTGCGGAGATCAGGTTGGAGGATGAGTGCTGCAGGCTCTCCGTATCTTCCGCGTTGCTTTCATGACCATGATAGAAGCTGTCGATGATGTGCGGATCCGCAACGACAGCAAAATAAAAATAGCGGCCGTCCACGTCAATTGAGGCCTCACGCGCCCATAACGAGCGCGTGAGGGATGTGGTGAGAGCTGCTGCCGTTATTGCACTAAAGTGGCGCCTTGTGATTTGAGTCATCTGCGTTCTGCAGTTCCCATTAGAAAGATAATTTGCCAGCCACTTGCAACTGTCGCGGTGGGAAGGCTGAAGTGATGGAGCCATAGCTGCCAGAACTGCGGTTCGAGTTCGGTGCCTGGTAGTTGACGTGGTTAAAGATGTTGAAGGCCTCGCCGCGGAGATCGAACTCGGAGTGCTCATTCCAAAGCCGGAAACTCTTGTGCAGCCCGAGATCGAGTTGATTGAAGGTCATCGACCGGATCGAATTGCGTCCAGCGTTGCCATAGGGATGAGCCGCATCAGTGGGCAGGGTGACGTTGGTAGTACTCAGGTATCCTGAGAGAGCCGTGTTGCTCTTAACCCAGCTGGTTGATGGATTGACTGGGTTGCCGTTGATATTGGGCCTCTGATTGAGCAGCGGGCTCAATGTAAAGGCGGCAGATGGACTGTAAATGAGATTCACCGGCTGACCGCTGGTGTTGCTCTCGATAGCGGTAAGCTGCCAGCCACCCAAAATAGTGTCAAGCGCCCGCGGCATGCTTTTGGCAAAGTAGCGGCCATTGCCAAATGGCACATCCCAGACGAGGCTGAGCGTTTCATTGATCGGTTGGTTGTAAGCCGATTGGCCGTTCTCACCCTTCAGGTTGGCGAGATTGACGCGGGACGTGTCGTTATTCGGCGTGTCGAGGTGTCCGGACGCGTTGTCAATCGCATGCGACCAAACGAAGGAGTTCAGCAGGTAAAGGCCATAGGAGAACCGATGCTCGAGCTTGGTTTGCAGAGCGTGGTACCGAACGAAGCCGGATGGGATTGATTCTTCGATGGTGGTGAAGGTTGGGATGGGGCGGCGAGCTTGCACACTCAGTGTGCCACCTGTGGCGTTGGCGGCGGATTGATTGTAGTCGGCCAAGACCCAGATATGGACACCGTGCGAGCCAACGTAGGATAGCGTGAACACCGTGTTTTTTGCGATCTCACGCTGCACGTCTAAGTGCCACGACTGAACGTAACCAGTGGAAATGTCCTTAGGGATGTAGCGGGTTTGTGCGAGAACCGTGCTGAAGTTGGAAGCCGCCACAAAATTCGTGGGATAGCCCTGCGCAACGGTACGGAAGCATCCGGTGTAATTGTCGCCTGTGCAAAGCGTCTGTCGCGTGCCGGAAAAGGCAAACGGAGCAACCTGGTTGACGGTGGAGTTGATGATATAGGGGCCGTTGTAGGCCAGCAGGTTTTCGCCACCTTCGCGGTTGAACTGGTCAAAGCTGATGCCGTAGGCAGAGCGAATGACTGTCTTGGGATCAAGCTGCCACGCCATGCCGAAACGAGGCGCAAAGTTGAGCTTGGGCATATTGACCAGAGCGCGGCCATATAGAGAGCCCCCGGGGGCTTGAATAAGTTTGTTCGTAGACGGATCGAAGTTGGCAATGTGGTCACCGTCGGTGAACTGCGGGGTGACGAGTTCATAGCGCAGGCCGGCGTTCAACGTAATTGTCGGCGAAAGCTTGAAATCATCCTGGAAATAGAAGTAATCCATGTACTGGTGGTAATTGACAATGCGGAAATTGTTCAACTGGTAGCTGTCGCGGGCGCCGGTAAGGAAGTCGGTGAGATACGCCGCTTGCCCCGCCCCCGTATCGCTGGTGCCGCCGCCAAATTGACTGAAACCTTGGCTGAAGGTCTCACCGCCATAGACGGGATTGAAGTCGTCCACTTCGGTGTTGATGGCAAGGTACTCCCAACCATACTTCATGGAATGGCGGCCCTTTTGCCATGAGAAGTTGATCTTTGGGTTAACAACGAAGGGATTCTGGAACTGCGGGTTCGAGGTCTGCGCTCCGAAGGTAGTGAAGTTCTTCACGCTCTCGTTTGAGAGCCTGCGAATGACCAATGGATCGGAGGGCAGGCCAGTGATGCCGGCCTCAGAATTGATGCTCTGTTGACCGGAAAGGTAAGGTAGCTTGCCGCCCTGGTTCCATGTGAATCCAATACGAGCGTCAATAGCGGCGTTCGTCCCAAAGGTATGGGTGATACCGGCAGCGAGTTGCTTGTTATATGCGTGGATCGTGCCGTTGCCTCCGTCTCCGGCATCGCCGGGAATAGAGGAAGCATCGATAATGTCCCCGTGATGATTTGAGAACCGGCCAAAGAGGGTGGTGGAATTGCTCCAGGAGTAATCGATTCGTCCGTCGCCCTTGTTGTCTGTAAGGCTGGCCTTAGGCAACGAAGCGTAATTGTTGGAAAAAGCATTAGCTACGTTGGGAGACGGCAGAGCTGCAATCACCAGCTTGGCGAGAGGGGTCCAATCGGATTGCGGGACGATGCCGTTGGCGTACACGGTTCCGGTGATCGGGTTGCGCAACGGCACGGGAGCACCAGCCGTAGTGGTGAAAATGCCCTGTCGTTGATTGGCATTGGGGATAGTGGCCGTTGTGTATTGTCCTTGCACCTGACGGTTAGCCTCGAAGTCTGCAAAGAAGAACATCCTGTTGCGCAGGATGGGGCCGCCAAAAGCACCGCCAAATTGGTTCCGGATCAGAACCGGCTTCTGCGATTTGCCAGTGAGAACGTTAACCGGAGGCAAAAACGGGCCTTCGGCGTTCAGGACCGTGTTGCGGTGGTACTCCCAAGCCTTGCCATGAAACTGGTTGGAGCCCGAGTTGATGGAAACGTTGACGACGGCGCCGGAAGCTCGGCCAAACTCAGCGGAGTAATTGTTCGTCTCAGCGCGGAACTGGTTGATGGCATCGGGCGAGGGTGGAATAGCCTGGTTAGAAAAGCCCTGATTCGAAGTAGCGTAGGCATTATTGTCCAGGCCATCGAGTAGAAAGTTGTTGAACTCAGAACGCTGGCCGTTCACGTTGTAGCTGGCATCGCGGCTGGTCACAGACTGGTTCTCAAGATTGTTCCTGCGAACGCCTGGGGCCAGCGACATCAGATCTGCATAGGCACGGCCATTCAGGGGCAGATCGTGTACCAGTGTCTGAGCGATCGTGGTTCCGGTGCTGCTGGTTTCGCTCTCAAGCTGAGTGGCAGCGCCAGAGACGGTGACCGTTTCTGAAACAGCGCCCGGCTTTACCGTGAGATCGACGCGCTGGCGGGTATTGACATTGACTGCAAACGGTTCCGATTCGCTGGGGCTGAAGCCGCTCGCCGAGGCAGTTACTTTGTATCTGGCGGCATGCACGTCTACGAATTCGAAATGGCCCTGGTCGTCGGTCGTTCGATCGACTCTGATGCCTTTATCGATGTTGAGCAGCGTGACCTGCGCGTTCGCGATGGGTGCACCGCCTGAATCATGCACATAGCCAAGTACTGAAGCGGTTTCAAACTGCGCACTGGCAGGCGCGCTCGTGAAAACTCCAAAAAGGAGAACCACGGCGGCGCCGAGAAGTACCTTCAACGAATTCAATCGAGTCATTTTCCTCGACTCCTTTCTGGCTCGGAATTGGACTGGAAACTGGTTGAATCGCGCTCGCGGCTCATTAGCCGTGAGACAAGGACGGTAGTTCCAACCGCCTGCACCATTCAGAATCCATCCGGGTTGTTGTAGCTAGGATTGCGATCAAATTGATGATCGAACCCTGAGCGATACGTGGCGGACCCGACTCGAACTTGGGTTTCGGAATGCCAACCTGCTGTACGGAAACAGGTGGTTAGTTGCGAACGTCTGTTAAAGGACGTCGACGAAATCAGGGAGAGCCAATTAAGCATCGGTACGATGAGGCCAGTTTCGGTCTGATTTTCCCGGCCAATGCGCAAGTGATCGGTTTTTCCGTTTCGCACAATAAAACACGTGCGCGCAGGCACAAATGGGGGAAGGACGGATACGTTCATTTCATAGCCTCAAGAATAGTAAAGCCGAGCACGCGGATATAGCTGAATCCGATGTGAAGTCCGTTAGCGCTTACGTAGTGAGGAAAGTTAGACGAATCGTGATTCCATTGTCAAGCTTTTTATATTCGGCAACGGCGCCAGGTTGGTCTTGATGTCCTAAGCGACACAATAAGAGATTCGCTCGCATAACGTGTTAAGAAGAGAAGAAAATGTCGAATTTGAACTTCTTGTTCGTCACGTCGAATTGGGCTGCATTGAGTACCTCTCAACAACCGCCGCCGAGTTGTTCGCGGGAATGGTTAAATACCGAGGAAACTGCGTAGCTTATTGAGGGTATTGGGTTGACTTCCCGTCCGCGGTTGTCTGAGACTCGGTTGTGGAGGTGTGCCATACAGCAGAGGCGAGTTGGTAAATCGAACAACCAGAGCGGCCGAATGCAGACCGATATGGAGTCGAACAAGCCTGATAGCACTATGCTCCGACCCTCCATCAAAGATATTGCGCGGCTGGCGAACGTATCCCACCCGACGGTTTCACGAGCATTACTGAACAACCCCCTCGTCAGCAAGAAGACCGGCGAGAGAATCCGCAGAATTGCCAAAGAGGCCGGCTACCGCCCGAGTGCCGTGGCGAGAGGTCTTCTGACCAGGCGGACGCAGACCATAGGAGTCGTTGTTACCACAGTTGCCGACCCCTTTGCAGGGGCAGTGTTTTCAGGGATTGAACAGACAGCGGGAGACCATGGATATAGCGTTTTTCTCGCCGACTCGAATGCAGATCCCGACCGAGAACGAAAGATAGTTCAGGCTTTTGCCGAGCGCCGCCTGGACGGAATCATTGTGACCTCGTCGCGTGTAGGCGCACTCTATCTTCCGCTGCTTGCCGAAATGGGCGTACCGATTGTCTTGGTCAATAACCAGTTTCCTGGGGCGTTTGCACATGCAGTAATGATCGGAAACGTCGAGGGTAGCCGCGCTGTCGCAAAGCACCTGATTGCCCTGGGACACCAGCGGATTGCCTACATTGGCGACCAATCCGGTTTCCAGTCAGATACCGAACGATTCGCAGGTTACCGAGCTGCACTAAAGGCGGCGCAAATTCCATTTAGAGAAGAGCTTGTGTGCCATGGAGACGGGAAAGCAGAAGCGGCGACCTTGGCAATGAGCAGGCTGTTGCAGCTCCACGAGTTACCGACCGCAGTGTGCTGTTACAACGACATGACGGCCCTTGGCGCGCTGCACGCGGTCCACTCGCATGGGCTTCGTGTGCCTGATGATGTTTCAGTGACAGGCTTTGATGATCTCTTCTTTGCTTCCTATACGCAGCCGCCGCTAACAACGGTGCGCCAGCCCATGTACCGAATGGGTCAGCTTGCGATGGATAGCCTGCTGAGCCTCATGTCGGGAAAAAAGATGGTGGGCACAATTAGAGTGGCTCCGGAACTCGTCGTCCGGAAATCGACGGCGTCGCCACGAAAATCGGGTGCCCCTGCGAAACCGGCGGCGGGCTCCAATCGGCGCTGATCGAACTCCAATCTCCTACTGTTATGCAACTGAAGGAGAGGCTCCGAGGCCTACTCAGTGTCAGGATTGGGCAGGATGATATCGCGCACAATGGAACTCATCTCCGCGCAAGAACTTATGAATTGCCGCAGCGTTCTGCGCGTGGAACCAAATGTGTCGAACTCTTCCAATGTCAATCCATCTTCTGAATACGCTCGCTCGAAGTCTGGGAACTGTCTGAGCAATGTGTCCACAATTCTGGGGTCTACTGCAGAGTTGATGCGCTCAACCACTTCGATTTGGCTCGCGTTGTAGCGACGTTGCCATGCGCAGGGCGGCGAAATTACAACGTCCCCGCCTATGAACTCACTCCAATGCATGTGGTTGCGAAACGCGGCAGACAAGAGGCGCAGACGATATCCCCGCTCACGGAATATCCGGTAGGCCTTTTTAAAAACTGCGACTCCTGCCCACTCAAAGTACCCAGGATCGACGGAGAGATTGTGCTTGTCGTGCAGCACCTTCAGCCAGTCATCCAATCGCCCGACCATGATTGTGCAGACTGGACCCATTGTAGAAATGTCTAGGTTTTCGGCTTCGCGGCGCTTCAGTCCACGTTCGACTGCCTCGGCAACGGCAATCGCCTGCGGAACGGTAAAGCTGACGGTGGCGTTGATGCTGATGCCCCGGTAAGTTGCTTCCTCCATTGCCTCGATTCCCGCTTTGGTTGCGGCGATCTTAACAATCATGTTCGGCGCGAGTTTGCTGAAGCGGGTAGCTTGTTCAAGCATGGCGCCAGCATTGCGAAAGTTGTGAGGGTCAGTCTGAATTGAAAGCCGTCCGTTGCGACCCTTATGCTCGTCAAAGATGGGCTTTAGAAGCCGTGCCGCATTGGCGGACATCTCCTCGACCACTAGCCAGGCAATATCGTCTTCGGTGGCTTTAGGGTGCTCAACCGCAAGTTGTTGAATGCGCGGTTTCCAGAAGGCAATTTCCTGCTTGATCACAGAAACAGCAATGGAGGGGTTGCACGTAGCTCCCACGGCTCCGTGCTCGATGGAATATTTCAGCTCTTCAATGCAAGCGGAGTCGTTCCACAGGCTTGTGGGCGTGGTTTGAGTCATCTGAAAAAGCGGGCTTTTGAACTGAATCGCGTTTTTGAGTGTAGCCAAAGCGCCCTCACATGCACACGTGTGCAACGGGTGATAATGTACTCCTGCCGTCATGGAACCGTCAAGGAATCGGGGAGAATCTACTTAACCGGGAAGGGGATTTGCGGATGGAGGCTGTCGCATCTGCATTCTTTGATGAATGTCCAGGCCGGTGTTCAAGAAAGAGGCTTCCCGCATTCACTCTTTCAGTTGACATTCCAACCCTCGACGGTTCAAGATTTGCTCATTGCACACGTGTGCACGCAGATTGAATGAGAAGTTGCGTGCCCCCAGCAATGGAGTATTCATGAGCCATCTCCTAGTCCGACCTGAGTCCTTCAAGAACCGAAGGGAAGATTTCGGCTTCCAGTATCTCTCCTTCGAGAATCGTGAGCTTGGCGCCGGCGAAACTTGCTCGGACGCGACTGGTGGTAACGAACTTGCACTTGTTGTGCTCGGCGGGATCTGTAGCGTAGATAGTACGCGGGGTACATGGAAGTCAGTCGGTGGGCGCAAGCACGTCTTCGATGGAATGCCATACACACTCTACCTGCCAATTAATACGGAATTTAGCATTACCACTGAAGCGGGTTGCGACCTTGCATTGTGCTTCAGCCGAGCTGAAGAAGAGCATGCTCCCAAGCTTGTGGGACCGACGGAAGTTGGTGTCGAAATTCGAGGTGGTGGGAACGCTACTCGTCAGATCAACAGCATGATTCCGCCTGATTTCCCGGCACACAGGTTGATTGTGGTAGAGGTTTTCACGCCTGCCGGGAACTGGTCCAGCTTTCCGCCACACAAGCACGATGTGCACAATCCACCGGGAGAAGTAGATCTCGAAGAAATTTACTACTACCGTATCGAGCGCCCGGAAGGTTTCGCGATCCAGAAGGTGTACACCGCCGATCGCCGGATTGACGAAACCATTACAGTGCGCGACCGCGAGCTAGTACTGGTGCCGGAGGGCTATCATCCGGTTGCAGCGGCGCACGGATACAACGTCTATTATTTGAATGCACTCGCCGGCTCAGCCCGTTCACTTGCTGCCAGCGACGATCCGAATTACGCCTGGGTGCGAGGCAATTGGTCCGAGAAGGATCCGCGTGTGCCTGTAGTCAGCGTGTAAATTTTATTTGCGAACACGATTCATGCGGTAATTGATCAGAGGAGAAAAGATGAGGACGTGCCGCTTTACGATGGCGCAGGCATTGATTCGCTTCCTGAAACAGCAGTATGTCGAGCGTGACGGCGCCGAGTATGCGTTCTTCGCGGGAGTGGTTGGGATTTTTGGTCACGGGAACGTAGCTGGAATCGGGCAGGCTTTGCAGGAGAATCCTGATCTGCCATACATCCTTATGCGCAATGAGCAGTCAGGTGTGCATATGGCTGCTGGGTTCGCAAAAGCAAATAATCGGTTGCGGACGTACGCCTGCACGTCCTCAATTGGCCCGGGCGCTACCAATATGATTACTGGAGCTGCGCTTGCGACGATCAATCGCCTGCCAGTTCTTTTGTTGCCCGGCGATATTTTTGCGCGCCGCAACGTCGCGCCTGTCCTGCAGCAATTGGAATCACCCGCAACGCAGGACATTGGAGTAAATGACTGCTTCAAGCCGGTGTCGCGCTATTGGGATCGCATCTATCGGCCGGAGCAATTGATCACCACGTTGCCAGAAGCGATGCGAGTGCTTACTTCTCCCACGGACTGCGGTACGGTGACTCTGGCTCTGCCGCAGGATGTGCAGACTGAGGCATTCGATTATCCCGAGGAGCTTTTCAAGAAGCGCATGTGGCTCATCCGTCGAGGCAAGCCAGATGAGGTTTCGCTGGAACGAGCGACCGCTGCGATCCGCGCGGCCCAACGCCCTTTCATCGTAGCCGGAGGCGGCATTCTGATGAGCGAAGCGGCGAAGGTGCTCGCAGAATTCGCTGCGCGCACCGGTATACCTGTGGGTGAGACACAAGCGGGCAAGGGTTCGCTCCGTTGGGACCATCCGCAGGCGATGGGCGCTGTAGGAGCGACGGGGACCCTGGCCGCAAATCGTCTCGCCGCAAAAGCGGACCTCGTCATCGGCATCGGCACACGTTACACAGATTTCACCACAGCGTCGATGACGGCTTTTCAGAACCCGCAGGTACGATTCGTGAACATCAACCCGGCAGAGTTCGATGCATATAAAGTTGGCGCAATTCCGGTAGTCGCCGATGCCCGCGTCACTTTAGAAGAGCTTGGTGCCGCGCTTTCCGGCTACAAGGTCCCGCAGGCGTATTTGGCTGAAACGGCCGATTTGAAGTCAGCTTGGGAAGCTGAAGTCGATCGTCTCTTCCATCTCGATAATCCGATCCACCCGGCACAGAGCGAAGTGATTGGCGCAATCTGGGAGGCGGCTGGAGAACGCGATGTGATTCTATCGGCTGCAGGGAGTCACCCGGGCGACTTGCAGAAGCTGTGGCGCACACGGACCCCAAATAGCTACCACATGGAGTACGGCTATTCCTGCATGGGGTACGAGATTCCCGCCGCCATGGGGACGAAGCAAGCTGATCCGAGCCGCGAGATTTTCGTGTTCCTCGGAGATGGCACATATCTAATGATGCCAAGTGAGATTGTGACCTCGATTCAGGAGCGCATCAAGCTCATCATTGTGCTGGTTGAGAACGGCGGATTTGCCAGCATAGGAAGTCTAAGCCGCTCACTCGGCCAAAAAGGATTTGGAACACAATACCAATTCCGTTCTGAAGGATCGGGACTGCTGGATGGCGATCCGTTACCTGTCGACTACGCGGCGAATGCGCGGAGCCTGGGAGCGCACACGATTTCGGCTACAAACATTGGTGAATTCAAGATTGCTTTGGAACAGGCCAAGAAGAGTCCTACCACTACTGTCGTGGTAATCAGGACAGATCCTTCTGTCGGTGTACCCGGCTACGATTCGTGGTGGGATGTAGCGGTGGCCGAAGTTTCCGCAATGGATGGCGTACGCCAGGCACGTGCTCATTACGAAAAGGCGCGCAAGCTTGAGCGCCATCACCTTTGAGTCCCAAGCAAACAGTGGGAACACTGGCCTAGGCACAGGATTTGGAAGTTTTGAGGGAAAGCATGAAGAGACTTCTGGTTGGCAATGCACCTTGCTCGTGGGGAACACTCGAACATCAGGACGCCGGCAAGCAAATTCCATTTGATCGCATGCTCGATGAACTGGTGGAAACGGGCTACTCCGGAACCGAACTCGGCGACTGGGGATATATGCCAACTGATCCCACAGAATTGCGGGCAGAACTGGCGCGCCGCAATGGCCTTGTCATGCTCGGCGCCTTTGTGCCTATCGCTCTGAAGGATCCAAATACGCAAGCTGCCGGCATCGCACTAGCCGTTAAAACAGCACGCCTGCTGGCAGAGGTCGCTTCTGATCCCAAACCATATCTCGTGCTTGCAGACGACAACGGAACCGATCCCAAGAGGACGAAGTTAGCTGGTCGTGTTCTCCCCGGAGAGGGATTGAGCAGGGATCAGTGGAAAGTATTTGCTCAAGGCGCCGAAGCTGTCGCACGCGCCGTCTTTAACGAAACAGGTCTGCGGACGGTCTTCCACCATCACTGTGGTGGCTACGTGGAGACACCCGATGAGATTTCGACTCTACTCGATTTAACTAGCCCAGACTTGCTGGGGTTGGTCTTTGACACCGGCCATTATTACTTCGGAACTGGCCGCAATGATTGCGACCTTACTGCCGCACTCAACCGATTTGCCCAACGCATCTGGTATGTGCACCTGAAGGATCTGGAGCCGCATGTTGCCGAGCAATCGCGCAGGGGGCAATGGGACTATTTTGAATCGCTCCACCATGGCGTTTTCTGTGAACTTGGCAAGGGCTGCGTGGATTTCCCCGCACTTCTCAAATGGCTAAAGAAGCAGGAGTACCAGGGATATGTTCTCGTTGAGCAGGACGTATTGCCTGGCATGGGCACGCCTAAAGAGAGCGCACTTCGTAACCGCGAGTACCTCCATTCAATTGAGACAAAGTTTGCTTAAGCACAGCAGGACTGCAGACGAGGCACCATGAGCGCAAGGAAGCTTCAATTTGGAATCATAGGAGCCGGGAGAATCGGCAGGGTCCATGCCGAAACCCTTTCTTTTAGACTGCCCCATACGAGTGTGCGTGCAATCGCGGACACGGACTGCAAGGCCGCGCGCTCTTTAGCTGAACGATGCAACATCGCCATCATTGCTGAATCGGCAGAACAGATGATGGCTGACCCTGCAATTGACGCAATTGTCATCTGTTCGCCCACAGGTACGCACGCCGACCTCATGGTGAAAGCTGCTCAAGCGGGCAAACATATCTTTTGTGAGAAGCCGATTTCATTGTGCCTGGAAAGCATTGATCGAGCACTTAAAGTCGTCGATGCCTCAGGGGTCTGTTTGCAGATAGGATTCAATCGGCGATTCGATTCGAACTTCAGGCGAGTTCACGATGCTGTAGCGTCGGGTGAGATCGGTGTTCCCAGTCTGATGCACATCATAAGTCGAGATCCGGAGCCGCCGTCGGCTGCGTACGTGCGCACCTCAGGCGGCATCTTCATGGATATGACAATCCACGATTTTGATATGGCCCGCTTTCTAATGGGTGATGAGGTAGAGGAAATCTATACTGCTGCTGGAGTGATGATCGATCCCGAAATCGGCAAAGCTGGAGATCTGGACACTGCGGTTGTCGTTTTGCGCTTTCGCGGTGGAGCGATTGCGACTATTGATAACAGCCGTAAAGCTGCATACGGCTACGATCAGCGAGTAGAAATTCTCGGCAGTCTCGGCAAGATCGAGACAGAGAACCGATACCCGAATCAGGCCTGTATCAGCACAGCAAAGAATGTTTTTCGCGACCTTCCTCTCAACTTCTTCATGGACCGCTACGAACAAAGCTTTGTCGCTGAATTGGATTCATTTGCTGCTGCCATTCTGGACGGGCACGCGACAGCTGTGCCGGGGAGCGACGGCCGAATAACAACAGTTATGGCGCTAGCGGCCCGCAAGTCGTATGATGAGCGTCGACCAGTAAGGATCGAAGAGGTCTCAGGATGAATCAATCGCGTTCAAGAGCGGTCCTCACCGACGCCCATCTTTGGGTGCCCGTTGCAGCACTCATCTTTGGGATTGCGCTTCTGGTCGCCTTGCGCTGAATGCGCCTTTGTCTTAGTTGAATTCACGCGAACATGCAGAAGTGAAAGTTCGAGCGATTCTTGAGTTGCATCCGGTGATGAGATATGGAAGGTGTTTTCTTGGAGCGAGACTTGCGCGGAGCGAACACCAGCTCCCTTCATTGGCTTGGTGTTCTATGTGGCTTGGCGGCAGGTGCGTGGCTGGGGGCCGCTGAGGCGCCGGTCAAACTGGTTACTGTAGGACTTTCGCCCTATGCGATTTCGTTATGCATGGTAACGGGAGTCTTTGTCGCGCGCTGGACCTTTCCCACTTTGCTCAAAGGCACTAAGTACGTATTTCAAGATCTCAACTGCAGACGCCACCTTATAGTTTGGGCTGTCCTCGCCGGAGCACTCTGGGCGATTGCCAATACGTTGACTGTTTTTGCTATTCGCGATGTCGGGCTGGCGGTCGCCTTTCCACTGTGGAATGCAAACGGCCTCGTAGGTCTTATTTGGGGCAGAGTCCTGTTCGGCGAGTTGAAGGGCGCGCGCCGTTCAATCATCATGCGAGTTGTGATGGGCGCGATCCTGATCACCCTCGCCGCTACGATGCTTGGCTTCAGCGCCATGCACAGCACCAGCCTGGGGGGCAGCCATGCGGTGCGCGGAGTGATAGCGGCATTTGGTGCCTGTCTGCTATGGGGAACGATGTACGTCCCCTACCGCAAGGCTTACCTTAGCGGCATGAATCCTCTTTCTTTTGTTACAGTCTTCACGGTTGGTGAACTGGCAACGGTAGCTGCTGCCGCCATCGCGCTTGGAGGTGGATATTCGAGCATCATGCATGAGCTCCAACAGGTCAGAGGATTACTCTTCTGGCTGTTTTTGGGAGGCTTTGTTTGGGTTGTAGGTGACTTGTTTCAGCAGTTCACTGCAAAGTACTTAGGGATCGGGCGAGGCATCTCACTGGCAAATACCAATCAGCTGTGGGGACTTGCCTGGGCTGCTTTGGTCTTTGGCGAACTTCGTGGCGCTAGCTGGTCGCAGTACACACTGGTCATCGGAGGATCGCTTGGGATGATCGCCGGAGTCACATTGATTGGATCGGGTGCGGCTTCGGGCAAGGAGCGAACATCGCAGGATGAAGCTATTCTTCGGGAATGCGATCGATACGATCTGGATTATCTCCAGACTATCCGCTCAATGGCGGGAGTTGAAGCAGACGACAGAAAATCTGTGCGCTGCTGGTGGGATTAT
>Ga0207667_10004112_pt1 | contig 17876 bp, 20 predicted proteins | sample KBSCornC52_FD_184301 | JGI IMG/M metagenome (GOLD analysis project Ga0207667, IMG submission 184301) | Corn rhizosphere microbial communities from Kellogg Biological Station, Michigan, USA - KBS Corn C5-2 (SPAdes) (version 2) | ecosystem: Host-associated > Plants > Roots > Rhizosphere > Soil ...
TGTCCAGCTCACGGTTCCCGCCATTGCCGCCGCAGGCGGCGTTCTCTTCATCGGCGAGGCGCTCAGCCTGCGTCTCGTCATTTCTACCATTGCGATCATCGGCGGTGTGGCTCTGGCCCTCGCCGCGTCCGGTCGCCGGCGCTCATGAGGCGTGCGGTGAAATCCGGCAGCCTGATCGGGTGTTGACGGCGGCGCGTTCTGCGGCGAGGCTCAAACTTTCTCTCCGCCAGCCACGGCGAAGGCTTCGTCCGCGTCTTGGACGAGCGCCTCTCGCGCCAGGGCATCTACTTCATGGACGAGCCGGAGAGCGCGCTCTCGCCGAAATGCAGCACTTCCGGCTCTACCGGTCCTTCGCCGCCGACCCTGATGCCTTCGTCGCCGGAGCGCTCGCGGACGACGACCTGCCGTAGCCGATCGCCGTCCGCCGCGCGCTCGATCCGGATGCAACGTCCCGCTGAGGCACAATTTCGCGCGCGCCCGTGGACCCGCGCGAATTCCTGCCCCACTTCGCCCTAGCCATGGGCGGTCCCCGCCACTAGGGTCCGGCCACAGAGGGGAAGCCTGGGCGGGCCTGTTTGTCTCTACCGATCGAAGTTCTCTACGCGCTGGCCGGTCTCGTGGTCGGCTTCGTCGTTGGCTTGACGGGCGTCGGCGGCGGCTCGCTGATGACCCCGCTGCTGATCCTTTTGTTCGGCATTCATCCGGCCACCGCCGTCGGCACGGACCTCCTCTACGCCGCCACCACCAAAACCGCTGGAACGCTGGTCCACGGCTTCAACCGGCTCATCGACTGGCGCGTCGTCGGCCGCCTCGCGCTGGGTAGCGTACCCGCCGCGGCGGTGACGCTCTGGATTCTCGCCAGCACCGGCACACAGACCAGCGGCGCCTCGCATACCCTTGCTCTGGTGCTCGGCACCATGCTGGTGCTCACCGCCATCAGCATCGCGCTGCGGCCGCAGCTCGCCCGCTTCGCCGGCCGTCATCGCGAGCTGCCGATGCTGCCGCAGACCATCCTGACTGTCCTGACCGGCGTCGCGCTCGGGGTGCTCGTGTCCCTTTCTTCGGTGGGCGCCGGCGCCATCGGTGTCACCGTGCTGCTGCTGCTCTATCCCAAGCTCAGCACGCACCAGATCGTCGGCTCCGATATCGCGCACGCCGTCCCGCTCACGCTGGTTGCCGGCATCGGCCACTGGGCCATCGGCGACGTGGACTGGCACATGCTGGTTTCGCTGCTCTGCGGCTCGATCCCCGGCATCCTCATCGCCAGCCGCCTCGCACCCAGGATCAACGAGCGCATCATCCGCTGGCTACTGGCGATCATCCTGACCATCGTCGGCGTCAGGCTGGTGACGAGTTGAGCACGAAGCTTTGAGGCCGCTGGACCGTGCCGTCCGCGGCCGCTAGCTTGGCAACCTCTTCGGTGTCTTCCACCTTTCTCCTCACATGCAGCTCAAAGTCGCGTCGTATAACATCCGCAAGGCTGTCGGCCTCGATTGGCGGCGCAGGCCTGCCCGCGTGCTCGGGGTGCTCAACGAGATCGATGCCGATATCGTCGCCCTGCAGGAGGTCGATCGCCGCTTCGGCTCGCGCAACACCGCACTCGACCCCGAGCTGATCGAACACGAGACCGACTACCAGGCGATCCGCTTCTCGCACCGCCCGCAGAGCCTGGGCTACCACGGCAATGTCGTGCTCGCCCGCAAGTCCATTCGCGTGGTCGAGGCGCGTCCAATGGCGCTGCCGCATCTCGAGCCGCGCGGCGCCGCCGTCGCCGATCTCGACACGGACGGCACGCGCCTGCGCATCGTCGGCATGCATCTGGGCCTTACGCGCAAATGGCGGCAGTTGCAGACCGAGAGCATCGTCGCCGAGCTACGTGCCCTCGAAGGCAACATGCCCACCATCCTGATGGGCGACCTCAACGAGCCCGACCTCAAATCCGGCGTGCTGCGCGCCTTCGAGCAGCGCCACACCATCGCCGCCTGCGGCCCGAGCTTTCACGCCTCGATGCCGGTCTTCACCCTCGACCGCATCATCGTCACCGAGGACATCGAGATCGCCGACTGCGGCGTGCACCACTCGCTGCTCTCGCGCGAGGCCTCCGACCACCTGCCCATCTGGGCCAGGGTCACCCTGCCGAACTGACGGTCACGGCCGGTGCTGCTCGAAGAAGCGCTCAGCCATTGCGATGGCGCGGTCAACCGCCGCCGCGTCCACATCGAGATGCGTCACCCAGCGCTGCGCGTCCGAGCCGTAGCCGCCGGTGATCCCGAAGCCCTCGTTGGCCACGTACCGCGTGAACGCCTCGGCGACGTCGGGGGCGACCTTCACCCACACGATATTGGTGTCGGGCCGCACGACCCCCAGCGCCGGGATCTTGGCGAACGCATCGGCGAGCCGCCGCGCATTGGCGTGGTCCTCGGCCAGCCGTGTCACGTTGTGCTCGAGCGCGTAAAGCCCCGCGGCGGCGAGGATGCCTGCCTGCCGCATGCCGCCGCCAAGCGCCTTGCGGTGCCGCCGCGCCCGCGCGATCAGCTCCGCCTCGCCCACCAGCACCGTGCCCACCGGCGCACCAAGCCCCTTGCTGAGGCATACCGAGATCGTATCGAACGGCTTGGCGATCGCCGCCACATCGACGTTGGACGCCACGACCGCGTTGAACACCCGGGCGCCGTCGAGATGCGTCGTCAGCCCGCGCGCTCTTGCCAGCGCCGTCGCGTCGTTGAGGTAGGTCAGCGGGATCACCCGACCGCCCAGCGTATTTTCGAGGGCGAGAAGCCGCGTCCGCGCATAATGCGGGTCGTCCGGCTTGATCGCGGCCCCGATGGCCTCGAGCTTCAGCGTTCCGTCAGCTTCGTGCGGGATCGGCTGCGGCTGGATGCTGCCCAGCCACGCCGCGCCGCCCTGTTCATGTGCGTAGCAATGGGCGTCCATTCCCGCGATATATTCGTCGCCGCGCCCGCAATGGCTGAGCAGCGCCGCAAGGTTCGATTGCGTCCCCGAGGCCATGAACACCGCCGCCGGCTTGCCCAGCCGCTCGGCCAGCGTCGCCTCGAGCCGCTTGACCGTCGGATCGTCACCGAACACGTCATCGCCGACCTCCGCCGCCGCCATCGCGGCGCGCATGCCGGGGCTCGGCCGGGTGACCGTATCGGAACGAAAATCATCGCGGATCTTGGACATGGCAGGACTCGGCACGAACGCGTGAGAGGAATTGGTTTTACTGGACGTGTGCCCATCGCTGCCGTAAAGGTCAATTCTCTTGCCGCCGCGGTACCGGAGCCCATGCGAGTGGAACCGGCACCGTGGTCCTAGGTTCGCAAGAACCTGAACACGTCGATTTCTGGTTGAATTTTTCCGCCGCGCAGCCTCAACACTGCCGCGGACCTTTGTCATGCCTGCGACATATTGTGTCCATTAACAATTCAGGCTAGAACGCTCTCGTCGAATATTGCGGCCGACTGTCCGTGCCTGGCGACGCCTCAACGCGCCTGCTGACGTCACTACCGAGATTTCGATAGGCGAGCCCGTCAAAGGTTTGGGGGCCGCTACGGCAGAGGACTGCGAGAGGGACTTATATGGCTACCGGCACTGTAAAATGGTTCAACGGGCAGAAGGGCTACGGCTTCATTCAGCCCGACGAGGGCGGGGCGGACGTGTTCGTGCACATTTCCGCTGTTCAGCGCTCGGGCCTGAACGGCCTCGATGAGGGGCAGAAGGTCAACTACGAGATCGTCAAGGACAAGCGGACCGGAAAGTCCGCCGCCGACAATCTCTCGATGGCGTCGTAGAGCACATCGATCCTCGAAACGACGAAGGGCGTGGCTCCGGCGGGGCCACGCCTTTTCGTTTTCGGACCCGCCGCAATTCCGGTCACGCCTTTTTCCATTTCTTAGCCCGGCAAGGCCATGCTGGCCCGATGCAATCTCCGCCAAAGGAGCAGTTCGTCGCCCTCGCCGGCCTGCGCGGCATCGCTGCGCTGGTCGTGCTGCAATGGCACGGCAACATCTTTCTGGGCGGCGCGCCGCTGCCGGGCGGCTACCTGGCGGTCGATTTCTTTTTCCTGCTGAGCGGCTGGGTCCTCGCCCATGCCTACGACCAGCGCCTGGCCACCAGCCTTTCCGCCGGGGCTTTCCTCAGGCAGCGGCTGATCCGCCTTTATCCGGTGCTGATCCTCGCGCTGCTGCTGACCTTCGCCGGCGGGGCGTTGGTGGGCCATCCGCCGGTCACAGGGCTGCTGCTCGGCCTGCTGTTTCTGCCCGATTTCTGGGCCCAGCCGGTGGACTGGCTCGTCCGCCCGGCCTGGAGCCTGATTGCCGAGCTTGCCGCCAACCTGCCGTTCGGCCTCTGGCACCGGCGTTTGAGCACCGGCGTCCTCGCCACAACCGTGCTCGTCGCCCTCGCCGCCCTCATTTTCCTGGCCATCGCGCACGGATCGCTGGATGTCGGACACTCGCTCACGAGCTGGCCGGGCCTCTTCGCCCGTGTCTTCTTCTCCTTCCCGCTCGGCGTGCTGCTCTACCGGCACCGTGACCGCCTCGCCGCCTGGGCCCCGTCCTGGGCCGCCTGGCCGAGCGGCCTGCTGCTGGTTCTGGTCCTGGGGCTGCCCGCGCCCGCCGGCCTGAAAGGGCTGCTCGACCTGTTCACCGTCGCCGCGCTGCTTCCGGCTGTGCTGCTTCTCGCCTCCGCCGCCCGGCCACACCGCTTGACCGCCCGCATCGCAGAGGGCCTCGGCGCGATGTCCTATCCGCTCTATCTGCTGCACGTCGCCATCTTCTCGGCGGTGAACATGCTGCTCCTGTTGTTCACCAAAAGTGGACTGGATGAGCAGCCGCTCGCTGTAACGCTGCCCCTGGTCGCCGCGATCGTTGCGCTGAGCCTCCTGGTCGACCGCGTTTACGACCGGCCGCTGCGCCGCTGGCTTGCGGCCCCTCGCCCCGCGGTCGCACCGCTCGAGCCGAAGCCCGCCGGCCGCTGAGCCATGGAAATAGCGTGCTATTCCGGCCGCCATGACGGCGAAAAACCAATAGTGGCCAGAGTGTTACCGAGAACAATTCACCTGCGGACCGAACTGTCCTCTCTGGCGACCCGCAAATTCGTCGCGAACGCCCCGGTTTCCGCCGCTCTCCGCCATCCGCGACGATTTTATGTCCAAAAAGCCAAACAAAACGCTCGACTAGAACATTGCTCTCGTCCATGCTGGAAACAAATTCCAGAGAAATCTTTTAGGAAAGGGAATCAGATGGCTCGTGCCGCTGCAAAAAAAGTGAAGCCCCGCAAGCGTTTGACGGGTGACGAACGCCGCGAATCAATCCTTGACGCGGCCCTGGGCTGCTTCCTTGAAAAGGGCTATATCGCCACCACCATCAACGACATTCGCGAGGCGTCTGGCGCCACGACCGGCTCGATCTACCACTTCTTCGACGGCAAGGGTGCGCTCGCCATGGCGCTGCTCGAGGACGCCGTCGCCGGTTGGTCCGGCGAGTCGCAGAGTTCGAGCGACACCGCCGAGGCGGTGGTCAGGGCGGCGGCGGGCGGTCTCGTCACCTGGGGCCTCAAGAACCCCGAGTTGTTCCGCTTCACCGATGAAATCCGCACCCTCGCGGTCACCGCGCCGGAATTCGCCGGGATCGCCGACACCCTCGCCGAAGGCCAGGGGTCGCTCTCGACCGCCTATTCGAAGTTCGCCAAGACCCGGAAGGTCAAGGATCTGCCCTGGCCGGCCGCCCATTCGCTGATCCTGGGGCCGGCCTACAACTTTCTGCGTCTGGCCACTGCGGGCCGGGCTCGTGTTGCCGCCAAGCGCGCCGCAGAGATCATGTCTGACGCCGCCTGGGCGGCCGTAAAGCCCTGATCTGACGAGAGTTTCCGGCGGGACGCTGCGTTCCGCCGGTTCCCTTTGGGGCCTGCTTGACCCGGCAGCGCCGGACAGGCAGGTTGCATCCGATCCCGAACGACCCGGTCCGCTGCCCGCCGAACGAGGCGGACGCGGACCTTTGATTTTCTAGACGGTTGGAGGCCATGATGCCCGACAAGATTCCGATGACGCCCGCCGGCCACGCCGCGCTCAGCGAGGAATATCGTCACCGCACCGCCGAGGAACGCCCGCGCATCATCGCGGCCATCGCCGAGGCCCGGGCCCACGGCGATCTCAGCGAAAACGCCGAATACCACGCCGCCAAGGAGCAGCAGAGCCTCAACGAGGGCCGCATCCAGGAGCTGGAGGGCCTGCTCGCGCTCGCCGATATCATCGACATCAAGAAGCTCAGCGGCACCACCATCAAGTTCGGCGCCACCGTCAAGATCGTCGACGAGGACACCGAGGAAGAGCGGAAATACACCATCGTCGGCGACGCCGAAGCGGATGCCGGCAAGGGCCGTATCTCCATTTCCTCGCCCATCGCCCGTGCCATGATCGGCAAGGCGAAAGGCGACAGCTTCGAAGTCCCCGCCCCCGGCGGCACCAAGAGCTACGAAATTCTGGACCTCAAATACGTCTGACCGCCTCTGACGGCGGCGACTGCGCACTCATTGGCCGCGCGTCTGCATAGCTCGCGGGGCCCACCGTGGCCGATTTTGCCCGCGATTTAGGCAGCCGCCGGTGAAACTTACATTTCAGTGAGTTGTCGGCGAAACCGGCTGCCGCAGGCGCACCTCCGGCTTGAATCCGCCACGTTCCAACCACTACATTAGCGGCCTAAAGAGGGACCATCAGATGCATTCCAAGGTTGTGATTATCGGGTCGGGACCGGCCGGATATACCGCGGCCATCTATGCGGCCCGTGCAATGCTCGAGCCGGTCATGATCAACGGCACGCAGCCGGGCGGCCAGCTCACCATCACCACCGATGTCGAGAACTACCCCGGCTTTGCCGACGTTATCCAGGGCCCCTGGCTCATGGACCAGATGAAGGCGCAGGCCGAGCACGTCGGCACGCGCATCGTCAACGACCTGATCACCGAGGTCGATTTCGACCGCCGGCCGTTCACCCTCAAGGGCGACAGCGGCAAGACCTACACCGCCGACGCCGTGATCGTCGCCACCGGCGCGCAGGCCCGCTGGCTCGGCCTGCCGTCGGAATCGAAGTTTCAGGGTTTCGGCGTAAGTGCCTGCGCCACCTGCGATGGCTTCTTCTACCGCGACAAGCACGTGATCGTCGTCGGCGGCGGCAATACCGCCGTCGAGGAAGCGCTGTTCCTCACCAACTTCGCCAGCAGGGTCACCGTCATCCATCGCCGCAGCGAATTCCGTGCCGAGCGCATCCTGCAGGAGCGGCTGTTCAAGCATCCCAAGGTCGAGGTGAAGTGGAACACCGAGCTCGCTGACGTCACCGGCAAGCAGATGCCGCCTTCGGTCACCGGCGCCGTGCTCCGCAACACGCTCACCGGCGCCACCGAAACCGTCGATGTCGACGGCATCTTCATTGCCATCGGCCACACGCCGGCCACCGCGATCTTCCGCGAAAAGCTCGATATGAAGCCGGGCGGCTATCTGGCGGTAAAGCCGGGCACCACGCAGACCAACATTCCCGGCGTTTATGCCGCCGGCGACGTCACCGACGACGTCTTCCGGCAGGCCGTCACCGCCGCGGGCATGGGCTGCATGGCCGCGCTCGAGGCCGAGCGTTTCCTCGCCGAGGAGAATCTCGCGGAAGCCGCGGAGTAATCATGCTCGACTGGGACAAGCTCCGCATCTTCCACACGGCGGCGGAATCGGGGAGCTTCACCCACGCGGCCGAAAAGCTGAACATGAGCCAGTCGGCCGTATCCCGGCAGATTTCGGCGCTCGAGGAAGACCTCAACCTCAAGCTGTTCATCCGCCACGCGCGCGGCCTGGTGCTGACCGAAGTGGGCGAGCAGCTCTTCCGCACCGCCCACCGCATGCACGCCGAGTTGCAGCAGGTGGAATCGCAGATGTCCGAGAGCCAGGACATCCCCACCGGACAGTTGCTGGTCACCACCACGGTCGGCATCGGCTCGACCTGGCTCAGTTCCCGCATCCATGAGTTCCTGCTGCTCTATCCCGACATCAATATCGAGATAAAGCTCAACGACGCCGAGCTCGACCTCGCCATGCGCGAGGCCGACGTCGCCATTCGCCTGCACCGCCCGAACCAGTCGGAGATGATCCAGCGCAAGCTGTTCACGGTGCACAACCATTTCTACATGTCGCTCGATTATCTCGCCCAGTACGGCGAACCCTCGACCCTCGAGGACCTCGACAACCACCGCATCATCACCTTCGGCGAGCCGGTGCCGTCCTATCTGGGCGACATCAACTTCGTCGAACGGCTCGGCCGGCCGGATTCCTCCCCCCGTCGCTCGGCCATGAAGGTCAACGCCATCTACGGCATGATGCAGGCCTGCCGCGCCGGCATCGGCATCGCCATGCTGCCCGACTACGTCACCGAAGTCGAAACCGGCCTCAAGCGGATCCTGACCGGAGTCGAGCTGCCGGCCTACGAGGCCTATTTCGTCTATCCCCCGGCCCTCAAGAATTCCAAGCGCGTCGGCGTCTTCCGCGATTTCCTCGTCGGCAAGGCCCGCGAGTGGCAGTTCTGATCGCGAGTGTGACGAGACCCTAGTCGTCCACCAGGCCGCCGCCCTCCCAGCGGACGTTGAGCACCCCGTCCTGGGCAGCCACGGCATCGACCAGCGCCGGTAGTCCCGTCTCGCTGGCACGCGCCGACCAGCGCAGGTGGAAGTTCCGCTCCTCGATCTGCGTTTCTGTGCCCAGCGCGAAGTTCATCCGCACCACCGCGAACGGGGGCACCGAAACAAGTCTCTCGATCGCCTGGCCGTCGGCTCGCCGGCGGTCGAAGCGCACCGTGAGCGTCGCCTGCTGGTCACGCGTCAGCCGCACCTCCAGGGCCCGAATCCCTTCGATGATTGCAAGTCCGAGCAGTGAACCGGCGATACCCAGCCAGATCTGCCCGCCGCCGAACAGCAGGCCGATCACCGTCACGAACCACAGCGTCGCCGCCGTTGTAAGGCCGATGACCGACGGCCCGCGCTTGAGGATCGCCCCCGCGCCGATGAAGCCGACGCCGGTGAGAATCCCGAGCGGCAGCCGCATCAGGTCGAGCGTGGCAAACGATTGCGCCGTCTTGCCGTCGACGGGCAGCAGCACATTCACCTGGATCATGGCGAGGCAAGCCGCCAGCGCCACCAGCAGCGTGGTGCGCATGCCCGCGGCCTTGCCGTGAGTTCCGCGCTCGTAGCCGAAGACCCCCGCAGCCAGCAGCGTCAGGACGATCCGGATGGCGATATCGACCCAGTCGGGGACGAGCGGCATCCGGCGAGCATGCTCGGACGCCCAAATCCTGGCAAGCCCGCCTTGCGGCGCGCCACGGCCTTCGCCATGGTCGCCGCATGTTTCGCGCTGCGCTGGCCCTTCCCGTTCTCCTCCTGCTGCTCGTCTCGCCCGCCTTGGCCGTCTTCGGCGGCAAGCCGGTCGGTAGCGGCGACCCCGTCGCCCGCTCGCTCGCGGCCGTGCTCTATCGCGACGCCACGGGTGCACACCTTTGCACCGCCGTGGTGCTCGCGCCGCGCCTGGTCCTGACCGCGGCGCACTGCACCGCTGGGGACCGCAACGACATGAAGGTGATCTTCTCGACCGGCCTCAGCGGCGTTCCGGCCGAACGCCTGCGCGGCGTCGCCGCCGTCGCCCGGGCACAAGCCACGCCCGAGGCAAAGGGCAGCTTCGCCTACAACAACCCCGACGATATCGCGCTGGTGCTGCTCGACTCCGCCGCGCCGGCCGACATCAGGACCGCCCGGCTCGCCGCGACCCCCTCCGGGAGCGTCCGCATCGCGGGCTACGGCGCCACGTCGGACCTCCGCCGGGCATCCGCCTTTGGCAAGCAGCAGCTCGGCTTCGGCCAGGGCCTGCGCGCCGCGACGGCGACGCTGCAGCCCAAGGGCGCATTGTTCGTCGCCGGCCAGGGCAACGGCACCGGCATGTGCACCGGCGATTCCGGCGGTCCCGCTTTCGTCGCCGGCAAGGACGGCCTCAGCGTCGTCGGCCTCCTCATCGGCGTCTCGGCCCCACGCGGGGCCGCCGACTACTGCCGTGGCACGGCGTGGTTCACCAGCATTCCGCGCTGGGCCGGCTGGATCGACACATCCGCCCGGAAGCTGGGCGTACCGCTTCCCTGACATCCGCCGGTGCCATCGCCGCGCATGACCTGCTATGCTTCATCCGTTGAGGCAGCGAATCTGGCTGAACCGGAGTTCACCATCGGTTCAGTCGCAGCCCTGCATAGGCCGCGCAACAGAGTTCGACACGGGGGCCCCCCATGCGTTTGACCATTCTTGCCGCACTTCTGTGCAGTTCGCTCGCTTTGCCCGCCTGGGCCGGCGACAACGAGCCAAAGGGCCAGATGGTCGTCCTCAAGGCCAACCAGATCGGCCAGATCTTTTGCCTCTCCCGCATCGGCAACGACGAGGCGGTGATTGCGGGTATCCTGACCGCCGACCTCGCCAAGACCCTCGCCGCCGCCGAAAAGACGAACGACGCCTACGCCAGCAAGCACCCCGACGAGAAGCCGCCGCTCGGCGACGGCATCCCGTGGCAGTCGACACCCGACTACGCCGACACCTGCGACATCGGCCTCGTCACCCTCAGCAAGGCCGACGCCAAGGTCGAGATCAAATACGGCTTCACCGCCGACCCCAAGAGCAACTACGTCGACACCCTGATCCTCAAGAAGTTGCCGATCGAAGGCATGGATGTCGGCTACTGGCGCATCGACGACGTGATCTTCCCGGACGGCTCCGATCTCCGCAAGTCGCTGGCCGGTGCCTTCGACACCTACCAGTGAGCGCCGCCGGTAACCCTGCGGTAGTTTTCCGTTGACCCCAAACCGCTGTGGGCGCACGACATTGCGGCATCCGCCTGAGACGGCGGAGCAACCAGGGACAGGACCATGAACCCCGACAGTCGAAGTCGATCTTCGATGCCGGCGGCCTGAGAGTTCCATCAACATGGGACCTAGGCGCGCCGGCCAGCCGGTGCAGCACTGAGGAGCCCATGTCATGCTGCGTGCATATCTTCGCGAGGACGAACGCCTCGTCGCCATGGATGTCGACGCCACCGCGGCTTCGCCGCTGGCCAGCGCGGCCGTCTGGTACAACCTGACCAATCCGGACAAGACCGAGGACGATTTCGTCGAATCCTGCCTCGGGATCGACATTCCCACCCGCGCCGAGATGGACGACATCGAGCCCAGCGCCCGCCTCTACAACGAGGACGGCGCCGAGTTCATGACCATCACGGCGCTGGTCAACTCCGAGACCGACGAGCCGCAGAAGACCCCGATCACCTTCGTTCTGCGCAACAACCAGCTCGTCACCGTCCGCTATGCCGACCCCAAGCCGTTCCGGCTGTTCGAGCGGCTCGTCACCCGGCCGACCAACAACCCCTATACCTCCGGCGAAAAGGTCATGCTCGGCCTGCTCGAGGCCATCATCGACCGTCTCGCGCAACTGCTCGAAACCACCGGCGACGAGATCGACCAGGTCTCGCGCGAGGTCTTCCGCAACAAGACCACCAACGTCACCCGCAAGGCCCGCGACCTGCAGGAAATCATCGAGCGCATCGGCAAGAAGGGCGACGCGCTGACGCTGGCCCGCGAAAGTCTCGTCTCGATCACCCGCCTGTCGAGCTTCCACCAGACCTCCGAGAACGGCAACGCCAAGGCCGCGCGCGAGCTCCGCCAGGAACTCAAGGTGCTGCAGCGCGACGCGGCCGCCCTGTCCGATCACGCAGCGTTCCTCAGCTCCAAGATCAGCTTCCTGCTCGACGCGACGCTGGGCCTGATCAACCTCGAGCAGAACCAGATCATCAAGATCTTCTCGGTCGCCGCCGTGGTCTTCCTGCCGCCCACCCTCGTGGCCTCGGTTTACGGCATGAACTTCGACCTGATGCCCGAGCTCCACTTCCCCCTCGGCTATCCGCTCGCCCTGGTCCTGATGGTCATCTCCGCTGTGCTCCCCTACCTGTTCTTCAAGCGGAAGGGCTGGCTGTAGGGGCCTATCCACAACGTCATTCCCGCGAAAGCGGGAACCCAGGCGGAGTTTGCGGACGTCCGGAAGTGCGGTCTGGAGTCCCGCGTTGGCGGGAATGACGCCTTGCAGTTCCCCCAGGGAACCGGGGAATTCGCTAGTATTCTAACGATATGCACTGCGCGCATGGCTGACATGCCGCGGCCCCGGTTGAGCGCCGCAGCCGGGCGGGTCATACCGCTTCCCGACGCCTGCGGGTATTTCTCTCCCTCCTCGCTCGCCGGCGTTCCTCCTTGCGGGAGGCCTTTGGCTTCCCTCAATACCGGCCCTGCTCTCCCCTCGAGCAGGGCCCTATTTTTTTCCCCAACCCGGCAAAAAACGCGATCCGAAACGTTTGCATTTTGGTCAAACGTCCTGACCTATCCTTGCGCGCGATGCATGGCTGACATGTCAGTGGCCGCATTGCTGGAACGGCTCGACGCGCACATATACAGCCTGTCGCTGAGATCGCCGACCGAATCCTCCTCCCTCGGTCCCGCTGGTCTCCCCGACACGGACTGAAAGCTGAACCTCCTCCCTCGGCTTCGGTCCAAATGGCAGACGGCGTTTCCTCCTCCCTCGTCCGTTTGCCACCACTTTCGTAGGGCTCCATCTTCGGATGGAGCCCTTTTTTTGCTCGCTTTCACGCCCTTCGATCAGCGCATGGCTCGCCTTCCGAGTCCGCGTTTGTCGGACTCGGCCGTACCGCCCATAACGACACCACAGAGATTGCGGCCGACCTCCTCCCCGGCCGCGCTCCAGAACGGTCGAGACTTCGGTCACGGCCTTAAGGCCTCGCTCATCCCCTCGAGCGAGGCCTTTTCATTCCGCGGGCAGGTCGATCCCCGCAATCGCTTCGGCAGGCGGAAACCGCGCCACCTCGATCCGGGCGATCCGGCCGATCACGCGAGGCGTCCATCGCGCCCTCGCATGAGCCAGCAAACTTTGCGCGTTCCCGGCGGTGGCAAGCGTCACATGTGGGATCCACGACCCGGGTTGATAGAGCGGATCGATTGCGTCGGCCTCGATCACGCTCGCAGCGACGCCGTGCAGCCGGTCCAACTGCGTGCGATCGCCAACGCGCGACACCCAGGTCACGCTGGTGCCCGCGAACTGCCGGACCTCACCCAGCGTGAGGGTCTTCGGCACCAGTGGCGCCAATGAGCCGAGCGCATCGACAAGCTGCGGCGCCTGCCCCTCGTCCCCGACAACGACCAGCGTCAGGTGGGGTGGATACCCCAAGTCCAGCATGTCTCGACCTGCACCGTCTTCCGCCAGCGAACGCCACACCGCACGCACCGCGTCGGCCGCCGCGCCACCCAGAACGAGCGAAAGCGCGACCGCCACGATAACGCGTCAGCCGATGCCGGCGCAGAAGGTCTGGATGCGGCTCACGGCATCCTCGAGCTCGACGTTGGAGGCGGCGTAGCTGAGCCGCATGTGCCCAGGCAGGCCGAATGCCGCCCCGTGCACCAGCGCCACGCCGGTGTCGTCGAGCAGTGTCATCACGAAATCCTCGTCGGTCTCGAGCGTCACCCCCGACGCGCTGGTCTTGCCGAGCAGCCGCTGCACCGAGGGGAACACGTAGAACGCCCCCTCCGGCGTCAGGCAGTCGAGCCCGGTGTTGGCGTTGAGCCCCTTCACCACGAGGTCGCGGCGCTCCTGGAATTTCGCGCGCCAGTCCGCGAGGAAGCCCTGCGGCCCGTCCAGCGCCTCGAGCGCCGCCCACTGCGCGATCGAGGACGGATTGGTGGTCGATTGCCCCTGCAGCTTGGTCATCGCCCCGATCAGCTCGCGCGGCCCGGCACAGTAGCCGATGCGCCAGCCGGTCATCGCATGCGACTTGCTCACCCCGTTCATCGTCAGGGTCCGCGGCTGTAGCTTCGGCTCGACCTCGGCGACGGTTGCGAATTTGCCGCCGTCATAGACCAGCACCTCGTAGATGTCGTCGGTGAGGATGTGGACCTGCTCGTGCCTGAGCAGCACGTCCGTCAGCGCCTTGAGCTCATCGGCCGAATACGCTGCGCCCGTCGGGTTGCTCGGCGTGTTGAGGATCAGCCACTTGGTCTTCGGCGTGATCGCTCGCTCGAGCGCCTCCGCCGTCAGCTTGAAGGCGGTCGTGGCATCTGCGACCGCGAATACTGGAACGGCGTCGCACAGCCGCACGATCTCGGGATAGCTCACCCAGTACGGCACCGGGATCACCACCTCGTCGCCGGGGTTGAGCGTCGCCAGCAGCGCATTGAAGATGATCTGCTTGCCGCCCGAGCTCACCATGCAGTCGGCCGCGCTCACGTCGAGATGGTTGTCGCGCTTGAACTTGCGCGCCACCGCCTCCTTGAGCTCGGGGATGCCGTCGACATTGGTGTAGCGCGTCTTGCCCGAATTCATGGCGCGGATCGCCGCCTCGCGCACATTGAGCGGCGTATCGAAATCCGGCTCGCCCGCCGCCAGCGAAATGACGTCCCGCCCGGCCCGTTTCATGTCCGCGGCCTTGCGCGAAATGGCAACCGTCGCGGACGGTGCAATGCGCAGAATGGCGTCGGACAGAAAGGCCATGGATACCTCCGGGGGAAAAGCCGCCGGAGCAATAGGGAGCTTGCGGTCCCAAGGCAAGCCGGGCGCTACACCCCCAACGACTGCGTCTTGGCCAGCTCCACCCCGGAAACCCGCCAGCCGCCGGCTTCCTTGACCATCTGGTAGATGGCCTCATAGACGATTTGGTCGGTTCCGGTGAGCTTCACCTCCTGCAGAACATGGGCGTCGTCGAGCATCTGGTAGCTGCCGAAGCTCTGCGAGGCGGACTGCATGATCGGGGCATAGCCGGACTGCATGATCGCATCGAAGAAGGCCTGCGGATCGGCGAAGCGCTGATGGAACGCATCGCCGGCAAAGCTCAGGGCCTTCGGCGCATCGTGGTCGCGGAACGCCTGGATCTGCGCCGCGATCACGTCCTGCCAGTCGGTCGCATTCGGCGCCGGCTCATCCGCCGACGGCACCGACGCGCTCGGCATTGCCCCACTTGGCGCTGACTGGGCCTGCGCCAGTGCCGGTCCGCTCATCAGGGGGATCACCACGCACAACCACGAAAGTCTCAGCATCGCCGCCTCCGTGGCGCTGGGCCGGGCGACACATTTGTGCCCCGCTTTGGCCCGCGCATCACCCCATTAGCTACGTGGAATGTCCGTAATAGTTTGGCCCCCTCACGGCGTCGTGAACCTAGTGCGTGAGTCGCCCGATGCCCAAGAGAGCCAAAAGCCGTGCTTCCGTTTTCACCACCGCGACGGTGGTGTCCTTTTCCTTCACCCTGCTTGCTGCCGGCATCGCCGTCCTGACCGGCCTTCTGCCCCTGCACCATGTCACGACCCTCCAGCGCGTCGACGTCGGTTCCCTGTTGTTCATAATGCCCGTCGTGGCCCTGGTCCTGGGCGTTTGCGTCGAGGCCACACGCTTTGCGCTGCGGCACAGCGAGCTACCGGCGCCGCGTCAGAGGCAGACGGTGCGCTGGACGCCCGGCCGCCGCGAGGGCTGACCCAAAAGGGCAGCACGTCTGCCTTTTCCGCTCACGGAAGCGAGAGCAAACTGCGATCCTGAGAGGAGGAAAGTACGATGCAAGTCGAGAATATCCTTCAATCCAAGGGCCGCGCGGTTCATACGATCGCCGCCGGCGCCACCGTCGCGGATGCGGTCGAGCTGTTGAACACGCGCAAGATCGGCGCCGCCGTCGTCGTCACCGATACGGGCAAGGTTGCCGGCATCGTCAGTGAGCGCGACGTCGTCCGGCACCTCGGCAAGGACTGGGCGGCCCTCGCCTCCCGTCCGGTGAGCGAGGTGATGACCAAAGCCGTCGTCACCACCGGCCGCTACGCCACGATCGCCGAGGTCATGGAGAAGATGACCGACAAGCGCATCCGCCATCTGCCGGTCGTCGAGGGCGGCGAACTCGTCGGCATCGTTTCGATTGGCGACGTGGTCAAGCGCAAGATCGAAGAGACCGAGCAGGAAGCCGACGCGCTCAAGCAGTATATCGCGAGCTGAACCGCTTCAGGCGGCTTTGATCGTTTCCAGCATCTGCAGCAGCCCGCGGGTATTCCGCCCGAGGGCCCGGTCGGCGATCTCGAGGCTCGCGTAGCTCGTCTCGCCGGCGCCGATCACCATCATCACCCCGCCGGCCGCGTCGGTGCCGCACTGCCAGGGGATCACCGCGCAACTGCGCCGGATCTGTCGCGAATCCTCGCCCGAATAGAACCACAGTCCAACATGCGCCGTGTGCCCGTTCAGCGCTTCGATGATGGCCGCGGTCGTCTCGCGGCTGACCTCCAGCAGCTTGCCCAGCGGCTGGTTGAGCGCCCCGCTCCGGCCGCTCAGCCCATAGGCCCGGGCCCAGTCGCTGCTGCACGCCACCACGCGCAGCGCCCGGTCGAGCACCACCACCGGTACCGGCATGTCTTCGACCAGGTGCCGGATCAGCCGCGCCCGGCTGATCGCCATCGCTTCGCGCTCCACCGTCGCGCTCACGTCGCGCGCCACGCCGAACAGCTCGGTGACCTTGCCGTCCTCGACCTTCACGTCGCCGATGACCTCGATCACCTTGGTGCCGCCGTCGACGATCTTGCGCGCCTTGACGTGGAAGCCTTTGAGCTCCCGGATTGCCTCGCGCATCGCCTCGATCAGGCGCGGCCGGTCGTCCGGCACGTAGGACAGCACCGCCTGCTCCAGCGTTGCCCTGCGCCCCGCGGTGTCGGCCCCATCCGGCAGTCGCAGCGTCGATCCATACTCCACGGCGCCGCTGAGGATCACCCGGAACTGGCCGAACCCGGTGTGCTGTTCGAGCAGCCGGCGCACGTCGTCAGGATCGTTGAGCGACCCGGCTGAGGTCCCGTCGGCAATGGAGGGAACGGTCTCAGCGATCAACTGGTGGGAGAACATCTGACAACAACCGCAAAAAACACTGCCGAGATAACGCGCCGATTCCCCCGATGTTCGCTGCGCCCTGCCGCAGGGGTAAACAATCGGTAAACCGGAAACGGCCTTTCCAATCTCTCCAAAGCTTCATTCGCCCGCAATATCGCGGGAATCCGGCCGCCCTTATCGTTCACGCATCCGGGATCGTCCTGATCCCGCCAACCAAGGGAGCTGACATGAAATCCCCCCTCGCCATCGCCGCGCTCATCGCAGCCTCGCTGACCATCGGCGCTGCAGTGCCGGCCTTCTCGCAGGATGCGTCGTCGTCCTCCGCCCTGCCGCCGCCGCCCGCCGCGACCGATCAGGGTAACGGCCCGATGGGCAATCACATGGGTCCGGGCGCCAAGGGCCCGCACTGGGGCCGCCGTGGCGGCATGGACGGCATGGGCCGTCTCGGCATGCTCGTCCTCGCCTGCTCAGACAAGGGCTCGGACAAGCTCGGCAAGGTCCTCGACCGCGCCGGCAAGCGCCTGCAGCTCAGCGACGATCAGCAGAAGCTGTTCGACACCTTCAAGACCCAGGCCCTGGCGGCCGAAGGAACTTTCGCGAGCACCTGCCAGTCCGCTCGGCCGCAGCAGATGGCCGGCACCCCTCCCGACATGCTCGCCCGCATGAAGGCCGGTCTCGCCATCGAGCAGGCACGCCTGACCGCACTCAACGCCGTGCTGCCCGACTTCGAGGCGCTCTACAACAGCCTCAGCGACCAGCAGAAGCAGCACCTCTTCCCGCACGGCCGTCATATGCGCCCCGGGCCGGACGGCAATGGTCCGGATCAGTCCGCCCCGCCGGCGCCGCCCGCCCCGTCCTCGCAGAACTCCTGACCTTCAACGTTCTGCCTCGCCCGATGGCGCGCCCGCCACGCGTCA
>Ga0207667_10004113_pt1 | contig 17874 bp, 11 predicted proteins | sample KBSCornC52_FD_184301 | JGI IMG/M metagenome (GOLD analysis project Ga0207667, IMG submission 184301) | Corn rhizosphere microbial communities from Kellogg Biological Station, Michigan, USA - KBS Corn C5-2 (SPAdes) (version 2) | ecosystem: Host-associated > Plants > Roots > Rhizosphere > Soil ...
AGACTAACTCTTTGCGCTTGCTATAGAATTCCTGTATAGGTGTGCCCCAATAAGTTTTATTTCCTTCAATGCTTGATGTAACTCCACCTTGTCCCATCACCACTGCATTATCGCCAACGGTGATTGTTTTATTTACGCCAACCTGTCCCCAAAGAGTTACTCCATCACCGAGAGTTGTTCCTCCGGCAATACCAACCTGTGCAGCAATCAAACAATTTTTTCCCATCACCACATCATGGCCGACATGAATTAAATTATCCATTTTTGTTCCGCTCCCAATAATTGTAGAATCACTTACACCACGGTCAATGGTACAATTTGCGCCGATTTCAACATAATCCTGAATAATAACCTGTCCGCAACTTTGCATTTTTTTGTACCAGTTTTCCCGGTTCCTTTTTGTATTAAAATAAAAAGCATCACTGCCAATTACGGCACCGGAATGTATTTCAACATGATTACCAATAACGCAATCGTCATAAATAACAACGTTTGGATGAATGATACAATCGTCACCAACTATCACATTATTTCCCAAAAACACATTCGGCATAATGATAGAATTTTTTCCAACTTTTGAACTATCACTGATCATTTTATCCGCAGCAAGGAATGGTTTAAAATGATTTACAATTTTCAAATAAGATTCAAAAGGATCATCAACAATAAACAATGTTTTTCCTTCGGGCACTTCCTTATCAGCATTAATAATAATAAATGTTGCAGCGCTGTTGAGGCAGGCATCATAATATTTCGGATGGTCCACAAAAACAATATCACCGGTTTGCACTTTATGAATTTCGTTGATGCCGCTAGCGAAAGAATTTTCTTTGCCGGAAATTTTTGCATCAATAAAATCTGCAATCCAATTTACAGAGACAGGAGAAGGAAACTTCATAAAAAATAATTAAAGCATCAAAGATAAAGTTTGAAAAATTGAAGGTCATTTTTTTTAAAACCATTAAACAATTTCTTTGCAAAAAAAATTTAACAGACACACACTGATTAAAAAAAATAATTGAGGCCGTAGTAAATAAACGAATAACTGGTTTTTAGATTTTACAGAAAATAAAAAAAATACAATTGCACAGAAGCCTTTGCTGTAGCACGTTTGAAACATTTTTAAAAAAATTCTTCAAAACCTGTTTACAATTTTTTATTACCCTGCCATACAATTAAAATTTCCGGCTGATAATTTTTTTCATGTTTATCCACACAGTATTTTAAAGATGTTGATAAAAAAATTTGAAATATTTTTTCTTATCGTGAAAATTATTTTTAATATTGTGTAAGGAAATTTATTTCCTGTACTTACTAACCCATCCATATAACAAAGCCCGTGCATTTCTTGTCGGGCTTTATTATTTTTAATACACGTTTTTTTGAAAAATATTCTATCAAGACCTTAAAGAAAAAACCTTTTGAATAAATATTTTATTGTTCATAAACCTTTCAATGTATTGTCGCAATTTTCTTCAACCGATGATAAAAAAACGCTGAAAGATTTCTTTGATGTTCCGTCGAATATTTATCCTGTTGGTCGTTTGGACTATGACAGTGAAGGTTTATTAATTTTAACTGATGACAAAAAACTGAATCAAAATTTACTGGATCCCTTAAATGAACATGAAAGAGAATATTGGGTGCAGGTAGATGGAAATATTTCTGAAGATGCAGTGGATAAATTGCAAAATGGAGTTTCGATAAATATCAATGGAAAAATGTATGACACAAAACAATGCATAGTAAAAAAGTTTAGTCACCCACCAAATGTGAGTGAAAGAAATCCACCAATTCGTTTTAGAAAATCAATTCCTGACAGCTGGATAAAAATAATTTTAAAAGAAGGAAAAAACAGGCAGGTGCGTAAGATGACGGCTGCTGTTGGTTTTCCCACATTAAGATTGATCAGGTACCGCATTGAAAAAATCACTTTGGATGATTTACTTCCTGCTGAAATGAAAATCATATCTAAACAGGAATTGTATAACTTGCTAAAAATTAAAAAAGAAAAATAAAGATGGTAAAATCAATGACAGGATTTGGAAGAGCAGAACAAACTATTGGTGATAAAACATATCTGGTGGAAATAAAATCACTGAATGGAAAACAACTTGATGTTAATTTAAAAATTCCTCCAATCACAAAAACTTACGAATTTGATATAAGAAGTTTAATACAAGAGAGTCTGTTCCGTGGCACTATCGAATGTTTAATATTCGTCAAACAAAATGGTTCCACAAAACCGGTTGTAATTAACACAGATCTGATCAAATCTTATTACAAGCAGATTCAAGTTCTTGCTGATGAATTATCCATTGATACCAACTCGGTTTTAGCAGCTTTATTGCGATTGCCGGAAGTAGTATCACCTAGTAATGAAGTTTTGGATGAATCAGACTGGAAACACCTGAAAACGGTGATAGAGGCGGCATTACTGGAATTGAACACGCATCGCATTGAAGAAGGAAAATCATTGGAAAAGGAACTCCGCTTGCGAATAAAAAACATTCAAAAACAGGAAGATGCGATTTTAAAACTGGAACCTGAAAGAAGAAAAAGAATGAAAAAAGAGTTAATCGATCTGCTGGAAGAAAACGTTGGAAAAGAAAATTACGACGGTAACCGGTTGGAGCAGGAATTGATTTATTATATCGAAAAGATTGACATCCGCGAAGAACAGGTGCGCCTCAAAAATCATTGTGAATATTTTCTTTCCATCCTCGATAATGATGAAGAAGCCAAAGGGAAAAAATTATCTTTTGTTGTACAGGAAATCGGCCGTGAAATAAATACAACCGGTTCAAAAGCCTATGATTCTCAAATTCAAAGAAGTGTGGTGCTGATGAAAGATGAGCTGGAAAAAATAAAAGAACAAACTTTTAATCTTCTTTGATTTGCTATTTTACTACAACTCAAAAAACAAAGTATTTTTGTAAAAAAATCAGCTTGAAAAAATCCTGTTTAATCATATTCGTGTCTGCAGTCCTTGTCTCGTGTATCAAGATAAATCTTTTTGAAAAACAAGCTGTAATCCCGTCCCAGCAATGGTTTTATAATGATGTGCCGCAGTTTTCATTTCACATTAATGATTCCACTTCGCTATATAATGTTTACGTCGTTTTGCGCCATACAGATCTTTATCAATACAATAATATCTGGCTTAGGATCGGTTTAAAAACCCCGAAAGATTCGATGCGTTTTCAAAATGTAAATGTAGTGTTGGGGACAGATTCAAAAGGCTGGCTGGGAACCGGGATGGATGATATTTTTGAAGTAAGGAAAAATATTTCTGCAGCACCATTTTCTTTTAAAACGTCCGGAGATTATACTTTCTCAGTTGCCCAGATCATGCGTGAAAATCCACTCAATTATATTCTGAACGTTGGCATCAGGGTGGAAAAAGTAAGTATGTAAATTTGATTTATTTTTATCGAAGTTTCTTTTGCTGTTCTGTTATTTTCAAAAATTTTGAAAAACATGGATTACCGGATGCTCAAAAATAAATTAATTGTAAAACCGCTCCGCGTCATCTATGTTTTTTATTGGTTTTTGCTTGCTTACATTCTTGCTGCTCTGATATTCTGGTTTATTGCGCTTAATACACAAAACAAAGAACTGGTGAATTTTAGAATTCAGGGAATTGAGAGCAACGAAACAAACCGGCTGAAGGAAGAGAGAAGAATAAAATTTGAAGGACACAGAAAAATTGCACAGTATATAGGTGAAGGAGTTACTTTTTTATTATTGATTTTAACGGGTGCGGTATTGGTCTTCCGGTTTATAAAAAAACAACTGGTTCAGTCCCAACAACAGCGAAATTTTATGATGGCAATCACTCATGAATTGAAGACACCAATTGCCGTGACTAAGTTAAACCTGGAAACGATGCAGATCAGGAAGCTGGAATATACTCAGCAACAAAAATTGATCAGAAGCACGATCCAGGAAGCAAACCGGCTGAATACCTTGTGCAACAATATGCTTTTGCTAAGCCAGTTAGATGCCGGTGGTTACACACTCACAAAAGAAAAAATAGACATCGGCACACTTGCCAATGATTGCGCAGAAGATTTTATTGCCCGCTTACCCGACAGGAAAATCGAAGTAGATATTCAGGACGAAACGATTATTACCGGCGATAAGCTTTCACTGCAACTGGCCATTAACAATCTTTTAGATAACGCCTTAAAGTATTCAGGAAAACAGGATGTAGTTTTGATAAAAGTTTTTAAGGAAAATAGAAGAATCAGGCTGCAGGTAATTGATACCGGATCGGGGATCAGTGCAAAAGAAAAAGAAAGAATCTTTGAAAAATATTTTCGCGGCGAGCAAAGGCAAACAAAAGGAACGGGTCTCGGCTTGTATCTTTCTAAAGAAATTGTGAAACAGCATCACGGCGACATAAGTATGACAAACAATATGCCTCGTGGCTGTATTTTTGAAATGCAATTCAGGTCTTCAAAAAGCTAATAACAAAATCAATTTTATGCCAACAAAAAAACATTCTATCTTACTCGTAGAGGATGAAGAAAATTTGCAGGATACCCTGAAATTAAATTTTGAAATGGAAGGCTACGATGTTACTTCTGCCTACAATGGAGCAGACGCATTAAAAGTAATCCATAACGAATATTTTGACCTGATCATCCTGGACGTAATGCTCCCGGAAATAGATGGAATCAGTGTTTGCGAAAATATCAGGCTGAGCAATACAGAGATTCCGATCTTGATGCTGAGTGCAAAAAATCAAAGTGCTGATCGTGTTTTAGGATTAAAAAAAGGTGCTGATGATTATTTAACTAAACCATTTAGTCTGGAGGAATTACTAATCCGCGTGAGAATCTTAATTAATAAAAGTAAAAAAATATCTGCTAAAGAACCAATTGCAGAACAATACGATTTTGGAAAAAATCTGATCAACTTTAAATCGCTGGAATGCACTACCAAAGGCGGCGAAGTCGTACCATTGACTAAAAAAGAAGCGATGCTTTTAAAACTGCTGATTGAAAATAAAAACGAAGTCGTTACCCGCGAAAAAATTTTACAATCGGTTTGGGGTTATAATGTTTATCCAACAACGCGTACTGTAGATAATTTTATTTTAAACTTCCGAAAATATTTTGAAGAAGATAGCCGTAATCCTCGCTATTTCCATTCTGTAAGAGGAATTGGTTATAAGTTTACCAACAACTGATTATTTAAAATCAAAGGAAATTATAAATCAGCTTTATTTATTCTTTTGCTGAACTCTTTTGAGATCAGCCGGTCATTTTATTGATAAATCCAAAGTGAATCTGCGCAAACGATTGTTTGACCGGTTATTTATTTTAATGTTTATTTTTAAAAAATAACCGGTATTTCAAATGCCACTTTATAATAAAAGATTCAATAATTTTTGGTAAATGGAAAAGAAATTACTTCTCTTTGTTTTTCTCATTTCAGGCTTTTCAGTTTTCTCACAGAACATCACGCGAACCAACTGCAACAGTTGCTGGAATCCGGATTCTCTTGGAAACCACCGCGTCGTTGTTGAGGTTGACAACAGTACAAATATTGCAAAAGCTGATGTCCAATGGCGAAGAAGAGATTTTGTTCCTGAACTAAAACGCATCATCGTTGAAGATGCAAAAACGCATCAAAAAGTATTGAACGTAAAAACCGGTTCAATCAATCGTGAGTCAGGGGAAATATATTTTGAACCTCTTTCCGGCAAAGGCATTTATTACATTTACTATATGCCTTACAAAAATGAAGGGCGTTCGAATTATCCTAAAGGCGTTTACCTGGGTCCCGAAAACACCGCTTCTACAAATTGGCTAAATTCTGTTTCCAATGCTAAAAATATTCCTGTTGCAAAAGTGAACGAAATCCAGTCTATTAATGCGTTCAACAGCTTTTATCCGATGGAAATTATTGCAACAAAATCTGAAATTGAAAAAATTATTAAACAAAATAAAAACCAACCGTTTTTGATTTTTCCTGAAGACCGTTTGCATTCTATCAGAATGAAAACAGATCTACCGGAACGCTGGATAGAAAATGGCAATAAAACTTTGTTTACTGATACCGCAATGAAAGGCGAAAACTTTGCCTATCAATTAGGCATTTATGCTTTAGAAGATCTAAAAAATATTACGGTTCACTTTTCTGATTTACAAAACGAAAATGGGAATAGCATTCCTTCAAAAAATATATCCTGTCTTAATATTGAAGGAACCGATTATGAAGGAAACCCGATGCAAAAAAATGTGAATGTTGCTAATGGAAATGTGCAGCCATTGTGGTGCTTAATAAATATTCCAGCAAATGCTTCTGCCGGAAAATATACAGGAAAAGTGATCGTAACAAGTGATAATAATTCTGTTGCGAAGGAAATCACCCTTTTGCTTATTGTGAAAAATGAAACTGCAAAAAATCATGGTGTAAATGAACCATGGAAAATGACGCGATTAACATGGCTAAATTCAACAATGGCGCAGCAAAATACCGTTATCGCTCCTTATACGCCATTGAAAGTTTCAGGAAATGAAATAAGTTTACTGGGAAGAAAAGTCATGCTCGATGAATCAGGATTGCCGGCACAAATCCAAACTTTTTTTACACCGGAAATGACCGGATATCAAAAAGAAGCAAATAGTCTTTTGACTGAAGCGATTCATTTTCATTTTACAAAAAAATCGGACAACAAAGATGTTTCCTTCCGAAAAGGCGGTGTAAAATTTTCGTTGCAACAGCCTGGAACTGTACAATGGACTGCAACAAATACCTCCAGTGATTTGCAAATGGATGTAGAAGGTTCATTGGAATTCGATGGCTTTGTTTCTTATAAAGTAAAAGTTACGGCGCTAACTGATATTGACCTGAGGAATATTTCCATGCATATTCCTTTTGAAAAAAAAGAAGCAAAATACATTATGGGCCTTGGTTTGAAGGGCGAGCAACGGCCTGATAGTGTTTTGTGGAAATGGGATGTGGCGAATAAGAACCAGGATGGCGCATGGATTGGAAATGTAAACGCCGGATTGCATTATTCGCTTCGCGATGAAAATTATGTGCGTCCACTAAATACCAATTTTTATTTACAAAAACCCTTGCTGCTGCCCACTTCATGGGGAAATGACAACAAAGGCGGCATTGATATTTTTCAAAAAGGCAATTCCATTTTATCGGATAATTACAGCGGTCCGAGAAGTATGAAAAAAGGAGATGTTTTGTATTTTAATTTCAATTTACTCATCACTCCTTTTCATCCTATTAATACCGATTTTCAATGGGCAAACAGGTTCTTTCACGCATACAAACCGATTGATACAATAAAAGCAACCGGCGCTACCATCATCAACATTCATCATGGTACAGCCATTAATCCTTACATCAATTATCCGTTTATCGTCTGGAAAGCAATGAAATCATACATTGATTCTGCACACGCTGTTGGTTTAAAAGTAAAAATTTACAACACGATCCGCGAACTTTCCGATCATTGCTATGAAACATTTGCTTTAAGAAGTTTGGGGCATGAAATTTATTCTTCGGGTAAAGGCGGTGGCTTTAGCTGGCTGCAGGAACACATTGGTTATGATTATATTCCCGGATGGTTTGTGCCAGAATTAAAAGATGCAGCGCTGATCAACAGTGGTATGAATCGGTGGCATAATTATTATGTGGAAGGAATGAACTGGCTCACACAAAATGTAGGAATTGATGGAATTTATCTCGATGATGTTGCGTTTGATCGGGTGACGATGAAACGCATCAAAAGAGTGTTGACAAAAGATGGTCATCCGGGGATTATTGATTTGCATTCTGCGAATCAATACGACAAAGCAGACGGATGGAACAACAGTGCCAATTTGTACATGGAGCACTTTCCATATTTAAATCGCTTATGGTTTGGAGAATATTTTGATTATGAACATAATTCTCCGGATTTTTTTCTGACAGAAGTAAGCGGAATTCCATTTGGGTTGATGGGAGAAATGCTGCAGGGCGGCGGCAACCCGTGGCGCGGAATGATTTATGGGATGACCAACAGAATGCCCTGGAGCAATAATGCAGATCCACGTCCAATCTGGAAACTATGGGATAATTTTGGAATGAAAGGAAGCGAAATGATTGGCTATTGGAGCGACAATTGCCCTGTGAAAACGAGCAACAAAAAAGTGCTTGCGACAGTTTATAAAAAGAAAGGGAAGGCATTAATTTCCATTGCGAGTTGGGCAGATGATGATACAGAAGTAACGTTAAAGATTGACTGGAAAAAATTAGGCATTAATCCGGTAAAAGCAAGAATTACGGCGCCGGCTGTAAAGGATTTTCAACACCCGAGAACATTCAAAATAAACGGAAAAATTCCTGTTAAAAAAGGGAAAGGTTGGTTGTTGATCATAAAATAAAAGAAAGGTTAGAGAGAAGAAAACGTTAGCCAAGCTTGAAATTTATATTATTTGTTGCTTTACTGGAGTTGAATTTTTTAGGGAATATTTACAGTCTTTGAGGTTACCGTATTTGCACTAAAATATCCCAAAGCACCACCTGAAATGTTGGTTGTTGGATTAGCAGGAGCCTGGCTTGAAAAGCCACTGCCACCGCCAGAAATCTGCTGCAATTCATTCAGATAATTATAAACCGCTTTATCAATACAATTCATCTGGAGCGTTAAAGTAGTTCCTGCTTTGATATCAGAACTGTCGTCATAAATCACCCGACTGATATATCTACCATCCGATAAGCGATCGCTGAAAACGGAATTGCCTCGCCCATTCGGCAATTTTTGTCCATTTATGTATTCTATAAACTGGTAATAATTCTCGACTGCCGGAGGATCCTGGAAATTTGCCACAGCATAAAGTGCATCTTTTCTTCCAAGCAAAAAGCTGAGAGAATCCAAACGAACCCGTTGTGGCATTATTGAAATGGAAGTATATGTTTTGCCTTCGACAGACACAAACAATTTGTACGTTTCCCCCATTTTCCCGTTAACTGTATGAGTTACGTAAGTTCCCGGATCCGTTTCTTTTAAAGTGTCTGTTACCCCATTTCCCGCTATTGTAACAAACGCCCCTGATACACGTGGGAAATCATTATCAGAAGTAAAATTTACTGTTTTTGAAATTGTTACGGTATAAGGTCCGGGCCGGTTATTAATTTCACCAGTAATTACTATTTGCCCATTTGAATTTTTTAGCTTCACATCTATCACTTTTTTGCAACCAATAAATGCACAAACAAATAAAAAGACAGACGCCAGGTTTTTTATTTTTAAAAGTTGCGCCATTTTTTAAAATTTAAAATTGTACGTGATAGAAGGCACCCACCGGAATAAGGAATATTGAACTGCCTGTGTTTTTTGCCGATTTGATGGGTCGTCCTGAAACTGAATAAAATAAGGATTTTCTCTGCCATAAGCATTATAAACAGAAAAGGTCCAGCTTCCTTCAAACTTTGCTGTTTTTTTCGATTGCAATGTAGCGCTTAAATCCATCCGGTTGTATGAAGGCATCCGGTAACCATTTCGTTCTGTATAATAAAAAACGGTATTCCCGTTTACCTCGTATTTCCCCGATGGCCATGAAACAGCATTGCCGGTGCTATAAACAAAATCCCCGGAAATAGTCCATTTTTTCCCAAAACTATAAATAGCAACAACTGCCACATTATGCGTTTGATCCTGATTGGCCGGATACCATGAATCGTCGTTTATTCCATCAATTTTTCGTTCGGTCCTCGATAACGTATAACTAATCCAACCAGTCAATTTTCCATATTCCTTCTTTGCAAAAAGTTCTAACCCGTAAGCCCTTCCTATTCCGTAAACCAATTGCGATTCTACCGTTTGATTCGCCACGAGCACTGCCCCATTTTTATAATCGATCTGGTTTTGCAAAATCTTGTAATAAACCTCTGCTGAAAACTCGTATTTATTGTTCACCGTATTGCGGTAATATCCTGTTGAAAACTGGTCAGATATTTCAGGCTTTACATTGTTGCTGCTTGGGATCCAAACGTCAGTTGGGTTGCTGCCGGTCGTATTAGAAAGTAAATGAAGGTTTTGCACGTTTCGTGAATAAGAAGCTTTTACGGAACTAAACCCGGTTAACTGATAAGTAGCAGCCAAACGCGGTTGAAGATTAAGATAAGATTTTGCAATTTTTCCGGATGAATAATGAGCAGTATCGGTGATATTTCCATTGTTATCGTAAGAATAAAAATCTCCCGGCCCTACCAATCCAAAAGCAGAAAGCCGTAGTCCGCCATTAAATTTCAAACTATTCGAAACCCGCCATTCATCGGCAAGATAAAGAGCGCCGTCAAAAGCATATTTATCCTGGAGTGTAAGTGGATTATAACTTGAAGTAATGGAAGTTTTAAATTCACCAGGTGTAAAAGTATGATGAGTTAAGTTGAAACCGAAATTCACCTTGTTTTTGCTTCCGGCAAAATATTGCAAATCTTCTTTCAGCGTAAGGTCTTTTATTTTAGAAAGCACAGAAAGGTTGTTGGTAGTCTGGTTGATGCTTATGTTATAATCGTAATTGCTATAAATAAATGACGTATTTGAAAATAATTTGCTGCTGAAAATATGATTCCATCGAAGAGTAGCAGTGGTATTGCCCCACCTGATTCCAAACTGGTTGCTGTAACCAAGATCATCTTTTCCAAAATAGCCTGATAAGAATACTTTATTTTTTTCACCAAACTGGTAATTGGCCTTTGCATTAATGTCGTAAAAATAAAGAATGCTTTTATTGACATCGCTGTCTTTTGACAGTTTCAAAAAAAGATCGGCGTAAGTACGACGGGCACTGATCATAAAGGAACCTTTGTCTTTTACAATTGGCCCTTCTATATTTAATCTTGAAGATATCAAGCCAATCCCTCCGCTCACTTTATAATCTTTGTTATTCCCATCATTCATTTTTATGTCGAGTAATGAAGACAAACGGCCACCGTATTGCGCCGGCATGTCTCCTTTATAAATCGTTACATCTTTTATAGCATCAGAATTGAAAGTGGAAAAAAATCCAAGGAGGTGAGAAGCGTTGTAAACCGTTGCTTCATCCAACAAAATAAGATTTTGATCTGCACTACCACCACGCACAAAAAAACCTGATGAACCTTCACCGGCCGATTTTATTCCCGGCAGCAACTGGATCGTTTTTAAAATGTCTTTTTCACCAAATATTACCGGAACATTTTTTATTTCTTCCATTGATACTTTTTGCATTCCAGGCAACGTACGGGTAATATTATCACTTCTTCTTCCCGTAATAACAACCTCTTCTAACTGCCTAGTTTCGGGCCTGAGCGCAAGAGGTAGCATTTGATCTTTTATCAAAGAAAGTCTAACTGTATCATTTACATATCCAGTATAACTTGCAACAAGGGTATACGTGTTTTCCGGAGCGGTAATGGAATAAAAACCATAAGAATTGCTCAAAACGCCCATGCTATGATTTTCCAGCAAAATAATGTTTGCTCCAAGTAAAGTTTCACCTGTTTTTGCATCTGTAACGGTACCACTGATGGTATGTTTTTTTTGAGCAAAAGATGCGAGCGCGATAAAAAAGGTTACGGTAAAAAAAAATCCTTTCTTCACAAAAAATATTTGAAACTTAGGAAGTAAAATTTGATGTAAAGCTACTTTTATCTTTTAATATTTATTAAACAGAATGGATTAATGGTAAAATAAGAATTGCCAATATTTCTTTGTTTACCGGGTAATCAGCGTGGATGAAAATGTTGATGCTCTTTTGACAAGAGTAAGCTTTCCTTCTTAATCATATCAACTTATAATGATCATCGCTCATTTCATTATAAAAAGGAAGAAAGATATCAGCAATACCTTCTTGTATAAAAATACAGGTAAAAAGATATTGCTGATATGCCCGTTATACTTATTTTTTTATTAATCGGCAACCGGAAGCACCTCATTGTTTACTTCCATGATCATAAAATCCTTTTTGCCCGATGGCACCTGCCAGCTTACCGTTTGCCCTTTTCTGAAGCCAATAAGCGCAGTGCCAATTGGTGCCAAAACAGATACTTTTTTCTGTTTGATATCTGCTTTTTGAGGCAGAACGATGGTGATCGTCATATCCCGTTTTGTTTTTAAATCTTTGATAACGACAGTAGAATTGAGACGCACAATGTCACACGGGAAATTTTCCGCATCTACTATCTGCGCTTTTTTTAATTCTTCATACAATTTGCTGAAATTTTCTTTTTCATTTACCTGCATTCCCTGAAGGTTTTTTACAAAACCATTTAAAATCTCAAAATCGTTTCTTAGAAGTATAACCGGTGTTGCTGTTTGTGTAAGTGTTGCTGTTGACATAGTTTTATTTGTTTTTTATAGTTTGTTATTAGAAAAAATTTTGAGATATTTTGTAAGTAAAAAAAATAAGTTAAATGATTAAGGCCTCTTTTGAGGTAAGGAAATTACAAGATTGACGAAATCAAAAAAAGATGTAATTAACCCCGTAACTTAACAAGATGGTACGGGGCAAAAGGTTCTAAGACTTTATACCTTGATATTGAAGGAACATCGGAGCGATATTCTGTGTGAAAAGCAGTACAATCCCACACAGCGACAGAAAGCCCGGCGCTATTAAAAGAGAAATCTTTTATGTATTGTACTTCTTGCATCGACTGATAAAAGTACGAAAAGAAATGGTAATCGCAAAATGGAAAAATTAAACGCCTGCATTTTGCTCATCTTGTTTAAACTTTAAACATAACACAAAAAAGGCAACACTTTTAAGCGTTGCCTCAGAAATTGAGCTATGAATTTAAATTTATTAAGGCTTATCCCACCAAACCCTTGAATTGTCTGTATCTCCTGCTGAAAGTTTAGATACAGCAGCCTTATAATTGATGCCATTTAAAGTAGGTTCATTCGCGGGGTATTGATAACGCCTTGGAATTTGTTTACTTTGATTTACAGCATTAACAGCTGGGATCAGTTTTGGATACCCGGTTCTTCTCCACTCAGACCATGCTTCAAATTGTTGATTGGGGTACAATGCAACCCATTTCTGTGTGTTTATTTCCCTGATTGGATCAGAAGAAAAGGCCGTTAACGGATTTGAAATATACGCGGCATATTTCGCATCATCATATACACCCCATTGTTGCCATGATGCTTTAATTCCATCATTATAAAGTGTCTGAGCATTTTCGCTGGTCCAGCCAAGTTGTGCCGCTTCGGCTCTGGTAAATTTCATTTGAGCAGCAGTAATAATTTGTCCTGGAGCAGTGCGCGATTTTGTGGCATCACCCATTAACGACCAGTTTGGATGTGCATTTTCCCATGTAAGCAAATCATCGCGCTTCAGGCCATAAGGAATACCGGAATATGAACCACTACCATTTTTTGTAAAATATACCGCTGTTCTTGGATCATCATAAGACATTAAAGTGTCAACAAATGTCTGGCTTGGCGCATAGTCTGCGCGGCCGTCAAACTGGGCATTCCATGGATTTCTATAAGTATCATCAGAAAGGTAGTTATAAACTACATTATCCGAATTATTGTCTACGAATCCAGCCGGATCATTCAAGGCTTTTTTAAATTCGGTAGCTGCATAATCAGACGCACCGGGGTAGACTTTAGAGAGTCTTAAGCTCAAAGTCATTCTCAGTGAATTTGCAAACTTTTTCCAACGGGCGGCGCTTCCATTTAGCAGGATATCACCCTTAACAGCTGCACCCCCATCAAACTGAGCAATGGCTTCGGTGAGTTCTTTGATGATATCTTTGTAAATGGAATCCTGTGGCGTATAAGAGGCCGCTACTTGTCCCTGTAAAGCATCTGTATAAGGTATATCACCATACATATCAGAAACCATCGCAAAAAGATACGCTTTGTAAATCCTGGCAACGGCTATTTGATTTGCATTTGAACCACTATTGGCAGCATACACTTTTGTCTTTTCATCGGTATTGTATTGAATTATTTTTTGCAAATCTTCTAAAGGATTTACATAAAATGTTGCCCAGTCTATCTGTGCCATAGCATATTGCGCCTCATCAGGATATTGAGTCTGCATAAGCCATTGAACATATAAAGTTGGATTTGTTTGAAAAGAACGGCTACTTGCAAGAGCAGACGATGTCCGATAGATTGCATCCGTGAGAAGTGCAGATGGAAGCGGAACAGTAGCAGAGTTTGGGCTAACGTTGGTACTACCAAAATCACCGGCTTTTTTGCAACTCGCTATTAAAACTACAAACGCAAGGAATATTCCCGTGATTTTATATTTTAAGTATTTCATTTTTCGTAATTTTTAATTTTAAAATCCTAATTTAATGCTGAAACCATAACTACGGGTACTTGGCAACCCGCCATTCTCTCCGTATTTATTTCCTAATTCAGAAGGATCCCAGTTTGTATTATCTTTTGCCCGAGCAAGCAGCCATAAATTTTGTCCAACCAAAGAAACTGTTATCTTTTGAATAGGATTATTATCTGCTTTGAAAATCTTTTTCACAGGCAGATCGTAACCAAAACTGATTGATCTCAACTTTATATAGCTTGCGTCATGAATGTACGGTTCAGCAATTTTATTTGAGAAGTAAAACTGGTGAAAATAGTCGTAGCCTTCCACATACATGTCTACCGGCTTATTATCTTTATCAACACCTTTTACATGCACACCTCCTCCATCAGCAACGGCATCTCTAACATTCTTTCCTTTATCATTCAATTCAGCTGTTTCTTTGTAAAGTCCGGAAAAATTACCCCACATTTCAGACAAAGAGAAGAATTTGCCACCTTTTTGGAAATCAATACCAATGGCAAGATTTAGATTTTTATACGAGAAGCTGTTGAAAAAGCCGCCGGTAAAATCCGGAAGTACAGAACCAAAATAATCATTTAGAACTGGCTGATAAGTGCCATCTGCATTTAAAATCGGAACTCCGTTTGCATTCTTCAAAATACCTGTTCCTCTTAATTGTCCCCAGGTAGCACCACTATCTTTATTTACAATAGTTGCAAATCCAAATGCACCAGTACCGTCTATAGCAGTGCTATACACTAAAGTATGGATATCGGGAGTCAGTTCAATTACTTTCGATGTATTTTTAGCAAAGTTGAAACTACTATTCCACACGAAATCACGTGTCTGAACCGGTGAACCTTCTAAAGTTATTTCAAATCCGTTACGTTCAAGTCTTCCGGCATTGATCGTTTTTTTCGTAAAGCCACTGGTAGACGTGATATCAACATTCAGAATCTCGTTGATTTTGTTTTCTTTATAGTAGGTAAAGCTGATGCCAGCCCTGTTATTAAAGAATTTCAAATCAACGCCAGCTTCGTAAGAAGAGGAGAGGGCGGGCATAATTGCAGAATTCGGCAATGTGTTTGGCACATCCATAAGAATGTTAGTTCCGTAGGTGAGCGGGTTCACAGCATATAAAAGATCAAGCCCATACGGATTGAGATCTGAACCTACCTGTGCCCATCCCCCACGGATTTTTCCATATGACAATGCAGGGAAATTGGTAATTAACTTACTAAACAAAATGCTGGCCCCAACCGAAGGATAAAAATAAGAATTCTTATCTGCCGGCAATGCGGAACTCCAGTCATTTCTGCCTGAAAAATCAAGGAAAGCAAAATCCTTATAGCCTATATTACCACGTCCATAAACACTTCGTACGGTTTTATATTCCCGATAATTAGAAAATGATGAAGGCGATTTACTGTTAGAAATCGTGTACAAATCAGGTACAACCAATCCTCCATTGGTAGAATTACGTACATCCCGATAAAAATTCTTCCGGATATTTCCACCTGCATTCAGATCAACAGTGAAATCTCCGAAATGGTTATTGTAACTCGCCAATCCTTCGAAATTAGTTTCACTCGAGAAGGTTTGCCCTGTTGCATAAGAGTTTTTATAAACTGGCTGACCAACCTGAATACCACTAAACTCCATTATATAAGGACGTTTATTCTCCCAATTATTGGTAACCTGGTTACGCCTGAAAAATGCTGCTACTTTAAAATGACTATCATATTTATAAGTAAGATTAACATCGCCGAAAAGACGATCCCTGTTATTTACATTATCAATATTGTTGAAGTAGAAATATGGGTTGAACCAATAATTGGCTTTATTAAAACCATTTGTATTAAAGGTTGTATTCGCGTTTGGATTAGCATGGTTCCAACTTGCAACCGCTCCTAACGGTGTTTTAAAATCCTGCAATTCTTTCAATATTCCCATATCCAAATCACGATGGAACCACTGGCTGAAGTTACCGCTGGATGGGTTGCTGTATTGATCATCAAATTCTCCTTTTACTTTTTCATTGGTATAAAACACATTTGCACCTGCGGTAAAATGTGAGCTTAGATCAACAGTGCTTTGAGATGAAAGGTAATTTCTCTGCAGATTTGTATTTGGTAAAATACCATTTTGATACAGGTTGGTATAAGAAAACCTGGTTGAAAAATTTTCACCGGCTTTGCTTAAAGCAATGTTGTTGTTATAAGTGCTACCGGTCTTAAAAAAGTCTTTTACGTTATTGGGTTGTGCGTCCCATTTTGCTGTTTTAAAAGAATAGTTGCTTCCAGGATACCAGGCATACCATGGAATATAATCGCCCCCATCAAAAGCCGGGCCCCAGCTACTATCGTCTGTATTATCATGATATCTCATACCGTCAAAAACTTTCCATTCTACCGGGTTATTTTCACTCCACTTATAGGTGAGCCATTCACCACCAGTATCGCCGCCGCCATATCTATTTTGAAAATGAGGAATAGTGCTTGCTTTATCAATTGTAGTAGTGGAGTTCAATTCAATCCCAATACCACTTGCCCGACGTCCTTTTTTTGTAACAATTTCTACTACTCCGGCATCTGCTCTCTGACCATAAAGCGCAGTAGCATTCGGACCTTTCAATACGGTTACGCTCTGAACGTCGTCCATATTTAAATCTATAACATTTACAGGCGTGCCGTCCACAACATAGAGCGGATTTTTATCTGTTAGTGATCCTGCTCCGCGGATTCTGATAGCAGAGGCAAAGCCCAATTTTGCCCCGGCAGGAGCTGAAATTTGCACACCGGCAATGTTACCAGCCAAGGCCCCATTTATATCTGATTTTCCCGGAACAGCCACCTTTGAAGGGTCGATCTGTTGGGCAGCATATGGAAGTGTAGCAACTCTGCGCTGAATTCCCAATGCAGTAGTTACCGTTACGGCTGAAAGTTCAGTAGTACTGCGGGAAAGTGTAGCCGTTGCGTGTCCATTAAGAGGAATAACCACCGACGAATTGTAACCAACAGCACTTATTACCAAATTACCCGAGCCCTTCAGGTTAAGTGAAAATTGGCCGTTTGCATCCGCTGTGGTTGCATTTTTTGTTCCGCTTTCTGTTACGGTTGCAAAAGGTATTGCTCCGCCGGATTCATCAGTTACTGTTCCTGTGACAGTTTTTCCTTGCGAAAATGCTGATCCGGCAAATAGCATCAGCATCGCAAAGATTGTTAGAAATCTTCTCATGTGTTTTTTGTTTTTAGTTAATAAAATTTTCTGGTTTATAAAAGCAAAAGTTTTGACAGTTTGATGATGGTTCTGCGTTTAGTTAACTTTAGACACACGAATATAGGGAAACGCTGCATGAAAATAACCAATAAAATGACAACAAGCTGACATTCAATTTTATATACAAAATATATATAACTTGTTACAAGATAGAAGGTCAAATGGTTACATTAAATGTTGAGCGGTATTTTTAAGAAAAAAATAATTTTTTTTTTAAAAGAAAAATAAGAATAGAGTTCCTAATCAGCGAGAAAAGCAACGGTTTGAAATGTAACAATAAGAATATCGGATATTTGTTGGTTTACTGTAT
>Ga0207667_10004114_pt1 | contig 17873 bp, 15 predicted proteins | sample KBSCornC52_FD_184301 | JGI IMG/M metagenome (GOLD analysis project Ga0207667, IMG submission 184301) | Corn rhizosphere microbial communities from Kellogg Biological Station, Michigan, USA - KBS Corn C5-2 (SPAdes) (version 2) | ecosystem: Host-associated > Plants > Roots > Rhizosphere > Soil ...
CGACTGCGGCAATTTGTCCATCCTGCCGGGCTGGTCTGAACTGCCACTGCTTGAGCGCATCAAGCACGAACTTTGCCTGCGCGAATCCGGGAGGAAAGACGAGGGCCAGCTTCTCGAACCGCCCAGCCAGATTCACAAACCCGTGAACCAGAATCGCATCCGAGTTGAAGTCTTCCGGAGTGAGGTTGGGACGCACAATATCGTAAGGCCATGGAGCCTCTGGCCGAACCGCGCTCCCAGCCGATGCCGCTTCTTCCGCACGCGGTAGAGTGTACTGTAGGATCCAGCTCTTGCCCGTACCGACATGCAGGTACACGGTGTAAACCACCCTGCTGCTCCAGATCTCGACCGTCTCCGGATACTGCTCAGCCAGCGAGGACCCCACCACGACCACTCCAAACTGGCCGTTCTTCGCCAGGGTAATGTGAGTCACGGAAGACTCATTCCCTGAGCCGGCGCCAACAGCCACTCCCTGCCCAGTCCCCACAACCCCGCTGGACGTCCCGCCACCCGATCCATCCCCCACCCCGCTTAGCTTGCTAGCCGGATTGCCGTCGCCACCTCCGCCGGACTTATCCGGACGCCCCGCCGTCAGCGACCCCGGCCCCCCCTGCGCAACCTGATTGGCAAGCGGAATCGCGACACGTCCCTGTGATTGAACATCGGAGAGAGAGACCACCCTGGCCGGGGTCGGCTGTTCAACCTGCGCCGATGCCGTCTCTGGAACCTGCTTGATCGCTTCAGGGCCCCGAACGACAATTGGTGACGTCGTACTCGCCGGAATGATTGGAGTCTGGCTAGGGAAGTGAGTCACCGTGATATTGATGTCAGCCAGGTTCGATTCGCGATTGGGCTTAATAATGGCTGGTCGTAGATTGGCCACGGTGGGCTCTTGTGGTGGAGGCGCAACGATCGTGGTATTCGGGGAGTTGTCGTGTGACCACATCACGACGAGTGGAATCGGAGTCTCCTGAGGAAGCAGGAGATCCGGTGGAGCGTCCGGCTGTATCAGCGTCTGAGAGTGGGGAAGCAGCCGTGTCGGCTGCTCTGGAACTGAGGCTAGTGCTGCCGGTGCGCCACCAGGCGAGAGTGCATGCGCAACAGACCGCGGGCCAGATTGGGGATCCCCGCTCCTGTCAGGTCGCTGTGTTCGCGCTTCTATCCGGGGCGGATTTAGAAACCGAACCGTATACCGTCGAGCGACAGGTTCATCGTTGAGCTGCGGAGTATGCCTGAGTCCAACCAGAAGCAAACCAAACACTGCACAGTGCACCACAATGGAAACCAGGAATGACGACGGGGCCGTACGCGGGGGAGGCTGCTCCGAAAACAGAGTAACGATATTAGAGGATCTCATGACCCGCAACGCTCCGACTCTTCTACATTGCCAGCATGCGCGCTGTGCCATCATGCATAATCGTTTTCACAACTGCCTTGCCTGGCACATCACGACAGATAGATGGGGAAACTACTCCATCTCTCGTACAAGATGAAAAACGGTGATTGCGCATAGAATGCTGCAATTTGCAGACCAACGTACAGGACCGTAAGTTTCTGCAAAATCGGAGAGGTAACTGCCGTGGGCGTGTCTATACGGCTACACCACAACTCTGGGTGGTATACAGGGGTTCACACTATCCTTGACAGCGCCACCCTAAACCCCTGATTTGCCGTTAACCGAGGACTGCCATCCTTTGGCACAAGAATTGCGACTCATGTGTGTAAAGGCGGAGCTGGGTTGCACGTCTGGCTCGAATAGGTCTGTGAATGAATAAGAGAGTCCTGGTCATTCTCCTGAGCGCTTTTACCATTGCCGCGGTGTGTAGCTACCTCGTCTACCGTGTAGTTGGTAGACGTCTCTTGGCGACGCAGCAGAACACCACACAGGTTGTTGTGGCGGCAACGGACATAAAGCTCGGCACCGTTCTTCGCGATGCCGATCTATCAACTTCTGAAATTGCAGGTCCGGTTCCCAAGGGAGTCATTCTCAATCGTAAGGACGCCATAGGCCGCGGTGTGATCTCAAACCTCTATCAAGGGGAGCCTATTATAGACAGTCGGTTGGCTGCTGTTGGCTCCGGCGGTGGGTTAGCGGCGACGATTAGTCCGGGCATGAGGGCTTGCGCGGTCAAGGTCGATGATGTTGTGGGCGTCGCCGGTTTTGTGACTCCAGGAATGCGTGTCGATGTTTTGATCTCAGGTAATCCTCCCGGCCCCACGAATACGAATGAGGGGCCGAAGGTAAAGACCCTTCTCCAGAACATACAAGTGTTATCCGCGGGGACGGATATCCAGAAGGACGGGGACGGGAAGCCGAAACAAGTGCAGGTCGTCAACCTGTTGGTGACCCCGGAGCAGGCCGAGGATCTCAGTCTGGCCAGTAACCAGACGCGTATTCAGCTTGTCTTGAGAAACCCGCTGGACACCCAAATTGCCACGCCACCTGGAACCGTAATGGCTAACCTCTTTGCCGATAAGAATAGCGTCCCTCCGAAGCCCGTCAGAACCACTATGACTCAGCACGCCGCCCCCCGGCAGTCATCGCGGGTCTACCTGGTCCAGATATTTAACGGATCGAAGCGGAGCGAAGAAAAATTTGTTTCTAGTGAGGAAAAAAAGTGAGAGCGAGAGCCCGCATTTCCATCGCTTGTTTCTGTGCATTATCTTTGGCAGTTTGGGCCGAATCAACCCTTCAAGCTCAGGTGCCTGGGTCTGTTCCTCAATCGCCTGGTTCCGCCGCGCAGGACTCCGCGAACGAACTCGAGGTGGGGGTTGGCAAATCAGTGCTGGTTGACTGCGCGCGACCGATTGAGCGAATCGCGGTTGGCTCAGGCGACCTTGCTGAGGCCACCGCAGTCAGCCCATCCGAGATCATGATTAACGGCAAGGCTCCCGGAGAAACGACTCTCATCGTCTGGCAAAATGGCGGCGGACGGCAATTCTTTAACGTGAAGATCCGGGCCAGCAGCGCCGTGGCAATCGATCGGATGGAGGCACTTCGTCGCGAGTTGAGGACAGAGTTTCCTGGTCAGGCATTACGCGTCACTTCCGAGGGCAGTACTATCTTCCTCCGTGGTACCGTCAAGGATCTTGACAGTTCCAATCGGGCAGTTCAGATTGCGTCCACTGCGGGCAAAGTAGTCAATCTGCTGTACGTCAACGTTCCTCCTCCCGCGCCACAGATTCTGTTGAAAGTGCGCTTCGCGAGTCTCGACCGGACGTTGAATAAGCAGCTCGGTATTAATATCTTCAGTACGGGAGCAACCAATAGCATCGGTTCAATCACCACGCAGCAGTTTTCTCCGCCAACACTCGCGACCACTGGAACAGCAACAACTCCAACGACGTTCAATTTATCGAGTCTGCTGAACCTCTTTATCTTCCGCCCGGACCTGAATCTTGGCGCTACCATCCAGGCTTTAGAGGCTAATGGTGTATTGCAGATTCTTGCCGAGCCCAACCTGTTGGTGGCCAATGGTAAGCAGGGAAGCTTCCTGGCTGGTGGTGAGTATCCATATCCGGTGGTTCAAGGGACTGGCGGTAATGGCGGTAGCGCGGCGATTACGGTCCAGTTCAAGGAGTTTGGCGTTCGTCTGGACTTCATTCCGACCATCACGCCCCGCGGTACGATTCGCCTCCAGGTCGCCCCGGAGGTCAGCAACCTGGACTTCGCCAATGGTCTCAATATCTCGGGATTCACGATTCCTTCTCTTGACACCCGGAAGGTCAAAACAGAGGTGGAGTTGAGTGAAGGGCAGAGCTTTGCCATCGGCGGATTGCTCGACAATCGTGAGACCAGAAACCTTTCGAAGATTCCTTTTATTGGTGACGTTCCCGTGCTGGGCAAGTTCTTTCAGTCGATCTCAAAGACCCGGAGTAATACTGAGCTCATGGTGATCGTTACGCCGGTGATCGTCGCCCCCATACCGGCCGGTGCTCCTCTACCTGCGTTGAAATATCCCGATGCATTCCTACCATCGAATTCGGGGATACCTATGACGACTCCTGGCGCAGAAGTTACAGGCGTCAAACCGCTTCCTGTCCAGCCCTCAACGATTCCCGTCGAGACATTAGTGCAGAGTATGCAACCCGAACAGCCGCTGGTCGTCAACAGTACAACTCCAGGAGCAATCTATACCTCCCCCCAGACCGGCGTGGGTACGAGCACGATGCCTCCTGCTACGCCTCAATAAATGGCGTATTTAGTGCAATGAATCTTATCCCAACGGACTTGGCAGACGGGAGGGACATTGGCAACTAGTCTGGAAGATAAAACTTCGGACGAAGTCAGCGTCTGGCGCGTCGTTGCTGCTTCGTGCATCATCGCTGCAGGCTCTTGCTTGGTGTTCGGCATTCTTTTTTTCGGATTGAGTAGCAAGAGCGCTGCTAACCGGGATTTCATCGAATATTGGGCAGTTGGACAGCAACTCACTCACCATGCTAATCCCTACGATGGCGCGGCCATATTACGGCTGCAACGTGAAGCAGGATTTGATGGCAACAAGCCTAAAATCACATTCAGCCCTCCTGTAGCTTTCTTCCTGGTATGGCCGCTCGGCCTCGTCAGTGCCAGGGCTGGCGTCATTTTATGGACGCTCGCTCTCCTTGGTAGTATCGCCATATCAACCTGGATTCTTTGGATGATCAACGGACGCCCCGCCAATCGTTTCCATCTGCTCGGCTATCTGTTTGCGCCCATACTAGCCTGCTTGATGGCCGGGCAACTCGGGACCTTTCTTCTCCTGGGCGTTGTGCTCTTTCTCTATTTCCACCAGTCTCAGCCTTATCTTGCAGGCGCTGCTCTTTTGCCCTGCGCCCTTAAGCCGCATCTGTTCCTGCCCTGCGCCATTGTGCTGTTCCTGTGGTCTATTGATAGGAAGCAGTACCGCATCCTCGCTGGATTTGCCATCATATTACTCGCTACCTGCGCGCTCACGCTCGCTTTTGATATCCATGCGTGGTCTCAATATTCCCAGATGATGAGTTCGACGGGAGTCCTGGATGCCTTTGTGCCCACCCTCAGCGTGACACTCCGCTTTCTCATCGATCGCAATGCCGTGTGGCTGCAATTCCTCCCTGAAGCTGGCGGTTGCGTGTGGGCAGTCTGGTACTTCTGGACCCGGCACAATCGTTGGGACTGGACGGATCAGGGCCTATTGCTGCTCCTCGTCTCGATGGCGTGTACGCCCTATGCATGGTTCACCGATGAAGCCGTGCTACTTCCGGCCGTCCTCGCTGCGCTCTACCGAGCTGCTGACTCCGGACGATCGCTTTTCCCACTTGGATTGATTGCCGGAATCGCATTCATCGAGGTACTTGCAGCCGTCAAGATGACCTCTCCCTTCTATTTATGGACCGTACCGGCTTGGCTCGCGTGGTATCTCTATGCCGTCCATACTCGGACCACTGAACCGAGCACGGCATGCGATCCTCTTTCGCTTGCGGAAGGACACTAGGTAACGCCATGAATCTATCGAGCCAGATGTTCGCCTCCTTCACTCAGCGCCGCGCAGCTCGGCCGGAGGCGCGCTTGCGGATCTCGAATCTTACTCGGCATGTTGAACTCGCGTGCAGCGTCGATGTGGCCGACCGCGGTGCTAAGCGCAGAAAAGGGCTGCTGGGCCGTGTGGCGCTCGCTTCCGGAGAAGGTCTATGGATTGTTCCCTGCGAAGCGGTTCATACCTTCGGCATGCGATTCCCGATCGACCTCGTCTATCTCGACCGCGATAAGCGAGTGAAGAAAGTTCGGCATTGTGTGCCACCCTGGAGGCTATCAGCCTGTCTTTCTGCTCATTCCGTGCTTGAGCTCGCATCGGGCTCGATCCGCAGGACACAGACGAAGCCCGGAGACAGGCTGACTTTCTCCCCGTCTTTACAGCCGGATGACGGTCTTGTCACCCCCGATGCACCCGGCCCTGCACAGTCAAAACAGGGAAGCGAAGAGGTGCAGCGATGATGACGCCACAAAAAAAGCTCTGCGCCATTGTCGAGTTACTGGTTGTGGGCATCTGTACTGTAGCGTTAGCACTAACCGTCGTGGGCATTTGCGCTGCGCTCTTAGGAAAGGACGCAGCAGGCTCACGCGACTTCGTGGAATATTGGGCATCCGGTCATCTCCTGGCACATCACGCAAACCCCTACAGTGGGGACGTCATCCTGGGGCTCGAGCGCTCAGCGGGCTATCCCTCCAACCTGCCGGCCTTGATCATGTGGAATCCGCCGCCAGCTCTTCTGTTGGTGCTTCCGCTCGGCTTCCTCGGTTCAGCCGCGGGCGAGTTGCTGTGGTCACTGCTGCTACTGGCAAGTCTCATCGCTTCGGTATGGATCGTCTGGGTCATGCACGGCCGTCCGAAGAATCTGCTGCACCTGCTCGGGTTTTCGTTCGGCCCGGCCCTCGTATGCTTGTTGGCAGGTCAGGTGTCCATCTTTGTGCTGCTCGGACTGGTACTTTTCCTGCGCTTGCATCGGGAGCGTCCGTTCCTGGCTGGAGTCTCTCTGTGGCTCTGTTTATTGAAGCCTCACTTGTTTTTGCCGTTTGGTATTGTGCTGCTCGTGTGGGCAGTCGCCACGCGGAGCTATAGGCTCCTGGCAGGAGTTGCTGCTGCCCTTAGTTTCAGCACCGGGGTTGTCCTTCTCTGGGATCCTTTAGTCTGGTTGCATTACAGCCAGATGATGAGTTCGATGAGCACGGCGCGTATGCAACAGGAACTCATTCCATGCTTGAGTATCCTGTTACGTTGGATCATCAATCCCAAAGCCATGTGGCTCCAGTATCTACCGTCGGTTCTTGGCTGCATTTGGGCTCTTGCCTACTTCAGAAAACATTACGATCATTGGGATTGGATGGAACATGGCTCGCCGCTGATGCTCGTCTCTGTCGTCGTGGCTCCGTATTCCTGGCTCATGGATCAGGCCATCCTGATACCGGCTCTCTTACATGCGGCTTATTCCACCCACTCGCGAAGCCTTATAGCGATCCTCGCACTGGCGAGCGCTGCCATCGAGTTGGGAGCTCTTCGAGGCGTGGCGCTATTGCATTCACCGTTATATCTATGGACCGCGCCGGCATGGCTCGCATGGTATCTCTACGCAACCAGAACCAGCGGTGCATTGGATGCATACGAGGCGCCTTTGCTGACGGCGCCTCATGGGGAGGTTGAAGGATTGGCAAAACTTACTTGTGCTCTCGGCATGAACGGACCTACCGCGCGTGGGAACTGATTTACTACTTTACTTTTCCGGGTAGGAAGCAATTTTCATCTTGCAGGAAAGACAAGGACCTTCTTCGTTTCTTTTCTAGCGTACCGAAGTAACTAGAAAAGGGGATCGGAGGAATTTGCTTATGGGCGCTGTATACGAAGCACATCTTTCAGGCTCTCTCTGTATACAGGCGTTCACATTTCTTCCGGAAAGAGACATATAAGTCGCTTATTTCCATAGATCAAGGAATACCACTAAAGTGGCACGTTACTTGCAGCATAAGAGCCTATCCAGTCGTCGGCTGGAAATAATCAGTTCACGGAGAATTCGAATGAAAGATCAAATGTGGAAACTGTCTATCAAGATCCAGGACCTGCTGAGCCGCGAAGAGGGTCAGGATCTTATCGAATATGCACTTGTGGTTGCGTTGATCGCCTTTGCCGCGACGGCCGCCATGGGTACCTTGGCTAGCGACATCAACAATGCCTTCATCAACATCGGCACCAAGCTCAATAACGCTGTGTCCTAGTCCCTGCCAGAGAAATGGCGGGCGAGTAGCGACTAACCCGGTGTTCCTTGGTATGGGAGATATGCGTCGTGGGCTAATCGACGCGGCGTACTCTCCCTTGCAAAGGAGTTATCAGAAAGTAATTCAATCCAATGGGAGACGACTGCTATGAAGTCAAAACTATGGTTACTGTCTATTAAGATCCAGGACCTGCTGAGCCGCGAAGAGGGTCAGGACCTCATCGAATATGCACTTGTGGTTGCGTTGATTGCCTTTGCCGCGACAGCCGCCATGGGTACTTTGGCAAGCGACATCAACGATGCCTTCACCAATATCGGCACCAAGCTCACCTCTGCTACGGCCTGAACCGTGGCGCCGGTTCAAACAGTTTGTCGGCTCCTGGCTGGGGAGATCATACTGTGGGACGCCTTCGGTGTGCTCTCCTTATAGCCTTCAACTAAGAAGTCCTTCGGATTGCATTCATGCTCCTTTCGATCGTAATTCCGGTCCTGAACGAGATGGAGACCATACCACTGATGCTTGCGCGCCTTCGCGGTGCGCTTCCTGGGCGGACATGGGAGGTCATCTTTGTCGATGATGGCAGCACGGATGCGACACCATGTCTCCTCGAACGAGTAGCCCTTGATGATCGGCGCGTGAAGCTGCTCCGCTTCAGTCGAAACTTCGGCCATCAGGCGGCAGTGACAGCGGGACTGGACTTTGCCAACGGGGATGCGGTCGTCGTTATGGACGCAGACCTGCAGGATCCGCCGGAGTTGCTGCCGCGCATGCTGGACCTCTTCGAGCAGGGCTACGACGTTGTATCGCCCCGGAGGATCTCGCGCGAAGGCGAGAGCAGATTCAAGCGCTGGACCGCCGCGCTTTTTTATCGCGTTTTGTCACGCCTAGCTGACCAGCCTCTCACCCCTGATGTCGGCGACTTTCGCCTCTTTAGCCGAAGGGCAGTTGTTGCGATCCGTTCCCTCCGTGAACAGCACCGGTATATGCGCGGCATGGTCGCATGGCTTGGGCTGAAGGAGGCCACCCTCCCTTTTGAGCGCCACGTGCGTGCCGCGGGCCATACCAATTACCCCCTTCTGAAAATGCTGCGTTTTGCCTGGATAGGCATATCTTCCTTTTCCGCATTTCCGTTGCGTATCAGCATTGCGGCCGGTTGCATTCTCAGTTGTGCCGGATTTGTCTATCTCTTGCGCGTCGTATACCTCGCGCTCTGGACGACGACTCTCGTCCCCGGATGGGCCTCCGTTGTCGCTCTGCAATGCGCTTTTTCGGGAGTGATTCTGCTGGCTCTTGGCGGCATCGGCGACTATCTCGCCCGGACCTATGAAGAATCGAAAAACCGACCGCTCTATGTTGTGACGGAGACATGCAACCTCCGCCTGCCGGAGAAATCCTTGACGCGCGCTGTCATCCTCGCAAATTCCACTGCCTCTGGTCCGATTTCGATCAGCGAATTTGATAGCTTTCATTCCGGAGCGGACGACGTTCCGTCCTACGAGCCCCTGGCCGATGTGGGGGCATAGATGGCCTTCATACAGATTGTCCGGACATGATCCCACCTTCTCCTCCAGGCCGTTACACCTCACTGATGGCGATTGAGATCGCTCTCACTGCGATTGCAATTGCTGTGGCATTCTGCTGGCCCCGACTTGGCGCCAGCTATTTCTCACGCATCGAGCGTGATTTCGGACGCCTGGCACGGAAGCAGGGCTTAGCGGTTGCAGTCGTTGGTGCGACTGCGCTCCTGCTACGGCTTGCTATCCTCCCGCTGTGTCCCATTCCTCTTCCATTTACCCCCGATGATTTCAGCTTCCTGCTTGCATCGGACACCTTCGCATCCGGAAGGTTGACCAATCCAACCCCAGCGATGTGGGTCCATTTTGAAAGTATCCACATCACCATGAAGCCAACGTACATGTCGATGTACTTTCCTTCGCAAGGGTTGGCGTTGGCTGCGGGCAAGGTGTTGTTAGGACACCCCTGGTATGCCGTCTTATGCACCGGAGCGCTGATGTGCGCCGCTCTCTGCTGGATGTTGCAGGCATGGCTGCCGCCCGCCTGGGCACTCTTAGGCGGATTGTTGGCTGTCCTGCGTCTGGACCTCTTTAGCTATTGGATGAATACTTACACGGGCGGTGGTTTTATTGCGGCTCTGGGTGGTGCTCTTGTCCTGGGATCTCTCCCGCGGTTCATGAAAACCGTGCGGCTTCGCTACAGTCTGCTGATGGCAGCGGGCATCATACTTCTCGCCCTGACTCGCCCCTACGAGGGGCTTCTTCTGTGCCTCCCGGTGGCAGTCGTTCTCGGGCGCTGGTCTTTCTTCGGAAAGAATCGCCCTGTCGCTACCGTGCTGTTTCGCCGCACTGCTGTGCCGTTGGCGCTGGTGATTGCTGCTGGCGCATGGATGGGGTACTACGACTACCGCGCATTCGGAAGCCCCCTCACCCTTCCTTACACCGTCAATCGCAACACCTATGCCATGGCTCCGTACTTTGTCTGGCAGTCACAGCGGCCCGAGCCGGTCTACCGGCACAAGGCTATGCGGAACTTCTATTACGATAATGAGCTCGTTGCCTACAAAGAAATTCATACCCCGTCCGGCTTGGTTTTTGGAACTTTTCTCAAAGCGGTGAGAGGGATTCTGTTTTTTGCCGGTATCGCGTTGCTCGTTCCCCTCATCATGTGGAGACGTGTGCTCCTGGATCGCCGCATCCGCTTCCTGGTTCTGTGCATGTCTGTATTGATGGCCGGCATGTTGATAGAGATCTTTCTCATCCCTCACTATCTGGCTCCTTTCACGGCAGCGTTCTATGCCATCGGCTTGCAGGCCATGCGCCATCTCCGGCTTTGGAGCCCGGAGGGGCGACCCGTTGGCATGACGCTGGTGCGGCTCACCGTGACGGTCTGCTTTGTGTTGGGTGGATTGCGGGCATTTGCCGCGCCTCTGCATCTCAGGCTTGCCCAATGGCCAGCATCAGAGTGGTCTGGCATGTGGGATGGCCCAGGTCACTTCGGCACCGAACGTGCTCATATTGAGTCGGAACTGGAAAAGCTTCCCGGGAAACAACTCGTGATCGTCAGATATTCTCCCAGTCACTACCCAATCGACGAATGGGTCTACAACGCTGCGGATATTGATGCCTCCAAAGTCATCTGGGCGCGGGAGATGGGTGCCGCAAAGGACCTTGAACTGATTCGTTACTACAAGAACCGGACGGTATGGCTCGTACAACCCGACAAGCAACCCGCCGAGATATCTCCGTACGCGGTATCCGAGCAACAGAGCGCGGCCTTGCCGTAAGTCACGTGTGTCAGACAGATCGCAGTAAGGAGGGAAGTCGATGATTAACGGCAAACGTATCGCGGTTGTAATGCCGGCATACAACGCAGAGAGAACCCTGGAAAGGACAGTAAGGGAACTCCCCGATGTTGTGGACATAAAAATTCTTGTCGATGACTGTAGCAAAGACAAGACGGCGCACCTCGCGGAGAGTCTCGGGGTACAGACTTTCGTTCATGATACGAACTATGGTTACGGCAGAAATCAGCAGACCTGTTACAGGGAAGCCCTTGCGGCAGGTGCGGATATCGTGGTGATGGTGCATCCCGACTATCAGTACACGCCGTCCCTTGTTTCGGCGATGGCAGGCATGGTTGCCAGCGGCGTGTACGACATGGTTCTGGGCTCGCGCATCCTTGGGGGTGGAGCTCTCAAGGGCGGCATGCCCAGGTATAAATACGTCGCCAACCGCTTCTTGACGGCCTTTCAGAATCTATTCCTCGGAGCGAAGCTCTCCGAATACCACACTGGATTCCGTGCCTTCTCACGCGAACTCTTGCAGACCCTTCCGTTGCTCGAAAACTCTGACGACTTCGTATTCGACAATCAGATGATCGCGCAGACCATCATGTTCGGTTTCCGAATTGGAGAGATCTCCTGCCCCACAAAATACTTTGAGGAAGCATCCTCCATCAACTTCAGACGCAGCGTGAAATACGGTACTGGCGTGCTGGCGACTACCGCACGCTTCATCGCACATAGAGCAGGTTTAGTGCGTACTCCTATTTTCGACGCGACTGGAAGAAAAGTTACCCTGACCTACTATTCAGGGGTTGCACAGCGGTCTTAAGTCTTTTTGGTTCGTTAAGACTCAGACATGTCCCAAAATTGATCTCCGGCAATGGCGGATTTCCAACCCGCCCCGTTCTCTTCCCAGGGGGTACCCCCCTGGGGGGTGGGGGGTGCTAAAACACTTCGATTCAACGACTTGCTATTTTATGGCTCTACAAATTCGTCATTCCAAAGGGGTTATTGTCAAATTCGTCATTCCAAACGAGTTACGATAAGACACCACCTGAAAAAGGAAAAAGCCCCGGCGTCTGGCCGAGGCTTTCTTTAACTCTTTCTCTATTCTAGCTGGGCAGACAAAACTAATCCGCCAACTTCAAAAGATAAAATGATCGTTTGTTATGTGAGAGTTATGGAGTTATCCACAGGTTGGGGGGCTTGACAACTTCCGCGGCGGGAAAAAAGTTGGAGACGATTGGAAGTCCCCAGCCGGTTTCTGGCAGGTTCTTAGAGAGGTCGCGAGCGATAAGCGAGAAACTGGCCGGGAGGTCAGAGCGCTTTTCCTCCATTTAAGTGAGACCTCGACAAGCGGTTATCAATGGCGGAATTGATAGACCAGCCAGCAGCGCCTTGGCAGACGCGATCGTTCGTTGAGTGGTATTCGCTTCGACATAGATACCCAAATTTTCGCAGGAATTGTTTTGTAGTAGGGAGGAGTACCGCGCGCGATAGAACGCGCCGAGTAGATGCAGTGCCTCAGCACCGTGTGGCGTCAGGGCACCCGGCTTGGTCGGCCATGCGGGCCATGCCTGCGCGTTGTAAGCATTGGAACGCGTCTCGCTCTCGATCGGTGTTCGCACGCTATGCCTCATGAGCACGATTACAGCCTGGAGATCGCCATCGTTTCGCGTCGAGACGGACTGCCCTATCCAGTTTCGCTGTAGAACATAATGATCAAAATGACAAAGATGAGACGTCGCCGATACGCACTGAAGATCATCGTGGCTCCTAGTACGTAAATCCTGAGTGAACCAAACTGGCCTGCGTGGATCGCAAGGAATACACGCAGGCCTAGGGCACAAACTACTTGCCGGAGGAAGCGGCAGGTGCTGGGCGAAGTTCCTTCGCATCCTGCTTCAGGTACGTGGCGAGCGCCTCGTACTGGTTGGTGGCGATAAAGTTGACCCCGGCTGCGATGGCCGCCTTCCAGCGCAGGATCACTGCCTCGCGCGAACCGAAGTTATAGCTCATTCCCCAGCCCTGGTCCTCTGTGGGAGCAAATCCATCCAACGCATAAAAGCGCACCCAATATCCCATCGCGTGTCCATGGTCGACAAGGGCGCGCAATCGCTTCTTGTCAGCGGCGGTCCAGTCGCCTGCCTTCGGTTCACCGCCTTCTTCCACGGTGTACCAGGAACTGTTCCACCAGCGCCTATAGTTTGTTGGCTTCTCACTGAGAAGTTCTTCGGGGGTAGCAGTCACTGCCCAATGCGCCAGCTGCTCCTTCGTCATGTTCTTTGGTGTGGGATGCGTATGCGCCGAACCAAAGAGACGCAGTCGGGCACCGATAGGGAGATCGTCGTAAAAGACCTTCTGTTGTTCGTTGGCTTCCTCAGTGACTACCAGGATGGGCTTGCGATCGATCGGTGAAAGCTTGTTCGGATCGCTGGTTTTCACTGCGGTAGAAAGCCAGTCTTCATGCTGTCCGAGGACTTGCCAGACGGCTTTGAGCAACGGGGTCTGATTGTCCTTGAAGTCGAAGTGGAGGACGATGAGCGGCCATTGGCTCCGCTTATTTTCAGTGATAGCTTTTTCCACGACGGGTGTCACCTGTTTGAAAAAATAGTCCTCAAGGGTGGGCTCCTGCCCGGTTGGATGCGGTGTATGGGAGACGACCACGCGACCTTTGCCGGTGGCCGGGTCGACGTACCAGGCGAGGTCCTGCTCGATCGATACTGGAAAGCCGGAGTTGAGAGCACGCTGGATGCGATCATTCCACTGTCCCTCGTACGGATAGCAGTTATGCGCATCCAGTATGGGCCTATTGTGATTCAGGAAGTCGAGATCTGGGCCCTGCGCCTGAGCACAGAGAGAAGATCCTGAAAGTGTAATGAACAAAGTGACAAATGCGAGGGCTCTGTGACACATGCTGGAAGTTCCTTTTCCTGGTTGATGCTTGAGTTGCGAAGATGATGTAGCTATTCAAACATGTCGCTGGATCTTAAGGCTAAGAAGTCCAGCCTGGCGGCATCGTGCTCGTATTGCTTGTTTTTTTCAAATAATAAAATTAGTATTCGCTATCAAAAATAACTATTGACATCAGCTATCTTTGCGCCCTATCGTTTCTTTCGAGGGCAAGGCTGCGAACGATGAATTGATGGGCAGGGCGTCTATCTCTCTTCGTCTATGAATTCTCATTGAGAGGCAATCTATTCGTGAATCAATCTGGTCGAACCATGTTGACCCGGCGTCAATGGCTGGGAAGAGTTCCTACGCCTCTCCTTGCGGCTTCGTTTGGTACGGGATTGTTAGGAGAAAAAGACCTTCTCGGTGAAACGCGCAAAACTGCTGCCGTCGGGGCTGACCTTGGCGCTCGTGTCTACAATATCCGCAACTATGGTGCAAAAGGTGATGGCTCTGCGATTGACACGGCGGCGTTACAAGCGGCTACCGATGCGTGCAATCGGGATGGCGGTGGCATCGTGCTGGTTCCGGCCGGGACATTCCAGATTGGCACGGTCGAACTGAAGAGCAACGTTACGCTGCATATTGCGGCTGCAGGAAAGCTGTTGGGCAGCGCGGATGGAAAGCAGTACCATGCTGTGGATGCGATCCCGCTTCACGGAGACACAACGCTGGAAGATGGAAATTGGGCTCTTCTCTACGCGGTCAATGCGAAGAAGGTAACTATTGAAGGCCCGGGAACGATCGATGGTCAGGGTGCGCAGTTCCACTCGGCTGTTCGCGGTACGCCACCACCAAGTGGATTGGGCGGCAACCGGCGACCGTATCACATTCTTTGCTATCGCTGCGAAGACTTTACGGTGCGTGATCTGTCTCTGTTGGACTGTGCGTATCACAGCATACGCGTCATTGAGAGCACGCGCGTCCATATGGATCATATCTATATTCACAATCGAGTGAATGGGAACAACGACGGATTTCACTTTATCAGCGCCGAATATGTCACGGTTGCGAATTGCACTGTGAAGTCGCAGGACGATGCCTGTGCGATGTTTGGGAGTTGTAAATTTATAACGATTACGAACAGTTCGTTCAGCACGCGCTGGTCGGTTTTTCGTTTCGGAGGCGGTTCCGCAGAGAATATTTCCATCTCGAACTGCCTGCTCTATCAGGTGTACGGATGCCCGATCAAGTTTCAAGTCAATTCTGGATCGGTGCATCAAAACATCTCGTTCTCAAATCTGATTCTGCAGGATGTGACGGGGCCGATCCATATAGGGTCGGGTCCTAGACCGCCCCGGGAAAATCCTGCAGCACTGGGAACCTCGACAACATCTGCATCTGCGCCTTCCGCGAGGCCGCACTCCGGCAATTCAACAGCGCCGGCCATCGTACGAAATATCTCGTTCAGTAACATTCACGGTACAGTGACGACCAACCCGGCGCAGATGACTGAGACGTCGCTCACCAGCGACCCCAGGCCGGGGGAAGGCCACTCCTGTATCACTCTGAACTGCGTTGGAGGAGCGGTCATGGAAGACATCTCCCTCGACAACATTCACCTTACCTTTGGTGGCGGAGGAACAGCGGAAGAGGCAGCGCGACGCGAGCTTCCCGAGATTGCGGGAGAGTATTTCATGCTGGGACCGATGCCTGCGTATGGACTTTATGCACGCAATGTTCACGGCCTGACGCTGCAGAACGTGCGCTTTCAGGTCAGTACGCCAGACCTGCGTCCAGCCTTGATCTTCGATCACGTCGAAGACGCTGCTATTAATGGGTTGAGTGTCCAGGGAAATGTTGAGGCAGAATCGGTCCTGCGGTTTATCGACTCCAAGCAGACCCTGTTAACGGCAGCGCGAGTTCTGACACCTTCTTCCACGTTCCTACAGGTCGAAGGCGCGGGCAATGAGGAGATCGTTATTGATGGCGGCGACTTGTCGAAAGCGGCGACGCCGCTCGTATTCAAATATGGTGCGATAAAAAACTCGGTCAAATTGAGGATCTGACGTCAGAAGAGCGACACAGGCTATTCCCGGAATAGATGGTTCAGGATGGCGTTCATGATGGGATCGATCACGACGACATCCGCCGGGTACGACCAGAATCCAATCAAGTCTCTTACCATTTCGTTGACACGCTTCTTCACTCCCTCGCGGAAGACCAGTTGCTCCTCGTTGGAAAGGTGACTCAGCAGGAGGCCGTTCAAGCTGGTATCGATGTCATTGGTATGCCTGGGGGTATAGCGTATGGGGCCAAGCTCTCCAGGCTCGCTCATCACGGGATCGGTGAGGGCGGCACGAGCCACCATGCGGCCGCGGTCGTAGTCATGATCGCGGTAACGTTGGTCGAAGAAGCCGAGGAAGGCAGATAGCTCCGCTCCTGCGAGGAGTTCTTCCGAGACCGCGATTCCATAGATCCGCATGTAGTCGCGTTCCCCAAGATTCGCTGCTGTTTCAAGGACGAGGACCGTATCGCGAAATGCAACCGCGTTGTCGCTTCCGGGACCCAGGTCGGCGATCTCCTCCTTGTACTGATGTTCGATTCTCGTGCGGGCTTTGTCGAGGCTCTCGTCTCCTATCTTTGCAACACGTTTCTTGTCCACGCTGTCTGGCTGTTGAAACAACACCTTGAGCAGGTCGTCAGCAATGCGCTTCAGCACACTGTTCTCAAGCTCGCCAGAGCGTAGCTTTTCCGCGATCTCCCTGGCACGCGCATCCAGCAGCGCAATCTGCTCATTCATCTCTACAGCAGTAATCCAGTCCTGAAACTCCGACTGTCCGAGGAGCACCTTGGCCAGGCGCTTCATCATGTGTAAGTAGTCGGCGTTGACCTCGCGAAAGCTTGAGTCTGCGCTCGAATTCTTTCCATGCGGCGATACGAATAGATAAAAACGACTGTCGTTGTACCAGTGGTGGTCGATTGCATTGACCAGCTTCTTCGCCAGACCCAAGGGTTCGTTTTGTAGTACGCCACCATCGGTATAGGTGAATCGCGATGGGTCGTCTATCCATGGTTCGAGATTTCTCTTGGTGTAGTCTGCTCGCCGCCGGTCCAGCTCTTTTGCGCGAAAGGCGAGGGGATACGCTCCACTTGCTACTGCGGCATTTCGGATCTCTTCCCATATCTCCTTTTTGTCGGTTCCCTCGACGGAGAGCAGGCGCGTCATCTGGTCTTCATGACGCGTGAAGATGAACTTTCCAGTTGGCTGCATGTCGTATCCATAGTCGACACCGTTCAGATTGGTCAGGGTCATTCCCAGCGAGATCGATTTTGCTGCCGCCATGTGGGTGATCGGGGCAGGCAATTGCTCTGCCTCATAACGACCCAACAGTGTCTCTGCCGCGATGCGCTCCACCATGTTGGACGAGAAGATGGAGCGAAGCGCCGATTCGCTTTCGGCCGACTCATCGTCCACGGTATTCAGCAGGTCTGCCAGGTTGATCTGTTTAACCCACACGTCATAGAGCGGATTGTCATATGGGCCGCGGAACTCATCGGCGGCGTAGAGCATCTTCTGCGCCACGATTGCAGCGGTCATGCCGCCGGAGGATGCGCCGGTGAGCACATCAATCTCGATCTTCTCCCGGTCGGGCGTGCCGGGTACGATGTTGTGTTGGTGAATGGCATCGAGCACCTCGTACAGTACGCCCGCTTCATAACTTCCCAGCGAGACCGCTCCCGCAATCGTGATCGCCAACCGCTTCGGCATTCGATTCCTCCACAGCAGCATTAGAGCACCCTCGGGGAGAGGGGGTACCCCCCTGGGGGGTGGTATGTGTTAAATGGTTATTTATCAATTACTTGATCAAAATCGAGTTTGTAAAATCGTCATATCAAATGACTTATAGGCAAATTCTTCTTTCTAAATGGGTTATGAGGATAGAAAAA
>Ga0207667_10004121_pt1 | contig 17858 bp, 18 predicted proteins | sample KBSCornC52_FD_184301 | JGI IMG/M metagenome (GOLD analysis project Ga0207667, IMG submission 184301) | Corn rhizosphere microbial communities from Kellogg Biological Station, Michigan, USA - KBS Corn C5-2 (SPAdes) (version 2) | ecosystem: Host-associated > Plants > Roots > Rhizosphere > Soil ...
ATTCTTTTCGATCAGCAGCACAGGAATGCTTTCTTTTGCCGCAATCTGCAAAACGGCGGCTTTTGGATTATTGCAAACGATCAAAACAATTTCCGCTGTTTTTCTTTCTTTAAAATAATCAATGATTTTTTGTGCATTGCTTCCTGCCCCGGAGGCAAAAATCACTATCTTGTTTTTATCGTTTTTCTTCATCTGAATTAAATAGTTGCGGTAATTCTTCTGCCCCCTTCTTTTGAATGCATCTTCTGATTTATTTATTTCATTCATCAAAAAGGCAGATTTCAAACGCAAAAGTGCTTACTTTATCTCTAACAAGGAAAGTTTTTTTGAAGATGTTGGTTTTCATGCAGGAAATGCTGTGATACGATAAAACTTTGAAAAGCTTTCAAAAGATCTTATTAGAAGTTATCTCCGCTTTTCATAAATTTTTATTCAGAAATACAAAGTTTTACACGGATACAAAGGAAGATTCGAGCTATAGGACAATTTACTCAAAGCTAAAAAGGTCTCATGTATGAGATTGAAAATGAAAAGGGTCCTGTAAAAGTGATAACTTGAAGTAGATAAATAATTCAAACACTTTAAAAAACAGAGACCCCTGACACAAGTTAAGAAATTGGATTTTACCGGAGCAAACAATTTTTTGTGGTATAGATGTACATAAAAATTGGAGAGTAAATATCCAGGACAACGGATTTGAATTAGAAGATTTTTCGCAAAATGCCGATCCGGTTCTTTTACATAAACACCTAAACTGTAATTATCCCGAAGCTACTGTCAAAGTGTGTTATGAAGCGGGATTCAGCGGCTTTAGCGCTCAGCGATGGTTAACCAGGCATGGCATTGCAGCAGACGTCGCTACCACTGATAAAGAGAAGCGGCAAAAAATCGATAAAATAGATGCACGGAAATTGTGTGAACATTTGCTAACAAGAAAGATGAAAGGCATTTATGTACCAGCATTACATTGGGAGCATGGCAGTTCATTCGTAAGAGCCAGGGCAAGAATTGTGAGTAACCAAACGCGTTGTAAAAATCGTATATGGCAGCTATTGCATTTTAGCGGTTTGGCTTTGCCGAAGGACTATGAAGCAGGGCAGTACAGGAGCCGTAGCTTTGTCAAAGAACTGATGGCTACTGATTGCGGTAGAGAGGAATTAAAAATCCCACTGGGCTTGTATTTCAAAGATTTTGTACAAACCTGGTCATTATTAGTTGAGGCAACACGTGCCATCCGTCAATTATGTAAACAACGTGAATATCAAAAAGACGTGGCTCTTTTAAGAAGTATTCCGGGTATTGGAGAAATTAATGCAGCGGTAATATTATTTGAGCTACAGGATGTTGTAAGCTGAGGTTTAAGCGCTTTGATAATTTGTGCAGTTATGTAGGATTGGTTCCTAATACTCATGATAGTGGCGAATCAAAAAAAACAAAAGGTATTACTGAGCGCATCAATCATTATCTGCGAACTGCACTGGTATAAAGCAGCTGGAGCGTGGTCCGCAAAGATCCGGCCCTATTAATGAAGTATAAAGCATGTTGCCGCCAAGTGGAAAAAAAACAAAGCCATCATAAGGATAGCAAAACATTTATTATGAAAAATAAACTATGTTTTGAAAAATAAAAAAGAGTATGTGCCAAGTGTAGTAGCTTAGGTTTTTTAAGGCATTGTGAGCATCAAAAGTAATTTCTCATGAAAAAGGGTTTAGCAAAACCAAACCCTTTAAAACGAAATTACTTCGTCAGCCAACAAAAATGCAGCAGGTTTTAACAAGTATCCAATAAACAGAGATTTAAAACAACAGGAAGTTGAAATAGATAAAATGAGTAAATGGTGTAAAGGAGCTGAAATAACGCACACACCTACCATTTTTATTCATGGAAAACGCCTACCTGAAAATTGTAGTTTAAATGAACTGAAATACATTTTATAAAAACATTGTTTGCAAAAAAAACAAAAAGAAAACCTAAGTTAAAAAATTACAACCATATTTATTTTAAACAATTTAATTTTATCAATGATACAAAAATTAAGTAAAGACGAAATGAAAAATATTAGAGGTGGGCAATCAAAGGTAACTTGGAAATTGCACAGTTAATTTATGGTTTGTTGATCCTGTTACGGGAGTGCAATTACTGACCACATGGGATCAGTAACATGATGTTCAACGCTGGATGCAAATATCAAATAGTTGATTAGAGTTTTGAATAATCGTAACTCGAAATAGTAGGGCTCTTTTTTTTTAGATAAAAAATGTGTTCGTCCGGTTTTTGTATACACATGATTATTTGCAGAAAAGGAAAAATAACTTACATTAAATCGGGCGTTGTGATCTGGTAAGCAAGCCGGCAAAGAAGTAAATAAAGCTTTATTTCCAATTCAACTTTTAAAAAATTAAAATTGCCGATAATTCCAATTAATAATAATTACTCAGAATATAAAATGAGCTGATTCGTGAAGAGAAGGCAAATTTCTTTTACACTTACATCGTTCATTAACTATGATATGAGTTACCAGAAATTATAAAATTAGGGACTGAGAGTGTTTTATAATAAAATTTTTTTCTTGCAAGAAATCAGGTAAATGAATTGTGTACCTGAGTAAACCACAATCAAAAATTGTAACCAATAAATTTTATCAATTATGATTAAATTACCAAAAGATGAAAATGAAAAAAGTATTAGGAGGAGAACTTGCACCTCTTAGCGTTGATACAGTTTACTGTAACGATGGGACAACAACAACGCCACCCGAAGGCGATTGTTCAGTTGGTCTTTGTGATGGCCATAATGGTGTTAAAAATTGTATAGCCGGCAAAATGGGGCGGCCTTCTCTTTTTATTTTCAACGTTTTTTTATTTCATTTTTAATTCTATTCCTATTTTATGAAAAACATATTCCTCCTTATTCTATTCGCGTTGGTCCACGTTGTTATTTTTGGGCAGAATTTTACCTTTAATTGTATCAATACAAAAAAAAATGTGACGCAGCCATGTTATATTGTGCCACAGGATAATGTCTTTAATATGTTCTATCCCCTTCAATACATTAGGGATTCAGATAGCAGCTTTCACTTCACTTTAATGCCGCCTTCCATATCGTTTTTCAAAATAGGCGGAGATGCAGTAATGGTAAGCCCCGGTGATCATACGGAAGGGTATTTCAATACTTCTAGCGGTAAATTTGAACCTGCAGACAGTAATTCTATTAATTTCACTATGACGAGGATATCAAGAGGAATGACGCAGATTGTTATCAGGTATGGAATCGGAAGTGATTTTAAAGAGTTTAAATCAGTTGTTCAGTTGCTTAATGAGTACATCGACAGCACCAACCCGATGCTGAATCAAAAAGACAAACCGTGGCTTAATCCCAGTATAATATTTGCATTAAAGGAGTATGAATCTACACGGCTGGCCCACTTCCTGGTTTTGCCAGTTTTGTTCAAGAATAATTACGACAAAAATGAGCTGATACAAATGGTCCAAAAAAATATCCGGATCAGGGATCTGGAATATTGGCTGGAATTAGAGCCTGGGCGTATTTTCCTTCATACTTATTACCGGAAAATTAGTCTTCCGGATGCAAATTTCAATCTCGAAAAGTCTTTTGAAGATAAACTGTTTGCCGCTCATTTAATTCGCAAACTGCTTACCTATGATTACTTTTCAGAGTGTATGGAAAGGGGGAACGTAAAAAGCAAAATTCAGTTAATGCACGATTGGCAGCAATCCCATTCGAAATTAGAATTGTCAAATGAAGAAGATGCAGAAATGCAGCTACTTTATGCCAAAATTAAAAATATAGGACAGAATATTTCTGATGTCTTTAGTACGCTTCCGTTGATGAATCAGGAAGGGAAAATGCTGAGTAGGGAGGAAAAGCAAAAGTTGATTGCAGGAAGAAATATTATTGTTGATTTTTGGGCTTCATGGTGCGTTCCATGCAGGCAAAAGATGACCAATCTGAACAGTGATCATTTAACACTCAATCACCAACAGTACCGGATAATTTATCTGAGCATTGATGAGAATGGAGATAAATGGAAAGGGGCGCATTTTCCTTTCCTGAATAAAACAAATAGTTTTAGAATTACCGATGGCAACAATGAATTTGTCAAAAAGTTTCGCATCGGGTATATTCCAAGATATATGTTGCTGGATCAATCAGCTTTGATCAGTTCACAATTTTCTTTTGAATAAATTTAGCTTACTGAAGAAATGAAGGATTAGATTTCAAAGAATATCAAAAAAGAGATCTATAAAATATGCAAGTCTTTAATATTTTTAATACGCATAATTCTGCGCAAAGGATATTCAATTACAGCAAATTAAGAACTTGGGGGTTTATCGTATCCTTTAGAGAACCAGTATAAGGCAAAAAAACATTCACTTTTTTTTTGAAAAGTATTTCCTTAAAGATTAAATCAAAATTCCCTAGATATACTTTCTTTCTAGATTTTGGCTTCCCTTAATAGTAATGGCAATAATTATAAGTATATTTTATAAAAATATTTTTTGGCCGAAAAAATGCAGGAGATAATACGAACCTGCTTAAAAAAGAGTTAATATTTATTTATTAATTTCAATTTGTTTAAAATGAAAAAATTAAAATTAAATAGTACGATTTTTAATATAACTTTCGATTGATTCATTCGCAGTAATAATTTGTTTCTTTCACTTCTGGACCACTCTTGCCTATTATTCATAATATGATAAGAAATTATAGTTTGTGAATACAAAAACCGTAAAGGCATTCAATTTTTTTCATAATGGGTTGGGTACAATCTTAAACGATTCCTTCATTGCTCCTTTATGTCGTGGTTTAAGTCTTTTAGCTGTTACAACGAATATATACAAATGAATTTATTCATTCCTGAATTATCTCAGTTATAATCCGGAGAAATTGAAAGGGAAAAACTGTTATTGAAGGAAAAGAGCGGCTGCTTCACCAACAAAACGAATTGAGCAAAACCCTATCTTTGAATTAGAATGAACTGTTCATTTCAGCCGTTGGTGAGCAAGCGCTAAAGCCCACACTGGACACCAACTGCGGTGAGAAAAGACCGCAAAATAAGTGACTTGTAAATCTTAAATATGAACCAAAGAAGGAAGAACATATTGATTGGATTGTTCCTTATTGTGGGATTATCTGCAATACTTAAATTTTATTTTCAAACCCCCAACATGGGGATCCTATTTTTAGTAGTATTTGGTGCAATTTCAGGACTGACAACAGTTTTAGTAAGGGGTTTTATTAATCCTCCTTCCTGGTTATATCGAATTCGATTTACCGTTCTAGGAGTTTTTTACGGAATTTTCATTGGTATTTTACTTTTTGGGAAGGAAGCAATCGGGGAAAACACATTTATTATCCATGACTTAATAGAATACATAGTAATTGGCTCAGTGATAGGTGTAGTTTTTAATAATTCTGTGATGTTTAGTCAATCCCAAAAATTAAAAAGACGAAAAGGATTATTTCTACCTGAAAGACAATTAGCAAAAGATTTTGCTCTTTTAATAAACCAAAATGGAGAAAAAATCAAAGGGAAACTAGTTTTAACCAATGACCATTTGATTTTTCTTGGAAATGGGAAGGAAGAAAAAATTTTGGAAAGAGAAGTTAGTGAAATTCATCCAAATATTAGCAAAACAAAATTGCTTGGGGTACCAGATGGTTTCAGAATTGAAAACGACGATATTTTATTGAAGGTACCTTTCCTTATTATTGGTTAAAGAGCATTAATAAAGAAGAAAATAAAGCGACAGGGTAACAGGTGGTTTTGTGCAAGTGAGTCAGCTGGACGAGCAATGGATACCAGCACAGCAGCAACCCCTACCGTTATTTGCAAATTTAAAATCCACCATTTTGTCAATATTTAAAGTAATCTTCGGACAACAAACGCTTTGGACAGGCGCGACATTCTTTTTACGAGTTTGGGTAGGGGTAATTTTCGTCCGCTACGGTTTATCTTTATTTCATAACAGTAATATGGTTGACTTTGCTAACACCCTGAAGACAGCAAATATTCCTTTCCCTTCCTTAAGCGGATATTTGTGCAAGACAACCGAGTTTTTCGGCGGGCTGTTTTTAATTTTGGGCTTTATGAAACGACTGTTTTGCTTTTTCCTGATCATTGATATGTACGTTGCTACATTCATTTTTCACAAAGGATTATTGCTACAAAATGGTATGACAACGTTTCTGCTTTTAATTTGTTGTTTGACTTTATTACTTTCTGCTACGGATAAATTGAGTGTTGACTGGTTGGTTATAAAATATAAATTGAAAAAATGAAAACCATATATTCCACAATTTTCTTCCTGGCTATTCTAGTTCACGCTTGTGGACAGACAAATAGGCCAAATCAGCCTGCAACAATAACCAAGGACACACCTGGCATTCCGTCAAAAATAAAAATGGTTGCAGACAGTGAACCAGGGGAAACAATGATTATTTCAGGGACAATTTATTTGCCCGATGGAAAAGCACCCGCGAAAAATGCCATACTTTCCGTTTGGCAGACAGACGCCAAAGGGTACTATATTGCCGGTGGAGGTGGAGCAGGAGAATTACATCCAAGAATACATGGAAGAATGAAAACCGGTTTTGACGGGAAGTATGAATTTCGTACGATTAAGCCGGGTCAATATCCAAGCCATACTTCTCCGGCGCATGTTCATGGACACATTTCAGCGCCCGGTTTTCCGGAATATGCTATTATTTATTATTTTGAAGGAGATGATTTAATCACAGACAAAAATCGCACAGAATTAAATAGTCATCGTGGTGGGACGCCTTCTGTCATCAAATTAACACGAGACAGCAACGGAATATGGGTTGGACATCGGGACATAATTCTTGAGTATGTAAAGCCATCAAGTGAGACAATGAAGTTGCAATGGTAGGACAGTAGAAAAAACCTCCTATATTGGCGTAATGTCGAGTCTTTTGTGTTACATGCAAACCCGGGGGATGCTTGCGCCACCGGTTATCCTAAGAATATTCCAATAATAAAAAAGCTGTTGTCCTGCGGACAAATTAGAAGATTTTTGCGATCCTTGCCATATCCTTTCGTATCTGCTCTCTGGATTAAAGCGTACTTCTATCATTAATATCAATTTTCAGTAACGAAAACGAAGCCGGAAAAATTTAAAAAAAATAAGCCTAAGTACTTGATTGTTAATACAATTTCTTTCAATAGATTGCGTTTTAATAATAAATATTAACTGTTGCCTGCCAGTAACAGGCCCCAACGATTGCAAAAGACACTAACTGCCAGCAATCGTTCTTTATTTCCCCAAACACCTTAACCATATACATAACAAAAAAGGAAAAAACAATGACCAAGAACCTCAAAATGAAGAAAACATTATGGCATTTGACTGTTGCAGGCCTATTGCTTAGCAGTTGTACGAAGGATAAAGTGAAGGATTCTGATCCAATAAGCAGCCATTTCGGCGAATATATAGATGGCGACTTTAATGCCTCCCAGGGCGATTTTGCCCATGACTTTAAAGCTACGGACAACGGACTGTATATGGTTGTTAGCAACTCCCAAAAAGAGGCGGATGATTTTATTTACAGGTATGAACTGCCCACAAGTGGCAGCGTTTTGGAAGGGGACTGGAGTAATTACCGGTTTAATCTTACCTCCGACGGTGATTATTTTTCAGATTATGCTCCTGTGTATATGCAATCAGAAAAATTCGGACAAAAGGAAGTATTTATCAGACCACTTTATCACGCTTTTGATACGCCTGTTTACAGAACAGTAAGTATGATAAGCGGCAATACGCTAAAAGAAACTGCAGCTCCGGCCCATAAGTTTAGTTATGCAACGGGTGGTTCCTATAATAGTTTTGCAAACCAGATTTTTAAAAATACATCCGGAGGCGCTGATTGGTTATGTTTCCAGGGAGAAACTGTCAGCGATAATGATTTACATGTTATAAAGAAGCGTTACGGTAATTTAAATCCGGAGTTTGCTTGTAATATTAAGGCAAATGGGGAAATGCTCTATTCAAAAGGAGCAAACGAAAATCTGTATGCACTTTCTCCTGCAGATAAAAAACTCTTTGTAATAAAAACTAATAACGAAGTAAAAACTTATAATTTGAGCAATTATTATGATCCAAATTATGCCGTTTACAATTATAAAAACAAATTCAGATCCTCAAATACAGGGGTTTATTTTCAGGTTCAAAATAAGGTATTAAAATTAGATGAAGGAAATGGTGTTGTGTCATTGTTCTATACGATCCAGGCGAACGGTGGAGGACCGGAATTAGGAGATTTTTGTGTGGATAATGATTATCTTTTTGCAACGGATGGAACAAGGAAAGAACTGGCCGGATTTAACAAGGAAATAAATATCATCCCTTCTAAACCCAGTACCTCAAACCAGGAAATTCTTCTTGACTACATTTCAAAAACGACTTCATTTAAGACTGGAGAAATGGAAACATTTACTAATCCTAACGATAAGTATATATACATATTAGACGGATTACAGGGCAAAATTTTAGTTATTTCTAAAAATTATCTTTAAAGGAGATTGTTGGCTACGCCTGCTTATGCTAACCATAGATTCGTTTTTAACTACGGACAAATAACGAAGATTTTTCCCAGCCTTTGCTATATCCTTCCTACCTTGCCAAGAATTTTCCTCTACCGCCGTTTATTCCAATTCTTTGTAAGTTTGTGAGTGATTTATAATTGTATTCAAAAATTATTCGCCATGTTAAAGAAAAATTATCTTTCTCTCGTTTTAATTTTCGGGCTTTTGCTTTTCATTAACCAGAATAGCTTTGCCCAATCGAATGTATTGTCAAATGGTTCGACAGCACCCATGTTCAGCAGCAAAGCCAGTCTCGCAGGCAAGGAATTCGATTTTTCATTAAAAAAAGCCCTTACCAAAGGACCAGTGGTATTATACTTCTATCCTGCTGCCTACACAGGGGGCTGTGATTTGGAAGCACATACTTTCGCCGAAATGAAGGATCAGTTTACAGCAGCAGGAGCTACTATTATCGGTGTATCAGCAGATAATATTCAGCGATTGAACTCGTTCTCATCTGATCCGCAGTACTGTGCGGGCAAATTCCCGGTGGCTTCTGACGCCGGAGGTAAAATTGCAGCAAGTTATGGCCTGGAGATGTCCCCGCCACAACCCGGTGTTAAAGATATAACCGGCACGCAGGTTACACACGGTTTCATCCCACGGACAACATTTGTTATTGATAAAAACGACAAAATTGTAGCTGTCTTTTCATCGAAAACGGATCATATATCCGCTGATGAACATGTAAAAAAATCATTGGCAATTGTATCGAAAATGTAGGTTTGTCTAAAGGAGAAAGAAGTGTCATCTTTTTAAAAAGTCGACACCTCTTTCTCCCTAAAGCCATAATGTTTTATAATGGAAAAGCAACTTCAGGATTTATTTCAAAAAGCTTATGCTGCCTTCAATGCAAGAGACATTGATACTGCGCTTTCAACAATGCATCCGGATGTTCAGTGGCCAAAAGCATTTGAAGGAGGTTACGTCAGCGGGCACGACGAAATAAGAAAATATTGGACAAGACAATGGACAGAAATAAATCCCCGGGTTGAGCCTGTTGGATTTAATGAAAGGCAGAACGGAACTTTTGAAATTGCTGTTCACCAAATAGTAAAGGACTTACAAGGTAAGCTGATGTTTGATGGAATAGTGAAACACATTTACACGTTAGAAGACGGCTTGTTACGAAGAATGGATATTGAATCTGAATAAAAACGATATGTCAATAACAAAAGAAACGGAACTACTGGGGATGAAAAAGGCAAGCGAAGCCGTTGCTCACACCTTAAAGGAAATGAGAAACTATGCTCAACCCGGTATGACGACAAAGCACTTAGACAACTATGGGGCAAAAATACTTTCTGATTTCGGAGCAAGATCAGCACCGAACCTGGCTTATGGTTTCCCCGGTTGCACATGCATAAGCGTAAACAATGAATTTTGTCACGGTATTCCATCCAACAAAAGAATACTGAAAGAAGGTGATTTGATCAATATTGATGTTTCAGCCGAACTTGACGGCTTTTGGTCGGACAACGGAAACTCATTTGTGCTGGGCGAAGATATTAACCAACACCAAAAACTGATAGATGCTTCAAAACAAATTTTGCATAAAGCAATCTTCCATATAAAAGGTGGCGTTCGCATTTCAGAAATAGGACAATTAATAGAAACTGAAGCGAAGAAACGTGGTTTCAAAGTAATCAAAAATCTGACTGGACATGGAATAGGCAGAAGTCTTCATGAAGAGCCCCGTGAAATTGCCAATTACAAAGACAGGTTTAACACGACTAGATTTAAGAAAAACTGTGTAGTAGCGATTGAAACATTTATCTCAACAACATCAACCTTTTCCGAAACTCTGAATGATGGTTGGACAATGGTAGGAAATAAAGGAGGCTTTATGGCCCAACATGAACACACCATTGTAGTTACGGACGAAAAACCAATGATACTGACGGAGATGAACGGAGTTTGGAATTGAGTTCCTTTATCAGGACTTAGGCAATATGGAAGATTTACAAGTTTAGATATTTATGCAAAAATTGAAAGGAATAGAAGCCAGAGCGGTATTGGCTATTTATATCTTCATCTTTTGTTTTCCGCTTTGGATAGGGGCGGAAATTTATAAAATGCCAAGCCATCCATTTAGTAACGTTGATTGTTACTTAACTTGAAAAAACTTCTTTATGCTTGCAGACAAAAAACTCAAAGCGTTTGTACCGACCATAAAACCGGAAGAAGCAAAATCATTTTACCAGGATATTTTAGGACTGAAGTTGTTATCGCAAGACAGCTACGCTTTGGAGTTTGAAGTAAATCGGGCTTTATTAAGAGTTACAACTGTCCAGGAATTAAAGCCGCAACCGTTTACTGTTTTGGGTTGGAATGTTGGCGATATTGCTTCGACAATAAAATTATTAAATGACAAAAGTGTCTTTTGTGAAAAGTATGACTTTCTTGACCAGGATGATTTAGGAATCTGGACTTCTCCAAACGGTTCAAAAGTTGCATGGCTTAAAGACCCGGATGGGAACGTCCTTTCATTGACAGAAGAGTGAGTTTTCTTGTGTGATATGTACTTGCATCATTAGGACGAGCATCATTAAATTCCAACATTTGCATTCTACCTTACATGTTACTTTTCAAAAATATCTATATCCATGGTTCTGTACCAAAGAACCATGGATATAGAAAAAAGTGCCTAACCTTCAAAGGTACCCGGTCATTTTCTAACCCCTCTTGTTCTTATTTAATTCATCCACTTTTACCTCCGTTTTTCTTACATTTTCTTTAATCTTTTCTTCGTGTTCAGTTACCTCTTTTTTTAATCTGACCTCTTCCACAACACGGGCTTCCTTGTTCACAACAGGAACTTCTTTATGCTCATGAATTTCTATATCCTGATCGTGGGCATGATCAAAATCGCTTTCAGTGGCGCGCCTGTTTACAGGCTTTCTTTCTACCGAAACATGTTCTTCACGAAGATTGATATTTTTTTCGACAGGATTTTCCACTACACGGCTCGTAATATGTATGCCGCCTCTCTCCACTTCTTTTTTTCCAACATTCAACTCTTCTTCAATAACTGGAATGGAAGTATTATCACCCGTGTTCCTGTTTATATTATTCTCATCTGTGTTCCTGTTTTTATTAGTCAGATCATTACTCCTGTCACTGTATAAAGGATTGTGCATGTCGGTTTCATCAGTTACCCTTTCGCGACGGCGGTTTCGATAGAGATTTGTATCATTAAAATTTTCGTTGTTATAAAAATCTGAACCGGTTCCGGCAACGGCGCCTGCACCGACAAGGCTGGCATAATTGCGACTTTCATAATTGCGGTCCAAATGGTCTTTGTCATAATCGGGAAGTGCCCGGATCTGGTCAAGGGTAATATTTCTCAGAATTACATCATCAGCTTTACGATCTAATTCTGCCATTCCAATCGGGATCAAAACTTCCCGGTTCTTAATTCCCAATTCTTTATTTTTATCGAGATCCAAAACAAGGTATCTTACCTTTAATGATTCCATGTCAAAGATCAGTTCATCTACATCTCCCAGGTTATGGTCCTGGGCATCTTTCACATCCCATCCTTTGATATTATCTTCTCCTTCCGCAATTTTATAATCGCTACCTCCTAATTCCTGGAGGCGAATATTATCTGTTACATTTTTGTTTGAGCTCATAATTTTAAATTTTAAAAGAAAGTAATAGTTACTTTCAAGGTGATTAAAAGGTTGTTTGATTATCTTAAGTACGAACCCCTGCGATCTCTATATAACGGTTTCCCAAAGTATTTGCAGGCACGTTCATACCAGTTGTAGTTGAGTCTTTATAGTTTATAGGGTTATTGGTGTTTTTGTTATTGCCTCTGAATATAAAATATAAGATCAGCAGGACGATAATAATAATAATTATGATCCATACTGCTGAAGACTTTTTTTTCGGTTCTACATTTAATTCTGCCATAATGTTTAATTTTTATTGTTATTAAAAATGGTTGATTCTTCCATCATTCTTTTTTTGTTTGAGATGAATCTTCTTCCTTGTATATCTCTGCTTTTTCCTTCAATAAAGTAACTTCTTCATGGTGGGTTGTTTGTGTCGCGTGCTTTATAATATGAATCTCTTCGGTTACTTCATATTTAATGATCACCTGCGCTACTTCACGTACAACAGGAATGATCATCATTCCATCTTTTTCAAAAGAAGCAGGCCGGTCATCAAATAATTTTGTTTTTACAGAAACTCTTTTTACTTCGTATTCTTCTCCTTTTAAAGGAATATCCAATGTCGCTTTTTCTTTTTCTGTCTTTTTATGGATATGAACTTTCCCAGTCTCCACTACTTTTTTTTCTACATTCAAAAATTCTTCTATTACCGGAATCGTTTTCATGTTCTTTTCATCCATAAAATCGCTTTCTGAAATTTGGCTTCCATTCATGCGGGTGTTTTTTCAAAATATATGCCGCATGAAAAATGAGACTGATAATAAATAAATAATAGAAGCGATAATTTCCTTGCGTATTAAATTCTACAAAAAAAAAGGGGGAAAGAATAAAAGATTGTCGGGAAAAAGAAGCATAATTACATCATAGTTGTGCCGGACGTTATACGATGTAAAGAAGCCAGATAGTGGTTATTTAAAAGTAAAAAGCCTCGCGTAACGAAGCTTTTATATTTTTTAAAGGAAAGGAGGGAATAAGGAGATTTGTGTTTTTTGTTAATATAAGTCTCTACAACTTATCTTTCAATTTCCGGAACTTTCTTCAAAGCATCTGGTTTTATCTCCCAGACCAATGCGCTGGCTCCAAGAATGGCTGCATCAGATTCTTTCAGTTCGCTGAATAATAATTTGACTTTATTTTGAAAAATAGGAAGCAGATTTTTTTCCATGCTTGCTTTTGTAGGGTCTAATAAAAGCGGTCCGGCCTTGATCACACCGCCAAATAAAATAATAGCTTCCGGTGAAGAAAACATCACAAAATTGGCAAGTGCTTCACCAAGAATTTGCCCGGTGATCTGGAAAACTTCGTTGGCGATCGCATCGCCTTTTTCTGCAGCCTCAAAAACTCTTTTTGAAGTGATCTGTTCGTGGGGAATATTTCTTAATAAACTTTGTTCACCGACTCTTTCATCCAGGATTTCTTTGGCAGTAATTGAAATTCCTGTTGCCGAAGCGTAGGTTTCCAAACTTCCTTTCATCCCTGTGCCCCAGTGAAGTCGGCCTCCTGGGCGAATGATGGTGTGTCCCAATTCACCCGCAAATCCATCGTGTCCATAAATCAATTGGCCGTTGGCAATGATGCCGCTGCCAACGCCGGTCCCCAAAGTGATCATAATAAAATCTCTCATTCCCCGACCTGCGCCATACATTAATTCGCCGATCGCTGCTGCGTTGGCATCATTAGTCAAAGTGCATGGTTTATTGAAACGTTCATTGATTAATTTTGCTATGGGTAGGATTCCTTTCCATTGAAGGTTTGGCGCATATTCAATTGTTCCACTGTAATAATTTCCATTCGGTGCACCAACACCAATGCCTTTTATAAAATCCATTCCTCCAACAGCCTCAATAGCCGGTTGTAACCCTTTATACAATTCGTCAATAAACGAATTGAGGTCTTTGTGTTTTGAAGTTTCAATATCACCGCGATTAGAAATGTCGCCGCGATGATTTACAATTCCAAATTTGGAAGTGGTGCCGCCAATATCAATTCCAATTGCATATTCCGCAGGAGTCTCCATTAAGTTTAGATTTTTGTCCAAGAAAAATAGTTTTGAATGTTAGAGGATTATTTTTTACAGGTTAAGTTTAAAAAAGTTAAAAATACTTTTTCTTTTTTAAACTGAAATATTTTCTGGTTGGTTCACTTATTTTAAAATCACGGGATCGCCGGGAGTAGTTTGTGAAGGATCATAAACAGCAACACCTACTCTTGAATCTGCGCATCCATAATATAAAAACCATTTTTGCTGAAAGAAAACCATTCCTTCAATGAACACGGTTCCGTTTGTATATTGTCCGCTTTTTTCAAATGATTCCATCGGCCGGAGAAAAGGAACACCCAATCGTGCGATTGGTTTTGAAGGGTCCTTCAGATCAAACAAAACCTGACCCGCACAATAGGAGTCAGGGCTGTAGCGGGTATCACCATCTTTTCCGGATTTATTTTTCCCATTGTAAAAAAGAAGTATTCCGTTTTTTGTCATCAAAGCCGGTGGGCCGCATTCTGTAAGGTCACTATCAAAAAAACCTTTTCTCGGTGAGATAAGTTCTTTTAATTTTCCATCTTTATTTAGGACCGGTTGCCAGTCGGTTAAGTTGGTTGAAGTGGCGGCATATACATGATGTTCACCCCAATAAAGCCAATACTTTCCATTGATCTTTGCAATGATTTGTTTGTCGCCGGAAAGTTTGGTAAGAATGGAGGCAGACTTGGTAGCCATATTAAAGAAGCGGCCATTGTACGCTTTTTGAAAAATAGGGCCATGTTTTTTCCAATGGATCAGATCGTTTGAAGTGGCCACTCCAAGTCGTGGCAACTTTCGATTCCATTGCGTGTAGAACATTACATAAGTTCCGTTTTCCGTCATCGCAACTCTTGGATCTTCGCACCCTCCCGGCCATTCAAATTCTTTTTGAGAATCATCAGCAGGGTATAAAACTGGTTTGGTTTTTCTTGAGAAATGAAGCCCATCGTTGCTTTCTGCAAAACCAATTCTTGAAGTGTGAAAACCGATCCCGTTTCCGGAATTATCCTCTGCACGGTAAAGCACAATTACTTTTCCATCTTTGATTGTCGCCGCCGGATTAAAAGTATTATCCGATTCCCAATGATTTTCTTTTCCCTTCATCGGATCTAGGAAAGCAGCAGTGCTGTCAGGAGAAATAATTGGATTTACATTTTCAGGGCGAACAAAACCACCAAAAGCCCATGAAGGCAAAGCGTTTGTGGATTGGGCGTTTGAAGGGAGATAGGATATTAAGAGCGAGAGAAAAAAGAATGAAATTTTGACTTTCATGTGATTTTTTTTGCGGGTAAACAAAGTTTATTTGCCTCAAATGTATTGTTTATAAAAAGGCACAGATCGAGAACCTGTGCCTGTAAATAACCATAACTTCAATTTCTTTATTGGGGAGTTTTGTCAAAAGCTCCTTCAGGCGCTGTGGCCACATCTTCATTTTCAACCGGGTTTTCATAATCAATTCCCTGTCTTTTTAAAACTCCTTTTACAAAAAAGGCAAAGAAAGTAATGTAAGCATAGCAAACCAAAGGAATCCAGTAAGATTGATGAATGCCTGATCCGACAATCGTGCTTTTTGATTCAAGATAATCTGCAAGCTTGCCTTGTATCGGAGGAATGACGCCACCTCCAAGGATCATCATGATTAAAAATGCAGAACCTTGTGTGGTATATTTTCCAAGCCCGGCAACAGATAAAGTGAAGATTGCCGGCCACATAATAGAACAAAATAATCCACCACTGATAAATGCATAAATTGCTACTTTTCCTGTAGTTGCTAATCCGATAGCCATCGCTGTTACACCCAGCAAACCAAAGATCAGCAGCATTCGTGCAGGCTTGTCTTTACTCACATAAAAAGCGCCTACCTGAATGAGCACACAAATAATATAATAGTACATAATTTGCACAGCATATCCTGATGCTGCGTTCACCAGTAGAACAATTGCAAAAGCAACCATTGGAACAATAAAAGTGAGCTGTTGTTTGGTGGAAGGTTTAAAATCAAAAGCGGATATAGAAGCGACCCACCGGCCTATCATCAAACTTCCCCAATACATGGAAATATAAAGTGCAGCTTGCGAAGATGGAATGCTTCCAAATTCAGGCTTGCTCAAAAGGTCACTGATGTTACTTACAATTGTAACTTCTGTTCCTACATAAAGAAATAACGCCAGCATTCCCAAAACCAGTTGCGGATATTTCATTGCGCCCCAGCCATCAGGTTTTTTTCTTGCACTTAGGTTAGAGATCAGCAAACTCAGCACCACAACAGCCAGAGCTCCGAACAACCATTTCACGCGATACGTTTCCATATCGATTTTTGCGGCTTCTGTAGCATTCGTTAAATCAACTTTATAACTATTAAAAACAGGAACAAACATAATGATGAGTAATCCTGTCATGATCAATAAAGAATATAAAGCCTTGTTGGCTTTCTCAGTTTTTTCCGTAGAAATTCCATGAGGAACTTTTTTGGAAAAATGAAACAACGCCGCGGCTGCGATAAAAAGAATGCCGACGCCACTGTATAAAATAATAACCTTACTCAGACTTAATCCGGCAATTTGCTGATCAGTAATGGCGGCAGTTGTTCCAAATAATGCAAACGCAACGACCAAAGGCCCGATCATGGTCCCAAAAGAATTGACACCGCCACCGAGGTTCACACGGCTGTTTCCTGTTGATGGATCCCCAAGAACAATCGCGAAAGGCTGCGCAGCAGTTTGTTGCAACGAAAAGCCCAACGCAACAATAAATAATCCCACCAACATTCCTACAAAAGTGTCTGCATTTACAGCGATGATCATTGCGACTGCGCCCAGGGCAGAAAACAATAATCCGTACACAATACTTTTTTTATAACCCCATTTTGCCACAAGGTCTTTTCCACCAAACGAGCCATAGGCAAAAAGTGCAAGAGCGCCGATGTAATAAGCGAGATAAAAGGAAAAATCAATTAACTGGCTTTGAAACTGATCGAGGTTAAAGTAATGTTTACAAAAAGGAATAAAAACACTGTTGCCTGCGGCGATAAACCCCCAAAAGAAAAATACTACAACAAGCGTACTAAGAGCGCCATAATTAGTTGGTTGTAATTTTCCCGTGGTAGTCACTTTTGGTTTGGTTAAGTTCATTGAAGGTGTGGCCATGGAAGATGTAGTTTTAGATTTTAATTTAAGGATGAAAGTATATAATTTTTTGAAAGAACTGATTTTTATTATAATTTTTTAATCAGAAAAATCATGCTTAATTTGAAGCGCTAATAAATTTGTATGGAGATTATTCATGTAAGTGCGGAATGTTATCCTGTTGCAAAAGCGGGCGGACTGGGCGACGTAGTAGGGGCTTTGCCAAAGTATCAAAATAAATTGGGCCACATTGCAAAAGTGGTGATGCCGATGTATCGTACGAAATTTTTGTATGATCATCAATTTGAAGTGGTACACAAAGGTGCTTTTGGAATGGCAAATTATTGGTTTGAATATACCATTATAAAAGAGGTAACGAATTTTCTGGGCTTCGATCTTTATCT